>WNGA01008709.1_pt1 | contig 14813 bp, 22 predicted proteins | sample 5400061 | NCBI WGS metagenome assembly WNGA01 (sample SAMN13153366, study PRJNA577476) | soil metagenome | isolation source: 100 cm soil or saprolite under grassland replicate 2 | place: USA:California | collected 2016-06-15
ATGTCGGCCGTAGAGTCGTGCGCGCGTCCCGCTGATTTCCGAGGAGCTGGTTCTTGTTCTGGTCGCTCTGGTACCTGGCGTTCCGCTGCTTGTTTCGAGTCGTGTCGCTCTGTCTGCGCTCCGAGGGTTTCAAGGAACTCGAGATTGTCGTGCTGCGACACGAGCTCTCGGTACTGCGTCGACAGACGCGGCGACCGCAGCTAACGATGACCGATCGCGTCTTTCTTGCTGCAGCTAGTCGGCTGTTGCCACGGTCGAGCTGGCGATCGTTCGTGGTCACGCCGGCGACGCTGCTGCGCTGGCACCGGCGGCTCGTCGCCCGCCGCTGGACCTACGGCGGTCGCCGCGGGCGGCCGCCGATCGGTGACGAGATCCGCGAGTTGGTGCTCCGGCTAGCGCACGAGAACCCGCGCTGGGGCTACCAGCGGATCGCGGGCGAGCTGAACGGGCTCGGCATCAGCGTCTCCGCCACGACCGTGCGGAAGATCCTGCGGCAAGCGGGACTTGGCCCTGCCGGCGAGCGCGCCAAGCTCTCGTGGCATGCCTTCCTGCGAGCGCAGGCCGCAAGCATGCTCGCGGTCGACTTCTTCACGGTCGAGACGATCTCGCTGCAGCGGCTGTACCTGCTTTTCTTCATCGAGCTCGGTAGCCGACGCGTCCACCTGGTCGGCTGCACAGCGAACCCGACCGGCGCCTGGGTCACCCAGCAAGCCCGCCAGTTCGCCTGGACACTCCAGGAGCGGCGATCGTCGTTCCGCTTCCTGATCCGCGACCGCGACAGCAAGTTCACCCGCGCCTTCGATTCCGTCTTCGCAAGCGAAGGCATCAAGATCATCAAGACACCAGTCCGAGCGCCGAAGGCGAACGCGATCGCCGAGCGCTTCGTTCGCACCGTCCGCGCCGAGTGCCTCGACTGGCTACTGATCATGAACCGGCGCCACCTCGAGCGTGTGCTCCGCGTCTTCGTCGACCACTACAACACCCATAGGCCGCACCGCTCGCTGGATCTCGCGCCACCCGAGCCGTCCGAGCAGAAGACCCGTGCCGTGCGCCCGCCAACCGCCGCCGTCGAGCGGCGCGTCCGACTCGGCGGCCTCATCCACGAATACAACCTCGCCGCATGAAACCGAGTTTGCGCACCCCTCGCGCCGGCGACGCGTTCGCGGGCGGCTTCCTGCTCGCGCTTGCGCGCGGCGGCGAGCCGGCGGCTGCGCTACGTGCCGGCTGCGACGCCGCCGCGACGGCGATCGGCGCAAACTCCGTGTGACGATGCTCGAGCTCGGCGTCACGATCCCGTCCGGCGGGCCGGATTTCTCCCGCGAGCGGATGGCGCGGGTCGCCGAGACGGCGCGCGAGCTCGGCTACGCCCACGTCTGGGCGGGCGAGCATCTCGTCGCGGACAGCGCGACAGGCGACCGGGTCGGGAGGTCGCTCGACCCGATCGCGTCGCTCGCCTGGGTCGCCGGCCGCGTGGAGGGGATCGGGATCGGCACCTCGATCGTGCTGCTCTCGATGCACCGCCCGTTCCGCGTCGCTCGGGAGGCTGGAACGCTTCAGCTCGTCTCCGGCGGCCGCTTCAACCTCGGCATCGGGGTCGGCTGGAACGAGGCCGAGTTCCGGCTCGCCGGATACGGCTTCCGCGACCGCGGCGACCGCGCCGACGAGGCGCTGCAGGTGATCGAGGCGCTGTGGGCGGGCGAGCCGAGCTTCCACGGCGAGTTCTGGTCGTTCGACGATGCGTCCTACTACCCGCGCCCCGAGCCGCCGCCGCCGATCTGGATCGGCGGCAACTCCGCCCGCGCCCTCGCCCGTGCGCGCCGGCACGGGGCGGTGTGGCATCCGAACGGCCTGCCGGAGGATCAGTTCGCCCCGCTGAAGCACGGCTGGGCGGGGCGGATCGTGCCGCGCGTTCCCGTCGTCTTCGACGAAGAGGTCGACGACCGGTACACGATCTCCGGCAGTGAGCAGGCGATTGCCGCGCGGCTCGACGGGGCGCTCACGGCCGGGGCCGACGGCTTCGTCCTCGTCTTCGGCGGCGAGGACGGCGGCGTCGTCGAGATGCGCCGCTTCGCGACCGAGGTCAGGCCGCGGCTGGCGGGAGCGTGGCGTCGGTGACCTAGCTCGAGCACCGGTTTGCGGCTCGTCTTGTCCCGGACCAGTGCGTGGCAAGAATGGCAAGGTTCGGTGTTCGCTCGGGTTCACTCGCGTTCGCTCGTCGAAACGGAGACCGCGGAGACAGGCGGATTGAGCGAACGGGCGCGAACTGGCGCGAACGGTCGCGAGCATTTGCCATGCAGAAGGTCGTGGGTTCGAGTCCCATCATCCGCTTCAAAGAGCCTGCAAATCGGCAGGTGCCGTAGTCGTTCTTGGCAACGATGGCGGTTCCGTGGCTGCATTCGCGGCTGGATCGTCGCGGAGGGGCCCTGGCGACTCAAGATTCGTGCGTGCGGTTCGGGATGAACGAAGCGAGCCGTGTGCGCGAATCCCCCTACAAACAGCGATAGTCGGCTGCGTGGCGCGACTGGTCGTAGGTAGCAGCCTTGCCGGCCAACTCGTCTTCGCGCCGGCGTGTTCAGAATTCTGCAGAAGGTCATCTGAGACGGAGCCGACGTGGTGACAGGCTTCCGCGCAGAGCCGACAGGCTGGCGGTCACCGCTGGGTCGACGGTCATGCGAGTCATCACATGCCTCTCGGCGCATCGCGCGGCGGTGACGCCTGGAAGTCACCCGTTCGCAATGCGCGTAAGCATCGCTGGGCGTAGCCCGTATCGAGGGGCCGCAGGGGAATAGAATCGGGCGGTATTGCGGCCTCCAGTAGAGGGGAGAGTGATGAGCAGGCGTTTGATTCCGGCACTCGTCGTTACGCTCGCCGTTGCGCTTACTGGCGCGAGCGGCGCCGGGGCGACGACGACGAGTGTCGTTATGAGCGGGCTCGACAACCCGCGCGGTCTCGCCTTCGGGCCCGAGGGCGCCCTTTACGTCGCCGAGGCAGGGCGCGGCGGACCGGGACCGTGCATCCTCTTGCGCCCCGTGCCGATGCCCTTCTGCTACGGCCCGACGGGGGCGGTCACCCGCCTGTGGCGAGGCGACCAGGAGCGCGTCGCTACCGGCCTGCCGTCCTACGCGGGCCCGACCGGTGAGGCCACTGGGCCTCACGACATCTCGTTCCTCGGCCGTGGTGGCGCCTACGTGACGATCGGTTTAGGCTTCGAGGGACAGCCGCGGTCCGCGCTCGCCGGGGTGGGTGATCAGTTCGGCTGGCTCGTACACATGCCGGCGACCGGCGGCTGGCGCCCGGTCGCCGACATCGCCGCGTACGAGTTCGCAGTCAATCCGGGTGGCGGCCCGCTCGACAGCAACCCCTACGGTCTCCTCGCCGAGCCGGCAAGCCGGGTTGTCGCCGACGCCGGTGCGAACGCGCTGCTCCGCGTCGCCGCCAACGGCGACATCTCGACGCTCGCCGTCTTCCCGTCGCGCGCGCAGGGGCGGGCGACGGACGCCGTGCCGACCGCGGTCGCCGTCGGCCCGGACGGCGCTTACTACGTTGCCGAGCTGTCCGGTGTCCCGTTTGCTGCCGGAGCCGCCAACATCTATCGCGTGGTGCCCGGCCAGGCGCCTACCGTCGCCTGGAGCGGCTTCACGACAGTGATCGATATCGCGTTCGGCCCGGACGGGAGCCTCTACGTCCTCGAGCACTCCACGGGGCCGGTCTTCTTCGCCCTCCCGGGAAGGTTGCTCAAGGTGGCGCCGGACGGAACACGAACCACCATCATCGACGGTCTGACCCGACCCGGATCGGTCGCAGTCGGTCCGGACGGCGCGCTCTACGTCTCGAACCGAAGCACGTCGATCGGCACCGGCGAGGTACTACGGATCGAGCCCTAAGCAGGCGTTGTCAAGCTCTGGCGCTTCGCAAGGTGCGAAGCGCCAGAGCACACGCGCGACGAGAGTCGATGCGGGAGGACGGAACCACCACCCTCCAGACGATGGACCCAAACGGATCCGCCTGTCGTGCGGCTCCCGGCCACGCGATGCTAGTCGGTCTTCTATGTGTGCGCGTGCAAGTGCGCACGCACGTCCCGGACGGCGCTCCGGTAGAGCCCCGCGTGAACGGAAGGTCAGAGCTCAGCCGATCTATCGTCTCCTCACACCCGAGGTTGCCCACCGCCAAGCTCAGTGGGCAGAACCGAACGTTGCGCAGACCGCATCTGTTCCCACGGCCGAGCCGCTGGCAGTTCTGCAAACCCTGGAAGCGCCAAGGTGGCTTGGCCGAAGCTCGCCGACTCGGTCCTCACAGTGCCTCGGCACTCGCGGGGATGACGGAGCCCGACGTTCGGCGGGCTCCGTCAGTCGAGCGCTGCCGCGCGCGTTAGTTAGTTCTGCTGGGCGTAGCCCGTGTCGAGGGCCCGGCTCGAGCTCCGCGTACGACCCGAGGGGCCATAGCTCAGGGTTCCTCCCCGGAATCCGCGAGCCGGGCTTAGAGCCGCGCCCGCCATCGTCGATGCTGGTGCAGGCGTCCTCGTACGACCAGGCGAGCAGCAGCACGCGTGTCTCGCGGCTCCGCAGCGCGGCAGGATCTTCCGCGCCGCAATCGCTACGGCGCCGCGTCCTGCTCGAGGAGGCGCGCGCGGCACGCCTGGATGACGTGCTCGGTCTTGTCGCGCTTCGCGCGCCCGAAAGAGCAGCAGCCATGGGGAAGCCGCGGGCGCCGCCGTCATCTACCTCCGCTCTCGCTGTCGCACGCAGCTGCTGCTGCCGAGCTCGAAGCGCCCATAGCCCATTGCGACCGGCGTCGCAGTCCGGACTCGATCTTGTTCGGTCGGGATCGAGAGACTAGGCTCGTGACCTGCAGCCGCTGGCAAGCGATGGACGCAGGGAGGCTCGGCGTGCACGCCGATTCGGGTGAGCATCAGGGAGGCGGGACGGAGCTGGGCGTCACAAATGCGGTCGCGCTGGTCGCTGCGCTCGTTCCTGCGAACGCTGGTCGGACGATCAAGGTGCGGCCGGGGACGTACCGGGTCGGCGTGCCGCTGCTCGTCCCCGATGGCGCGTCGCTAGAGGGCGCAGGCGAGATGCTGCACGACGCTGATGGTCTCCCGACGGGGTTCAAGGCGGGCACCGAGACGGTGATCATCGCGGATTCGACGCTGAGGGGCGATCTCGTAACCCTGGGCGACCGCAGCTCGATCAAGGGCCTCCGCCTCGAACAGCGAGCTGTCGGCGAGGAGGGGATTCCGGACGGAAATGTCGTCGCCGTGACTTCGCGCCGCCCTAGCGACTCGGTAGCGGCAGCGATCGACGAGTGCGAACTGATCAACCCGAACCGGGCTGGAGCCGGCGCCGAGGGTCCGGTCGGGGGCGCGCTGCTCGTCTGCACGCGCAACCCAGGTGGCGGCGCCGCCCCGCCGCCCCACGAGGGCGCGGTTGTCGCTCTGAAGATGACTCACTCGCGTGCTAGCGCACCGATCGGACAAGCCGTCTTCGCGATGAACTTCGCCGCGCGCGGCAAGGTCGATCTCGAATTGGTGGAGAACGTTCTCGGCGGGCCGCTGGACGCGATCGGCGGCCTGTCACGACCAGACGCGGTCCACAACGCGACCACGGCAATCAGCTCGCGCGAGAACCTCTACACGCAGCAGCCCGGAAGCGACGGCCCCGCCTGGCAAATCATCGGTGGAAGTCCGCCGCCGTTTCCCGGGGAAGGTGCCTCCTCCAACGCGGCCACTGCAGACTCGAGCAACGACCGGATCGAGCACTTCCAGTTCGGGATCATCGCAATCGGCGGCCGTCGATTCAGCACTGCCGGCGGCACCTGCTCCGACAACGAGGTCACGCTCAAGCTCGTCCAGCTTCGGCTCCAGACGGAAGGCCCAGAGGCCGGAGATTTCCTGTTCGCAGGCGCCCTATCCGGTGGCCTCTTCACGGCGGGCGACGAGAACACGCTGCGCGTCTCGGTAGAACGGACGACCGGAAGCGGCCCCCGCAAGAACATCTACGTCGACAGCGCTGGCTTCGGGACCGACAACCAGCTCCTGTTTGACGGCGCGCACGCCGCGTTCATCCACACCAACCACATGATCGATCCTGCCCCTCCCGCCGAGTTCTTCGAACACGGCACTTGATTTCGCTCGCTTCCACGTAGGCCGAGCGCACCCATGAGTGCACGCGTGGGGTGCACTTATTCGATCTTCCAGCAAATCGACCGGATTCGGTACGCGGCTGAGTTTGTGCACCTCACGGGCTAGGCGTCTTGGAAGTCGATCTCCTGCGCGGCCTCGCTTCGCCGCGGCGGCAGCTGCGGCGTTTCGGATTGGCGAAACGACCGCAGCGGCGTAGAGTTGCCCCATGGCCGGCCTCATGGCGAAGATCCGCAAGTGGCTCGGGCTCGGGAAGAAGTCCTAGCCACACGGAGGCAGAGGCGAGGCACGCCGAACGGGACCTCGCTTAATCTGGATGGGACGAACAGCTCTGCGGCTGAGCTGGGCCTCGCCGGAGGACGCCAGCTTGCTCAAGAACGTCGGCCGCCCTCGTCCACTGCCGCAGGTCCATTTGCACAGCCGTGCCTTGAGCTCGCGCTCGAGCGAGCGTTTCCCGTTTCGTCGATCCCGTGGGGTACGCAAATCCACGCGTCATGCTGCTCGGGCGTATTCATGGATGAGTCCGCCGAGGCCGGTCGCGTCGGCCGGATCTGGTCGGGGATTCGAGCCGACGAGGCGGGCGATCCCCGCGTGCCGGCTGGTCTCAGGCCCGACTCTACGGCCGCGAACCTAGCTCCGACGTGCCGTCGCGCGCGCGGACGAGATTACGTACCCCACGGGCACCGCCTCTCCCTCGAAAGGGGGTTAACGGACGTAGGCGAGCTGTCGATCCAGGTATCACACAGGTCAGGGGAACGCGCCGGGAGGATGACACCGCAGTCCGTCCTAACCGGGAAGCTCCGCCACAGCCGCGCTCCCGATTTCTCATGGGCGGCCCTTCTCCTTCTTGGAGGGCCGCTCCTTCCTCTCCGTGCGGCCGTAGCGCAGGCCGGTCAGGTAGGCGTTCCGTTCAAGCTGCGACCACGCGGACGCTGGCTTTGACCACGGCGAGAGCGGGATAGCCCCGCGCTGTCCGTCGCGCCTTCCCCGGTCGTACTGCTCGCGTGGTAGCTCGGCCACCGGCACGAGAGCCTAGAGATGCGGGGAGCCAGGCAGCGCCGCTCGGTTCCCCCTGCGCGGCGCCTGGAGTTCTGCCGTCAGACCCCATCGCCCGACTCCCCACATGGATAGATCCGCGTGGCACTCGAAACTTGCTGCCAGTTTCGATCGGGGCGCTTACGGCAAGACCGGCGCCCGTGGAGAGTCTGGACGCCCAGGCTCTGCTAGTCCTCCTCGACGTCTATGAGGAGGCTCTGGCGGAACTCCGCGCGATGGACGATCCAGCCTTCTCCGGGCTGATGCGACGACTTGAGCGCCACCGAGCCGAAGTCGTCGCCGCGCTCGCACAACTTTGGTTCCCTGAGCCCCCGAAGGGCTAGCGAGGATTTGGCGAGAACTGCGACTACCGCCGCCCACGATCCCGTCGTAACCTGCGCGTGATGATCCTCTACGGGATCGCTAGCGCGCGCTCGAGCGACATCGAGGATTGGTACGCGAGCCGCGACGCGGCAGAGTGGACACTCGCCGAGATCTTGCGCGACGAGCCCGACTTCGAGGGCGAGTTATCGGTCGAGGCGATCGAGTTCGAGCAGGGCCTCAACTGAGAAGACTTGCCTTCCTCCCGGTCGTCGCTACGGCGCTCGTCTACGCGAGCCCAGCAAAAGCAATGCCGCCGACGCTTTCGTCCGTCAGCCATCAGAACAGGCACCCGACCGCATCGTTCTCGGCGCCGCGCGCTGACTTCGCGACGATCTACCTCGCGAGCAAGCCCGATCGCGCCACGGACGGGAGCTTCCTCCAAGAGAACATCAAGGAGCTTGGCTTTCTGACCGACTCCGAGATTCAGTCAGGGCGATGGTCGGACGAGAACCAGATCGACCCCGGTACGTATTGGGTGATGCTGCGGGCATCGCCGGACTTCGAGCCTGCTACATCTCCGGCACCGGAACCTTTGACCCGGCCTGCGCAGACGGTTTCTCGAACGTGCTGACGCTAGTCGTACCGAAGCCCGCAATCCGGTACGCGGCACAGGTGACGGTTTACCGGTATCTCGGGCAAGTGTCCCTTCGCCTTACCGCGACCCCACTCGGTGAGCGACTCCCATACCGCGTCTGTTACCGGCTCAAGAGCCGGGCTGCTCGGTGCCTCGCCGGAGTCCTCGACGGCTATAGCTGGAACGCATCCGCGGATGACACTCTCACGGTGACGAAGCGGAACCTCGCATCAATCACGACCTTTACCTGGTACGTGGGCGCGCAAAAGGTTTCGTCCAAGCGCGTCCGCGTTCGCTGAGTAGACTCGGCCCGAGAAGAATCACCGCCGTCGCCCCAGCGGCATTCGCTATGACGTCGCAGGGGACAGCATACGGCCGCTTCACACGCGCGATCCGCGACAGGCATTTACGCCGAGCGGAGATGGCCGCCCGCGAGCTGGAAAGCGTCAGCTTGGTCGATGCGCTGCGGCTAGCCCTGCTGATTGCGGAGTTCGAGCCGGAGCGATGGCCGCGGGCCGCGGCACGGTGGCATGCCCGTTTCGTGCTCGAGGCGACGGGGATCGGGCTCGATGAGGCCGCGCTCGCTCTTTCGGCTGTTCGGGCGCTGAGAGGGCGTAGGGTTCGTAAATTCGGTCGTGTGGGGATTTGCAGGGGAATCGTGCCGGAGCTCGGGAGGCCTGACCTGCGGATCGGGAGGCCGCCGTCGCGCTGGCGGCGGACGCTTTCAACCTTCTTTCTGATGGTCTCGAGCGGCAAACGAGAACGCCCCCGCACGGCGTCACCCTCGAAGAGCTGAGCATCCGCTCGGCCGAGAACTTCAGCAGCGACGGGAAGGGTCGAGCCCTCGCCGTCATCGACCACCCAGAGCGCACTGAGAAAATCACTGGCGGACGCGCCCCGATCGAAGCGCTCTTCTTTGTTCGCCGAGGTCCACAGTCGCGGCCGACTTGCCGGAGGCAACGGGTCAGGATTTCCCTGGAAATCCGTCGCGACCGAATTTACGAACCCTACGGGTGCCAAAACTCTGTTCACGCCGCCGATCAGCCCGATTTGCAGGCAGGAATCGAGTTTCTGCATCCCACAGGGTAGGGATCGGGTTTGAAACGGGCGTTACCGGGCTCCGGAGCACGGGCGTCCTCGTCAGCGAGAACACGATCACGGGGATGCTGCGCGGGATCGCGATCGGCGGCCCGCCCGGCCGGCTCACACCGTCGCTTGCGGACTCCTTGTTCACGGGCAACGTGATCAGCGGCAGTCGCGAAGATGGCATCAAGCTGCGCGGCGGGAACACCGGAATCACGTTCCGCGGCAACGTCGTCACCCGCAACGGCCGGTTCGGCATCAACGCCGAGTGCGGATCTATCGCCGGAATCTGGGTCTGCCCGACCCGCAACACGTTCGAGGCGAACCAGATGCTTGAAAACGGAACCAGGGACGCACGCGACCAGACGCGGAGCCTCATCCCCGACCCAAGCGAGTGGAACACGTGGATCGGGAACGAATGCCTGACCGACTTCCCGGCCGGAACGATCTGCGGCATCGGCTAGGCGAGTCATTCGTGAGGAGGGGCGGCACCCGCCCCTCCTCGCACTGTGGAAGGTGATCTACCCGGCGCGAGTGCGAGCCCGAAGAAAGGTGAATCGCTGCAACGCAATGCGGGGCAAGCACCGCGGGGCGAACGCCCGCCTGGGCCAGCTTGCCGGAATGTTCCCTGACGGTCTGGCCGTCCAGCCTCAGTAGCTGATAGAGGCCACCAGCACCCGCGAGGATTTCACATCAAGCCTCTAGTTGAGGCTCTGCTCGAACTCGACGACGTCGACCCACAGCTGCCCCTCAAGGTCCGGTTCGTCGCGAAGAATGCTCGCCAGTATCGCCTCGGCGTCGACGCGGCTCCGGTACCAGTCCTGGATTTCGCCGGCGACGGCGCTCGCGATCCCGTACAGGATCATCGGCGGAGGTTACGACGGCAGCGTCGGCGGCGATAGTGCCAGTTCGCGACATGTCTCGATAAGCACCGACAACGCCACTTCGTGGAACCTCGAACCGAGCGCGCCGGCCGCGGACCGAAGCAGCTCAACCTCCTCGTGCGCGAGCGCGTGCTCGACGCGGACGCGGCGGAGCCATCGCTGGAACGCCCGCTCGGACCGCGGATCGCCCTCATGCTCGTACAGCAGGACGAGTGACAGCGCCTCCGACGCCGCGAGTGAGCCAAGCTCGCGCGCAGCCGTCTCGGCCGCGAGAACATGACCGCGCTTGATGGCGCGTTGAGGTTCGTAAGCGAGTGAGACTGGGCCAGAAGTAGAGCGCATGCCTGCGAGTGCAGGTCGGCAGGCGACTCAAATGTGAATGGCGTGCGGATTGCTGGCGCGGAGGCTGTCCGAGCGCCGGTCGCGGCGGCGGCCAGCTGAAGCACGTGTCGCCGGGTTACAGTCAGTAGGTGCGCGCATTCGTGGCCCTCTCGGGTGTCATGGTGTCCGCGATTCTTCCTGTCGCGCATTGGGTCGACTTCAAGACCCCGTCGGGGAACATCATCTGCACGACGGGTCGCCTGCCGCTGAGCAGGAGTGCTGTCGGGATCGGCTGCGTGGTCTTCTCCGTCTCAGGCGCTCGCGGGCAGGCGAGCTGGATGATGCGCCCGACCGGCCGCGCCTGGCACCGTGCCGTGGCGGCGAACATCGAGACCGAGGGACTGCACGCGCTCGCATATGGCCGTAGCTGGAGCAGACTCGGGATCTCATGCAGCTCGCGCTTCCACGGCCTCACGTGCCGGAATCGGAGCGGCCATGGGTTCTTCCTCAGTCGCGAGCGCCAGCGGATCTTCTAACCGCTGAATCGTCAATCTATCGCCCGCCTGCTCACGACGCCGACGCTGATACCGCCGCTGCTTCGCCCGCCACGCCTCCCGGTGAAGGCGCCTGTACCTCGCATCCCGGCAGCGCCTCGAGCAGACGAGACGGTCCCGCCGACCCTCGAAAGCCTCGCCGCACTCCGAGCAGACGAGTTGCGATGGCGGAATGCGTCTCGCCTCGTTGTGCGCCGCGACGCGCTCCGGGTTCCTCCGGCGCCACTCCCGCAGATACTCCGCCCTCGTCTTTTGAGGAGGCAGCTTCGACCCCGAGTCCGGCGCATTTTCGCGAGTGGCAGAAGGCCGTTTTCGCTCACCATGCAGTTTTAGTATCGGGGGCGCCCGGGATTTCTTTTGTTCATGCGGTTTTTTTCGCGGGAAGCGGCCGGGGTTCCGCTTCCGAGGCACCTAAAAAACCGACGGTCGGGGGCGCCGGGCTGCGGGCGAAGGCCGGGTTGCTTTCAACCCATAAGGGGCGCAGACTGGACGGGCGGCGGGTGCCTGCGGCGATCGCGTCTCGTTCCCCTCCGACACGCAGGTTGTGCGGCTTAACGGTGGTTCCCTGGCCGTAGTGGCAGCCACCGGCCCGCCGCGCCCGGTCGGATCGCGTTGACGACCCTCCTCCGAAAGCGCCGGACGGTTCCTCATCCGCCTCGCGGGTTGTGAGCACGGCAAACGGAACGCAGGACCATGTCAGTGACGTGATGACCCTCGGTCGCCTGCTCATCAGCGCGGTCGGGTCCGATCCCGACGCGCGGATTGGGCGTTCGAGGTGAAGTGGGACGGCTTCCGCGCGATCGTCGTCAGCGACCGCGGTTTACGCGTCCGCAGCCGCCGGGGATGGGATATGACGGAGCTCCTCCCAGACTTCGAGGGGTTGCCGAGCGGGGATTTCGATGGGGAACTCGTCAGCTTCGAGGACGGCCTCCCGTCGTTCCCGCTCGTCTGCCAACGCATCCTCAACCGCGACACGAGGATCCCGCTCGTGCTGATCGTCTTCGACGTTCTCGCCTACCGCGGGCGCAGCCTGATCGGCGAGCCGTACCGGGAGCGCCGGCGCGTCTTGGAACGGATCGACTTCGGCGGCCGCGCGCACGTCCCTGAGGTCTTCGGCGATGGCGCTGCGCTCTTCGACGCGGTGTGCGAGCAGGAGCTAGAGGGCATCATCGCGAAGCGGTTGAACGAGCGGTACCGGCCGGGCGAGCGGGCGTGGGTGAAGACGAAGAACCGCCACGCCGGCAGCGCGAGCAGCGTTTCGACCGAGTGATCTGCGACGAACACCCAGTTGAGCCCCCATCCGCCGGCAGCGACGACGATGCCGGCGACGACACCTCCGACGGCTCCTGCGACGGCGGCAACAAGGATCCCGCAAGCTGTCAGGAAGACGCTGCCCTGATCCCAGTCGGCAAGAGGCCAGTTCAGAGCAACGGCCAGCGACAACCCGAGGATGACGGTCACGATAGATCGGGCGCGCGGCTCAACTAGGCGCGCGAGAGCCCTCTGCACCCTCAACGCCACATTCGATGCCGACTCCAGGCGATCCGACGACCGTAACGCATCTCCTTCGCCGGTGCACCGTCGCGTGCGGATCTCCGTGCTCGCAACTGGTGGCAAACGGACGCAAATCGAGCGAGCTCCAAAACCGCGGAGACAAAGCCACATCCGCTGCCACCGGCTCTCAAAGATCTTAAGGATCATGGCCTGGCGAAGGCGGATTCCGCAGAACCAGCAACTCCAGCAGTTCACCCGTGTTTTAAGTTCAACCGTGTTTTAGGTCCACGCGCGCGCGCGTTTACCAGACCGTGCCTTGCTTCACAAGCTGAGTGAATCTGGTTTTTGAGACCCTTCAGGAGAATGGCGAGACACGTCGAGCTGAGGAGGCACACCGATGCGGACGGGGACGTCCTGACGCCGGAGGGTGTGCGCGCGGCGACCGAGATCGGAGCGCGCCTGCGCGGCGGCTACGACCTGCTCGTCTCCACGAGTGCGCAGCGTGCGACCCAGACGCTCGCCTGTTTTCTCGCCGCGCTCAGCGAGCGGGTCCCCGGCGGAGTCATCGTCGAGACAGGTTTGCGCTCCGGGAGCGAAGAACGCTGGCGCGAAGCGAACGAGAAGGCAGGAATCGGCGAGCTCGAAGCACTGCGCACTGCGGATCCCGAGCTCGTCGACGAGGACCCGGCAGCCCTGGGTACGGCGCTCGGACGAGTGCTCGACGCGCTCGCCGACGGGGGTCGAGCCTTGGTGGTCGGGCACAGCCCGACAAACGAGGCGGCCGTGTTCGGGCTCACCGGCGAGATCGTAGGCCCGATCTCCAAAGGCGCGCGCGTCCTACTCGTCGCCGACGACCAGGGCTTCCGGATGGAGACCCTGGACTGAGGCCGCCACAGCTTCTCACCGCCGAAACGGATCCGTTGGGTCCGGAACTCTGACCGTCATCCTCGAATTCGCTGGTTTGCGGACGAAACCGCATTCTCGGCACTCACACCACGCGGAACCACCCTTCTGACTATTGGGGACGGCCGAGCCTACGCACCTTGCGACACTCAGCGCGATCTGGTATTCGCGCGCGCGCGTGAAACATAAATAGGCGACATAAATAGGCGACGGCACGCCTGGCCCCGCACACCCCTGTAGGAGTTTTCGGCACCCACAGGCGATGCTGACCGGTCGCTGGGTTCCTAGAACGGCGAAGCGCCCCGAAGGGCGCCCCGTCACAACCGATGTTCGGCTAACTGGCGAACGCGCGTGCGCGATCGGGACTCGATTCCTCGATGAGCCTCGCGACTTCGCCGACGACGTACCTCAGGTCAGCAGCCTCGCCGATCGCCTTGTCAGCGTCTCTGAGCTTCTCCATGACTGTCCGCAACGCTTCTCCATGACTGTCCGCAACGTGTGCTCGATCGTCTCCGTGTAGAAGCCCCACTCAACCCGGCCGGGCTCGTCCTCGTCCGCGTCGACGTCGGCGAGCAGCTCAAGGTGGGCCCTGTGGTTCACGATCTTGTTGCCGACGTCACCCAGGGTGGTGAGCGTCTCCGCGAGCTCCTGGAGTTCCTGGGCGACGTCGCTACCCGAAACCTCGGCCCGCGTTTCCTCGGGCGTGTGCGTGCTGGCCATGATGGCCTCCTTTCGCACAAGCCCCCGGACCGGGCTTAGGGGCACCGGCCCGAGGGCGGTGCGAGCGTACTCCATTCACAAGGTGCCTCCCTAAGCGGCACGCCTCTCACCCTACGCCGACCACGGGCCGCCGACAAGTGGCGCAGGACGAGCACGTCGCAGCCCCGGAAGATCGCGTCGATAGCGCGGCGCTCGTAACCGAGCTCGGCCAGGTCGCTGCGGTTCAGGACCGCGTCGGGGTTGCCGAGCCGTTCGGCTGCGGGTAGGCGCGTCATACGCCCGTGGGGTGCACAAACTCAGCCGCGTGCCGAATCCGGCTCGATTTGCGGGACGATCGAATAAGTGCACCTATGTGAAGGGGGCCGATTCGGTCAAGGGTGGTGGTCGGCTGGATTGCGTGCGAGGTGGGTGGCCCGAGCCTATGTTGGCGCTCGCGGGGGGTGGCGCAGGAGATCGCATTGGGCTGCTGCGGCGGCTCATTCCCCCGACCGGGGGATGGTCGTCTGCTGCCAGGTTGAAACGGTTACTGCCCCGCTCCCTGGTCCCGCGTTGACAGGTAGCTGGGTTGGGGTGCCGGGCAGTCCCTCAGGCGCGTAGCGCCGGAGGGATTGTCCGGCGGTCGGCTCAGGATGGGCCGCTCGACCGAAGGGAGAACTGGGTTGAGCGAGCAACGGAAGTACAGGACGTTCACGGCGCAGAAGAAGCTCGAGATCGTATTGGCCGGG
>WNGA01007782.1_pt1 | contig 14808 bp, 17 predicted proteins | sample 5400061 | NCBI WGS metagenome assembly WNGA01 (sample SAMN13153366, study PRJNA577476) | soil metagenome | isolation source: 100 cm soil or saprolite under grassland replicate 2 | place: USA:California | collected 2016-06-15
GTCGACCCGAGGGTGTTGCTGCTCGACGAGCCGTTCGGCGCGCTCGATGCGCGCGTGCGCAAGGAGCTGCGCGGCTGGCTGCGCCGCCTTCACGACGAAACGCATACGACGACGGTGATCGTCACGCACGACCAGGAGGAGGCGATGGACGTCGCTGACCGCGTCGTCGTCATGAACGCGGGATACATCGAACAGACGGCCCCCCCGCGGGAGCTGTACGACAACCCGGCGAACGAGTTCGTCATGTCGTTCGTGGGTCCGGTCAACCGGCTGGGCGATGCGTTCATCAGACCGCATGACGTGGAGCTGCTCCTCGAGTCCAACGGGGCGACGCAGGAGGCGATGGTGCAGCGGCTCGTCCATCTCGGCTTCGAGGTGCGCGTCGAGCTGGTTCGTGACGACGGCGAAGTTCTCTCAGCGCAGCTGACGCGTGAGCAGGTGGAAGCGCTCGAGCTGCAGCGCGGCCAGATCGTCTACGTTCGGCCCACGCGCCAGACGGTCTTTCAGTGAGGCTGCCAGGCGTCCGGGTCGGCCGCGAGGGCCTCGACGCCCTCCGGTAGCTCGCCGCGCGCGAGCTCGGCGATCGTCACCTGCTCGAGCACCGCGCGCAGGTTTGCGCGGACAGCGATCCAGACCTCACGGAGGCGCTCGGCAGACCCCGCGTACTCGACCTGCTCCGGGCCGACGCCGCGGACGTTCGCGATCGGCCCTTCGACGGCGCGGATCACCTCTGCCACGGTGATCTCGTCCGCCGGGCGCGCGAGCCAGTAGCCGCCCTCGACGCCGCGCTGACTGCGAACGAGACCGGCGTGGCGCAGGTCACCGAGGATGTTCTCCAGGAACTTGAGTGGGATCTCCTGCGCCTGGGCGATGCGCTCACCCTTCACAGGCCCGTTGGCGCTGGCTGCGAGCTCGATCACGGCGCGTAACGCGTAGTCCGCCTTCGCCGAAACCCGCACGCGCGCATTCTGGCGGACGGGCGGCGAAGCCGCCTGTCCGCGAAGCGGACCAGTGGAGGGGGTCTGGGGGAACCGGGAGGTTCCCCCAGCTACAACCACGGTGTGTGCTAACCGAAGACGATCACGTAGAACGCGTGGTCGGCCGGCAGGCCGGCGTCGTTCCGGGTTTGAACGAAGACGCTGCTCGTGTTGTCCGAAGTGCTGCACGTCCTCCCCTCGGTGCCGCCGCCGCACGGGCCGGCGGTCACCGCTCCTCGCTGGTCGGAGCCGTCACCTGCGTAGGCGCCGGACGTGACGATCGGCTTTCCGGTGACCGCGCTGCCGAAGCCGAGGATGTACGTGCCCGCGCCCGGCTTCGCCGCGAGTGTGATCCCGCCGGACTGCGCGGCGATCCCGCCGTCCGGTCGTACGAGCGCCCATTTCGAGGCGGCAGAGCCGCCGGCGGGTCCGGCTGGCCCCTGCGGTCCGGCTGGGCCGGCGGGACCTTGCGGTCCGGCAGGTCCCGCCGGGCCGCGCGGGACCTGACCGCGCTTGAAGTCGCGGGCCAGCAGGCTGAAGTCCTTCACCTGGGCCGTCGTGACACTGTTCCGCGGCAGCGCCTGAACGGCCGCGTAGCCGGTGCCGCCTAGCACGAGCGACAGCGCCAGGCAGGCGATGACCATGGCCGGAGACGGCCGAAAACGCGTGAGCCTGCTCATCCGATCACCTCACAGGGTCGATTGTCTGGGCGATATGGCCAGAAACCCTAGGACGTACACCTTTAAAGGCGTGTAAAGACCGCAAACCCGGGCGAGCAGCGGTTTCCTGGCCGTCTACTCGCCGACCGCCTCTGCGGCCCGCGCGCGCATGGCGGACGAGGTCGGCGGGGGAATGCTCCTCGGACGACAGCGCATAGCCGACCTCCACGAACCCCCTTCCGTACCGGCGCCCGAGGTTGCCTAAACGGCGGCTCGCGTACGCGCCCGGACTCGTTCGCGCTGCGGAACAACGGTGTACTTGGGATCTCTCGCTGACTGGAAACCGGCCCTGAAGACCGACCAGCGCAGGGCCGCCTCTCCGGCCAGGATCAGCCCCCCGCCGACGGCAGCCGCGAGGCGGCTGCGCTTCCCGGCACTCCCGAGCAGCGCGGCACCGGCCAGCGTGCAGACCTTGGCGATCGCGTTGTAGTCATCAGCTTCTTGATCAAGTAGTTCTCCTCGTTGTCGAGCGTGGCCGCGCCGAGATTGCCGATTGCGAGCGTTCGCCTCGCGTCGCTTTGTCAGTGCTCCTCGCGCGTGCGGACGATGCGCTCGGCGATCATCTCCATGGCCTCTCTTCGAGGCCGAGTTCCTGCCATTCGGCGCCGTAGGGCGGCCGGTACTTCACCTTGTATTCGCGTAACGGGCTCTGGACGTAGTTCTGCGACGCGGCGCCCTTCGGGCAGAGCCGTCCGCGTGAGACGGGGCTCGCCGGATCGCCCTCGATCTGGGTGACCTCGCCGTCCTTGACGTAGACGAGCTGGGCGCAACCCACCGCGCAGTAGGGGCAGATCGACCGGGCAACGTGATCGGCCTCGTCGATTCGCGGCGTCAGCGTCCGGGAGCGCTCGGACTGGAGGCGCGCCCGAGGCCCAGACGATCGCCCTCCAGGGGTCAGCGGTCGATCAGCCCGGAGACATTCATCGGGTTCCTGTCTTCCGGTGCAGGTGTCCGCTAAAACCAGGTCGGGTACCGCGCCTGCGATGAGACGCGTTGCTGCGTGGCTCTCCTGGTTCGCGGGCCTGTTTGTCCTCTGGCTCCTCCTGGTCGGCACGGTGCAGGACGTGGAGCTGATCGCGGGCTTGTGCGCGGCCGCGCTCGGCGCCACGGCCGCCGAGGTCGTGCGCTCGCAGGGATTGCTCGGCTTCCGCATCGAGTGGCGCTGGCTGAGGTTGACGTGGAAGCCGCTCGCGCGCGTCGCACCGGAGTTCCTCCTGCTCATGGTCGCGCTCGTGCGTCGTCCGCGCGGGAGCTTTCGGACGCTCGACTTCCCGGCCGGCGGTGAGCGCGCGGTCGACTCCGGCCGGCGCGCCTTCGCCGTCGTCGTGGCCTCGCTTGCACCGAACCGTCTCGTCGTGGGTGTCGATCCCGAGACGGGCGGCGCGCTCGTGCACGACCTCGTACCGGGCCACGGGTCGGAGGAGCTGTTGTGAACGTCTGGCTCTGGGGCGCGACGGCGCTCCTCGTCGGATTCGTGCCCTGCGGCGCCCTTGCGCTGCGGGCCAGCCGGATCGACGCGCTGGTCGCCGTCCAGACCGCCGGCACGGTCACGACGCTGACGCTCGTCCTGCTCGCGGAGGGTTTCCACCGGTCGTCCTACATGGGGCTCGCGCTCGCGCTTGCGTTGCTCTCCTTCACCGGAACGTTGGGCTTCGCCCGCTTCCTCGGCCGCTACCTGTGAGTGCCCGCGACCTCGTTCTGGGCGTGCTCGTCGGCCTCGGTGTCGCCGGCGAGCTTCTGTGCTGCGTCGGTCTCGTCGTGATGCGCAACGTCTACGACCGGCTGCACTACGCCATGGCAGCGACGACCGTCCCGCCGTTCCTCATCGCGGCCGCCGTGATCGTCGAGGAGGCCTGGACGCAGCCGGGAATCAATGCGCTCGTCGTCGCGGCGGCGCTCTTCCTGCTCAATCCCGTGCTGGCGCACGCCACCGCGCGCGCGGCGCGAAGTAGGCGACGATGATCCCGCTCCAGGTCGCCGCCATCGCCCTTGTCGGCCTCGGCGCACTGGCAGGCGTTTCGGCGCGCGACCCGCTGCGGCAGTCGCTCGTTCTCGGGCTCTACGGCCTCGCGCTCGTCGTTCTCTTCGTCGTCTTCCAGGCGCCCGACGTGGCGCTCTCGGAGCTCGCCGTCTCGAGCGTCGCGCTGCCGTTCATTCTCCTGACTGCGCTCGCCAAGATGCGCGGGCGACGGCGCGAATGAGCCGCCGAGTTCGTCTCGGTCTGTTTGCGGGCTCGGGGGCGGTACTCGCGGGCCTGTTCGTCTGGGGGCTCACCGGTCTGCCTGCCTTCGGGGATTTCCAGGGCGAGTACGGCCGCATCCTCAACAGCGTCGCCGGATCGGAGCGGCACGTGACGAACGTCGTTTCTGCCATCGTCTTCGACTATCGCGGCTTCGACACGCTGGGCGAGGAGTTCATCCTCTTCGCGGCCGTGATGGGCGTCGCGCTGCTGCTGCGCGAGGCGCGTGACGACCGGGAACGGCCGCGGGACGAGGTGCGAAGCGATGCCGTGCGCGCAGTCGGGCTTGCGCTGGTCGGCCCGACGATCGTGCTGGGCCTCTACCTCGTTGCGCACGGATATCTGACGCCGGGGGGCGGCTTTCAGGGTGGCGTCGCGCTGGCGGCGGGGGTCCTGCTGCTCTACGCCGCCGGCAGCTACCGTTCGTACCGCGCCGCGAGCCCTCAGGCGCTCGTCGACTTCGCGGAGGGGGCGGGCGCGGGGGGCTACGCCGCGGTCGGTATCGCCGCGCTCGCCTCCGGCGCCGCGTATCTCGAGAACGTCGTCGATCTGGGCACCAAGGGCACGCTCGCCGCGGCCGGCACCATTCCGATTCTCAACGCGGCGTCAGCCCTTGCAGTGGCGGCCGCGCTCGTCCTTCTCTTCCACGAGTTCCTGGAGGAAGTGATGTACCCGGAATGAGCGCTCGCCTCCCTTCCCCACAGAGGCCCAAGGTCGGCCTATGAGCTTCCTTCCCTACGCCCTCGCCGCCTGGATCTTCGCCGTCGGTCTCTACGGCGTCGTGACGAGCCGCAATCTCGTTCACCTCGTCATCTGCCTTGCGGTAACGCAGTCCTCGACCTACGTGTTGCTGCTCGCGATCGGGTACCGGACGGGCAAGAAGGCGCCGATCTTCACGAGCGGGGTGCCGGTCAAGGTCGGCGCGGTCGATCCGGTCGTCCAGGCGTTGACGCTCACGGACATCGTCGTCGGCGTCACGGCGGCGGCGCTCCTGCTGGCGCTCGTGATCGAGATCTGGAAACGCGCAGGCACGCTCGATCCGGACGAGCTCCGCAGGGAGGAGACGTGACGTCGGTGCTGGTCCCGCTCGTCGTCGCCCTGCCGCTACTCGCCGCGGCAGCACTCGCCGCAGTGGCTCACCTCGCGCCGGCGCGTTTCGACGACCTCGTGGCCATTGTCGTCTCCGCAGCGGTGACGGTGCTCTGCGTCCTCCTGATCTTCCGCTCCGCGGAGGGGACGATTCACTACTGGTTCGGCGGCTGGAAACCGCGCGAGGGGATCGCGATCGGCATCTCGTTCAGCGTCGATCCTCTGGGCGCGGCGATCGCCGCGCTGATCGGAGTTCTCGCGACTGCAGCGCTGGTCGTTTGCTGGGACTACTTCGAGGAAGGCGTGCCGCAGCACTTCTACGTCCTCATGCTCGTCTTCGTCGGGGGGATGGTCGGCTTCGCGCTCTCGAGCGACCTCTTCAACATGTTCGTCTTCTTCGAGCTGATGAGCATCGCTGCCTTCGCGCTCACGGGCTACCGGATCGAGCAGCCGACGGCGCTCCAGGGCGCGATCAACTTCGCGGTCGTCAACTCCATCGGCGCATTCCTGCTGCTGACGGGAATCGCGCTGCTCTACGGCCGGACGGGTGCGCTGAACCTCGCGCAGATCGGGGAGGTACTTGCGCGCCGGGAGCCTGACGGCCTCGTGATCGCCGCGTTCGCCTTCGTCGTCGTCGGCTTCCTGACGAAAGCGGGTGCCGTGCCGTTCCACTTCTGGCTTTCCGATGCCTACGCCGTCGCGCCCGCACCGGTCTGCATCCTGTTCGCCGGGGTGATGAGCGACCTCGGGCTCCACGCGGTCGCACGCACCTACTGGGAGGGATTCTCGGGCGCGCTCGGCGGCGATGCCGAGGCGATCCGCGCCGTGCTGGTCGGACTGGGGGTGTTGACCGCGCTCCTCGGCGGAGTGATGGCGTTCGTGCAGTCGAGCCTGAAGCGCATGCTCGCCTTCATCGTCATCAGCCACGTCGGCGTGTTCCTCACCGCGATCTCGCTGTTGACTGCGCGCGGACTCGCGGGTGCCACCGTGTACGTCGTCGCCGACGGACTCGTGAAGGGTGCGATCTTCTGCGCAATCGCCCACATTGCACGTCACACCGGCCATACGGACGAGCTGAAGTGTCAGGGGCGCGGCCGGGCGATCCCGCTGACAGGCGTCGTCATGGTGGGCGGAGCGTTCGGGCTTGCCGCGTTGCCCCCGTTCGGGACGTTCCTCTCCAACGCACTCGTCACGCGGTCGGCCGCTGCCACCGGATACGGCTGGCTGCCGCCCGTGCTCGTGGCGGCGACCGCGCTCACTGGCGGCGCGCTGCTCCGCGCAGCGGGGCGGATCTTCCTCGGTCTCGGCGAGCCGCGTGACGAGCTGCTCGTCCAGCCGCCCGCCGGGGAGGACCGGGAAGTCGCCACGACGCCACGCGCCGGGACGCTCCTCTGGCTTCCCGGCCTGGCACTGCTCGTCGCCGGACTCGGGCTCGCGTTCGCGCCGGGGCTCGCGGGCCGCGCGATCGAGCACGCCGAGCGCTTCGTTGACCGGCCCGCGGTTGCGCGCGAGACGCTCCACGGGGTCGAGCTTCCGCCCGGTCCCGCCGAGAGCTTTCATGCGACCGCAGGTAGTTACGCGTACGGCGCCGCGTCGGCGCTCCTCGCCGTCGCACTGGCATGGCTGGGCTTGTACCGGCGTCGCCTGCCGGGCGCGCTGCGCTCGGGCACCGACCGGACCGCCGGTGCCGTGCTGCAGCGGCTGAAGCTCCTCCACGATGGCGTCGTCGGCGAGTACGTGACCTGGCTGACCTTCGGTGCGGCCACACTTGGGGCGCTGTTCGCGGTGCTGATTCGCTAAAGGCGGCTTAACGGAGAGTTAACCGACCACAACCGTGCGTTAAGACGGGCGGCGGTAGAAACCGAGACGTGCAAGGCACCCTCCTTCCACGCCGCGCCGCCGGCCTTGTTGCCGCCGCTCTCCTTGGCGGCGGCCTCGCACTCGGCGGCGCGGCGGCCCTGGGGAAGCTCGGGGAGAAGACCACCGTCATCCGGGAGGAGGCGACCGCCACCTCATCGGCGCCGGCCGCATTTCAGCAGCAGGGCAGGCGGAGGTCGATCAACGAGATCTACCGCGCGGCGGCGCCGGGCGTCGTGCACATCGAGACGGCGACCAGGATCCAGCAGCTGGAGGATCCTTTCTTCGGCAACTCGTTCGGCGGCACCGAGACGCAACGCGCACTCGGCTCCGGCTTCGTCCTCGACAAGGCCGGCCACATCGTCACGAACTACCACGTCGTCCGCGGCGCGGACTCGATTCAGGTGAGCTTTTCGAACAACGAGCGCATCAAGGCGAAGCTCGTGGGCCTCGACCCGTCCACCGACATCGCAGTCTTGAAGGTGGACGTGAAGTCGCGCGCGCTCAAGTCGCTCCCGCTCGGCAACTCCGACACCGTGCGCGTCGGCGATCAGGTGATCGCGATCGGAAATCCCTTTGGTCTCGATCGCTCGGTCACCGCCGGAATCGTCAGCGCCGTGCAGCGCCGGATCGAGGCGCCCAATCGCCTCTCCATCTCGCACGTGATCCAGACGGACGCCGCGCTGAACCACGGCAACTCCGGGGGTCCGCTCCTGAACGCTCAAGGCCAGGTGATCGGCGTCAACGCACAGATCGAGACCGGCGGCGCGAGCCAGGGCAACGTCGGGATCGGTTTCGCCATCCCGATCGACACCGTCAAGAGCGTCGTCGCCGAGCTGATCAAGCAGGGGAAGGTCGAGCATGCATTCCTCGGCATCCAGGGCAAGACGCTCGAGCCCAACATCGCACGGCTGTTCCACCTTCCCGTCACGCGCGGCGTGCTCGTTGCCTCGGTCCGGCCGAACACGGGCGCGGGGAAGGCGGGGCTGAAGGGGGCGACGAGCGAGGTGACCGTCGAGGGCGAGACCTGGCCCGCCGGCGGCGATCTGATCGTCAAGGTCGACGGGCAGCCGGTGTCGACGATCGAGCGGCTCAGCGACGTCATCGCCTCGAGGAAGCCAGGCGACAAGATCGACCTCGAGGTCGTCCGTGGGACGGACCGAATCCACCTAACCGTGAAGCTTGGGCGGCAGCCGTGACTCTCCTCTCGAGCCGTCGCCCCGACTGGCCCCGAACCCCTGGGGGCCTGCTTCCGAAGGAGTCGTAGGCCAGCACGACGTTCGGAAGCCGAGCGAGAGGCCCGCCCGCCTGCCCGGGCCTCTCGCTCACGTTTGCGTGCTGGCGCGCCCGCCTGCCCGGGTCCTCGGCTCGAAGAGGAGTGCCAAGTAACACTGTGTTACGAGGCCCGAGATACCGCGGTGCTCGACACACCGCGGGTCAAGTAACACTGTGTTACTTGCTACGCCCGCACGGCTGTGAGCGCCTTTTCGGCCGCGGCTTTGACGCCCTCGCTGTAGCTCGGATAGACGTGGTGGACGAGCGCGAGGTCGTCGACGACGACGCCGAGCTTCAGGGCGACGGCGAGCCCGCCGACTATGTCGCTTGCTCCGCGCGAGACCACGTGCACCCCGAGCACGCGGCGGGTCACCCGATCGAAGACGATCTTGTAGAGGCCGCGCTTCGTGCCTGTGTACTGCGCTCGGGTGACGGCTGACAGCGGATGTTTGACGACGTCGACGTCGTAACCCTGTTCTGACGCCTCGGATTCGGTCAGGCCGACGCTTCCGAGCTCGGGGTCGGTGAAGATCGCCGTCGGCAGGATCGAGAAATCGGCGCTCCGCGTCCCACCCGCGAACATGTCATCGACGGCGACACGAGCCTGATACTGGGCCGTGGGCGTGAACATCGGTCCGGCGGCGACGTCGCCGGCGGCCCAGATTCCGTCGATGCTCGTCCGCTGCCGCTCGTCGACGACGATGCCGCCGCGCGTGACCTCGACGCCGACGCGGTCGAGGGCCAGTTCCTCGACGTTCGGCGTGCGACCGGACGCGAGCAGGACGTGCGACACGGTGATCGTGTGGCCGCCGAGCGTCGCGTCGATCCCTTTCCCGTTGCGTGAGAACGAGTCGACGCCGCCGTTGAGGACGACCTCGATCCCCTCGTCCTCCAGCGCCGCTTGCAGCTCGTTCGCGGCTTCCGTGTCGGCGCGCGCCGCGATTTGCGAGCCGTGGTTCACGATCGTCACGTGCGAGCCGAAGCGGGCGAAGATCTGCGCGAACTCGAGGCCGACGGGACCTGCGCCGACGACGAGGAGGGCATCCGGTACGTCCTGCAGTTCGAGCGCGCTGACGTGGTCGATCCAGTCCACCTGCTCGATTCCGGGAATCGGCGGCACGGCCGTGCGTCCACCGGTTGCGATCAGGATCTTCTCGGCGGTCAAGTCGTTGTCGCCGACCCTGACGGTCTGCGCGTCGACGAAGGTCGCCTCTCCCGGAAAGACGCCGTAGCCGGCCTCGGTCAGCACCTCGACCCAGCTGTCCTGGTCGCGGCGGAGCGAGTTCTTCCAGACCACCGTGCGGGCGAGATCGATGCTCGGCTCCGGCAGGTCGATGCCCCGCTCGGCCGCGTGTTGCCGGACGTCGTGCATCAGCTCGGCGGCCACGAGGTACGCCTTCGTCGGCCGGCAGGCGACGTTCGGGCACGAACCGCCCCAGCGTGTGCGCTCGACGAGCGCGACGTTGGCCCCGTAGTCGCGGGCAGCCCTCCCGGCGCCGTCACGCGCGGCCGACCCGGCGCCGAGAACGATCAGGTCGTACGTGTCCCGGTTCATCGGACCTCCTCCAGTGCATGTGTCGTCACGTCGGTGCGGCCCCAGCGTCCCGGTAGCGCGGTTAGCTCGAGCCGCGCAATCTCGTCGGGGAGGTGCGGGTCGGAACGGAGTTGGTCGCCCTCCGGCTCCAGTCCGAGCAGGACGCGCAGCAGGAGCAGCGGGGTCCCGGTTGCCCAGGCCTGTGGGCTCGAGGCCGTTGGGTACTCGACGGGGAAGCTCGTCCGCCCGCGTCGATAGCCGGCGAAGACTTCGGGGAGCCGGTATCGGAAGAACGTCGCCGCCTCCAGCGTGGCCAGTGCGATCTTGGCCGCCTCGTCGCGGAAGCCGTAGCGGGCGAGGCCGTGCGCGATGAGGGAGTTGTCGTGAGGCCAGACGGTGCCGTTGTGGTAGCGGATCGGGTTGTAGCCGCCCTCGCCGTCGGCCATCGTGCGCACGCCCCAGCCGGAGAAAAGCGCGTCGCCGACGAGGTGCTCCGCGACGCGCTCTCCGCGGTCCTCGGGGACGATTCCGCTCCAGAGCAGGTGGCCGGCATTCGACGTGATGCTGTCGACAGGTCGCTTCTCGCCGTCGAGCGCGAGCGCGTAGTAGCCACGGCCCTCGAGCCAGAAGTCCTCGTTGAAGCGCTGCCTCAGTTGCTCGGCCTCGCGCTCGAGCCGGTCGGCGAGCTCGTCGTCGTTCCAAATCTCGCGCGCAAGGCGCGCGACACGCACCTTCGCGTCGTAGACATAGCCCTGGATCTCGCAGGTCGCGATCGGTGGTCCCTTCGCGATCGTTCCGTCCGCGAACCGGATCGAATCCCAGGAGTCCTTCCAGCACTGGTTCTCGAGCCCCGTTTCCGTGTTGCGCCGCTCGTACTCGACGTAGCCGTCGCCGTCGCGGTCGCCGTGCTCGTCGATCCACTGCAGCGCGGCGCGCGCGTTCGGCTCGAGCGCGCGCACGAGCTCGGTGTCGCCGGTCCAGCGCTCGTACTCGTCGAGCAAGACGAGGAAGAGCGGCGTCGCGTCCGCGGTGCCGTAGTACGGCGAGTGCGGCCGTTCGTCGAAGTGCGTCAGCTCGCCGAAACGGATCTCGTGCAGGATCTTCCCCGGCTCCGCGTCGCGGAAGTCGTCGAGCTCGGCAGCCTGGTAGCGCGCGAGCACACGGAGCGTCGTTTCTGCGAGCTCGGGTGTGAACGGAAGCGCCTGGAAGCTCGTCAGCAGACTGTCACGGCCGAAGACCGTCATGAACCAGGGGAGCCCCGCCGCAGGCATCGGCTGGCCGGGGAAGAGCGTCGTCTCGAACCGAAGCGCGGCGAGGTCGATCAGGCTGCGCTCGTAGATGTGCTCGAGCGGATCCCAGTCGGCCTCGAGCTGGGGAGCTGCCGCCAGGAAGTCGTCAAGGCTCATGCCGATGTTCGGCTTGGCCTCCTCGTCGTCGTGGCGGTACTTGATTGGCTTGGCGCTCTCGGTCACCGGCTGAACGAAAACGCACGTGTTCCATTCGTCGTGCGCGTCGATCCGGAGCCGGAACGTGAGGCCGCGCTCGTCAACATCGGCGGTCTTGCTCGCGTGGACGCGGGTCGCGCGCCGGAAATCGTCGCGCTCGTATGCGAGCACGAGCGTGTCGTCCTCGACCCGCGCGGAGGTCTTGCCCTTCTTGGCGAGCGCGTCCTTGACCTCGAAGAGGTCGGCGAAGTCGGCGCCGGCCTCGAGCCTGAGCTCGACCTCGACGGGATCCCCGCCGTGGTTGATCACGGTGAGGTCCTCATGGAACCCGTCGCCGATCGAGCGCTTCCGGATGATCGACACCGTCGGGTTGTCGTTCACCGTTCCGGTTGGCGGGACGAGGAAGAACTGCGCCGTGAAGTACTGGTTCTCGTCCGTGGAAAGGGCGTTCAACTGCGAGCCGTTCGCGCTCAGCGTCCAGCGGGAGAGGAAGCGCGTGTCGCGGAAGAAGAAGCCGTGCGCCTGGTCCGGCGAGGCGTCGATGTCGCCGCGGAGGTCGCTGACGAGGAAGGTCGAGCCGTCGAGAATGCTGATCGTGTCCTTGGCCATCTGGTCGCTCCTTGGGTCGCTGCGTAACAGTCGCGCCGCTCGCTGGTCTGTTACAAGCGTATGACGGAAATCATCGACATCAGCGTTCCGGTGCGGCCGGGCATGGTGACCTATCCGGGCGACCCGACGGTCACGCTCGAGCGGGTCGTCTCGATCGCCGACGGCGGTGTGGTCAACCTCAGTCGGCTGGACTTCGGTGTCCACAGTGGGACGCACGTGGACGCACCCGTCCACTTCATCGACGGCGCGGCCGCGGCGGAGTCGCTCCCCCTTGACGTGCTCATCGGGCCCGCGCGCGTGCTCGACCTGACAGCCGCCGAGCGGCTGGATGCCTCCGCTTTCGACGGCGTCGAGCTCCAGGAGCGGGTTCTGCTGAAGACACGGAACTCGGAGCTCTGGGAGCGCGAGACCTTCGCGGACGAGTTTCTCGCCCTCACGGAAGACGGTGCGCGGGCGCTGATCGAGGCCGGCGTGCGACTGGTCGGGATCGACTACCTGTCGATCGGCGACGAGGCGGCTCACCACGCCCTGCTCGGGGCCGGCGTCGTCGCGATCGAGGGTCTCGACCTGCGCGGGGTGGTGCCCGGCGACTACCGGCTCGTCTGTGCGCCGCTTAAGCTCGTCGGCTCGGACGGCGCGCCTGCCCGAGCGTTGCTGATCCGCGACTGAGAGGAGGAGGCATGCCGATCATCTCTCGAGGCTTCAGGGGCCGCCGCCGCGACGATGTCCCGAGCGACCGCGTGCCGCCTGGTCAGTACGTCACGCCCGACTTTCCCGTCCTGTCGGCCGGCCCGACGCCGCATACGCCACTCGACCTGTGGGACTTCACGATCGTCGGCGAGGTCGACGAGCTGCACCGCTGGACGTGGGAGGAGTTTCGGGCGCTGCCGAGCGAGACGTTCACCGTCGACATCCACTGCGTGACGAAGTGGTCGAAGCTCGACACCGTCTGGGAGGGTGTCTCGATCGACACGCTGCTCGACGGTGTCGAGACTTCGGCCGAGTACGCGGTCGCGTTCTGCGACGGCGGCTACACGACGAACCTGCCGCTAGAGGACCTCACGGACGGCAAGGCGTGGATCGCTTTCGGCTACGACGGCATGCCACTCGAGCCGGAGCATGGCGGCCCAGCGCGACTGCTCGTCCCGCATCTCTACTTCTGGAAGAGCGCCAAGTGGGTCCGCGGGCTGCGCCTCGCGGCGACGGACGAGCCTGGCTTCTGGGAATCGAACGGCTACCACCTCTACGGCGATCCTTGGAAGGAACAGCGGTACTGGGGCGACTGATCTGGCGCGCGGCCGAGGTCGCCGAGCTACGGCCGGAGACGAGCAGCGTCAAGACGCTCGTCCTCGAGGTCGCCGGTTGGCCGGGTCACCACGCGGGCCAGCATGTCGACGTGCGGCTCACCGCCGAAGACGGCTACCAGGCGCAGCGGAGCTACTCGATCGCGTCGGCGGCGAACGGCTCGCGCGTCGAGCTGACGGTCGAGCGGCTCGACGACGGCGAGGTCTCGCCGTATCTGACCGAGGAGGCGCGGCCCGGAGACGTGATCGAGCTGCGCGGGCCTATCGGAGGATTCTTCGTCTGGGATCCCGCGCCCGGCGGCGCCGTCCTGCTCGTCGGCGGCGGCTCGGGCATCGTGCCGCTGATGGCGATGGCGCGGCAGCGCGCGGTCGACGGCGACCGCGTCCCGACGCGCATGCTGTACTCGGCACGGGCCTGGGACGACGTCATCTACCGCGACGAACTGGAACGGCTGGGCGGGGACGGCCTCGACGTCGTCTACACGCTCACGCGTGAGCAGCCGCCCGATTGGACGGGGTACGGCAGACGAGTGGACAGCGATCTGCTCGACGAGGTCGCGCCCGCCGACCTCGCGCTCACGTTCGTCTGCGGGCCAACGCCATTCGTCGAGGCTGTGGCGGAGGCGCTCGTGGGGCTCGGCCACGACCCGTCGCGGATCAAGACCGAGCGCTTTGGACCGACGGGAGGCTGAGATGGAGAAGCTGAGACTCGACGGGAACGCGGCGGCCGGACTGCTGCAGGAGGTGTTCGCCGCCGAGGTGACGACCGCCGTCGGAACCTGCGACGGGTGCGGCGCGGTGGAGGCCGTCGGCGCGGTGCATGTCTACAGCGCCGCCGGCACGGTTCTGCGCTGTCCGCACTGCGAGGCCGTGCTGATGAAGGTCGTCACCGACGGCGAGCGCATCTGGGTCGACCTGCGCGGCGTCCGGATGCTCGAGCTACGCGTCTAGCCAGTCTCGTTTGGCGCCACTTCGACGTAGACCTTGATCGCGTCGCGATCTTCCGTCAGGGCGCGGATCATCTGGTCGTAGTTCTCGAGCCCCCGGATCGGCGTCGTCAGCAGCTTCTTCAGCCAGCCGGGGAAGAGCGCCTCGGCCTTGATCAAGTCGTCGGCGCCGCTGCGAAAGTCGGCGGGTGCGGCATTCACCGTGCCGACCATCACCTTGTTGCCGAGCACGAAGCTTTGGTTGATCCTGTCCGAGTTGATCTCGGCCTTGCGCTCGCCGCCGGTGATCGACGAGAGCACGAGCACGCCGTTCTTGCCGAGCACCTCGGCCGCCTCCCAGATGATCGGGCTGAAACCGGTGGCGTCCATGATCAGGTCGAACGGCCCACGCTCCTCGCTGACGTCGGCGAGGGTCGCGTCCGCCGACGAGACGTAGACGCCTCCGAGCTCCTCAACGAGGTCGGCGTTGCGGTACGGCTTCTGCGGCAGCGACAAGACGGTCAACTCCAGTCCGCGCAGCCGCGCGGCGAGCGCCATCAGCAGCCCGATCGTCCCGGACCCGAGGATCGCGGCCCGGCGCGGCTGCCAGATCTTCAGCCGCCGCTGGATCTCGTACGCGTGGTTGATGCCCTTCTCGGCGACCGTCGTGGGCTCGAGGAGGACGCCGACCTCGCGCAGCGTCTCCGGCAGCGGAAAGACGAAGTCGGAGTCCTCGACGTAGTACTCCGTCAGGTAGCCGTGCAGCAGGTTGATCCCGCGCTCGTAGTAGACGTCGTCGGTCGTGAAGTCCTGCAGGCCGATCTTCCCGTAGAG
>WNGA01007783.1_pt1 | contig 14807 bp, 12 predicted proteins | sample 5400061 | NCBI WGS metagenome assembly WNGA01 (sample SAMN13153366, study PRJNA577476) | soil metagenome | isolation source: 100 cm soil or saprolite under grassland replicate 2 | place: USA:California | collected 2016-06-15
GGTTGTGAAGCAGTACCCGCCCGAGCGCGCCGCGCAGATCTGTGGCATCGACGCGGAGGTGATCCGCGAGGTCGCGCGCCTCTGGGGCGAGGCGAGCGCCGGCATCATCTTCTGGGGCATGGGGATCTCGCAGCACACGACCGGCACGGACAACTCGCGCTGCCTGATCGCGATGTGCTCGATCACCGGCAACGTGGGCCGCCAGGGCACCGGCCTCCACCCGCTCCGCGGCCAGAACAACGTGCAGGGCGCCTCCGACGCCGGGCTGATCCCGATGTTCTATCCCGACTACCAACTCGTGACGCGCGACGACGCGCGCGGGAAGTTCCAGCAGGCCTGGGGCGGCCGCGAGCTCGATCCCGAGCGCGGGCTGACCGTCACCGAGATCATCGCCAGCGCGCTACAGGGCGGGGTCCGCGGCATGTACATGATGGGCGAGAACCCGTTCCTGTCGGACCCGAACGTGAACAAGGTCCGCAAGGCGCTGAGCGCGCTCGAGTTCCTGGTCGTGCAGGACATCTTCCTCACCGAGACCGCCGAGTTCGCCGACGTGGTGCTGCCCGCGTCCTCCTACATGGAGAAGGAGGGCACCTACACGAACACCGACCGCCGCGTGCAGATCGGCCGCAAGGTGCTCGACCCGCCGGGCGAGGCGCGCGAGGACTGGAAGGTGATCTGCGACATCTCGGCGCGGATCGGGCTCCCGATGGACTACGGCTCGCCGCGCGAGGTGTTCGACGAGATGGCGGCGATCATGCCGAACTACGCGGGGCTGTCGTACGACAACCTCGGCGCGAGCGGCAAGCTCTATCCCAACCCGGACCCGGAGCACTCGGACGGCACGGTCGTGCTGTTCGACGAGCGCTTCGGCACGGACGACGGCAAGGCGCACCTCGTCCCGGCCGAGTGGCTGCCGGCGAAGGAGCTGCCCGACGACGAGTTCCCCTTCATCTTGAATACCGGCCGGCTGCTCGAGCACTGGCACACGGGCTCGATGACGCGGCGGTCGTTCGCTCTGGACGCGATCGAGCCCGAGGCGCACGTTTATCTCAACCCGGACGACGCGGCCGCGATGGGCATCGCCGAGGGCGACTTCGCGCGCGTCACCTCACGCCGCGGTTCCATCGAGCTGTCCGCGCGTCTGTCGCACCGCGACACGCCCGGCACCTGCTTCATCCCGTTCCACTTCCGCGAGGCCGCCGCGAACGTGCTGACGATCGACGAGATCGACCCGACCGGGAAGATCCCGGAGTTCAAGTTCTGCGCGGTCAAGGTGGAGCCGGCGGCGTGATCTCACAACGCCATCCGGGGAGCGAGGCCCGCGCGGGCCGGTTTCCGGGCCCATCGCTGATCCCGGACCTCCACGAGATACAGCGCGAGCACGGCTGGCTGCCGCGCGAGGAGCTCGTGAAGCTCTCCCGCGACCGTCGCCGCCCGCTGTATGAGATCGAGGGCCTGATCTCGTTCTACCCGCACTTCCGCACGTCGCCGCCGCCGGAGACGACCGAGGTCGCCTGCTGCCACGACCTCTCGTGCTGGCTGCACGGCTCCGACGAGCGGCTCGCGGAGTTGCGAGCCGACCCCGACATCGAGCTGCGCGAGGTGTCCTGCATCGGCCGCTGCGACCGCGCACCCGCCGCCTCCTCCGACACCGCCGGCGTCCGCCGCAGCGACGTGCAGCGCCCGAACGATCCCTACGTGACGGACGCGCGCGACTACCGGGTCCTGCGCTCCGCGCTCGCCGGGGAGCTGAACACGGCCGACCTCATCGCCGAGCTGAAGGAGTCCGAGCTCCGCGGGATGGGCGGCGCCGGCTTCCCGACCGGCACGAAGTGGGAGCTCGTTGCGAAGCAGGAGGCCGAGCCGAAGTACGCGATCTGCAACGCCGACGAGTCGGAGCCCGGCACCTTCAAGGATCGCCAGATCCTCGCCGAGCAGCCGCACCTCGTGCTCGAGGGGCTCGTGCTGGGGATGCTCGCGACGGGATGCCGCGAGGGCTGGGTCTTCATCCGGCACGAGTACGAGCCGGAGGAGGAGGTGCTGCGCGAGGAGCTCGAGCGACTGCGCTCGCTCGGCCTGCTGGACGAGGCGGGCGTCGGCGTCGACATCTTCACCTCGCCGGGCGGCTACATCCTCGGCGAGGAGTCGGCGCTGATCGAGTGCATGGAAGGGCACCGCGGCGAGCCGCGCAACAAGCCGCCGTTCCCGGGCGTCGCCGGGCTGTGGGGCAAGCCGACGCTGATGAACTCGGTGGAGACGTTCGCCCACGTGCCGGTGATCGCCGAGCGCGGCGCCGAGTGGTGGAAGTCGCAGGGGGAGAACGGCGGAACCGGGCTGAAGTTCTTCGCGGTTTCCGGACACATCGAGAAGCCCGACGTGTACTGCGTGCCGATGGGGACGACCGCGCGAGAGCTGATCGAGCTGGCGGGCGGGGTGAGCGAGGGCCGCGAGCTGCTGGCCTTCCAGCCCGGCGGCGCGTCGTCGAACTTCCTGGGCCCGGAGCAGCTCGACGTGCCGCTCGACTTCGGCCCGCTCGCCGAGGCCGGGTCGATGCTCGGGTCGGGCGCCCTGGTTGCGATTGCCGAGGGGACGGACCTGCTGGCCGCGGCCACGAACGTGCTGCGCTTCTTCCGGAACGAGTCGTGCGGGAAGTGCGTGCCCTGCCGGGTCGGGTCGACGAAGGCCCACGCGATCCTGTCCGAGCTGATCGAGTCCGGCGGCGGACCCGAGGACGTGGACGACCGTGTCCTGGAACTCGAGAAGACGATGCGCCTGACCTCGATCTGCGGCCTCGGCCAGGTGGCACTGGGACCGGCGATAAGCGTGCTCGGGCTGAAGCGAGGCGGAACCGAGGCCCACCCGCAGCCGCGACCACCGCGCCCACCCGACCAAGCAGCCGGCTCGAAGGACGGCGACGCGGACTCCTCCGACGGCGGGTCGCCCGGCGGCGCGGCCTCCCCCGGCGACGCGTCCTCCTAGCGTGAGCGCCCGCGGGCAGCGCGAGTTCTTCACCGTCAAGACGGTCTCGGAGGCCCTGACCGGCTTCCGACCCGCCCGGCGCACGTCCGCCGAGACCGTCTCCCTCGACGACGCGCTCGGCCGCGTGCCCGCCGAGCCCCTGCACGCGCCCCACGCGCTCCCCGGCTTCGCCCGCGCGACCGTCGACGGCTTCGCCGTCCGCGCGGCGGACACCTACGGCGCCTCCGAGGGACTCCCCAGCTACCTCGACCTCGCGGGCGAGGCACGCATGGGCCGCCCACCGGAGACCGAGGTCCTTCCGGGCACAGCGGTCGCGATTGCAACGGGCGCGCCGCTGCCGCCGGGCGCCGACGCGGTCCTGAAGATCGAGCACACGCAGGCCGCAACACCCGAGTTACTCGAAGTTCTGAAGCCCGTCACACCCGGCGAGGGCATGGTGCGTCCCGACGAGGACGCGGCACCCGGCGCCGAGCTCGCACGAGCCGGCCGCCCGCTCCGCGCGCATGACCTGGGAATGCTGGCGGCCGCAGGCATCGTCGAGATCCCTGTTTACGCGCGCCCGCACGTCGCGATCGTCTCGACCGGCGACGAGCTCGTGCCCGCCGAGGCTCCGGCGACCGGCGCAGCCTGCGACGAGCCGCCGTCCGCCGCGGCTGGCACGACCGGCGCGGCCACCGGCGCGCCGGCCGCCCTGCCCATAGGCCAGGTGCGCGACTCCTCCGCCCCCGCCCTCGCCGCTCTCGTGCGCGAGGCCGGCGGCGAGCCGCACTTCGCGGGCATCGTGCCGGACGATCGCGACGCGCTGGCCGCGACCTTGGCCGCAACCCTCAACCTCAAGGGGTCAGACCCCTCGAGGGTGGTTGAGGGTTCGTTACCGGAGAGTGACGTCGTCCTTGTCTCGGCGGGATCCTCGGTCGGTGCGCGTGACGAGACCGCTGCCGCCATCGCCTCGCTCGGTGAGCCGGGCATCTGGTGCCACGGGCTGGCCTTTCGTCCGGGCAAGCCGACGCTGCTCGCCGACGTCGGCGGCGTGCCGGTCATCGGCCTGCCCGGCAACCCTCGCTCGGCGCTGGTCGTCTTCCGGCTGATCGGCACGCCGATCGTGCGGATGGTCGGCGGCTGCACCGACCCGCCGCCAGAGCCGAGCATCCGCGCCCGGCTCTCGCGCGACCTCCCGTCCGCCGCCGGCAGGCTCGACGTCGTCCAGGTCCGTCTCTCCGGCAACGAGGCCGAGCCCCTATTCGGCAGCTCCTCGCTGCTCTCGATCCTCACTGCGGCGGACGGCTACGTCGTCGTGCCCGAGGCGGCCACTGGACTGGCAGCCGGGAGCGAGGTTGAAGTCATGCTGTACCGGTAGATGACCCGCGCCGCGCCGTTCATCCACGACCGCCCGGCAGCCGAGGCGTTCGCCGCCTGGGAGGAGGCGTGCACGGCCGCGGGCTGTCCGGAGCGGGTCGAGGCCGTCCGGCTGCCGCTCGATCAGGCGGTCGGCCGGGTGACCGCCGAGCCAGTCTGGGCGCGCACCTCGTCGCCGCCGTTCGACGCGGCCGCCATGGACGGCATAGCCGTACATGCCTCGGACACCATCGGCGCTAGCGAGACCACGCCGGTCCGGCTAGGCGCGGGCGCCTTCGAGATCGTCGACACCGGCGACCCGATCCCGGGCGACTTCGACGCCGTCGTCATGCGCGAGGACGTCCACGAGATCGACGGCGGCGTCGAGCTGCGTGCGGCCGCCGCGCCGTATCAGCACGTTCGCTCGATCGGCGAGGACGTGAGCGCCGCCGAGCTGCTGCTGCCCGGGGGTCACCGGCTGCGGCCCGTGGACGTGGCGGCTGCCGGCGCCGCCGGGGCGACCGAGCTGGTCGTGCGTCGCCGGCCAGTCGTGACGGTGATCCCGACCGGCGACGAGATCCGGCCGGTCGGCTCCCAGCTCGGCGAGGGCGACCTCCCCGACACGAACTCGGTGATGCTGGCGGCCCAGGCCGAGGAGGCGGGCTGCGAGGCCCATCGCTTCGAGGTGGTCCCCGACGTGCCCGAAGAGATCGCGGCCGCGGTGCACGCCGCGGCCGCCAGGTCCGACCTCGTGATCGTGATCGCCGGCTCGAGCGCGGGCCGCGACGACCACACGGCCGCCGTCGTCGCCGAGGTCGGGACGCTCGCGGTGCACGGAGTGGCGGTAAGGCCCGGGCACCCGGTGGTGCTCGGCGTGGTAAACGGCCGGGCTGGGAAGGAGCCCGCCGGCCAGGTGGGGCATCTAAGTCGCGGATACCGCGACCAAGGTGACCCACCCGGCGAAGAGGTGAGCGCGACGCCCGTGCTCGGCGCGCCCGGCTATCCGGTCTCCGCCGCGCTCACCTTCGACATCTTCGCCGCGCCGCTGCTCGCCCGCCTCGAGGGTGCTCCGCCGCCCGAGGCGCCGGTCGCGCAGGCTCGGCTCGCCCGCAAGCTGGCGTCGACCATGGGCATGGACGATTGGGTGCGTGTGCGGCTCGGGCGCGTGCGCGGCCGGCTCGTCGCCACTCCACTGCCGCGCGGCGCCGGCGTGCTCACCTCGCTCGTTCGGGCCGATGGCCTGCTCGTCGTTCCCGCCGAGCTCGAGGGGCACCACCCGGGCGAGGAGGTCACCGTCCGGCTGCTTCGCGGCGTCGGCGAGATCGACCGCACGATCGTGGTCACCGGCTCGCATGACCTCGTGCTGGATCTGGCCGCCTCGTGGTTGCGCGAGCGTGACCCGCGCGTGACGCTCGCGTCCTCGAACGTCGGCTCGCTCGGCGGCCTCACGGCGCTCCGCGACGGGCTCTGCCACGTGGCGGGGTCGCATCTCCTCGATCCCGAGACGGGCGAGTACACGCTCCCCTACCTCGAAAAGCTCCTGCCGGACCGCGACGTCGCCGTGGTTCGGCTCGTTCACCGCGAGCAGGGGCTCATCGTCGCGCCGGGAAATCCGACCGAGACGACCGGCATCGAGGACGTGGCCCGGCGCAGGCTGCGCTACGTCAATCGCCAGCGCGGGGCCGGCACGCGCGTGCTCCTCGACCACGAGCTCGCGCGGCACGGGATCTCACCGGATGCGATCCAGGGCTACGAGCGCGAGGAGCACACGCACCTGGCGGTCGCCGCGGCGGTCGCCGCCGGGCGGGCGGACACAGGGCTCGGCGTGCTCGCGGCCGCACGGGCGTTCGGCCTCGACTTCGTGGCCGTGGCGAGGGAACCGTACGACCTGGTCTTCGAAGACCCCGCCCCGCTCGCGCCGCTCTTCGAGTTGCTTCAGTCCGACGATTTCCGCCGCGCGGTGACCGACCTCGGCGGTTACGACACGGCCGAAACGGGCCGTCGGATCCGCTGAAAGCCGAGCGTCAGCCCGCGGCGGATTCCCGGGCGTTCGCTGCTCGCTCGGCGGCCCGCTGAGCGCGTTCGAGCACCGGGCCCGAGCCCAGGTTGATCCCCACGAGCCGGGCGGCGGCGCTCGCCGCCGCCTCCGCCAGCGTCACGCCCGTCAGCGCGTCGCCGCGAACCGCGTCCGAGGCCGATCCCGCAACCTCCAGCCCGAGCTCGGCCACGTCCGCTGCGAGCTCCGCGATCTGAGCCGGCGGCTCGCTGGCGGCGTCGAGCGCGGTCATCCGGTCCGCCTCCGTCTGCGCCTCCAGCACCGGTGCGTAGGAGGTCAGCTCGTCCTCCGCCAGCCTAAGCGCCTCAAAGCGAAGCGCGCGCGCACGCTCGGCCGCCCCGTCCGCGGAGGCGATCCCCGCCGACATCTCCACGAGCGACGCCGCGAGCGCGACCGCGACCGCGGCTGAGCTCCCCCCACCGGGCGCCGGGGTCGTCTCCGCCACAGCCTCGAGGAAGGTCTCCAGCGGCTCTTTGTCCAGGCCCGCCACGCGCGGGTACCGTAGCGCCGTGGTAACTGGCGAGCAGGTCGAGAGCTTCCGCCGCGACGGCTTCCTCATCATCGAGGAGGGCCTCGTCTCGATGCCGGCGGTCGAGATCCTCCGCGAGCGCTTCGCCGCGCTGTTCGAGGGCGAGTACGCCACCGGCATCGCCCCCGACGAGGTGAACTGGAAGCCGGGACGAGACCGCGACGACGTGACCCGCCAGATCTGCAACGGCTGGCGCGCCGACGACCTGATCGCCGCCCAGGTGCTCAGCGAGGACACCGGCCGCATCGCCGCCCGCCTCGGCGGCTACCGCGGCACCCGCATGCTTCAGGACAACTGCCTCTGGAAGCCGCCGGGCACGAAGTCGCTCGGGATGCACCAGGACGGCTCCTACGCGGGCTACCTGTCGCCGCCCGAGATGATCACCTGCTGGGTCGCGCTCGACGAGACCTTCGCCGAGGGCGGCACGATCGAGTACGTGCGCGGCTCGCACCTGTGGCCGAAGGCGCCGCCGGACCGCGGCAGCTTCCACGCACCCGACGACTGGCTCGCCCCTCTGCAAAGCGCGGCTCCGGAAGGAGCCGCGCTCGAGCGAGTGCCGGTGGTGGTGAAGCCGGGCGGGTGCGCCTTCCACCACTCGCTGACATTTCACGGCTCTGGGCCGAATGAATCGCGGGCAGACCGGAGGGCCTTGGTCTCCCACCTCGTTCCGGTCGAGACCCGCTTCCACCCCAGCAACACAGACCTCATCTACTCGCGCTACAGAAGGAGAGGCGACCTCTCCCTCGACGAGTCGTTCTTCCCGGTCGTGTGGGACGAGGACGGCGGCAGGTCGGCCTGGTTGACCGACCTGCCGCCGCTTCCGAACTAGGCCGCCGCCGGCTCCGGCAGCGCCTCGGCCACCGCGGTGGTCTTCCGCGCCCGCGACGGCAGGAACGTCGCCGCGATGAGCGCACCCGCGAGCGCCGCGCCCGCGGCGAGGGTGGCCGTCGTCGACATGGCGTCCACGAACGACTGGTTGGCCACGTGGATCAGATGCGTGGCGGTGTCGCCGCCGATCTGAGCTGCCACGTCGTGCGCCCCACCGACGCTGTCGCTCGCCGCCTCAGCGGCGTCCGCCGGCAGCCCGCGAACGGCACCGTCCATGCCGTCGCCGTAGCTGCTTGCCAGCACGCTGCCGAGCACCGCGACACCGAGCGTTCCGCCGACCTCGCGGACCACGTCGTTCATTGCCGAGCCGATGCCCGCCTTGGCCTTCGGCAAGGAGCCCATGATCGAATCGGTAGCGGGCGACATCGCGAGCGACATGCCCACGCCCATCATGCTCAGAGCGATGGCGACGCGGCCGTAGCCGGTGTCGACGCCGCAGGTGCCGAGCAGGTAGAGCGCGCCGGCCACAGTGCCCAGCCCCAGCGCGACGACGACCTTCGTGCCGAGCCTCTTGGTGGCCTCGACGGAGACCTTCGTGGCGCCGATCAGGCCGCCCGCCACCGGGAGCATCCGTATCCCGGCCTCGAATGCCGTGTAGCCCATGACCGACTGCAGGTAGGTGGTCAGGAAGTACACGACGCCCATGAGCGCGAAGAACACGAACGCGACCGAGATGCTCGCCGCGCTGAAGCGCAGGTTGCGGAAGACGCTCACGTCGAGCATCGGGTGGCTCGAGTGACGCTCCCACGCGATGAACCCGGCCAGGATCGCCGAGCCGGCCGCGAACGCGCCGAGGATCTTCGTGTCGGTCCAGCCACGCTCAGAAGCCTCGATCAGGCCCCACACGATCGCCGTCAGGCCCGCAATCGAGAGTCCGGCGCCGGGGAAGTCGAGCTTCTTCGGCTCAGGGTCGCGCGACTCGGGGATCAGGATCGCCCCGGCCACGAGGCCGGCCGCCACGATCGGGATGTTGACGAGGAAGATGCTGGTCCAGTCGAAGTGCTCGAGCAGAAAGCCGCCTGAGATCGGGCCGATGGCGATGCCCATCCCCGACACGGCCGCCCAGATGGCGATCGCCTTCGGACGCTCGTCCTCGGGGAAGATGTTCGTGAGAATCGACAGCGTCGTCGGCATGATCGCCGCCGCGCCGACGCCCATGAGTGCACGCGACGCGATCAGCTCGGTCGAGCCGCTCGACATCGCCGCGAACAGGGAGCCGGTCCCGAACACCACGAGCCCGAGGGTGAGGGCCTTCTTGCGTCCGAAGCGGTCGCCAAGCGTGCCCGCGATCAACAGCAGCACGGCGAACACGAGCAGATAGCTGTCCACGATCCACTGGAGCTGGCTCGAGCTCGCGTCGAGTTCGTCGCGGATGGTGGGCAGGCCGACGTTCAAGATGGTGTTGTCCACCGACACGATCAGAAGGCTCATCGCGAGCACGATGAGCGCCTGCCAGCGCCGGGCGTAGAGGGTGGTCGGGGTCGACATGGGCTCCTCCTTGCGGGTCACGGGATCTGCACCTCGGTAACGGCGACCGCGGTGGAGCGCTCGGCCACGAAGAACGGCAGCAGCGCGAGCGCGTCCGCGGCGGACGCGGCCTCGACCGTCCACCAGATCGCGTGATCGCCGGCGGTGCACGAGGCGAGCGCCGGCAGGTGCCGGAGCGAGCTGTCGTGGCCCTTGAAGGCGGCGAACGCGACGCCACATTCGGCTGCCGCGTGGCGGTGGTGGACGAGGAATCGAGGCATGCGAGGAGGCTCCCAGCGGAACGCCGCCCAGACATTGGGGTGCCACCCCTATTCGCGACCCTAGTCCTGGCCCCGGGCTATGCTCGCCGGTAGGACCCGCATGGCCACCGTCGCCGACCAGCTCGTCGGACGAGTCGAGGAGCTCGACGCGCTCGACCGCGCTGTGAGCGGGCTGGCGGACTCGGGAGCGTCGACGCTGGTGGTGCTCGGAGAGCCCGGAATCGGCAAGACGCGCATGGTCGAGGCGCTGGCCGCGCGAGGCGACGCGGCCGGCCAGATCGTGTTGTCGGGGAGCGCGTCCGAGCTCGAGTCGGACCTGCCCTTCTGGGTGTTCGTCGACGCGCTCGACGAGTACGTGGCGGGCCTCGAGCCGCGGCGGCTCGAATCGCTCGAGGACGACATCCGCGCCGAGCTGGCGCGCGTCCTACCCTCGCTCGCCGAGTCCGCCCCCGTGTCCGGGGAGGTCGCGCTTCCGGACGAGCGCTACCGCGCGCATCGCGCGGTGCGCGAGCTGCTCGAGCGGCTGGCGGCCACCAAGCCGCTCGTGCTCATCCTCGACGACGTGCACTGGGCCGACTCCGCGTCGATCGAGCTGATCGGCGCGCTCTTGCGGCGCCCGCCGGGGGCGTCGGTGCTGCTCGCGCTCGCGGCGCGCCCGCGGCAGCTGCCCGACCGCCTGGCCGCGGCGCTCGAGCGCGCGCGCCGCGCCGGGTCCCTCACGCGCATGGAGCTCGGTGCGCTCGCTCGTGAGGACGCCGCACGCATGCTCGGCGACGGGCTCGACGACGAGACGACGGCGGCGCTCTACGAGGAGAGCGGCGGCAACCCGTTCTTCCTGGAGCAGCTCGCGCGCGCCCCTCGGCAGGCCGGGCGCTCGCGCTCCACTGCGCCGCTCAGCATGGCGGGAATCGAGGTGCCGCCGGCTGTGGTGGCGGCGCTGACCGAGGAGCTCGGGCTGCTGCCCGAGCAAGCCCGCGACCTCCTGAACGGCGCCGCCGTGGCCGGCGACCCGTTCGAGCCCGAGCTCGCGGCGGCGGCCGCGGACATCGACGAGCACGCGGCGGTCCAGGCGCTCGACGAGCTCCTGGCCCGCGACCTCATCCGGCCCACCGACGTGCCGCGCCGCTTCCGCTTTCGCCACCCGCTCGTGCGGAGGGCGGTCTACGACGCCGCGCCCGGCGGCTGGCGGCTCGGCGCGCACGAGCGCTGCGCCGCGGCGCTCGAGGCACGCGGCGCCTCGCCCGCGGTGCGCGCCCACCACGTGGAGCACGCGGCGCGCCCGGGCGACCTCGAGGCGTTCGCCCTGCTCCGCGACGCCGGCCTGGCATCGACCCTGCGCGCGCCCGCCAGCGCGGCACGCTGGTTCGGCGCGGCGCTGAGGCTGCTGCCCGACAGCGCTCCCATCGAGGAACGCGGCGCGCTGCTGATGGCGCGCGGCGGCGCACTGGCCGCGACCGGGCAGCTGGATGAAGCGCGCGCTGACCTGCTCGAGACAATCGGGCTGGTGCCGGGCGACGCGGTCGGCCTCCGGGTGAAGCTGACCGTGGCATGCGCGGGAGTGGAGCACCTCCTGGGCCGTCACGCGGACGCCCACCACCGCCTCGAGGAGGCGCTCGACCATCTTCCCGACCCGGTGGGCCCGGAGGCCGTCGCGCTCATGGTGGAGCTCGCCATCGACGGGCTGTTCCGCGCGGAGTTCGTCTCGATGCGCGAGTTCGCCGAGCGCGCGCTACATGTCGCGGAGCCCGTCGGCGACGAGGGCCTCACCGCGACCGCGCTCGGGGTGCTGACCCTCGCGTGCGCGTTCACCGGTGAGATCGAGACAGCGGAGGCGCACCGGCGCCGGGCCGCGTCCATCGTCGATTCGATGCTTGACGAGAAGCTGGCGGGGCGGATCGACGCCGCGGCGCACCTCGGCGCCGCGGAGCTCTACCTCGACCGCTACCACGACGCCGGCAAGCACGCCGAGCGCGCGCTGGCGGTGGGCCGCGCCACCGGCATCCTGTTCCCCACGCTCGTGCCGACGCTCGGCACCGCCTACTTCATGCGCGGGAGGCTCGCCGAGGCCGCCGAGGTGCTCGACGGCGGCGTCGAGGCGGCCCGGCTCGCGGACATCGTCCAGGCCAAGGCGTGGAGCCTCTTCAACCGCTCGATGGCGGCGCTCTTCACCGGCGAGGTCGACGCGGCTCTCGACATGGCGGAGGAGTCGGTGGAGCTCACGCGCCAACTCGACCAGAGCTTCGTGACGGGCTGGGCCGGCGTGGCGCTTGCGGCCGCGCTGTCGCGGAGCGGCGAGCCCGAGCGAGCGCTGGAGGTGCTGCTCGCGTCGGGCGGCGGCGAGAAGCTCCCGATCATCCCCGGCGGCTGGCGCGCGTTCGCGCAGGAGCTGCTCGTCCGCGCCTACCTCGAGCTCGACCGGCGGGACGACGCCGAGCGCGCGGCCGAAGCGGGCGTGCCGGATGGCGAGGCCGCGGAGCTTCCGATGGCGAGGGCGTGGTCCGGCCGAGCCGCCGCCGAGCTCGCGCTCGCGGCGGGCGACGCCGGAAAGGCCGCGGAGCTCGCGCTCGCGTCCGCGGAGGCCGCGCAGTCCGCCGGCGTGGTGGTGGAGTCGGCGCTGTCGCGGACGCTCGCCGGCCGCGCGCTCGCGGAGGCCGGCCGCACGGAGGAGGCCGCCGCGGAGCTTCACCGCGCCGCCGACGACCTCGACGGCTGCGGCGCCATCCGCTACCGCGACGCGACCGAACGCGAGCTCCGCAAGCTCGGCAAGGTCGTGCACCGGCGCACGCGCAGGGGCGCAGCCGCGGGCGACGCGCTTGCCGATCTGAGCGACCGCGAGCTCGAGGTGGCGCGCCTCGTCGTGGACCGGAAGACGAACCGCGAGATCGCGGGCGAGCTGTTCGTGAGCCTCAAGACCGTCGAGGCGCACATGCGCAACCTGTTCCGCAAGCTGGGCGTGAGCTCGCGGGCGGAGGTCGCCCGCGCCGTGGAGCGCGCGGAGCGGAATCAGGGTTCTGATTAAGGGTGTAGCCCCGATGTCAGGGGCCGTGCGCGACGGCAATCTGGGCGCATGGCAACGCGCCCCCTCCACTACGAAGCGGTCCTGTTCGATCTCGACGGCGTCCTGACCTCGACGGCCGCGCTCCACGCGCGCTGCTGGAAGGCCGTCTTCGACGAGCTTCCGCTGCTCGCGGCACCGGACGATCCGCGCCGTGCGAAGGCGTTCGCCGAGACGCCGCTCGTGCCGGTGTGAGCGCGGACAGCAAGCGCGCGCTGCTCCAGCTCGCCACGCGCGCGCGCTCTACCCGTGGCGCACGATCAGCGGCGAGGAGGCCTCCCGTCGCGTCCGCCGGCGGCACCTGGCTGGCGCTCGTCGCGGGCTTCGGCGGGCTGCGCGACTCGGACGGCGAGGTGCACTTCACGCCGCGGCTGCCCGAGGGCTGGGCCGGGATGCGCTTCCGCGTCCAGGTGCGCGGCCAGCTGATCGAGGTCGAGATGACGCCGGGCGAGACCTCGTACCGCCTCGTCGAGGGCCGCGGCCTCCTGGTGCACTACGCGGGCGAGGAGCTGCGCCTGGCGCCGGGCGAGCCGGTGCGCCGCCCTGAGACGCCGGTGTCCGCTTTGGAAAGCGGTCTCCCTCTCGCAGCTTGACATGTGACCATTTGGTCACCTATTATGTCTTCCCATGGACGACGTGTTCAGGGCACTCGCGGACCCCACGCGGCGCGGCCTGCTCGATGAGCTCTACAAGGAGGACGGGCAGTCTCTGACCGCGCTCGAGGCGCGGCTCCCGATGTCGCGCTTCGGCGTGATGAAGCACCTGAGGGTGCTCGAGGAGGCGAACCTCGTGGTCACGAAGCGGCGCGGCCGCGAGAAGCTGCACTTCCTGAACACGGTCCCGATCCGGCTCGTCCACGACAGGTGGGTGAGCAAGTACGCCGAGCCTTGGGCAGCGACGCTGACCGGGCTCAAGAAGACACTGGAGGAAGGAACCATGGAGAAGGTCTTCGAGATCTACATCAAGACGACACCGGAGCGGCTCTGGGAGGCGATTACCGATCCCAAGATGAGGGCGAAGTACAGCTTCGGAGTGGAGAGCCACTCCGACTGGACGCCCAACTCGACCTACACGGCCGCGGTGCCCGGGGTCATCGACATCGCCGCGGGTGAAAACCTGGAGGTCGACCCGCCGCGCCGGCTCGTCCAGAGCTTCAACGCCCTCTGGAGCGACGAGGTGAAGGCCGCCGGGACCTCGCGGGTCACCTGGGAGATCGAGCAGATCCAGGACTCGTGCCAGCTGACCGTCACCCATGACGAGCTTCCCGAGGGCGCCAACCCGGAGCTCTACGGCGGCTGGCCGATGATCCTGTCCGGCCTGAAGACGCTGCTCGAGACGGGCGAGGAGCTCACGACTCCCGGTTCCCTGATGTACGCGGGCGCTGGCGCCGATGGCTGGTGATCTCGACATCCTGATCGGGGAGTGGGGTGCCGAGATCCCGCTCCCCGGCGGGACGGTCCGCGGGCACGCGACCATCGAGCGGCTGGGCGAGTTCATCGTCCAGCGCTCGACCGTCGACAAGCCCGAGTTCCCGGACAGCGTCTCGATCCTCGATCCACGCGCCGGCGAGTCGCACTACTTCGACTCGCGCGGCGTCATACGCACCTACGAGACCCGCTTCGAGGACGGAGTCTGGACGCTCTCACGCGCCGACGACGACTTCCACCAGCGCTTCATCGGCGAGATCAGCGAGGACGGCGGGACGATCGAGGGCCGCTGGGAGCGCTCCGACGACGAGGGCGCGACCTGGACGCACGACTTCGATCTGATCTTCCGGCGCGCGGGCTAGACCGAGAGGTCCACGCCCCACGAGCGCGCCTGGCGAGCGAGACGCTCGTGGATCTCGGCCGCGCTCGCCTCGAGCTGCACCCGCTGCGCGTTTCCACGCGCGGCGAGGTGCCGCTTGTAGGCGGCGTTGGCGTAGAGGCTGGCGAGCGTGTAGGCCGCGTGGCCGAGCGAGGCCGGCCGGAAGGCGGGCACGAGGCCGAGCCGTGAGCGCGAGCCGGCCGACCCGCGTGTCGTGGATCCGGGCAGGAACAGGCCGCTGCGGCGAGCGAGCCACAGTGCGCAGAGCATGTCGGACGGCCGCTCGACCTCGGTTACGAGAACGCTGCCCGGGTCGGCGCGGGGGTCGAGCAGGAGGGCAAGCGCGAGCTCGTCGAAGCGCTCGGCCGCCGGAGGCGCCTGCTCCCCGCTCCGCTCGACCGGCCGCCTGGC
>WNGA01030047.1_pt1 | contig 14807 bp, 10 predicted proteins | sample 5400061 | NCBI WGS metagenome assembly WNGA01 (sample SAMN13153366, study PRJNA577476) | soil metagenome | isolation source: 100 cm soil or saprolite under grassland replicate 2 | place: USA:California | collected 2016-06-15
AAGCGCGGGAGATTCCGAGCGGCACCAGGCTCGTGATTCCGGAGGCGACGCCTCTGGCTATCACGCAATCGCTCGGAGGAAGCTACACGGTGATCACGCCCTACGGCTCGATGGCACGCATCGACGGAAAGGACGCCGACGCCATTGGAGAAGAGGTCACGGCCTCGCCCGAGGAGGCCGCCGCGGGAAAGACCACGGAAGAGCTCGCCTGGGAACAGCTCAAGATGTGTTACGACCCCGAGATCCCGGTCAACATCGTGGACCTGGGCCTCGTCTACAAGTGCGAGATCACGGCGCTTGCGGACGAAGGAAAGAAGGTCGAAGTTCGTTTCACTCTGACCGCGCCCGGATGCGGGATGGGCGACGTGCTGCGGGAAGACATCCGGGGCCGGCTCCTCACTCTGCCCGGGGTGAAGGACGCAGACGTCCAGGTCCTGTTCGATCCGCCCTGGAACATGAGCATGATGTCTGAGGCGGCCAAGCTGCAGCTGGGGCTGATGTGATGAAGGGGCTGCTGTCTCTGTCTGTCATTCTGAGGAGCGCAGCGACTAAGAATCTTCTTGAGCCTTGCGTAAAGGCGGTCTCATCGACAACGGACCAGAGCAGATCCTTCGCTGCGCTCAGAGCCTGCCCTGAGCTGGAAGGTTTCTCAATCGGAGAGAGCAGATCCTTCGCTTCGCTCAGGATGACAGGGAGAAGAGCGAAGGGATGACAGGATAGGAGAAACCATGAAACTGAGCTCGCAGGAAGAATATGGTTTGCGCTGTCTGCTCCGGGTCGGCCGCGTCGGCCTGGAGGGGAGCGTGACGATCTCCGAGCTATCCCGCTCCGAAGGGATCTCCGAGCCCAACGTGGCGAAGATGATGCGCGTCCTGCGCAACGCCGGCCTCGTCCAGTCCACGCGCGGCCAGGCAGGAGGCTACGCGCTCGCGCGCCCGGCCGGGGAGATCCAGGTCGGCGAAGTCCTCGCGGCGCTCGGGGGACGCCTCTACGAGCCCTCCTTCTGCGACACGCACACCGGCATGGAACGCTTCTGCACCCATATGCCCGATTGCTCGATCCGTTCGGTCTGGAGGATGGTGCAGCACGCGATCGACGAGGTCCTGGAGAAGATCACGCTGAAGGACCTGCTCGTGCCCGAGCGGGAGATGAACGCGTGGCCGGTCTTCAAGCCGGGCTCCGCCGGTCTTCCGACCATCTCCCCATGAGCATCGGACGTGTGTTGCTGGCCCTCGCGGTCCTCGCGGCCGGCTTGTGGATTGTTCAGTCGCAACACCTGTTCGGTCCCGCCAAGCCGGGCGCCGAACAAAGAGCTCCCATCGACCGGGCTCGGGCGGCGGCGCGCGCCAGCGCGGCCCAGGAGGCCAGGACGGAAGCGGCCACGAGTGCTCTTGACTCCCAGCCCTCAGGCGGCAATGCGGTCAGCGAGAACATGACGACCGAACAGGTGCGCGCTCTGCTCGGACCGCCGGATGCCGTAGATTCCGCCACGACCGAACTGGGAACGACGGTCGAGAAGTGGACGTATCGAGCGGCCGGCAAGACCGTCGTCTTCGAAAACGGCATCGTCGCCCGCGTCGAATAGCTCGTCCTGTGCCGGGCGAACCCTGAAGGAGATTCGATGAAACCGACTCCGCACGGAAGGACCGCTCTCTTCACGGCCTCGCTGTCCCTCGCGCTTCTGGGCCTTCAGTCGGACACCCCTCGCGGAGGCCACCCCCCCTCGACACGGGCCGGCGACGTCAAGGAGTCCTTCGGCAACATCGAGATCGCCGACCCTTACCGCTGGCTCGAGGAGCAGACCGCTCCCGAGACACGCGCCTGGATCGACGAGCAGAACAAGTACTCGGAGGCGTTCCTGCGCGCCTTTCCGGGCCGTGACGCGATCCAGCGGCGCGTCACCGAGCTGCTGAAGATCGACACGATCGGCGTCCCGCAGGAGCGCGGCGGCCGCTACTTCTTCACCAAGCGATTGGCGGACCAGGACCTCCCGGTTCTCTACGTCCGCAAGGGCGCCGGCGGCAAGGACGAGGTCCTCCTCGATCCGCATCCGCTCTCTGCCGACCACAGGACGTCGATCACGCTCCTGGACGTGACCGAGGATGGAAACCTGATCGCCTACGGAGTCCGGCAGGGGGGCGAGGACGAGGTGACCGTCAAGTTCCTGGACGTGAGCACCCGCAAGGAGCTGGCGGATGTCCTGCCGCGCGCCCGCTATTCGGGAGTCGCGCTCAAGAACGACAGGAGCGGCGTTTTCTTCTCGCGCCAGGAGAAGGAGGGTCCCCGGGTCTTCTTCCACGCGATGGGCGGCGATGTCTCGAAGGACGAGAAGCTCTTCGGCGACGGGTACGGCCCCGAGAAGGGAATTGGCGTCGGGCTCTCCGACGACAACCGTTATCTCTTGATAAACGTCTGGCACGGCTCGGCCGCGACGAAGACGGAGGTCTACGTCCGCGACCTCGCCGCGGGTGGACCGATCGTTCCGATCGTCAACGACATCGAGGCCCGTTTCTCCCCCGACATCGCCGGCGACACCCTGTACCTCCAGACCAACTGGCAGGCACCCAACGGCCGCGTCCTCGCCGTGGATCTGAAGAATCCGGCCCGGGACAAGTGGAAAGAAGTCGTCCCGGCCGGGAGCGCTTCGATCCAGGGAGTCTCGACCATCGGAGGCAGGCTCTTCGTGCGGTACCTGGAAAACGTCCTGCCGCGAATCCGGATCTTCGACGCGCAGGGAAAACCCCGGGGGGAGATCTCGTTTCCTTCGGTCGGATCGGCGAGCGGCCTGCGCGGGGAGTGGGGCAAGAACGAGGCCTTCTTCACGTTCTCCTCGTTCGTGACGCCCATGACGATCTATCGCTACGACGTCGCGAAGGGGACCCGCGAGGTGTGGGCGAAGGAGAGCGTCCCGATCGCGGGCGACCGCTTCGAAGTCAAGCAGGTCAGGTATGCCTCGAAGGACGGAACGCAGATCCCGATGTTCATCGTCCACCGCAAGGGCTTGAGGCTCGACGGATCGAGCCCGGCCCTCCTGACCGGATACGGCGGTTTCAACCTCTCGGAGACTCCGGCCTTCTCGGCCCGCGCCGCGCTGTGGGTCGAGAACGGCGGCGTCTACGCGCTTCCGAACCTGCGCGGCGGCGGAGAGTTCGGCGAGGAGTGGCACAAGGCCGGGATGCTTGAGAAGAAGCAGAACGTCTTCGACGACTTCATCGGGGCCGCGCAGTGGCTGATCTCGAGCGGATACACGTCCGCTTCCAGGCTGGCCATCTCGGGAGGCTCCAACGGCGGATTGCTGGTCGGCGCGGCTCTGACGCAGCACCCGGACCTCTTCGCCGCGGTCGTCTGCTCCTATCCGCTTCTGGACATGGTTCGCTATCAGAAGTTCCTGGTCGCGGGCTATTGGGTTCCCGAATACGGCTCGGGCGACAACCCCGAGCAGTTCCCGTTCCTGTACGCCTACTCCCCCTATCACCACGTGAAGGCCGGCACGAAGTATCCGGCCGTGCTCTTCATCACGGGAGACTCGGACACCCGGGTCGCTCCGCTTCACGCGCGCAAGATGGCGGCTCTGCTCCAGGCCTCGACCGGCTCGGACCGCCCGATCCTCCTCCACTACGACACCAAGGCGGGTCACTCCGGCGGAGCCACGCCCGTCACCAAGCGCATCGAGGACCTGTCCGACGAGCTCTCCTTCCTCTTCGCCGAGACCGGCGCCAAGCTCCAACCCGCCGAGAAGCCGCCCGCCCGGAAGAAAGCCGCCTAGCCCGGATAATTCACGGACACCCGGCCGAAACACGCGCATCTCGTTGAGAGATGAGCGGTCTATTACATCAAGATGATCCGACGCCCAGATACACCTTGTTCCCGCGAGAGATTTTTCGTCGGGACGAGGAAGACTGACGACGGCGATGCCGGTGGCATCGCAGAGGAGGTCTGACGAAGTATCCGGCGGAAAAGATCCGCGGGACGGCCGGAGTCGTTCGTGAATTATGCGGGCTACACGTCGCTCGCGCTTGCGCGGGATCTGCGCCTCACGGCGCAATGGCGAGTGACTCGGCCGGATGCGGCCTCGATCGCTCGCATGATCCCGCGCTGCGCGCTCGCTCCCGCGGCGCGAGGCTTCCTCCCTTCGGTTACTCGGGAGACTCCTCGCGCCGCGACCGGGGGCCAAGAAGACGGTTACACGGACGGGTGCCTTGTTAAGGACGCGCGGCAGCGCCGCAGCTGCGCGCGCCCAGAAGAGGGCATCCTCTACCGGGCCATGGGTATGTCGCTGGAAATCCCCCACACGACGGAAGGCAGCTGGTCCACTCCCTCGGCAGAGCGCACGTACCAGGTTCCATTTGACGATCTCCAGAGGACCTTGTCCGCTCGCGCGTCCCCCGCCCCCGCCATCTTGGCCGGAAGCGGCGCGTCCCCACTTGTTCCAAATACCACTGGGGGCTGCTCCGTGAACGGCGTCACACTCGACTTGACGTACCACGTCGCGTTCGACGGCCGGAAGATCCCGTAGTCGGCCCGGCTCAAAGTATTAGTGAAGGCCGCCGACACAGCAATGTCCCCCGCGGCCCCCCAGGCGACCGTCGCCGTTCCGCCGCCGGACTGTCGCACGTACCAGGTCCCATTGGACGGCCGAAAGACGGCCATGTCGGTTATTCCGTCCCCGTCGTAGTCTCCCGGCACGGGAATGTCCCCGATCGCTCCCCACTGCACGGGCGGAAGCAGCGTTCCCTCGACCGTCTTGACGTACCACTTCTGGTCGCTCGGCCGCCAGACGGCATAGTCCGTCCGCGCATCACCGCCGTATTGTCCCGGTACTGGAGTGTCGCCCGAGGCGCCCCACTGCACTCCGGGTTGATTCACCCCGGGGACAGTCCGCACGTACCAGTAGCCGGTTGACGGCCGGAACACCGCGTAGTCGGCCTGGATGTTGCCCAAATGAACGGTGCCCGTGTAACGCCCGGGCACGGGAATGTCCCCGGTGGTCCCGAACGACGTTACGTAGTCGCTCCCACCATCGGACCTCTTCACGTACCAGGTCGAATTGCCTCCAGGCCGATAGACCGCTTTGTCGGCGTACCCGTCACCATCGAAATCCGTCCAGAAAAACCCGGCGCTGGTCGTCCCCCCGCCCGAGCTTCCTCCCGTCACGTTCACTACGACAGAAGAGGCGTTGTCGCTCATCATGTTGTCGTATTCTGCTCCGATGACGCCGACGACGTTCGTGATCGTACCGCCCGCAGACGAGGTCGGTAGAGCCGTGATGTGGAACGTCGTCCCAACAGAGACGTTCGTGCAGACCACGGTAGTCGTCAGGTCGCTTGGCGAGAGATTCGCCGCGCAAGCGGCTCCCAGGTCCGACGAGACGAAGCTCACTCCCGGCGGGAGAATGTCCGTCACGGTTGCGCTCGTCCCCGTCCCCGCCGGGCTGGACACCGTTATCGTGTAGCTGAACTGCACGTTGACCGTCGTGCTGGCCGGCCCGCTCAGGCTCACAGCCAGCGAGTTGGTTCCCGCCTGGCCCTGCCCAACCGTCCCCTCGCGCAGGAACCACAGGGAGAGACACACCACCGCTCCAACCCGCCACCTCTCGCGCCAGAGTCTGGCTAGCGTGGACTCAGTCGACTGCCCTGTCGGAGCGCAGCGGCCGTCTCGCTCTTCAACACTCACGCGCTGTCTCCCTTACCGTGTTTGCCGCCCTGACATGCGGCCGCCTCAGTTCCATCCTCGGCGGTCGTGTTCCCGCGAACCATCGGCGGCATCGCACCTCGCGGCTGCCGCACAACGCTGCGCCGCATCGGACCGCCGTTTCCGGTCCAGGCGCCCCCGGCCACCGGAATCTTCGCCAGCCGCTCGTTCGCGCCGTTGTAGACATAGTCCCACTCGGCGGTGCCAGCCCGGTTGTAGACCGTGCGGTCGAGACCGTCGTAGGCGAAATCGTCGCCCCCGTTCGTCGTGACGTTGCCGCACGGGAAGGTCGTGGTCCTGCTGACGCGGTTTCCGTAGACGTCGTAACAGTAGTACTGGCTGCCCAGGCCCGAGAGCGTCGCGTCCGAAAGGCGTGACAGAGTGTCATAGTTGAAGGTGTCGTTGCCGATCTGTTTGATGTTGCCGGCACCATCGTAAGTGTATGAGCCGATCGGAGGAGCGGAACCACTGGTGGAAATCGCGGACGGGCGCGGCAAGAGGTTCTGCTCGTCCTGCCAGATCGTCGTCGTCACGTTTGTCCCGATACCGGAGCCCGTCGTGTAGGCACCCATAGCGCCTGAGCCCTGGTACGTCACGTTGGTCACCACGCCCTCACCGGCAACCCTCCGATCGCATCCGACGCCTCTCGAAATACATCATTTCAGAACCGACCCCATCTGCCTTCGATACCGATTAACGAGGCCTCGGATGATAAAGCCCACGACAAGACATTCAACCGCAAAGGCCAGGACCAGGAAGACCTCGAACGCGACACTTTCCGCTATCGTCGGCATTATTCGTCGTTGGCTGAAGAACAGCGGCGTTAGCCACTCCGCGACCTTGAAGGCAACCGGATCCGCTGCCGTTATGGCTCGCAGTACTACCGGGGCCTGAGACAGTCGCCACGCGATAACGAGGATAGCCTTCAGCGCGAGGCCGACGAGGAACAGAGCTAGCGGCAGCCGTCTAAGCATGGTGGCCCGCGTTTTCAGTGAACCGCCCTGGGAGCGTTAGATGACCCAAGCGGCCCGTAGAGGAATTGCCTCATACGGTTCTCCCATCGCAGTGCGTCGGGGTTCGTTTGGCTCATCGACTTCCCATGGATGAAGCCCCAGGCGTGACCAAATTCGTGCCAGGCATTCGTCTCAGCGGTGAACGGGTTGATCGTCCAGCGGGGGTCTTGGTTCCAGCCCGCAAAACGAGTAGCGCCCAAAACCGAAGCAGGATGCAAGCCTCGATTTGTGGCGGCTACCTGCTCAATGTTGACCAAGACTCGCGTGTTCTGGTTCCCTATCTCGCCCGGCTCAAAGGTCGCAGCGCCCCCTTGTCGGCTGAGGTCTTTCGATGTCAGACCAAACTCGACGACTTGCTTGTCTCCGACGAGGCTGGAAAGCCCGCGCGCCGTGTCGCTCAGCTTATTGAACTCCCCGACCGACCCCTGAATTCCGACGAAGTAACGCGTCTTATCACCCTCCTTCACCTCGTTGATGTAGAGGCGAGAGCCAGCCGCCTTGCCTACTGAACTCTGTAACACGGCCAGCGCCTTGCGTCGTTCTTCATCAGTCTCGTCGATCAGCTCGACCGCTTCTCCAGTTGGGTCGATATAGAGCAACGGGTTGTTCTTCGCGTAGGCATACTGATTCCAGCTCTGCGGGTCCTCCGGCTCCCCAGGAATTCGGTCCGGGCTGAGGAATCGGCCCAGCCCCGCATCGTGGCGCCTTGCATGGTCGAAATCGAGAGTGAATTCAGTGCGGCACATTAGAGGAAATGAACTCGGGTAGTCGGCCTGTGAAGAAGGAGCTGATCGTCTCGCGCCACGGTCCGGGGAATTCCCGATCGATTGGCCAGGAGGGGCCCTTCGAGATGACCTGTTTCCAACTTGAGCGAAGGGCGTAGGTCAGCGCGCAGAGCCCTACCCATCCTGCCAGAACGAGACTCAGTCCTGCGAGTGCAGCTGCGAGCTGGATGGGCGCAACCTTGCTCCCAACGAACTCCCGAAGGCCGAACAGAAGCGAGGCTCTCCAAAGCGTTAGCGCAAGCGCGCAGACGCCCAGAACCGCGGCCGCGGCTTTCCGCCTATTCTGGGGATCGTAGCAGCTCGCAAGAACGCGCCGCTCCTCCACAGAAAGCTCGTTGGGTTTGGGCGAACGCCCGCCGCCGCGCCTTACGTCGAGGTACCCCCCGAACGGGTTGAACGGACACAACGCGAAGCCAGCCGCAACAGAGCCGAAGCCTAGCGCCGTGCCTGTCAAGACGGGTCCCGGATGCCGATAGCCGCTGCAGACCATTAGGATCAGGAACAAAAAGAGAGGAATGACTAGTGTAAGCGTCGTTGCGTTGGCCTGCTCAACCGCGAATGGCATCTTCAGGGACTGGCGGAGACTAATGCCCCCTGTGCTCGGTGGTGCCACTTGCGTCATCGCGGACACGGCGACGTCCCGCCAGGTGAAAGGCTGAACGACGAGCAGGTTGTCACCGAGCCACCGGCGGTGGATCTACTACCGGCAACCTCCGTGTTGAACTGGTACAAGAAGAGCTGAAAGTTGAGGTAGCCGGGACCGTAAACGCCCGAGAGCCCGCCGGCTTCTCGTAGGATGTCTACTGCCTTAAACCCCCTGGTTCCTAGAAAAGCTCCGGCTAGTCCTTGCCGCAGTTCTCTATTCACATTTGGGCGGGCAAACAGGTCCCCGAAGCTTCGATTGCGGAAGTAGTGGGGCACCCGTCCCGGTAGCCTCGGAACGAGAACGTCCGTGGTTTTGCCGAGCACCGCTGCGGTACCGGTCTTGAGGGCCACGTCGACGGGATCCAGAGAAGATCTCTGGTCCGTTGCAATTTCGGCGATCTGAGTGACTAGAGCGTCAGTCTCGCCAGCCGCTGCGCCGATGATGAAGGGATTCGCCGTCCCGAGAGCTGTCAAGATGCCAACTGTTGCAGCAGATACCCCAGAGACAAAGCCGATTCCGAACTCTCGAATGTAGTCTCCCGTTGTAGCGTTGGAGCGGCTCAGTGCAAAATCGGCGGCTCGAAAGCCGCCCTCGACTACGCCGGCACCAAGAGCGACCGCTACGGCGAGCGCCGGAATGCGGCCATTGGGATCGTTGTATTTCAAGGGGTTGTTCAGAGCGTACGTGTAGCCGTTGAGTGACTGCGGGTCGAGCGTATCGCCGCCCGACCGGTCCACGCTAAGGAACCGGCCCAGGTTGAACTCGTGCGTTCGGGCGTGGTCGTAGTATCGGCTGCCGCCTGTCCCGACGAAGGCTCCCTCGACGTCTCTCTCCATCGAGGCGAATCGAACTCTCTGGAAGAAGCTCTGGGAACCCGTGTCCTCGCCGTAGGGCCAGGACTTCCGAGTCTCCACGGCCGCGCCGCTCAGGTCGGTGATGAGGCGCGGCGTGCCTAGATGGTCGGAGGAGTAGAAGCTCCAGACCGGGCCGCTCCCGCTTCCCCCCGCCGAGAGCGACGCGACGAGGAGATTTCCCAGGTAGACGTTGTCCCGCATCGGAACGCCGGGAACACCGCCGAACTCGGAGCTGACCCGATTGGCCTCGTCACGGAGGGTCCATGTCCAGGCGCCGCCCGCCACCGGAATCTTCGCCAGCCGCTCGTTCGCGCCGTTGTAGACATAGTCCCACTCGGCGGTGCCAGCCCGGTTGTAGACCGTGCGGTCGAGACCGTCGTAGGCGAAATCGTCGCCCCCGTTCGTCGTGACGTTGCCGCAGCGTCGCGTCCGAAAGCCGTGACAGACTGTCATAGTTGAAGGTGTTGTTGCCGATCTGTTTGATGTTGCCGGCACCATCGTAAGTGTATGAACCGATGGAAGGAGCGGAACCGGTGGTGGAAATCGCGGACGGCCGCGGCAGGAGGTTCTGCGTGTCCTGCGAAATCGTCGTCGTGATGTTTGTGCCGACCTGGACTCCAAGCACGTTGATACCGGTCTTGTAGCCTGCCAGGCCACCAGAGGGCTGGTATTTCACTCCGGTGACCACCGGGAGCCCGTTCAGGTACTCGGCGACGGGATAGCCGCCCGAGTAGTCCGTTGAAACGACTGCCGGCGCCTGGCCGACGGCGCGGAAGTGGTAGTGGTGCGCGACCAGGCCCAGGTTGTTGTAACTCCATCTCTGGGTCGCGTTCAGGCTCTGCGCGCCGGAAATCGCGGTCTGCTCACTTGACAGCCTTCCACCCAGGCCGGAGTAGGTCAGGCTGTCGGTCACCGTTGCGAGGGTCCCCGACGGACTGGAGTAGCTATTGCCTGTCCGGCTGGTCAACTTCCCGGCCGAGGACCCGGCCGCTTCGTCGTACCTGTTCTGGACATAGAGGCGCCCGGCAGGCCCGCCCGTCTGGTAGGAGCATAAGGGCGAAGCTCCGTCCTCGTTGGACCGAACCTCCTTGATGCGGCTCGCCGCGTCGTAGCAGGTCCTTAGAGTCAGAGATGGCACAGACTGCGGAAGAGTCGACTTCTTCAGATTGCCGAGGCTTCCGTAGTCGTCGTAGCTGATCGGGCCCTTCTCCGGCGTCGTCTCCGAGCGGAGGAACCCGAACGAGTCGTAAGTGAAGGCGCGGGTCTGCAGTCCTCCGTTCTGGGAGACGTCCGTCGGCTTGCCGTTGATGTCGTACGTGTAGTTGGTCAACGCGCCGTTTGGCTCCGTCACTTTGACCAACCGTCCGTACGCGTCATAAACGAAAACGGTGGCAGCTTGGCTCCCGCCCGAGCAGGAGGTCGAGGCGCAGGTTCCGTTGACGTTGTACACCGTGACCGTCTTCCGGGTATCCGAAAAGAGGATTGTTCCGTCCGTGTAGTTGAGATCGGTGCGGGAACCGTCCGAACGGACGATGCTCTGCTCGCGATCGAAGGGGTCGAAGTTCGAGCGGGAAGTGCCGAGGGGTTCTGTGCTCGCGCAGGACCCCGGGTCCGTGCAGCTTTGCCACTCCGAGTCGAAGATCCTGTGGCCGATGCTGTCGTAGCCATGCGTCCGAACGGCGTATGCCGTCGTCATGGTCGGGATCATCTTGATCTCGCGGCTTAGCCGGCCTAATCCGTCGTAGAGATACTGCTGCCAGGTCTGGACGCTGCCCGTGGCTCCCCCCGAAGGACACGGGACCGAAGAGGGGGCGCGATAGACAGTCGTCCGCGTCACCAGGTCATAGCAGACGAAGGTCGGTGATTCGCCTGATGGAGATATCCTGGTGATCCGCCCGAGGGCGTCGTAGCTGTAGGTCGTCGGAACACCTGCCGTGTCATACGAGGTCGAGATCAGGCCGGCGGCGCTGTCCCTGATCACGTTGAAACTGGACCAGCTGAATGTGGAAGGGCTATCGGTCGAGCCGCCTGTGACCCATGCGTCGGAATTTAGGAGCCCATGGCTCCAGGACCTGACATGCCCAAAGGCGTCGTTGTTACCGCCGATGCCGGCTCCTGGATAATGTGAGTAGGTGCTGGAGCAGAAGCCGCCGTAGGGAACCTTGGTCAGCCCCCCGGGTGGGTCCGCCGGCTCCGGCAGGACGGTATGGTCATAGCTCGCCGAAAACTGCCATCGGGGAGCACCGGCCGCGTCGGGATAGCGGCACTCCAACAGAACACGCCGGTTCGACGCATTGTAGGGTTGATCGCTGATCAACGTCTGCCGCGGGAAACCGGAGGTGACCCGGCCTCCGTTAGTCGGGTCCGCGTAGGTGGTATCGAACTGGAAGCTTCGATAGAGAAGGGCGCTGCCTTCAGAATCGTTCTTCGCATCGTAAAGATTCAAAGACCAGTGACTCGAATCGATGAACGGCGTCCAGCGCGTGTAGGATGTGTGCGTTGGCCCGCCTGCGGGCAAGTTCGCGCTCGAAGCCGTGGTCGTTTTGAACTGTCTCGCGTTGGCATCGTAGTCCGCTGGCATCGACCCGTGCGCGATAGCCTTGCAGGGGGTCGAGCCACTCGGGCATGTCCCGCCGTCCCCGGGAGGCGCCAGCGTGTACCAGGTTACCTCTCTCTGCTTCGGCGGAAGATCCGAAAAAGACGACCTGAAGTACGGGTTCGGATCGCTGCCCGGGTGATACCCGCATCCCCCTCCGTCGCCGGGAGACACCGGGAACCAGCAACTGATGATGTCCCTCACCAAGTTTGACGAAGTGGTCGCGCCGTCGTAATGGCGTCGCTCCAGCTCGAGCCCGGCATCCATATAGGACGAGTCGGTGAAGGCCGCGACATGGAAGTAGTAACGTGTCAGAAACTGGCTCGTGCCTCCCGAGTCGTTGCCCGGCGCCACGACGTCTACACGCCGGAGGACCCTGTAAGGATCCCAGTCGTAGCCTTCACATGGTACTGGGTAGCACGACAAGACCAGGTTCTTGCGCGTATAGGCGACCGTGGCCGAAGCGGGGCAAGGTGAGGTGCCTGCAGATTCGCACCTGGTTGCCACGGCGATACTCTTGTCCAAGAAGTTCTGCCACTCCGTAGTCTTCGGCGCCGAGGGCGCCACTGGCACATCCGCCGTTGACGAGGACTCCGGAGGACACTGGCAGGCGATGGCCGTGGAGTCATACGTGTAGGTGATGAACCCTCCCATCGGAAGAGTGATTTGCTGCAATGCCCCCTGCCGCTCAACAGCTCCATCGCCCTGGGTGAAATAACTCATCGTGTAGGAATACGCGAAGGAGCTCGAGGTGTCCGAAAACGTAATGGAGCTGAGCACCGGAAGACCAATCCCGGGCGATCGGTTGGGGCAGATCTGCTCGCTGACGCCGCTGGAGTTGTCGTACCCATTGCGAGGGAAAGTCGAAGACTGATACTGAAACGCCACGCGGCGTCTCGGCGAGGGCCCGAAGACCGGGAAGTCGATGTACTGGACCACCTGCCAGGTGACGCCATTTGCGGTGAAATTACCCCAGCTAAACGTGATCGACTGACCGAGCGTCGGGAGATCTACCGATGTGATCTCCCAGGGGTGTGAGGTGTCATAGTGAGCTATCAGAACAACGTTGCGAGCGCTGTCCTCGATCTGAGTCAACCCGTGGCGGGTCGTCGGAATGTTGAATGTCATCGCCTGCCAGTTCAGCTCAGTGAAGTCTCTTGACTTACCCGCGCCGGGCGGCGGACTCGGGCTCGGCGCGTCGTACTGCTGCCCGAATGTGTGACGGCTTCCGTCAGGAAATTCAACCGTGGGGGGGTTCGTTCCCGGTAATAAGCGGATATGGCTGCCGTCGTCACCGGTTTCATGAAAGCCGCCGTCGGGGCCGAAGTAGCCGTCATGGACACCATCTCCAGACGACGAAGGCCCCCTATAGCCGAGACTCAACGTCCAGCCGACCCCGATCGTCGGGTCGCCCCTAACGTAGGCGTGCCGAACTCCCAGGTCGCCTTCGCAGAGACCTGCATCCATTCGCCAGAGCTTGGCCGAATAGTACGCATTGAGCTGCCAGGTTGACGATGCCGATAACGTGTACTGCGGTCCCAGCGGCATGACGATGCCAAGATCACCGTTGAATGGGCTGATGTTGTCGAGACCGCGAGACTCCAAAACGTTCTGAGCTCGGAAGCCCGGCAACGTCTCGTCAGGCTGGATGTAGTTCGGCTGGCCAAGCGCCGTGCCCGCCAAAAGCGTAAGAGTAACCACGACGATAGCGCCGATCGTCGCTGGTCCCCGGCGGTCCTTCGCTGAGGCCGGCCGCGCCGGCCGGAGGGACGTGAGCCCCCGCGGAGCGGGAGAGCGAATCGCCGTGGTCAGATCCTCTACGCGCACGCTATCGAGAGTGTCGAGCGAACGTCAAGATCTCTTTTCATCAGCATTTGCGCAAAACGGCTTGCTTCCCTGGACCAACACGTCCCCATAGGAGTGGCTCTTTCGAGGCGATTTTTGACAAGAAAAATGTATTCATCGAAGAAGAAGGGGCCTCCCCTAACCAGGTAAGAAATCCTCCGTCGTGTCCCCTCCAGGGGCCATGATCAATAATGGCGGGGCGTGAAGATCCTGTTTCTGGCGGCGGAGGCGGAGCCGTTTGTCAAGGTGGGAGGGCTGGCCGACGTGGCGGGGTCGCTGCCGGACGCCCTGCGAGCCCTGGGACACGACGTGCGCCTGGCCATTCCGGGCTACGGCGCGATCGACTGGCTTCGCTTTCAGCCGGCCCTGCGGACGCGCTTCGATTTGCCGAATGCCTTCGGGGTCCAGTCCGCCGAGATCTATGAAACGCGATCCGGCCAGACGCCGGTGTTCCTCGTCACGGGACCGCCGATTCCCAAGGACGGGCGGATCTACGGCGCCGGCATCGGAGAGGACGCTCCGAAGTTCATCTTCTTCTCTCTGGCCGCGCTCTTCTCCTGCCAGGCGCTCGGTTGGAAACCGGACGTCCTCCACGCCAACGACTGGCACACCGGGACCGCGGTCGAGTGGCTCGCGACCGAGGGCCGGCTAAACGAGTTCTTCCGTTCCGTCGCCTCGGTCATATCGATTCACAACCTGCGATATAGAGGCGAGGGGTCGGGGCGGTTCCTCGCCCAGTACGGCGTGCCCGTCACCGAGGCCTCGCGCGTCCTTCCGGACTGGTTGCGCGATTCTCCGCTCGCGTTGGGTCTTCTCAGCGCGGACATGCTTTCGACCGTCAGCCCGACTTATGCGCGCGAGATCCTGACGCCCGCCTTCGGCGAGGGGCTGGACGGCCTCCTGCGCGCGCGGCAGGACCGGCTCCTGGGAATCTTGAACGGCATCGACATGGATCTGTGGAACCCGGCTGCCGATGACACGCTTGCGGCTCCTTTCGACGAAGGCTCGCTCGAGCGGCGCGCGGCCAACAAGAAGGCGTTGCAGGAAGAGGCCCGCCTCGAGGCCGAGCCGCGCACGCCGCTCGCCGCCGTCGTCTCACGCCTGGACCAGCAGAAGGGCTTCGATATAGCGGTCCCAGCGGTCCGGCGCTGGCTGGCGGCCGGCGGGCAGTTCGTGCTGCTGGGCACGGGCCAGCCTTCGCTCGAACACGAGTTCGCGGCAATCGAGCGGGACCATCCAGGCCGCGCTGCCGCCCGCCTGCGGTTCGATTCGCTCTTCGCGCGAAAGATCTACGCCGGCGCGGACATGGTCCTGATTCCTTCGCGCTATGAGCCCTGCGGCCTGACCCAGATGATCGCTATGCGCTACGGCGCCGTC
>WNGA01024549.1_pt1 | contig 14805 bp, 17 predicted proteins | sample 5400061 | NCBI WGS metagenome assembly WNGA01 (sample SAMN13153366, study PRJNA577476) | soil metagenome | isolation source: 100 cm soil or saprolite under grassland replicate 2 | place: USA:California | collected 2016-06-15
CTCTTCAGCTGGGACGGTGTGAAAAGAAACGACGACCCAGTCAGCACCTTTCGGTATCACTGGGCGGTGCCAGACGTTTTGCGGGATTGAGATCCAACGTCGCTCCAGCGACGCCTCTGGATCGCTTACCAAAATATTCAACTTCCATACGATGTCAGAAGGCGCGTGCGCACCTCGTTCCGGCGTTTCCGCTTCGGTTTGCATATCGCCTGTCGCTTCGAACGACATCATCCGTTGATGACTGTTCGGATGTCGCTCCGCTCCAGTGTCCGCGCCCGCTCGTAGAATAAATACCCAACTGGAACGGATCACCGCCGGCAAGGCACCGCCAAACAGGGTCAGCGCGATCGGCTCCCACGCCATCAACGCGTCCTGTTTTCGAGCGAGCTCCGCACGAACACGCTCGACTATCGGGCGAATCTCAGCGCTGACTTGTTCCAATCGCAAGACCTTATCCACCTTCTGCAAAAGTGATTGCTCTTCTGCCGTCATCCTGCTTTTGAAGAATTCAGTTGATCCTCTTAGCCCTGTCAAAGATTTCCTTGTAAGTTTCACGTGATGACGGAGGACACTTTCACCCGATTCGAACACGAAGGCTGGGAACGCGTAGCGAACAAATACGATTCTGTCTGGTCGTCACTGACGCGACAATTCATTCCCTGTCTAATCGAGGAGGCGCAAGTGTCAGCGGGCATGTCAGTCTTGGATGTCGCATGCGGTCCCGGTTACGTCTCCGAAGCAGTCAGAAAGTTGGGCGCGACTCCAATGGGCATCGACTTCTCCGAAACAATGATGGCAATCGCGAAGCGAATGTTCCCCGGGATTTCATTCGCTCAAGGCGACGCTCAAGATTTGTCTTGTGACGATGCGAACTTTGATCGGGTGTTAATAAATTTTGGTCTGCTGCATCTCTCGCGCCCCGAACAGGCGTGCGTAGAAGCGTGTCGCGTTTTGAAATCGGGTGGCAAATTTGCTTTTACTGTCTGGGCCCCGCCGCCGCAGAATCCAGGCGCTAAGATTGTGAACGATGCGATTGAAGCGCACGCAGACCCCAACGTGCAATTACCGGAAGGCCCGCCGCATTACTTGTATGACCAAAAAGAGGAATGCCGAACGGTACTGGACAGAGCTGGGTTTGATGGAAACTCGATGATCTATGAAACGCGTTTGGTTGAATGGCACGTTCCAACTGCGCGGTATTTCTTCGAAGCTGAGCGCGATGCGGGTGTCCGTACCGCCGGGCTTCTCGCGCGGCAGTTGCCAGAAAGGTTAGACGCGATTCGCATCGCCATTGAAAATGGGGTCACGCGATATGCGAAAGGAAACGAATTCGCAATACCAATGGCGGCACATGTGATTGCTGTATCGAAAAACTGAGTAGGAGGATAGGCTTCGTTAATCGCCCCTACCTGCTCCAGTCGCCGCTACACAATCGCGCCGCCACAGCTTGAGCCGGCGCCAGCGGTACAGCCGAAACAATGGTCGCCAGTGGCGATGTCGCGGTCTTCGATTCTTTCTGGATCGACATCCCAGAGGAACAACGGGGCGCCATTTTTCCATTGCATCCCGAGCTGTTGATTAAAATCGCAATCGTAAACTTCGCCGCGCCAGCCAACGCTGACTGTATTACGGCACATGAGTCCCTCGACGGTAGCCGGATTAAAATTGTCGATCAGGAGCTGCATGTATTCTTCAAGCCTGTTGTTGTGTCGCAGATAGGAAGCGAACCGGGCAATGGGAAGATTGGTGATCGTGTAAAGCTTGTTGAAGAGGATGCCGAAACGTGCCGCAAGTTCGCGTTTATAATCGGTCTCGAGCTCCGCCTGTGATCCCGGCAGAAACGCGCCGACCGGGTTGTAAACGAGGTGCAGTGGAAGATCAACATGAACTCCGTAGCCCAGCGAATTCAAAAGTTGAAGTGCCTTAATGCTTCCTTCGAACACGCCTTCGCCGCGTTGCGCGTTCACGTTTTCAGGAGAGTAACACGGCATCGACGCGATGATCTCAACCTTTTTGCGCGCCAGAAATTCCGCCAGGTCTTCATAACCGGGTTCGAGTAGAATCGTGAGATTGCAGCGATCGATAACATGCCGCGGCGGCGCAAGCGTTGTCAGGCGCTCGACCAAATAGCGGAAGTCGTGAATCATCTCCGGCGCGCCGCCGGTAAGATCGACAATGGGAATATCAGTCCGGGCCAGCCAATCGACGATGCGATCGATCGTTTCACGCGTCATGATTTCCTTGCGCTTCGGTCCAGCGTTCACATGGCAATGTGTGCACACCAAGTTGCAAAGCTTGCCAACGTTGATTTGAAGGATCTCCGGGCGTCCCCGACGCAGATGAATCGAACGTTTCTCCAGTTTCTGCGCGAATCTATTCATCCCTTCGGAAATCAACAACAAGTGCCGCCATCGCAGCATTCGTTTGGTCCTGTGGTTACGTCGTAGTCGTGGCCCTTAGTTTCCTTCGGATGCCGGAGCTCTGTGCGCGAACAATCGAACGGTTTCGCGTCGGCCAGTGGTACATCGACAATCGGGTCGACGATTTCGAAAAACTCGCGATACGGCGCTTTCTTGTAGAGGTTGTAGGTCTTGTCACAAACGGCGTAACGCTTCCCGCGCTCCATCCGGTCATTGTCGTCATCGAGTACTTCCTTGAACGGCCCGCGGTAGATCACCGCTTGGTTGCGCTCGAAACAGACGCCTTGCTTGCCCTTAAACGCTTCGACTGTCATAGACCGAAACTCGATCCCCTGCACCGTGCGCCACGGCTGCGGGTCGCGTTTGAGAATCTGGATTCCGTAGAAGCCGGCGTTCTCAAATGCCGCGAGGAAGCCTTCTTCGGTGAATGCGCCAGAGACGCAGCCACTCCACAGCTCCGGATCGTCTTGCATTTCTTTCGGGGCTTTCTCGTCGCTGACAATGTCGCAGATCACTGCGCGCCCACCTTTTTTCAGGACACGGAAAATCTCGTCGAAGAGTTGCGGTTTCGATTTCGGCTCGACCAGATTGAGCACGCAGTTTGAGACTACGACGTCGATCGAATCGCTTGCGATGAGCGGATGTTTGACGCGCAATTCTTCGGCAAGTTCGTCGGCTGCGAGAAACGAAGCCGCGTCCGTGATCGGGCTGCGTTTCAGCTGTTGATCTAACAATTCGAGATCGAGCGCGAGATCCTGGATCCGCCCTTTTCGAAATTCGACATTCGCAAAACCGATGCGCCCCGCCACAATAGGCGCACTGCGGCGCGCCACCTCGAGCATTTCGTCGGTCATATCCACGCCGATCACTTTGCCTTTGGGACCGACAATTTGCGCAGCGATGAAACAGACTTTTCCCGTGCCGCTGCCTAGATCGACAACCGTTTCGCCTTCACGCAGATAACGCGACGGATCGCCACAGCCGTAATCCCGCTCGATCACCTCCTGCGGAATGACGCTGAGATAGGCCGATTCATAATTAACCGGACAACAAAGTTTACCCGCGCGTTCTTTTGCTCCCGCTGCGTACCGTTGGCGGACAATGGTTTCAGTGCGATGGCTCATTTTTTGTTCGAAGCTTTAGCAAAACGATTCGTTCCTGAAAAGCCTGCAATGGAGGCGTGCGCGCTATCGGCGCCCTAGAATTTGGGAAAAGACAGAGCATGTTCCTCCAATTCACTCGCTCGGTTGCTATCGCAGATTCGCCTCTGTCTTCAATGCGTCGCGCGCAATCTTGGTGACCCAGATTGTCACTGCAATTGTCGCGGCCAAGCCGACGCTCATCAATGTCCAATATTGCCAGCCGTGGTTCATTGCTTCGCCACTGGACGCGGCTGAGATCGCGGCCTTCCCAGCGGTTCCGATATAAACATAAAGAAACGTGCCAGGCATCATGCCGAGCCAGCTCGCGAGCACGTACGGCCAGAACTTCACGCCGGTAAGACCGTAAAAATAATTGCTCAGATTGAATGGAATCACTGGGCTGAGGCGAAGGAGGAAAACCAGTTTGGCGCCTTGTTTGCCGATGGTATTGTCGATGTCGCGAAACTTTTCGTTTCCTTTCGCGATCGCTTCGACTTTGTCGCGCGCAATAAAGCGGGCGACGAGGAACGCCAGCGCAGCACCGAGCGTGGAGCCCGCGGAGACGGTAAGAAAACCTTTCCATAAACCGAAAGCGAATCCGGCCCCAATAGTGAGGATCGCCCCGGGCGCGAGCAGCACTGTAGCCGCAGCATAAACGCCGATGAAAATAAAAATGCCGGCCACACCCATCTGGCCGACCCAATCATTGAAGCTGCGTAGCCATTCCCGAACCGGCAGCAACTTCATCGCGAGAAAAAGCGCGATCAGAATGACGATGAGCGCAATGAGTCGAGCGATTGCGCCTTTCGCTGCGCGTTTGTCGTTACTCATGTCACGACGCGCGGATGTAGCCGCGTCTCTGTGAGACGCGCGGGCACGGCCCACAGGGCCGTGGCTACAAAAAACAAGACGCGATCTGTAGGATGATTTTCGATCATTTGCGTGCACGCGTGTAGAGCCAGGTGAAAATTCTTTTCGCGCGCGGCGTCAGGCGAGTCTTGTTGTATTTGTCGCCGGCCTTCCGTGCCAGTTCTGCGAATGTCGGATAAGCGTGAATTGTCGATGCAATCGCGCCAAGGCCGATGCCGGCTTTCATCGCGAGCACGAACTCGTGCAGAAGATCGCCCGCGTGTGGTGCCACAATTGTGGCGCCGAGAATTTTATCGGAGCCTTTTGCAGTCAGAACTTTGGCGAAACCGGCGTCTTCGCTCTCGACCACTGCACGATCGACATCTTCCAGCGGCACGACGAACAGATCGTAGTCGATATTTTTTTGTTTCGCTTCCTTTTCGCCCAGGCCGACATGCGCGACCTCCGGATCCACATACGTGCACCAAGGCACAAGCGAATAATCCATTTTTTGTCGGAGAAATTGAAAGGGAACGACGATGTTCCGCACGACCACACGCGCCTGTGCATCAGCCATGTGTGTGAAAAGGAATGGCCCAATGACATCGCCTGCGGCATAAATGTGCCGTTGAGATGTTTGTAAATGATCGTTAACGCGCACACCCCTCTCGGTGACTTCAACCCCCAACGACGTTAAATCTAGGCTCCGAAGGTTTGCCGTTCGCCCGGTGGCGACAAGGAGCGCGTCCGCAAAGAAAGTTCGTTCGGCAATCCGGCCCGACTGTCGATCTACCAGTTGCAGCGCGATTTTTCCGGCATCGCTGGTCGCTACTGAATGCACATCGGCATTCTTGATGATGCGTACACCTTCGTTAATCAAGCGACGCTCAAGAAATTCTGCCACATCTCGATCTTCTCTTGGCAAAAGCTGATCGCCACGTTGGACGATCGTCACCTGCACATCAAGGCGCCGGAATGTTTGGGCAAGTTCGCAGCCAATCGGACCGCCGCCAAGCACGATCATACTTTCGGGCTTTTCTTGCAGCTCATCGAAAATCGTCTCGTTGGTGAAATAGGGAACCTCATCGATACCTTCGATTTTCGGGATGAGCGGGCGGCTGCCGGTAGCGATCACGAAATTTCGTGCACGAAGTCTTTGCCCAGTCACTTCCACTTCGTGAGGTGAAACAAATCGCGCTTCTCCGCGGAAAATATCTACTCCTAGCGATTCGAAACGCTCCTGCGAATCGTTCGGCGCGATCTTCGCACGACGCGCACGCATTCGCTCGAAGACTTTTTCGAAAACGAACTGCGGCTGTTGTCGATCCAGGCCCCACCTTTCCGCGTCGCGGATTTGCTGAATCAACCGCGCGGAAGAAATGAGCGCCTTGCTCGGCACGCAACCGAAGTTCAAACAATCGCCGCCCATCAAATCGCGCTCGATTAACGCAGCGCGTCCGCCGAGTCCGGCCGTTCCCGCCGCTGTGACCAGACCGGCCGTGCCGGCGCCGATCACGATGACGTTATAAATGCCTTCACCTTTTTTCATCGGGACATGCTGCGAAATTTGGAGACGTGGGTTGGCTCGATTATTCCGTTGCGCGCTGCTTGTTAAAAGGAATAAAGGTTGGCAGCGAGTCATCCAATGAATGCGATGTTAACGGTGCGAACAGTGCTGAGTGAGTTGCACGCATGGCAATGGGTTGGAATTCTCGTCGCACGAATAGCTGTCGGTTTGCTCTTCTTTCTTTCTGGACGCGGCAAGCTCTTGATCCCTGAGCGTCGGGAACAAATGCGCGAAACACTGCTCGCTGCGCGCGTTCCGTTTCCCGAGTTCAACACTGTTTTTGTTTCGGCGGTAGAGTTCGGCGCAGGCTTACTTCTCATCTTCGGCGCACTGACGCCCATTGCGTGTGTAATGCTAAGTGGCGTGATGGTTATGGCCATCGCGAGCACCGCAGTGAAAAACATCAAAGCAGTGTCCCCGCTCGGCTGGCTATCTGAATTTTTATACCTTCCCGAGGTGCTCTATCTCGTCATCCTGTTCTGGCTTTTTCTCTCAGGACCCGGCTGGTTGAGCGTGGATCATTTGATATTGTCCAAGACAAGCCCGTAGTGCAATTGGGGACTGGGCAACGTGGCGCGAGGAGGAGATGACTTACATGCCTGCGCTGGAAGGCTCGGCCGATCGGCTCTGGACTTACCCGTCGTAATTTGTAATGAAACTTTTAGCTTCCCCCAGCCTTGCTAGGATGGGCTCGCCGAACCCGCCGTCTCACCCTTTGCATTGGCGCGCCCGGCGGTCGCGCCCTACCACTCTCGCTACGATCGGACTGTTGATTTTCGCCGGCGTGATCGCGCGAGCGCAGGCTGGCGAAAACGTCGATGTTCGCGCCGGAATTAGCCATGATGCGTACGACGCGTTGCTAAAAAAATATGTAAACGAACAAGGGCTGGTGAACTATGTGGCCTGGAAACAGAACAAGACAGATATCTCTGCGCTTGAGGACTATCTGAAGCAATTTGCGCAGAAGGCAGATAATCCAGCGCAGGACAATGAGAAGGCTGCGTCACTCGTCAATGCTTACAACGCGTTCATGCTGCGCTGGATTTTGGCCAATTATCCGACAGAAAGCGTTTGGTCGTTAAAAGATTCATTCACGGATAAGCGCAACAAAATCGCAGGGCGCAAAGTTTCCTTGGACGACATCGAGCACGGAACGCTGCGGCCCTTAATCGGCTACCGCACGCACGCGGTGCTGGTCTGCGCGGCGCGCAGTTGCCCGCCACTCCAGCGCTCCGCTTACACCGGCGATCGATTTGAAGAGCAGGATGATCGCGCCTATCGAGCCTGGCTTGCGTGCGAGGATCTCAACAAATTTTCGCCTGGTGAAAAGAAGGTGGAGATTTCGAGCGTCTTCAAATGGTTCAAGGCGGACTTCGATAAGATCGGCGTTCCTAAAATTCTCGGCCGTTACGCGCCGCAGCCGGTGCGCGAGTTTGCCGCCAGCGGCAAGTACGACATCAGATACCTTCCGTACAATTGGGGTTTGAATGATCAAGGCCCGCACGGCCGTAATTACAGCCGGGCGCAATTGCTCTTCGACAATATCTTTAAGTGGGAGCGGCTGTAATAATACTGCCGTTCCTCTCGATAATACCGCTGCGCGCATGAAGTTTTTCGATCCGTACGGAGACATCCGCTTCACGCAGAATCGCCTCCCGCACTGGCAACAGAACGAAGCGGTTTACTTCGTCACATTCCGGTTGGCTGATGCGCTTCCCCAGAACTTGCTGGAGCAATGGCAGGACCAGCGGGATGCCTGGCTCAAATGGCATCCGTTGCCGTTGAGCGCTGACATCGAACGGGAATACCACAGGCGTTTCTCACAGAGAACTGAAAAGTGGCTGGATGCAGGCCATGGTTCATGCATTCTGCGCCGCCAACAATGCGCCCAGGAAATGGCAACCGCGTGGCGGCATTTCGACGGCACGCGCGTAAACGTCATCTCGTTCGTCATCATGCCGAACCATGTGCATGCGTTGTTCGCACCGATGCACGACCGGTCGCTGCAGAAAATTGTGCATTCATGGAAGAGGCAGTCGGCGGTGCGCATTAACCGGCCGAAGTAATCCCGGGAAAGCGCGTCTGCGGGCCGGTGAGTACGTCTTGTATGAGAGCGATATCGCTCGAGCTGTTGGAGAGGCGGTATAATACCGCCCCTCCTACTCGGCGAGCTTCTCTGCTGGTTGCGGCTCGCGTTCGGGAATCTCGCCGTTGGGCAATCGCCACGGGCGCTGTCCACGAAATGGCAGAACGAAAAGCTGGCCAAGGGTGAGTTCGTGTTCGTCGCGATATGCGGCGACACCGATGGTCACGGCGTCCTGCGGCACGTCGCGGCGTAAAGTGCGATGAAGTTTGTCCCACCAGCAGAAAATAGTTCCCCAATTTGAATTGGTCTCACGTTGCACGATCGAGTGATGAATGCCGTGCATCCGCGGCGTGACGACAATGAGGTTTAAAATACGTTCCAGCTTGATGGGCAGCCGCCAGTTGGAGTGATGAAAGAGTGTAGCGGCTTCGAAGGTGATAAAAAAAACGAGGAGCAGCATTGGCGCGATGCCGAAGATGACGACAGCGAGGGATAGAAACGCGACCGAGAAAAGCATCTCGCCGAAATGAAATCGCGCGGCCGTGCTAACATCGAGGTCGAGATCCGTGTGATGCACGTTATGGAATCGCCAGAAGACCGGAACTATGTGGTTTGCCCAATGCCACCACCAGTAAGCGTAATCCATGAGCAGAAACGTCGCGATGCAAGCGGCCCATCCGGGTGGAGCGACCCAGTTCAACAAACCGATATGCCGATCTTGCGTCCACGTGGCTACCGCAAGTGGGATTGGCAGCATGGCCAGACGAACGATGGCGAATCCAGGAATCGAAAGCACAAAATTACGCGCCAGACGGTGCAGCGCGCTGAAATGCTGGCGTCGCAGCGGAAAGCGCCATTGCAACCAGAGCAGCGCAAGAAATACACAGGCTAGCAGTGGCCTGCCAACATAATCCATCAAAGGAATTTTTTGCACGGCTTGGTGTGGACGCAGCTATGACCTTATCATTGGCCGATGCGCAACGGCAACGCACAGCACATAAGGCGAACCAATTTTCCTAGGCGCCGATGCGCCGGAACATGAAGGTGGTCTCGGGCTTTACCACCTCACCGTCTATCTCGACCAAGGGGTAGGCGAGAAAATTAATCGGGCCGCTTGCCGGTTCGGGATCGACCACCAGATCGCGGCCTTTCGTTAGTTCGAAACGATTGGCCGGATTATGACCGAAGTAGTAATCGGCCAGTTTTGGATTTTTCCAAGCTTCGCTAATATCCACCGGCACCCAGCGTCCATCTGCGAGAAATTCCGCCCAGCAATGGTAACCTTCGATCGTGCCCTCATTCTTGTCGGCTGGAATCGTCGCGCCAATGGCAAAACGCGCCGGTATGCCGATGCTGCGCGCTAAAGCGATGAAATAAGCGTGAAAATCGCTGCAGTTACCGGTTCGGGCGTCGCATGCGTATACGGCATCGCCGCGGCCCCAGCCTGAGCCTGATTTGTCGTAACGCATCCGGCCCATTACATGATCATAAAGCGCTTTCGCCCGTTCGAGATCGTCGTTTTCCCCCGCAGCCGCCTTCTGAGCGAGCGTCCTGAAGGTTTCGTTAGTTGGCACCAGCTTCTCCGGGCGCAAGTAACGCGCAGTTTCTGCGCTGCTTGCAGGGTAGGCGGCCTTCTCCTTACGAACCACGCGGTATTTCACCTCGACGATTTTACCGCTGTCCGAAGGCTGCGGATAGAGCACGCAAATATCATTGCCGTAATCGCGGTCCCGCACTTTTTCCCATTTCATTGGAATGTTCAGCTCGTCCTCAGTCACTGTCTGAAAAGCGTCGGTCTTCGCCAGCGGCAACCAGATGCGGGCTTCTCCTTTGATCTCCGGAAGTTTGACTCGATAGACGAATTCGAATTGATCGGTGCCTTTGACGATACCTGGCTCGTCAGCAGCGCGGATCGCAAGCGCGCCCGACAGGAAAAACACCGGGAGAATCAAAAGCCGCATTGGCAGTTGGAAAGCCATTCTCAAGATCAGCTTGCCGGGACTTTGTGCCACTTGCCGTTCTCTTCTTTCCAATCGTAAAGCGGTTTGCCGTCGATCTTGTGAACCGACGTATCTGTGACCTTCATTTTGCTTGGCTGCCCGGTCAGGAAGAAATCGATGTCGTAAGTCTTCCCGTCGGCACCTTTCATATCCACGCAAGCGAAGTATTTCCCGCCGCCGAGGTCGGAGAGCCGGTCGTCATGGACTCGTATTAAATCGAGAGCCAGGTCCTGGCCTTCGTACTTCACGTGAAACTTGCTGTCGGCGCTCTTTTTGCTTCCGGCGTCAATGTTTTTCTTGATGCCGGCGGAAATATCAGCGGTGCTGACTCGTTTTTCTGTACTTTTTCCCTTCTGCGGGTGTTCAGGGTGCTCCGGATGCTCTTGGGCAAGAATCGGCGTGATGAACAGTGCAATAGTTGCTGCGATGATAAGTCTTGAAAACATACGAATTCCTCCGTTCCTAGCTTCGTCTGCTCGCATTAAGTTGGATGTCTAAATGAAGTCGGACGCACCAGAGCCACGGCCACAAGTTTAGTTCAAAATGCAATTCTCGGTGATCGTTCCGGCTTTCAACGAGGCGTCGTTGATAAGACCATTTCTTCAGCATCTGCGCGAGCGAGCGCCCGGAGCGGAGATTATTGTCGCCGATGGGGGAAGCTCCGATGGCACGGTTGATCTCGCCACGGGCTTTTGCGATCAGCTTGTCAGAAGCGAGACCAATCGGGCCAAGCAAATGAATGCCGGCGCGCGTGCTGCTTGCGGCGACGTGCTTTGGTTCGTGCATGTCGACGCTGAAGTCCCGCAAGGATGTTTGAATGAGATTGAACGCATCATGGATGATCCGAAGGTCGTTGGCGGTTACTTCCGAATCCGCCTGCCGCGCCGTCTGGTTTATCGGCTTACCGACAGCTTTGCTCATTACGCTGGCATTCTCTCGCGAATGCGATGCGGTGATCACGGCATTTTCTGCCGGCGAACCGTATTCGTCGATATTGGCGGATTTCCTGAGGTGCCGTTGATGGAAGACGTAGAATTTTTGCGCCGGCTCCACCGCTGCGGTCGTGTAAAGTACAGTGAGCGGCGGATCCTCGTAAGCGATCGCCGCTACGAATCAGTTGGGAGTGTCCGCTTGACGCTGGCTTATGGAGTTATCGCGACCCTTTACATTTTCGGTGCGCCATTATCGATACTCGCCTCGATTTACAAACGCGCGTGCTGTGACCGGTGTAGCCGGCATCGATGATGCCGGCCCGCATGAGGCGGGTCAGATGCACGCGTCTGGGGCGGTTCATCCGTTCCTTGTACACGGGTAATGAAAAGGAGGAGATCATGAGAATAACCAGCTTGGTTATCGTTTTGGTCACGGCTGCGACGCTAGCTGCGCTTGGGCAGGAAGGGACAATCGAAGAGGCGAAGCATGGAGCGAAGAAAGCAGGAGAGACAATTAAGAACGGGCTTGAAACCGTAGGCGAGAAAACCAAAGAGACAGCAGAAACTGTGGGCGAGAAGACGAAGGAGACCGCCGAAACTGTCGGCAAGAAGACCAAGGAAACTGTCGAAACTGCACGTCAGAAAACGAAAGAGGGCGCCAAGGCCGCAGGGCGAAAATCCAAAAGGGCATTGAGGAAGGCCAAGGCACAAGCCAGCGACGAGCGATCAACAAATCGGGAGCCTAATACGCCGAGCCCAAACGATCGCTAAAAGTGGAGCACACAACGCGCCGGACTGCGCAGGCACGATATAAGCGTATGTGCCGCCTCAAGGAGTGACGGCTTCCCAGCCGTCATGTTCAAAAAAGACGGCTGCCCAAGCCGTCGTTCCTTGGTTTTGCTTGCTCGAAATCTCACGCTTGCTCCATTGAGCCGATCAAATGAGTGGATTGCGCTTAGGAGTCAACATCGATCACGCGGCGACGTTGCGCCAGGCGCGTTACGCCACCATGCCCGAATCCAAGAACGCCGAACCCGATCCGATTGCCGTGGCGTCAATCTGCGAGCGAGCCGGCGCTGGCGGGATCGTCGCCCATCTGCGCGCTGATCGCCGCCACATTCAAGATCGCGATATCGAGCGATTGCGCCAGAACATCATGACAAAGCTGAATTTGGAAATGGGCAATACAGAGGAGATCATTGACGTTGCGCTGCGCATCGTGCCGGATGAAGTCTGCCTCGTTCCGGAAAAGCGCGAGGAGGTTACAACCGAAGGCGGTCTCGATGTCAATGCGCATCGCAAAGGGCTGGAGACCACGGTAAAGCGCCTCCACGCCGCGGGCATTCGGGTCAGTCTTTTTATCGATCCCACCTTGGAACAAGTCGATGCCGCCGCTGAGCTCGGCGTAGAAATGGTCGAACTGCACACCGGCAGCCTGGCCAATGCATTCACAGAAAAGATCCAGAAAGAAGAACTGGAACTGCTGCGGGCGGCTGCGCGCGCCGCATCAGAATCGCACCTGCAAGTCAACGCCGGTCACGGCATCAACTACAAGAATATCGCGCTTATCCATCAGATTCCAAATCTAACCGAACTCAACATTGGTCACTCTATCGTGTCGCGCGCGGTGTGGGTGGGGCTGGGGAACGCAGTGAAGGAAATGCTGGCCGCCATGCAAAATTATCCCGGATGATTGCCTTACCAGATATGAACTTGACTGCTTTAAGCAGTCAAGTCTAACGACATGAGCGTGCTCGGCATCGGTGTCGATCTTGTCGAGTGTGCGCGTATTCAACGTTCAATCGACCGTTTTGGTGATCGTTTTCTCCATCGTGTTTTCACCCAGGGCGAGATTGAGTATTCGATGTCGATGAAATTTCCAGCGCGGCATTTGGCTGCGCGGTTCGCGGCGAAGGAGGCCGTTTCGAAAGCATTCGGCACCGGCATCGGCAAAGCAATGGGCTGGCGCGACATCGATGTTCGAAAGAAGTCGAGCGGCGAACCGTACCTGGTCTTTTCCGGACCGGCGCAGGAACTTGCCACAAAGCGGGGAGTGACCGCCGCCCTTGTTACTCTCAGCCATACCGAACATCACGCCATGGCTTGCATTGTGCTTGACGGCTAACGCCGCTGACCGTTACGCCAACTGGTCATGACCATGGAACACTATCGATACATAATGGACATCGTCGGTACCAGCGTGGACGGCGTAGGCGTATTTATCGTTGTCACCGGCGCGATCGTGGCAACTGTGCGGCTCGTTCTTCATCGTATGCGCAGCACTGGCAACTATTATTCGCTTTACCGACAGGATGTTGGTCGAGCTATTTTGCTAGGACTCGAGTTTCTTATTGCTGGCGACATCATCCGGACCGTGGTTGTCGCGCCGACACTGCAAAACGTAGTGGTGCTAGGATTGATCGTTCTCATCCGCACGTTCCTAAGTTTGTCACTCCAGCTCGAGATTGAGGGGAAATTGCCATGGCGACGCGATGCGACGCGCGCGGACTAGAACCATCGAAGGCTTTCCGTGGACGCCAAAATTGGTAACTAACAAAGTGGTTATTGAAATCTTGCTCGATGTGGTCGGCTCCCTTTTCAAGCTCGAACGGCCGACTACCACATATGCGCCAGCATCCTGGGACCGACCGGTTGGAAAGAATCGAACGACGAGAAAAGCTGCGAGCGCAAGGAAATGACGTTTTAGCGCAGTTGCGCGATTCAAACTGAGTGACGCTTTGGCCACGAGTGTGCCCCGGTGCCTTGGAACATCATTTTGATGACTGCGGTGTATCGGTGGGACTTGAAGCTCCCGAAACGACGATGTGCCATTCGCGCTTCCCATCGCCAGCCATGACTGCGGAGATTGTATCAGTAGCCATTCAAAGAAGGTAACAACTCTGTTACTCTATTCCGCTTTACAGGAGACCGACGGAGGATTCTCCGTGTTGTGAAGCACCGTCCAATTCGCGGGCTTTTTGGTTGGCCGTTCACATTTAAACCGCAGAAAGGAAAATCACCATGAATGCTCAAAAATGTTCAAACCTCGCTGTGCACCTGACGTGCACCTTCCTCGCAGCTCTCTTTGGGCTGCCGTCCATGCTAAACGCGCAAGGCCCAAGCCTAGTCGACCCGAATTTGCGCGTGCGCACCGTAATCGAAAATCTGGATCAGCCCACAAGTATGGCCTTCCTCGGCCCCAACGACTTCTTCGTGCTGGAGAAGGCCACCGGCCAGGTGAAGCGGGTGGTGAACGGGGTCGTGCAGAGCACGGTGCTCGACCTCGCGGTCAACTCCGGCTCGGAGCGCGGTCTGCTGGGCATCGCTCTGCACCCGGACTTCCCAGCCACCCCCCACGTCTACCTGTACTGGACGGAGAGCACGACCGGCGCTGACACCGACGTGCTTAGCGAAACACCTCTATTGGGCAACCGGGTGGACCGCTTCGTGTGGAACGGCTCCATGCTGACGCTGGACCAAAACATCATCCGGCTGCGGGCGCTGCAGCCGGCCTTCGAGCGCGAACCGACGCCGGCGGCCGGTCGCGGTAATCACGACGGCGGGGTGATCAAGTTCGGACCGGACGGCAAGCTGTACATCTTCATCGGTGATGTGGGTCGGCGCGGCTGGTTGCAGAACCTCCTCAACGGCCCTTACCAGCCCGGCGACCCCCTGTTCGGCACCGACGACAACTTCGGCGGGCCCGAGCCGGACGACGCCCACCTTACCGGCTCCATCCTTCGCTTGAACGACGACGGCACAACGCCCGCCGACAACCCCTTCACGGGAATCGGGCACGTGTTCGTGGC
>WNGA01016750.1_pt1 | contig 14800 bp, 13 predicted proteins | sample 5400061 | NCBI WGS metagenome assembly WNGA01 (sample SAMN13153366, study PRJNA577476) | soil metagenome | isolation source: 100 cm soil or saprolite under grassland replicate 2 | place: USA:California | collected 2016-06-15
ATGCGCCAGCGGAGATCCTTGAGATCGGGATGCGACTTGAAGGCAGCTTCGTAGATATCGAGCACGGTCCGGTTGGTGCGGTCGCCGATGGCGTGCACGCACAACTGGACGCCCGTGTCGAGCGCGATCTTCGCGGCCTCCTCGACTTCGGAAACGGGCATCGTGTTGAGCCCCGTATGTCCGGGAAGATCCGCGTACGGTTCGAGAAACCAGGCGCCGCGCGATCCGAGAGCGCCGTCGAGTGTCTTCTTGATCGCCGCAATCGTCAGCCGCTTGTCGCCGAGGCCAATCGCTTTGTACGCGGCGAGCTTCGCTTTGAGATTGTCGTTGCTGTCGCGCACCATCACCCAGAGGCGCACGCCAAGCTCGCCGTTTGTGAGCGCGTCTTTGATGATGTCGATGGTCGCAAAGTCTTCACCCGCGTCCTGAAAACTCGTGACGCCGTTGGCGAGCGCCTCGTCGACGGCGAGCTCGATACGTCGATGCGCGTCGGCACGGTTCTCTTCGGGGGTCTTCTGCGCGCGCCAGGCTGCGTACGCCTGGTCGGCCAGACCTGAGGCCCGCTCGCGAAGCAGACCAATCGGCCGGCCTGTCTTGTCCTTCAGGATTTCGCCGCCGGACGGATTCGGTGTCCGGCTGGTAATGCCGGCCGCTTGCATCGCCTTCGCGTTGACGAATGCGGCGTGACCGCTGGCGTGGGTCAGCATGACCGGGTTGTTCGGTGACGCCTTGCTCAGAACGTCGTGGATCGGGAATCCCTCGACGTTCGGCTCTGGCCGCTTGTCCCACTTCTCCTGGTGCCAGCCGCGGCCGAGAATCCAGTCGCCGGGCTTCGCGCGCCTGGCCGCCTCTCCGACCATTGCCACAATCTCGTCCCAGTTCTTCACCTCCATCAAATCGAGATTCATCTTCGCCTGACCGAGATTCATGAAATGCCCATGCCCGTCGATGAAGCCGGGCATGGCGAACTGTCCCGCCAGATCGATGACCTGAGTGTTTGGTCCGACGTACGGCGCGATTTCGCTGTTCGACCCGAGGGCCGCTATGGTGTCGCCGCTGAAGGCAATCGCTTCCACTCGCGGTTTGGCCGGATCCACTGTCGCGATCGTTCCGTTTCGGAGAACGAGGCTTGCAGCTTCGGCCGCTCGCGGCCTCGGACTGCAGGCAGTCATTGCATGAAGTGAAATCGCGCAGCCGATGAGTCCAACTTTCCAGCGCATGATGCGAAAGCCTCCGTTGCAATCGTGTCGATCCGCGGCTGATCGTGTCAAGAGATACGATCTCGGATAGTGATCGAGCTCGAACGTCGCTTGCGGCGCGCGTTGAAACCACCGCTTCCCGGTCTCGATGCGCAGCTTCGGATGGCGCCGGCGCCTCGCATCGGTTGGGATCCGCTGCATCCGCCGTCGGATCTTCGGGATGCGGCAGCGCTCGTGCTCGTCTATCCACTCAATGACCTTCCACACGTGCTGCTGACGGTCCGAGGCGCTGCGTTGCGCAAGCACACCGGACAGATCTCGCTGCCCGGAGGCAGCGTTGACGAGGACGAATCAATCGAGAGCGCAGCGCTGCGCGAGGCGCGCGAAGAGGTCGGTGTTCTGCCGTCGAGCGTGCACGTGATCGGCCGGCTCACGCCGCTTCAAATTCCAATCAGCGGCTACCTGCTTCATCCCGTCGTCGGAGTGGCGGAGCCGCGGCCGATTTTTCGCCGCGAGGAGTGGGAGGTTGCGCGCATTCTCGAAGTGCCGCTCACTGTGCTGCGCGATCCCTCGATCGTCCGCCGCCGAACGCAACCGCGTCAGTTTCGCGGCCAGACGATCGAGATGGAGATTCCCTACTTTGACGTCGGCGGCGAGCAGGTCTGGGGCGCGACGGCAATGGTGCTCGCGGAATTTCTCGCGGTTCTGGAATCCGCGCCATAATCCAGACGTGCACAACCCGTTCGTCCCCGAAACACTCGAAGGCTGGAGCGTGCTCCATCTCATGTTCCGCGTTGATTGGGGAGCGCTCCGCGAGGCGTATCCGGGCGACAGAAAGCAGGCTGCGGATCAGGCCGCTGCCGCCTTGACACTGCCTGAGGGAACTGAAGGCGCGAACACGCTGGTTCACCTTCTTGGCCACAAAGGCGATCTGATGGTGATCGCGTTCCGCAAGTCCTTCGACGATCTTGGCCGCTTCCAGCTCGCGTTCCAGCAGGCAAAGCTCTATCCATTTCTGCGACCGACAACGTCGTACGTGTCGATCGTCGAGCTGGGGATGTACGACATGACGGCGAAAATTCATCGGCAGCTTGCGGAGAAAGGGCTGCTGCCCGACAGCAGCGAGTATCAGCAGGGTTTCGACGAAGAAATGGAGCGTCAACGCCAGCGGGTTGCGGGCCGTCTCTTCCCGCCGATCCCTCGTAACCGCCATGTGTGTTTTTACCCGATGAACAAGCGTCGGGGCGAGGCGCTCAACTGGTACAGTGAGCCCTTTGCGCGGCGTGCAGAGATGATGCTCGAGCACGGCAAAGTGGGTCGCGAGTACGCCGGCAAGGTCACGCAAATCATTTCGGGATCGATTGGATTCGATGACTGGGAATGGGGCGTGGATCTCTTCGCAGACGAAGCGCTGACCTTCAAGAAATTGATCTACGAGATGCGCTTCGACGAAGCGAGCGCCAAGTTCGCGGAGTTCGGACCGTTTTACGTCGGCCTGCAATTCTGCTCATCGGAGCTGCCGGCGTTTTTGGAAGGCGAGTTGCCGAGACTATGAAGTCGTGGCCCTACGCTGCCTTCGTTGTCGCATGGTGCGTCGTCGCTCGCGTCGCCGGACAGAGTACGGCCGTTGACAAGCTGTTCGACGCGTACTGGAAAGCCGACAGCGCGGCCGAGGCCGCGAGGGCGGCCGATCGTCTCATCAAGGCCGGCGTCGATTTCGATGCCGCGTGGTCGAAACTCAAAGCCGGCCGGTCCTACAAGAACGAAAGGACAGGCGGATTTTCGTGGCGGTACCCGGCGTCTCAGGGCGCGGTCTTCGACAACGGGATCGAAGTTCCAGACGATTACGATCCCGCTCGACCCTGGCAGGTCCGCGTGCAGCTGCACGGCGGCGTGAATCGCCCCGCACCAGCGCGGGCCGCCCTCGGCACGCAGTCTCTCGAAGATTCAGAAGGGGGTGCCGACGTTCCCGGCGGCCAGGGCGCCGGAGCCGGAGCGCCAAATCTTTCTCGACGACGGGCTCCCAATCGCATCCCGGGCGAGAACCAAATCTACATTTTCCCCAGTGGCTGGGCCGATGCTCAGTGGTGGCACGCGAATCAGGTGGACAACATCCTTCGCCTGGTCGATCGGCTGAAACGTCATTACAACATCGACGAATCGCGCGTGTACCTGACGGGCATCTCGGACGGCGGCACCGGCGTGTACTACATGACCATGCGAGAGTCCACGACCTGGTCGTCGTTTCTGCCGCTCAATGGCAGCCTCAAGGTGCTGTCGAATCCGGATATCAAAGTCGAAGGCGAGCTCTATCCCTCGAATCTGACGAACAAACCCTTATACATCGCCAACGGCGGACGCGATCCGCTGTATCCGGTGGAGCACGTACAAACGCACGTCGACGCCATGAAGCAGCTGGGGGTGAACCTGGTGTTCTCGCCGCAGCCTGCCGCAGGACACGACACGAGCTGGTGGCGATGGGAACGAACGCCGTACGAACGATTTGTGCATGCGCATGCAAGAGAGGCGCATCCTGCCAAGCTGTCGTGGCAGACCGAGCGCGTCGATCGATTCAATCGCGTGCACTGGCTCGTCATCGACGCGCTTGGTGCCGGAAGTAACGACGCGCGCTTCCCTGAAGTGGAAATCTTCGCGCGAAGAGCGCCCTCCGGCCGCGTAGACGTCGAAAGAAACGGCAATGTCGTGACGGCTCTGACGCGCGGCGTCCACGAGTTCACGCTGCTCGTCTCGCCAGAAGTATTCGACATGACACAGCCAATTCGCGTCATCGTGAACGGCAAAGCAGCGTACGACGGTCCGGCTAGGAAAGACGTGGCGACTCTCTTCAAATGGGCGGCACGGGATAACGATCGGACGATGTTGTACGCAGCGGAGATCAAGGTGCAGGTGCCGTGACGCTGGTCACCGAATTCCGGCGGATGTTCGAGTACGAGCAGGACGCGCATCGCAAAATGCTCGACTCGCTGCGCGCGGCGGCTGGCGAACATGGCGACGAGCCCGCGTTCCGACAAGCCATCAACCTGGCGGAACACCTTGCCGCCGCGAGGCTCATCTGGCTTGGAAGGTTTGGACGATTCGAAGGCGCGCCGACAACATGGTTTCCGAATACCGCGACCACGGTGCAGGAGCTCGACGTCCCATTCAACCGGATGCACGCGGCATGGGCCGGCTATCTGGCGCGCTTGGATGACGAGGAGCTAGGCCGTCAGTTCGTCTACAAGTCGCTCACGGACGAAGGCCGCTTCACGGATGTCGTGCGCGATATTCTGTTTCAGCTCTTCGGACACTCCTTCTACCACCGTGGACAGATTGCGTTGCTCCTCCGCAAGATCGGCGCGGAGCCAGCGCTGACGGATCTCGTGTATTGGACGCGTCGGCCCGCTTCGCGGGAGTTGCCGGTTACCAGTTCCCAGTTCAAAGTTTAGTTTTCGGTTGTCAAGTTGAGGGTAACTTTGGGTGTTTCTGGCCTACTGATAACTGAACTTTGAACTGGCATCTGGAAACTGGAAACTTCTCGGATTGCGCCCTAACCATTCCCTGCCTTTCTCCGTCAATACCTTACGGATGCACGAGAGCGACCGCGCCGCCGTCGCCCGGGTGTGCGATGGCGACGCAAACGCATTCCAGTCGCTCGTCGAGCGTCACTCGAAGTACGTGTTTCATGTCGCCTATCGGCTCACCGGCAGCAGCCAGGACGCAGAGGACGTTGTGCAGGAGACATTTCTCAAGGCCTATCGTCAACTGAGCCGCTTCGAGGCACGCGCGGATTTCCGAACCTGGCTCCACAGAATCGCCGTGAACTGCTCCATAGATTTCATTCGGGCGCGGCGATCTCGCGAGATCGGACATGACGCCGCCGACCTGGAGGATGCGGCGGCTGACCAGACGGTAACGGCAGGTTTGAGCCCCGACCGGCTGGCCTTCAGCGCCGAGATCGACGAGCGGGTTCGGGAGGCGCTTGGAGGGCTCACAAAAATGGAGCGTGCCGCGTTCATGCTGCGGCATGTCGAGGGCCGATCGATTCGCGAAGTGGCCGCGGCGCTTGGGCTCAAAAGTGAAGCGGCGAAAAACAGCATCTTCCGCGCCGTCAAAAAAATGCGCGTCGCCTTGGAGCCGATCGTCCATGCCTGACGTGCACATCGGCGAAGAGGAGCTCATCCTCCATTACTACGGCGAGTCGGCTGCCGGCTCGCGAGCGGAAGCGCATCTGGCGGAGTGCGCGCGGTGTCGCGCGGCGTTAGCGGATTTGACCCGCGTGCTCGCGCTGGTCGACACGCAGCCTCTTCCGGAGCCGCTCGATGGTTTGGAGCAGCGCGTGTGGGCGCGTGTGCAGCCGGAGATCCAAAGCCGGCGCGCGCCGTGGTTCGCAGGAATCTTCGAGCGCACGCCGCGATGGGTGGTGGCAGGGGCTATCGGCGCTGTCGTCCTGAGTGCGTTCATCGCGGGCCGGCTGACGACGCCGGCTTCAGCGCCGTCGCCCGTGCAGGCCGCGAACACGTCCTTCCCTGCCGGGTACGCGGATCGCATCCTCGTCATTGCCGTTGGCGATCACCTCGATCAATCCCAGATGGTGTTGCTCGAGTTGCTGAATGCCGATGCCACACGCGTCGCGAATATCGAAGACGAACAGATCCGCGCGCGAGATCTCGTCGCCGCAAATCGGCTCTATCGACAGACGGCCCTGCAGGCGGGAGACGAAGGTGTCGGCGAGGTGCTCGATGCGCTCGAGCGCGTGCTGCTCGAGATTGCCAACGCGCCGTCGCACGCATCGGCGCGGGATCTCGAAGGCCTGCGAGCAGACATCGCCGCCCGCGGCATTCTCTTTCGCGTCAGACCCAGGCCGGCGGATGGACCTGCTCGACCTTCCCGATGCCGGCCAGCGGCGGGCCGAGCGCGACTCGTCGCGTCGCGACCGCGAAGACAGCATGTACGAGACCGCGCAACGTTTGCTCGAGGAGGCACGATGGCAGCAGGCAGTCGAACGCTTTGCGAGTGTAGCTGCCCTCAACGGCCAGCGTGCAGACGCCGCGCTGTACTGGAAAGCGTATGCGCTCGACAAACTCGCCCAAAAGGCCGAAGCGCTCGCAACCGTCACCGAGTTGATCAAAAGCTTTCCCAATAGCCGTTGGATGAGCGACGCAAAGGCGCTGGAGATTCAGGTGCGACAGAGTGTCGGTCAGCCGGTGCGGCCGGAGGCAGAGGCGGACGAGGAATTGAAGCTCCTGGCCATCCAGGGGCTGCAGCACTCCGATCCCGAGCAGGCCATCCCCATGCTCGAGAAGATTCTCCAGGGATCGCAGTCGCCGCGTCTGAAAGAGCGCGCGCTGTTCGTCCTCGCGCAGAGCAACTCCACGCGGGCTCGCCAGGTGCTGACGAGCGTGGCGAAAGGCGCCAGGAATCCCGACCTGCAGCGGAGAGCGATTCAGTACCTCGGTGTCAACGGCACCCGTGAAAATCGGGATCTGCTCGCTGAGATTTACGCGGCATCGAGCGATGTCGACGTGAAGCGCCGCATCCTCCGCGCCTTCATGGTGGCGGGCGATCGCGCGCGCATCCTTGCGGCAGCGACGCGCGAAAGCACGCCGGAGCTGCGCGAAGAAGCCGTGCGGCAGCTGGGTGTGATGGGCGCCCACGAAGAGCTCTGGCAGCTGTACCAGAAAGAGAGCAGCGTCGACGTCAAGAAACAGATCCTGCAGGGGATGTTCGTCGGCGGCGATGCGACACGCCTGATCGAGCTCGCGAACAGCGAGCCGAATCCCGAGCTTCGCCGCACGGCCATTCGAAATCTCGGGTTGATCGGATCACGCCAGACAGCCGATGCGCTCGTGGGCCTCTATGCAAAAGAAAAGGACCTGGAGATCCGCAAGGCCGTGCTCCAGGGACTGTTCACGCAAGGCAGCGCCGAGCAGCTCGTCGCCATCGCACGCAAGGAGACGGATCCAGTGATGCGCAAGGAGCTCGTGCGCCGGCTGTCGACGATGCAATCGAAAGTGGCGATCGATTACCTGCTGGAGATTCTGAACAAGTAGTGCGAGGTCGTATGAAAACGCTTTGGTCCGCTCTCGCCGCCGTTCTCGCGTGTGCGTTGCCCGCACTCGCGCAGCAGCCGCGAATCTCGAACGGTCAGATCCAGCCGGAAGCGCTCACAACGCCGCTCGATCGGGCCATTCGGGACCGTGCCGCTCGCGCGACCGACTCCACTTGGATCGGCTATGCCGTACCCAGCGCGAATCGCGAGAGCCAGATGTGCTGCTGGAGCGACGGATTGCAGAACGCGTGTCGCCTCGACCCTCTCGACTCCGCTCGGGACAGGCCAGGCGCTTCGAACACCGTCAACGTGGTTCGGGGAAGCGACATTGTTCGTCTCGATTCAGGCGACGTCTTTTTCGTGCTGTATCGCCTCGAGCAGGGGCAGGTGAACCGAATCCGGATGTTCTCCGAAGACTGCCTCATCGACGCTGGCGGCCGGACGATCCAATGGTTCACCGGCGTGAAGCCGGCCGAGAGCGTGGCCGTTCTCGCGACGTATGCGGCCGCGCCGAACCGCAAGCCTTCGGATTCCGCCTTGTCAGCTATCGCGATGCACGCCGATCCAACCGCGCTCGATACGCTCGTCAAGCTCGCCCGCACGGCGGAGAGCTCGCATGTTCGCGGGCAGGCGCTGTTCTGGCTTGCGCAGCGCGCCGGTCAGAAGGCGGTGGGCCCAATCACGGAGGCGATCGACAAAGATCCCGAAACGGACGTGAAGAAGCGCGCCGTCTTCGCGCTCAGTCAGCTGCCGAAAGACGAAGGCGTGCCGCTCTTGATCAACCTCGCGCGCACGAACAGCAATCCTGCGGTGCGCAAGCAGGCGATCTTCTGGTTAGGACAATCGAAGGATGCGCGCGCGTTGAAGTTTTTCGAGGAAATCCTGTTCAAATAGTGCGTGTCGGCTTGGGGCTTGGGCCTTGAGGCTTGGGTCTGTCTTCTTCACGATTTGCGTTTCGGGGGTTGAGATTTACCGTTGGCTTTCGCCTGCTTCTCAGCCGCCTCCAGACTGTCGACCAATCGCTGCAACATCCCTTGAACAGCGTCGTAACGCCGCTCGAGTGGAGCGGTGTCGGCTTCGCGGAGGAACTGCAGTCTTCTCGCTACCGTGAGCAGGTACCCTACCTCGCGCGCCGACCCGTGCGCGATTTCGAGGAACCGGCAATAATCGGTCGTCGACCGACGCGCAGAACCCTCCACCATGTTGGCCACGCACGATACAGCACCCCGTCGAATCTGCGACTGTAATCCGTAACGCTCTTCCAGAGGAAAATCAGAGGTCACGCGGTAAACGTCAAGAACGAGTGAGTCCGCCTCCTGGAACACGTGTAGTTTGCGATAATCGCGACTCATTTCGGCACCCAACTCTCAAGGCACAGGCCCCCAAGCCCCAAGCCCCAAGTCTCAAGGCGACACGTCTACTGAGAAGTCACTGCCGTTTTCGCCGGAGGCTTCGGTTCCGTGTCCCACCAGAACGGCTTCGGTAGCTGTCGTTCCTCCGGCCAGATCATGTTGAGCGTGTCGCCCTCGTAGAGCTCACCGTTCTTCATCACGTATCGAATCGAGTTCGTGTTGCGGATGTTCTCGAGCGGGTTTTTATCGAGCACCAGCAAGTCTGCGAGCTTGCCGGCCTCGAGCGAGCCGACGTCCTGCTGCAGGCCGATGGCTTCGGCCCCGAACTGCGTGATGACGCGCAGGGTTTCGTGCGTCGTGAGCCCACCGGACTGCAGGTTCCACGTCTCCCAGTGCGCGCCCAGTCCCTGGAGCTGCCCGTGGCTGCCAAGCTCCGCGCGGCCGCCGGCATGAACGACGTCGGCAACGCCCTTCGCGATGAGAGAGTGACCGTACTCTTCGGGCAGGAACCACTGCGCGCGGCGTCGCACCATGTTGTCCAGCAGTTCCCATGGCACAAACCTTCTGAGCTTCGTATCCTTCGCAACGTTCTCGTTCTCGAAATAGTAGTTTTCGCTCCACGGCGCGCCGTATGCGACCAGGATCGTCGGCGTGTAGAAGGTTTTCGACCGCGCGACGAATTCGACGACGTCCTTGTACAACGGCATGATCGGCAGGCTGTGCTCCTGACCCGAGTAGCCGTCGATCATCTGCGTGAGGTCCTGCTTCAAGTCGAGCGCGCCTTCGACCGTTGCCGTCAAGCCGTACTCCTTGCAGGCTTGAATAATCCACTGCCGCACGATGCGATCGCCCGCCACGTACTGCTTGAGCGTGTTTGTTCTGTATGCGTCGCGATAGCGCTTGATGTAGCGCATCGCCGATTCTTGATCTTCGATGCCCACGCCGGAAAACACACCAGGGCCCGTTGCGTAAATGCGGGGGCCCGGGATGACGCCCGCATCCACCATGTCGGCGTACGCAAACACGTCCGGCGTCGAGGTCTGTGGATCGCGTGTCGTCGTGACGCCGTACGCGAGGTTCGACAGGTACTGCCACACCTCGGTCTGGTGCAGACCACGCGGCGCCCACATGTGCGAGTGAGCGTCGACAAAACCCGGCATGATGGTCTTACCGGTCACATTGATCGTGCGCGTAGCCGCTGGCGCCTTCACCGATCCCTTTTTGCCAAGAGCGACGAGGCGGTTGCCGGTCACGAGCACGTCGCCGGACGGAATCACTTCGTCGCCTTTCATCGTGATGATGCGCGCGCCCGACAGCAGGACCGATCCCTTCGGCCGCGCCCGCGCCACTTCAACGATGACGTCGGCTTTCTGCGGGTCTGACGCGCTGAGATCCTGGCGGAAGAACTGCGAGCCCCATGCCCACGTCACCCCTTTGCCGTCCGCGGTCCAGCGCAGGTAATCGCCTCCTTCGTTCGACATGCGCTTCACCGGCAGCGCGCTGTCGCCCCCGCGTCCCTGTATGCGAACTTCGACCGTTTCACGGCCGGCAACCGGAACCGTGACGACGTAGTGACGGCCCTGCAGACTGGCGTAGGCGCGAGTGCCGTCGGGCGACAGACGAATCTCGGTCGCGGACGGCGGGTTGTTGCCGGGGCCGCTTCCGGTAATTCGCAGCAGCGTGCGCCGGTCGTAGCCGTCGATCGTGATCGACTGGAGTCCACGATTGGAGGCGAAGTACACGCGCTTGGAATCATTGCGCGCAAAGTGCGGCTCTCGTCCGCCTTGCGTGGCCGCGATGAACGTGGCCGCGCCGCCGGCTGCGGGCATCGACTTGAGTTGCAGCGTATTTGGCGGGTTCACGCCGCTGATTTCGGCTGGTTCGTCGGTTTCGACCGCTGGCGTATCGAGCAGGATCGAATAGAGCTGATCGGCCGCTGCTCCGGCAATAAAAACAATCCGCGATCCGTCGGGTGTGTAAGCCGGATCGAGGTAGTAGCCTTCGAACGGCGTGAGCGTTTCCGGCTGGCCACCGCTCGCGCGCACTCGCTTGATGTGTCCCCCGGTCGTCGTCCAAGTGACGTAGATCACGAACTGGCCGTCGGGCGACCACGAGGGCATGAACTCACCCGCAGCCTCCGCGGTGGCGCCTCCGGCCAATGGCCCCGCGCTCGTCAACAAGCGGGGCGTCCCGTTCGGCCAGTCCATCGTGTACAGGCGATTCATTGCGCTGAAGACGACCCGGCTGCCGTCAGGGGAGAGCGATGGCCAGCGGATCAGCCGCGCGCGAACCTTGTCGGTGTCGTCGACGCGAACCGGCGTGTACACGCGAGGCGCGATCTCCGCCTGCACGCGTGCGGTGAACGGGATTTCGCGCGCCTCGCCGGTCGCGAAGTCCACACGCTGAAATTTGCCGCCGATAGGGATGACCAGCGATTGACCGTCCGGCATGAAGGCGTACCGCGGGAGCGTGTCGCGGCTGGCGCGCGACTCCTGATCGTCGCGAGTAACGGGATACACGAGCCAACGCTCGGCGCCGGACTCCAGGTTTCTGGCGCGCAGGCCGGTCTGCGTCTTGTGACGCGTGCCGTAGACAAGCCACTTGCCGTCGGGCGAGATCATCGGGCGCATCGCGGAGCCGCGCGCGTTGGTCACCTGTGATGCTTCACCCGTTTCTCGATCGTGCCGATACACCTGCCACAGCGGGAATTGCGCGTTGTACGTGAACGTGCCGTTCCGTTGCGCGTAATAGATGAACCGCCCGTCGGGAGCGACAACGGCTCCCATGCGGTTCGGTGCCGGCGGAGGCGGAGGCCCCGGCGCGTCTGGTGCCGGCTGGGGAGGTGGCGGCGCGCCAACGCGCACGCCGCTGCCGCCGTCGCGGTGATACATGAACAGCCAGAACGTTCCTGGATCCGGCGGACGCGATTTCGACACGATGATGTACTGACCATCCGGTGTCCACGTCGGCGAGACCATGCTCTGCGGCGCGGCATTCGTGCGAGTGTCCTTGCTGACGGCACGGGGATTCGATCCGTCTGCGTCCGCGATCCAGACGTTCTCGACGCCGCTGCGGTCGCTCAAAAACGCAATCGACTTTCCGTCGGGGGAATAAACCGGCTGGCTATCGAACGCAAGGCCGCCCATGATTCTCTTCGCGGTCCCGCCCTCAATCGGCAAGGTGTAGAGATCTCCGAGAATGTCGAAGACGATGGTCTTGCCATCAGGCGACACGTCGAGCGACGGCCAGGTCACTTCGTTCGTGTCGAACTCGATCGTCTCTGCGGTCTTGAGGACCAGCCCCTCCGGACGCGCCGGCTGGTCGCCTGGCTCCTGTTGTCCGGAGGCCGGGGCGATCGACTGCGCCGCGTGTGCCCCGCGCCCGCCCGTGGCGGCAAGACAGAGAACCGCGATCGCGAGTATCGCGCGAGCAATCTTCATAACTCCTCCTGGTGCGTGGATTCTACTTAAACGCGAAGCTCACTTGTGTTCGGAGCGCCAACGCCCGGGGTCGCCGCCGCGCGATTTCCAGCGCGGTGGGGGTGGAAGCGGCGTCAAGAAGCTCGAACAACGGCAGTTTCGACCCAGACAATCGAATCACCTCGATGCTGCGATTCTCAACACCAGTGAATTGAGGGGCTAGAATGGCGCGGGTCGACGAACGTCAATCCCAAGTGGAGGCGGTCGTGATCTCACGACATTGGAAGGGCATCACGAAACCTGAGCTTGCCGATCGTTATGTGGAGCATTTGAAGAGCGACACGTTTCCCAAGCTTTCCGCGCTCCCCGGGTTCATCCGCGCAACTGTGCTGCGGCGCGAAGTCGAATCTGGCAGCGAGTTTCAGGTGGTAACCGAGTGGGACTCGCTCGACTCCATCCGAGGATTCGCCGGCTCGAATGTGGAGACAGCGGTGGTGCCGGATGTCGCTCGCGCGATGATGGTCGAGTACGACGCGACCGCTGTTCACTACTCCGTGGTCACGCGCGTTTCGGCGCGGAAGTCGATGTAGGATGGCAGTCGAGCAGATGTCCGAGCAGATCACGCGGCGCCACTTGTTCCGGCGCGAGCTGCATCCGCTCAGGAGTGTGGTGGCTTCGGCCGTTGCGGCTGCCGATCCGGCGCGATTCCTCGCACTGGGCGCGCCGGGCGATGAATACGAGAAGGAAGTCGAGGCGCTCGTGCCGCGCCTTCTACATGCGCGATCGCGCGATCAAGTGCAGGTCATCATCCGGGATGAGTTTGCGAGACGCTTTGGCGAGGATGTGGCCGGCCCGCCGGAGCGATACCTCGCGGCGTCGGACTCCATCTGGGAAGCGCTGCGAAGCCCCCGATAACGCGCTGTCCACGTCCGGGCCACCGAGACACCGAGACACCGAGAAGAGTTTTTAATGAGAACGTGGCTTGATACGGAACGTGTGCGCGCGTGTGCGTGGCTGCTAAGACAGTTCCACGAGCACGACGTCGATGTGGCGCTCCTGGCGCTCCGCTGGCTGCCACTGGACAAGGATGGGACTCTGATATTTGCCGCGCACGAGATGAGCGCCTTGTGCGGTTTCAGCCGACGCAAGAAAGCTGACGCGCCGAGAGCGGAGGAAGCGTCGCGCAGGTACCGACATGACCTTCGCGATCAGTCTCTCCACGGATGACTGATCCAGCCGCAAGGCTTCCATTAGCGAGTTCATCAGGTGAACGACGTCGTATTTTGCGTAGTTCAGCGTCTTGCTCGGAATCGCGAATGGGTCGTTGAGCGCGTTTCTGCCTTTGATCTTCGCGAAGCGCAGCGGATTCCGCAGAACCTCCGCCAGATCGTTCTGCATGAGCAGCGTCTCGTACTCGTTGACCGTGAGTCCGACGTTCCTCTCCGCCGGATCGATGACGAGATCGACCCTGCCGTGGCCGAGGCCGCTGCGGCGCAGGAGATCGTTCACGGCGTCGAGGACGCCCAGGCGCGGATCGGCCAGGTTGATGGAATCCACCGGGTGCCGCGAGACCGGAACGCTCACCGAGAGCTTTTCGACCACGCGCTCGTGGTCATACGCGAGAACCGCCGTCGAGCGCTGACGCCGCATGGCGTGGGTCATGCCGTCGAGCTCGACGAAGTACACCGGCGCGTTCGGCCGATTGCGGTACGTGACGCAGTTGCGGAGTCCGGCGCCGATGTAAGTCAGGTGCGAATCGGCATTGCGCGATTCGACTTGCTTCTCCTCGTCCGTGAGTTCGGTCCTGAGCTCCATCCGGTCGTGGCGATATTCGCCGCCCTGCGGGAAGAGCGCATGAAACGCCCGAAAGAACTTCGAGAGAAGATCCTGGCTGTTGTGCAGCCTGACTGAGAGGCTTTGATCGAGGTAACCAGCGGTGGTGTGAAACGAACAGTACAGCGCGCGGCGGTACCGCTGCAGGACGTCGCCGGCCTCCTCTGCGATTCTGGTGTTGACGTCGATCGCGTCGAAGCGCCGCTGTGGCGCGAGGGTCAGTCTCAGTTGTTTAATCATTCACGGCGCAGGCGCGACCACTGCTCAGTTTACGATCCGCCAACCGGCGCAGCCAAAGCACTGCGCCGCTTCACCCAATCTATAAAGAACTTTATATCACAAAGTCAATCTGGCTGACAACCCGAGCACGAGTGAGCTTCTGTGCTTGGTGTTTCCGTGGCTTTCCCCATTCCGTGCTTCCGTGCTTCCGCGCTTCCGTGGCCTATTTCGTCGACGTCTGCACCTGCCGGTCTACCAGCACGACTTCCTGTCCGTCGATTCGGAGCGGGACGCTCGCCGACACACCCTTGATCACCCGCAGTAACCGCGCGCCCTCGGGTGACGATGGGTCGAGCATCAGCACGTCGTTGTTCTCGTCGCGAGTCACCGGCACGAACGAAACACGGCGAATCCGTTTCCCTTCGATCAAGGCACGAACAACCAGGCCGTCTTTCGCATTCTCGTACCCGGGTTGATCGAAGTTGGAGTGGCCGATCGCATAGAGAATCGGCTTCCCGTTGTAAACCTCAACACCCTGCACCGTGTGTGTGCCGTGTCCAAACACGAGATCGGCGCCCGTATCGAGCGCGACATGCGCGAACTGCTTCTGATATTCCTCTGCCTTCGTTTGGTCCGCCCGCGCCGTGCCGGCTGGGCGCGCGGTCTGATTTCCAAACTGCACAGGCGTGGCGCCATCTCTGTTGTGATGTGACACGACGACGATGTCCA
>WNGA01010548.1_pt1 | contig 14799 bp, 17 predicted proteins | sample 5400061 | NCBI WGS metagenome assembly WNGA01 (sample SAMN13153366, study PRJNA577476) | soil metagenome | isolation source: 100 cm soil or saprolite under grassland replicate 2 | place: USA:California | collected 2016-06-15
GACACGTCGAGATAGCGCGGATCCGCCGCGATCCCGTCCACCGGGCCGCTCTTTCCCCAGAAGCTCCCGCAGATGACCCGCACCCTCGTGCCGTCGTCGTCGGTCACCTCGGGGATATCGCGGGACGTGACATCCTGGTAGCGAGGGGCGGTCATCTTCAGACCGGAGGGCAGGTTCGCCCACAGCTGGAATCCGTGCATCCTCCCCTGCGGGTCGCCTGCCGGCATTTCCTGATGGACGATCCCGCTTCCGGCGGTCATCCACTGCACGTCGCCCGCCCCCAACGTGCCCTGGTTTCCCAGGCTGTCGCCGTGGCTGACCGTACCCGTGAGGACGTAGGTGATGGTCTCGATGCCCCGATGCGGGTGCCACGGGAAGCCCGCGAGATAGTCGTCGGGGCGTTCGTTGCGGAAGTCGTCCAGCAAGAGGAAAGGATCGAAGTCACCGGTGTCTCCAAAGCCGAAGGCGCGACGCAACCTCACACCCGCGCCTTCGATGGCGGGCTTTTCTCCTGGAGGAACTGGGCTGGCGCAGAGTACGCTCGGTGAAACGCTGCAACGGCGTTCCAGGTTCCCGCACCCCCCGTGGACGTGACCGGCCGCGAGGTGGCGCGGCCGGGCTTCTGGATGTAAATCTTGGGCTGACGAGATCCCGCTTCGCGCCACGGCCCGCTGCTCACGGGCGAGCCATGAGGGGCGCGTAACCGGAATGACCCTCACCAGCGAGCATCCAATGAAGAGAACCCGTTCCCGCCCCGTGCGCCGGCGCGGCATCAGCCGAATCGACCAACCCTCGACCCGCACGTACGGTTGGTTCGTGCGCGCGGGCTTCTACAAGCGCCGGGATGGCAGCTAGGCAGCTACGTTCCGCGGCACCGCAAGTTCTTCGGCGACGCGTCGCACGGAGGCAAGCGCCGCGCCCTTCGGGCGGCCCGGCAGTACCTCGCCAAGGTCGAACGCACCAGGCAAAAGAAGAGAGCCCGCGCTCTGCGGAGCGCCGCCTGACACCAACGGGAGGTCGCGATGACAGGACTGTCCGCGTTGTTGCTTCCGATCCTCTTGTCCTCGGTGATCGTCTTCCTCGTGAGTTCCGTCATCCACATGGCCTTGCCCTGGCACAAGAGCGACTACCCCAAAGTGCCGAATGAAGACAAGCTGAGGGACGCGCTCCGCCCGCTCGCCGTCCCGCCGGGCGACTACATGGTCCCGCGCCCGTCGAGCATGCAGGAGATGCGCTCGCCGGCGTTTTCCGAAAAGCTGAAGCAGGGCCCGGTCATGGTGCTCACGGTGCTGCCGAACGGCCCGGGGTCGATGGGGAAGAACCTCGCCCAATGGTTCCTCTACTCCGCGGTCGTCGGCGTGTTCGCCGCGTACGTGGCGGGGCGCGCGCTGCCGCCCGGGGCCGAGTACTTGCGCGTCTTCCGGTTCGCCGGAGCCACCGCGTTCATCGGGTACTCTCTGGCCCTCTGGCAGATGTCGATCTGGTACCGCCGCTCGTGGGTCACGACGATCAAGGCGACGGTGGACGGGCTGGCCTACGCGCTCCTGACCGCGGGGACGTTCGGATGGCTGTGGCCGCGCTAGGCGCGTGATGGCCGAAAGCACCGGACGCGTCGAAGCGTTCAGCGATGGCGTCTTCGCGATCGCTATCACGCTGCTTATTCTCGAGATTCGAGTCCCGGAAGTCGGGGGACACGGCGCGGAGGGCGGCCTCGGGGCCGCCCTCGCAGCTCTGTGGCCCTCCTACCTCGCGTTCGCCATCAGCTTCTGCGTGATCCTGATCATGTGGGTGAACCACCACGAGCTCATGCGCCTCGTGCGGGCCGTGGACTATCCGTTCCTGTTCGCCAACGGCTTCGTGCTGTTGCTGGTCACGTTCGTCCCCTTTCCGACGGCCGTGCTCGCCCAACATCTCGCCACGCGCGAGGCGGCGCCGGCCGTTGCCTTCTATTGCGGCACCTTTGTCGTCATCAGCCTCACGTGGGGATGGCTGTTTCTCACGATCGTGCGCCGCGGCCTGCTCCGTCCGGATGTTCACCCCGCCACCATCACCCGCATCCGGCGCGCCTACGCGGCCGGCCCCATCGTGTACGCCGTCGCCGCCTCGATCGCCTTCTTCCAGCCCATCCTGGCCCTGGCCCTGAATGCGTCCCTCTGGCTGCTGTGGATCCGGCTGGGCTACCACTCGGCCCACGAGGCAGCCGAAGCCCTGCGCGCCACGCGTCCCTCGGCCGGGCCGACCCGGGATTCCGCGACTGCGTCGTTTCCCTGATGGACCGCGCCGAGCCGAGGTGTGATGCGCACATTCACCATCCAGGCCGTGCCTATCGTTCTCGAGGAGTTTCCCGGCGTCTGGATGCCGTCACCCAACGGCCTCTTCTACGCCAACCATCTGGAGGTCGCACCGGGCGAGCGGATCATCGATATCGGCACCGGCTCGGGCATCCTCGCCATCTGGGCCGCGAAGGCGGGCGCGGTCGCTCATGCCACCGACACGGATGAGCGGGCGGTGCGCGCAGCGAGGCACAACGCAGGACTGAACGCGGTGTCGGTCATGCTGGACCACGGCGAGCTGTTCGGCTCGCTTCCGGGACCGTTCGACGCCATCTTCGCCAACCTGCCCAACGAGATCGTCGCTCCCGCGCATCTCGCCGAGTTGGCGCTTGACGACCAGCGCGTGCTCGGCGGCGGGCCCGACGGCAACGCGGCCCTGCTCGCCCTGCTCGACGCCGCGCCTCCGTACATGCACGCGACTTCTCGGCTGTACCTGGCCGTTCACTCACTGACGAACTACCAACCCGTTCTATCGCCGGCTCCAGAGCGCCGGGACCATTGCCCTGATTGAGCGGCAAGGAGCCTTCTTCACCGTCGGCTATGTGTACGAGCTCCGTCTCGCAGCAGCCGCTGGCACGCAGTAGGATGCCCACCTCGCGCGCGGCCTTTCGTGATCCGGGCGCCGCCCGAGCCGGCGGCTACGTGCTCGCCACGGCCACGGTGCTGGTCGCCGCGGGGCTCCTGTTCCACCCGGTTCCCGCCGGCGGATTCGAAGAGAGGCCGTCCGTCCTGCAGAACACGCCCTGGTGGGGCCCGATCCACGTGGCCATTGCCGGGGGCTTCGTCCTGTGCGCGCTGGGCGCGCTGCTCATGCTCGTCGCGGGGGGATCTCTCACGCGCCTGTGGGGCCTCGCGCTCGCTTGGGGCGCCATGGCCGTGGGCATGATCTTTTTTACCGGAGTCGCCCTCATCAACGGATGGGTGATGCACTTTCTCGTGGCTCGGGGCGCGCCGACGGCGGACCCGCTGCTGTACGACGCGTTCAACCGGCTCCTCATAGGGTACGGCTGGCTCGGGAATCCGCTCTTCCTCCTGGGCCTGACGACATTGGGCGTCCTGGAAGTCCGTCATCGCTCGCTCGGTTTGCCGCGCTGGGTGGCTTGGGCGGGGCTGGCCGCGAGCGTCCTGTCTTGGGGGCGGGGCATCGGATCGGCGACGGGACTGTATTTCCTGGAACCGCTCATCTTCGCCAACATCCCGGCGTTTCTGTGGCTTGGGTACGTGGGGCTCGCCGTCGGGCGAATGGCGCGCGCCGAACAAGGGCTCCGAGAGATTGCGGCCTAGCCTCCGCTCGGTCTCACGAGCGGCATTGGAGAAGGGTCCGTAAAGTCCTTCTCAGTCCGGGACAATCCCCCATCCGCCGCATTGCGCCAACGGGCCGGGGCTGGCAGCTTGAGGCGTCCCGAGCAAAGGAGGCAGCTCATGGGCCACCTGCTCGCCGCCGTTCTCTTCGCCGGTCTGGGCGCGGCAGCCGCCCAGCATCCCGGTGGACAGACCCCCGACGCCCGCACCCTCCTGGGCCTCGAAGACGAGTGGGCTGCGGCGCTGGTGAGGCGCGACGCGGCAACCTTCCGTCGACTCCTCGCGGACGGATTCGTGTATACGGAGGACGATCGCATGTTGGGGCGCGACGCCGTGTTGCGGGATATCGTCGCCGGCACGGACACGGTGGAGGCCGCTCACAACGAGGACATGCGCGTGCACAGCTTCGGCACGACGGCGGTGGTCACCGGATGGCTGGTCGTCCGGGGTCGTGGCGCGAACGGGCCGTTCGATCGCCGTTACCGGTTCACCGACACTTGGGCCCGCGGGGGCGGGGGCGGGGGCGGGCACTGGCAGATCGTGGCGGCGCACGATTATCTCGTGCCCGCGCGGCCGCGCTGACGGTTGCCGCCGGCAGGGGGCTGGGGCCGGCCGCTTCCGGGCGGAGGCGGGGAGCTGGCGGCGCCCCATGGCGGCGGTAGAATTTCGTGTGTGTCCCTTCAGTCCGGGGTCGCCGCTTGACCGCGCTGCGTCAGGCGGCGGCCGACCACAACCCACAAGGAGCCCGAGATGCCGGAGAGCGTCTACAAAGTGATCGAGCTGGTCGGCACGAGCACGGAGTCCTGGGAGAAGGCGGCCGGCGCCGCCATTGAGCGGGCGTCGCAGACGCTGCGCGACCTGCGTGTGGCCGAGATCTCGCAGCTCGACATGCAGCTGAAGGACGGCAGAGTCCAGAGCTATCGGGCGAAGGTCAAGGTTTCGTTCAAGTACGAAGGCGACGAGTGAGCGGGCGCGGTTCCCGCCTTAAACCCGGCAGCCGTCCGGCGGCATCCAAGCAATGGTTGGGGGTGACGGCGACCGAGCCACATTAAGGAGGGACCGATGACCAGGAGATCCTTGAGAGTCATGCTGCCGGGCGTCTTGCTTGTCTCAGTGATCGCCGCTCACGCCGGAGGGTGGGCGGCGATTACGGTCGAAGACCTGCCAGACTACGTCGTGGCGCGAGAGCCTGTGCAACTCACCTTCACCGTGCGTCAGCACGGCGTGACGCTGCTCAACGGGCTCCGGGCCAGGGTCGAAGCCGAGGCCGGTGGCGTGGAAACGAGCGCGCTAGCCGCTCCGGGACAGGCAGGGGGCCAATACACCGCTCTGCTGACCCTGCCTCAGCCCGGCGAGTGGAAGATCACGATCAAGAGCGGGTTCATGAACGCCAACGTCACGCTGCTGCCGTTGAAGGCCATCGAACCGGGAAGCCGCCCGCCGCTTCCTCTTCCCGAGGCGGAGCGCGGGCGACGGCTGTTCGTGGCGAAGGGCTGCATCACCTGCCACCTCCACCGCGACGTGAACGAGACCAGCGTCTCGGTTGGGCCGGAGCTGACCGGCAGGCGCTATCCCGCGGAGTACCTCCAGCAGTGGCTGGCCAATCCGTCACCGCGCAGCGCGGCCGCGCGAATGCCCAACCTGAATCTCAAGCAGCCAGAGATCGCGGCGCTGGTGGCGTTCATCAATACCGAGCGGCAGGTCCTCCAGTAGTCGCGTCCCTGGCCGGGGCACTCACCGACTTGCCAGTGCGGTGGGTGCCGTCCATCTTACGGGCTCTGCCGGGGAGGCGCGCCCCCTTCCCTCTACCTATTCGGGGAGGGAACTGATGCGAACCCCACGCACCGCTGTGCGCGCCGCGTTTCTCGCCGCCCTGGGACTCGGCGGCATCCTTTGGATCGGCTGCTCCGACCGTGGACTCGACCCGCTCACGGGGCCCTCGGCCCGGCCGCAGTTCGACCCGCACGACTCGCGGGGCGTTCGGGCCGCGATCACGGCGCTGGAGCGCCACACGAAAGCCCTCATGCGCATTCCCGGCGTGGTCGGCACGGCCGTGGGACTCCTGCCCAACGGCAAGGCGGCCGTGAAGGTTCTGCTCGCGAGTCGCGAGGCGGGCAGGCTGCCGAACGCGCTCGACGGCGTCCCTGTCGTCGCCCAGGTTACGGGGCAATTCATCGCGTTCTCGAACCCGACGACCAGGCAGCGTCCGGCGCCGCTCGGCTTTTCGGTCGGTCATCCGGACATCACCGCCGGCACCATCGGCGCCCGCGTCGTGGACGGCTCGGGCGCCTTCTACGTGCTGAGCAACAACCATGTGCTCGCTAACGGCAACGATGCCACCGTCGGCGATCCCGCTCTCCAGCCGGGCCCCTTCGACGGAGGCACGGCGCCCAACGACCAGATCGGGACGCTGTTCGCCTTCAAGCCGATCGATTTCTCATCCGGCGGCACCAACACGTTCGATGCCGCGATCGCGCTATCCAACACGACCAATCTCGGCAACGCCACTCCAACCGACGACGGGTACGGCGCGCCGAACTCCGCGATCTTCGGCGACGCGAATCACGACGGGGTGTTCGACGACAAGAGCGCCCTGCTGGGCTTGAACGTTCAGAAGTACGGTCGCACGACGAAGCTGACGCACGGACAGATCACGGGGATCAACGCCACCGTGACGGTCTGCTACGAGGTCTTCATCATCTTCTGTTTGAAGTCGGCCACGTTCGTCGATCAGCTCATCATCGAGCCGGGCACCTTCTCGGGAGGCGGCGACTCGGGTTCGCTGATCGTGACGGACGACGGGGACAAGAGCCCCGTGGCGCTGCTGTTCGCGGGCAGCTCCACCCAGACGATCGGGAACCGCATCGACCTGGTTTTGACCTACTTCGGGGTGTCCGTGGACGGCGGCGCCCCGCCCCCGCCGCCCCCGCCGCCGGCAGCGTTAGACATCGCGATCACCAGCGTCAGCGCGCCCGGCTCCGTCACCCGGGGCGCGACCGTGAACGTCGCCGTGACCGTCAAGAACGTGGGCACCCAGGACGTGAGCGCCGGCTTCAACGTGACGCTACAGGACGTGACGGACAACGTCGCGATCGGGACGCCGCAGAGCGTCGCCGGTCTGTTGGCCGGCGCGACCGCGACGCTGACGTTCGGCTGGAGCACGACCGGCAGCTCCGTCGGGACCCACACGCTCACCGCTAGCCACAGCTTTACGGACGACAACGCGGCGAACAACCAGGCCTCGACCAGCGTTCCGGTGAACGCGCCAAGCACGGCAATGCACGTCGGCGACCTGGACGGCTTCGCCTCGGACGACGGCACCACCTGGTCGGCCACCGTCGAGATCACCGTGCACGATGCGAATCACAATCCGCTGAACGGTGCGGAAGTGAGGGGTGTGTGGAGCCGGAACGGCCTGAACGCGAACACCTGCACGAGCGGTGACCTGGGCGGCAACGGGACATGCGTCGTCCTGTTCCCCGGCCTCAAGAAGAACGGTCGCGGGGTGACCTTCACGGTGAGCAGCGTGACGATGGCGGGCCGGACGTACGACCAGCTTCAGAATCACGACGTGGACGGGAGCAGCAACGGCACGTCGATCAAGGTGAACAGGCCGTAGTCCCGGGTCGTCGGGCGGTGGTGACGCTGCTCGTCACCCCCGTACTGGTGGGCTGCCCCGGTGGGCGCGGCCGCGAGGAGGGGAGCGCGGTGCCCTCGAAGACCATCGAAGCAGTCCTCGCGGCGCACAGCGACTCGCTCATGGCGCTGCCGGGCGTAGTCGGCACGGCCATCGGGTTGTGCGACGGCGCCCCCTGCATCCGCGTGTTCCTGGCGGACGAGCGCGCCGCGGCGCGCCGGACGATCCCGGCGCGCCTCGAGGGCTACCCGGTGAAGGTGGAGGTCACGGGACCCATCCGCCCGCGGGGGCGCGGGGGGGGCGGGGGGGGCGGGGCGGGTTGAGGCGGCGCTGGCGAACGTCCGGTGCGCGAGGTAGAATCGCCCTGTCCCCCTCGCCCGGAGGGCGCCCATGGAGTCCGTCCGCGACATTCTCGCTCGCAAGGGCAGCGACATCGTCGCCGTCGCTCCCAGCGCGACCATTCTCGAGGCGGCCCAGCACATGAATGCCCGCGGCACCGGCAGCGTGCTCGTCCTGGAGGGTGAGAAGCTGGTCGGGATCTTCACGGAGCGGGACGTGCTTCGCCGCGTGGTCGCGGAACAGCGGGACCCGGCCAGGACGCCGGTGCGCGACGTGATGACCACCTCGCTCATCACCTGCAAGCCCGAGACCCCGGTCGAGGACTGCGCCGCGGTGATGACGCAGCGGCGCATCCGCCACCTTCCCGTGGTCGGGCCCGACGGGCTGTGCGGCTTGGTGACGAGCGGCGACGTGCTCGCGTTCCAGTTCGCGGAGCAGGAAGCCACGCTCAAGCACCTCGCCAGCTACTTCTACGAGGGGCGCTGAGGCGCGACCGGCCCTGCCGCTTTCGCCCACGCTGGCGCGGTCGTCCCCGGAGCGGCGGTGGCTGCGGCGCATTGACCGGACCTGGCCGCGCGGCTAAGTTGTTGGTGGATGCCCACCTACGAGTACAAGTGCCCCAACGGGCACCGCTTCGAGAAGTTCTTCCCCACGATGCACCTCGAGCAGCGGGAGAAGTGCCCCACGTGCGGGAAGCAGGCTGAGCGGCTGATCTCCGGCGGGGCTGGCCTCGTCTTCAAGGGCTCGGGCTTCTACACCACCGACTACAAGCGGCCGAGCGAGAAGCAAGCCGACACGAAGGGCGAGGGCGAGTCGAAGCCGGCGCCCGAGCCGAAGCCCGCGGACGGCGCGAAGCCAAAGAAGAAGAAGCCTTCCGGCGAGCAGTGAAGCCGCACGAGGTGATCCGTGCGGCGCTGGCGGAGGCCGCGGCGCGGCTGGGCGCGCCGCCGTGCGCCGTGGAGTTGGAGCGCCCGCGCGATCCCGCGCACGGCGACGTGTCCACGAACCTGGCGCTGCTGCTCGCGAAACCGCTCAACGCCAGGCCCCGCGCGGTGGCCGAGCGGCTGGTGGCCGCGCTCGAGCTGCCTCAGGGGCTCGCGCGCAAGATCGAGATCGCGGGCCCCGGGTTCATCAACGTCTTTCTCGCCGAAGCTCAGGTCGCGAGCGTTCTCGAGGCCGTGCTCGCCGCCGGTGACCGATACGGCCGGAGCGAGGCGGGGGCGGGGGCGGGGGCGGGCACCAAGGTCAACGTGGAGTTCGTGTCGGCGAACCCGACCGGGCCGCTGCACGTGGGCCACGGCCGCGGCGCCGCGTTGGGCGACGCGATCGCATCGCTGCTCCAGTGGACCGGCCACGACGTGACGCGCGAGTTCTACGTCAACGACGCCGGCATCCAGATCGACAAGCTCGCCCGCTCCCTCTGGGCGCGGGTGCAGCAGGCGGCGGGCCGCCCCGCGGAGATTCCGGACGGCGGGTACCGCGGTCAGTATCTCGTCGAGCTCGCCGAGCGGATCCTCGCGCACGAGGGCCGGGCGTTCGCCGATCTGCCCGAGGACGATGGCCTGCGCCGCTGCCGCGCGATCGGCGTGGAGTCGCAGCGCGCCGAGCAGAACGAGGATCTGCGGGCGTTCGGCGTCACCTTCGACGTGATCTTCTTCGAGTCGGAGCTGTACCGGGAGCAGCTGATCGAGCGGGCGCTCGCGGACCTCGCGCAGCGCGGCTACACCTACGAGCGGGACGGGGCGCTGTGGCTCAGGGCGACCGCCTTCGGGGACGACAAGGACCGCGTGGTGAAGAAGTCCGACGGGACCTACACCTACCTCCTGCCGGACATCGCCTATCACCGCCACAAGTGCGAGCGCGGGTTTCAGCGGGCGATCGACATCTGGGGCGCGGACCATCACGGCTACGTGCCCCGCATGCAGGCGGCGATGCGGGCGCTCGGCTACCCCGACGGCTTCTTTCACGCCGAGATCGTCCAGCTCGTCCGCGTGATGCGGGGCGGGGAAGAGGTGCGTTTTTCGAAGCGCACCGGCGAGTTCGTCACGCTGCGCGACCTGTTCGAGGAGACCGGCGTGGACGCCGCGCGCTACTTCTTCCTCATGCGCCGCGGCGACTCGCAATTCGTGTTCGACGTCGACCTCGCGAAGAGCCAGACCGAGGAGAACCCGGTGTTCTACGTTCAGATGGCCCACGCGCGCATGAGCGGCATCTTTCGCGTCGCGGCGCGTGCGCCGGAGTCGGTGACCCCGGAAGGGGTGGACTTGAGCGTGCTGGTCCGGCCCGAGGAGGCGGAGCTGATGAAGGAGCTCGCCGCGTTTCCGGGGATCGTCGAGCGCGCGGCGCAGGCGCTCGAGCCGCACCGGATCACGGGCTATCTCGAGGGGCTCGCCCGGATCGCCCACGGCTGGTACCACAAGTACCGGGTGCTGGGCGAGCCCGAGGAAGCGGCGCGCCTCGTGCTCGCCGCGGCGGTGCGGCGGGTGCTCGGGAGCGGCTTGCGCCTGCTCGGCATCACCGCTCCGGACCGGATGTGAGCGCGGGCCTCCTCGTGGTGGGCTCGATCGCGCTCGACTCGGTCGCGACGCCGTTCGGCCAGACGGCGGACGCGCCGGGGGGCTCCGCCGTCTTCTTCAGCGCCGCCGGCGCGATCCTCCACAACCCGGTGCAGGTCGTGGGCGTCGTGGGGAGCGACTACCCGCTCGGCGCCCTCAAGGCGCTGGAGGCGCGCGGCGTCGATCTGACGGGCGTGGAGCAGGTGCCGGGCGAGTCGTTCCGCTGGAAGGCGAAGTACTCCTATGACCTGTCGAGCCGCGAGACGCTGGAGACGCGACTCGGCGTGTTCGCCCAGTTCCGGCCGAAGCTGCCCGCCACGTTCCGCGACGCGCGCTATGCGTTCCTCGGCAACATCGATCCGGAGCTGCAGCTCGGCGTGCTGGACCAGGTGAAGGCCCCGGTGCTCGTCGCCTGCGACACGATGAACTACTGGATCCACTCGAAACGCGACCTGCTGCTCGAGCTGCTGCGCCACATCGACATCCTGATGGTCAACGACTCCGAGGCGCGCGAGCTGTCGGGCGACTGGAACATCTACCGCGCGGCCCGCTGGGTGCTCGAGCACGGCCCCCGCATGGCCGTGATCAAGCAGGGCGAGCACGGCGCGCTGCTCGTGAACCACGACAGCACGTTCAAAGTCCCCGCCTATCCGCTGCAGGAGGTGTTCGACCCCACCGGCGCGGGCGACGCGTTCGCCGGCGGGTTCATGGCGTACCTCGCGGCCACCGGCGACCGCTCCCCCCCGAACCTCCGGCGGGCTATGGTTTACGGAGCGGCGATGGGCTCGTTCGCGGTGGAAGCGTTCGGGGTGAAGGGACTCGACGGCGTCACCCGCGCCGACGTGCGCGCGCGGGTGCGAGGCTTCAAGGACCTCGTCCACTTCGACGTGGACGAGGAGGGGGACCCGTGAGCGAGCGCTACGCCGCCGCCGGCGTGCGCCTCGACGCGGCCGCAGAGGCGAAGCGCCGCATCGCGGAGCTCGCAACCGCGACGCGCACGACGCTCGCCCTCGGCAAGGTCGACGCGTTCGGCGGGATGGTGCGCGTCCCGGCCGGGTACGAGCGCCCGGTGCTCGTGCTCTCGACCGACGGCGTCGGCACCAAGCTGCTGGTGGCTGCGCGCGCGGGCGTGCACGACACCGTGGGCGAGGACCTCGTGAACCACTGCGTCAACGACATCCTCGTCCACGGCGCGCGGCCGCTCGCGTTCCTCGACTACATCGCGACCGGGACGCTCGAGCCTGACGTCGCGGCCGCCCTCGTCACCGGCATGGCGCGCGGCTGCCGCGCGCACGACATGACGCTCGCCGGCGGCGAAACCGCGCAACTCCCCGACCTCTACCAGCCCGGGATGTATGACCTCGCGGGCACGATCGTCGGGGTCGTGGAAGAGAGCGCCGCGTTGCACGGTGACCGGGTGCGCCCGGGCGACGCGTTGATCGGCTACGCGTCGAACGGACTGCACACCAACGGCTACACCCTCGTCCGGCGGATCGTGTTCGACACGCTGGGTCTCGACATGCAGGACCCCTTCCCGGAAACCGGCCAGTCCGTGGCACAGGTGTTGCTCGCGGTGCACGCGAGCTATGCGGCGGCCGTGACCCCCGTCTTCCCCCACATGCACGCGCTCGCCCACATCACCGGCGGCGGGATCGCAGGGAATCTCGTCCGGGTCCTGCCCGAGGGATGCGAGGCCGTGGTCGACGCGAGTGCGTGGCGCTGGCCCGCGGTGTTCCGGGTGCTGACCCGGGCGGGGCAGGTGTCGGTCGCCGAGATGCGTCGCGTCTTCAACCTGGGCATCGGGATGATCGCCGTCGCCGCCCGCGACGCCGTCGAGGCCATCGCGGCCGCGGCGACGCGCGCGGGCGTCGAGACGTGGATCATCGGCGAAGTCGAGGCGGGAACGACACGGGTTCGGTTCGTGGAACGGTGATCCCGGGGAGGCTCATGTGAATCGACTCTGGAGCGGCTTGACCCTGCTCCTGCTCGCGGCGCCGCTCGCCGCCCAACAGCAGCCGTGCAGCTCGATCGACCCCAACACGACCAGAGCGTGCCGGACGGCGGTGGACGCGGTGCGCGCGTTCTACCCGCTTGCGGGGATGATCGTGAGCGGCGGCAATCCGGTGCTCGGCACGTCGGGGTCGCTCGGCGGTGTGGGACACGTGTTCGTCACGACGCGCGTGAACGTCATCAAGGCGTCGCTGCCGGACCCGGATTCCGCGAGCCAGAGCTCGGTACCGTCGAGCTTCGACGGCGCGGTGCCCGCGCCGATCGTCGAAGCCGGGCTGGGCCTCCTGAGAGGCTCGCGCCGCGGGCTCCTGGCCGTGGACGCGCTCGGCTCGGCGGTGCTCCTGCCTACGGGCGTCGTGAACGACCTGTCGGTGGACCCCGATGCGCCGCGGATCGGCAGCGTCGCCCTCGGGCTGGGGTTCGGAGGGCGCGTCAGCCTCCTGCACGGCGGCTTTCCGATTCCGTCGCTCTCCGTCAGCGTCATGCGGCGTCTGCTGCCGCGAATCCAGTACGGCACGCTCGCCGCGACGCTGGGCGCGTCCGGGGACCAGTTCGAGTTCGACACCGACTTGACGGCCAACAACTACCGCTTGGCGGCCGGGTGGCGGTTGGCGCTCGTCGATCTCGCGGCCGGCGTGGGCGTCGACCACTACACCGGGACCGCCCACATCCGCTACCACGACAACCCGGCGCTCCCGACCGGCGTACGGGTCGTGACGCTCGGGCTGCACAACACGCGCGAGCTGCTGTTTCTGAACGCCGGGCTCAGGCTCGGTGGCGCGAACCTCGTGGGCGAGCTGGGCTACCAGACCGGGGAAGACCAGCAGCTGTCCACCACGTTCTCCGACTTCGACCCCAAGGCGGGACACCTCTTTGGAGGCCTCGGCTTCCGCTTCGGTTTCTGAGCGTCCCGCCGAGCGGTCGGCGATGCGGCGCGCTCTCGATCTCGCGTTGCGGGGGTGGGGGCGGGTCGCGCCGAACCCGCTGGTCGGCGCGGTGGTGCTGCGGGGCGACGAGGTGGCGGGCGAGGGGTTCCACGCCGAGCTCGGCGGCCCGCACGCGGAGGTCGTGGCGCTCCAGGCGGCGGGGAAGCGGGCACGCGGCGCCACGCTGGTCGTCAACCTGGAGCCGTGCGCCCATCACGGCAGGACGCCGCCCTGCACGGAGGCGATCCTCGGGGCGGGTGTCATCCGCGTGGTCGCCGCGATCACCGACCCGGACCCGCAGGCGCGCGGCGGAGCGGCGGTGCTGCGCGCGCGGGGCGTGAACGTCGCGCTCGGCCTGATGGCCGAGGAAGCGGCGGCGCTCAACGCGCCGTTCTTGTTCGCGCGCGAGCAGTCGGAGCGGCCGTTCGTGGCGCTCAAGCTCGCGACGTCGATCGACGGCCGCATCGCGGACGTGGCAGGCAGCTCGCGCTGGGTCTCGGGCGACGCGGCGCGCCAGCATGTGCACTGGCTCCGTGCCGGCTTCGACGCGATCGCGGTCGGCGGCACCACCGTCCTCAGGGATGACCCCGAGCTGACCGTGCGCGGGAGCGTCACGCCGCGGCAGCCGCCCGTGCGCGTGGTATTCGACCGGCGCGCAATGCTCAACGAGACCGCCAACCTGGTCAAGACGGCGCGCCAGGTGCCGACCTGGGTCATGGCGTCGCCCGACGCGCCGGCGTCGAGCGTCACCCTGCTCGAGCGCAGCGGCGTGCGCGTGTTCCGGCCGACCACGCTGCGCGACGGTCTCCGCCTGGTGCGCGAAGCCGGGATCCACTCGTTGTTGTGTGAGGGGGGTGGGACGCTCGGCGCGAAGCTGATCGTCGAAGGACTGGTGGACCGGCTCTACTGGGTCCAGGCCCCGGTGTGGCTCGGCGAGGGCGCGGTGCCGGCGTTCCCGGACGTACCGCCGACTCCGCTCGCAGCGGCGCCCCGCTGGCTGCCGGTGGAGCGCCTGGCCCTGGGCGCGGATACATTATTGGTATTGGACCGGCGGCTATGTTTACCGGCATCGTGAGCGCGGTCGGGACCGTCGCCAAGGCGACCCGGGAAACGGGAAACGGGAAGCGGGAACCGGGACTCGCCCTGACGATCCGCGCGCCGTTCAGGGGTGTGGCGAAGGGCGAGAGCATCGCCGTGGCGGGCGCGTGCCTGACCGTCGAGGGCGTCGTGAAGGGCGGGTTCCGGGTGCGCGTGATCTCGACGACCGGGAGCCGGACCCTGTTCGACGCGTACACGCCCGGCCGCCGGGTGAACCTGGAGCGCGCCGTGCGCGCGTCGGATCGGCTGGGCGGCCATATCGTGCAGGGGCACGTGGACGGAGTCGCGGTGGTCGCGCGCGAAGCGCGGCGCGGTGACGCCTGGGTGTACGACCTGCGCGTGCCGCCGGAGGTCCGGGAGGTCTCGATCCGGCACGGGTCGATCACGGTGGACGGGGTGAGTCTCACGATCAACGAGTTGCCGGGGCCCGACCTGGTGCAGGTGTCGCTGATCCCGTTCACCCGCGAGCACACGACCCTCGGAACCCTGCGCGTGGGCGACCGCGCTCATGTGGAGGGCGACGTGTTGGGAAAGTATGTGAGGCAGCTATGCCGCACCGCATCATAGAACGGGCCATCGCGGACATTCGGGCGGGCAAG
>WNGA01027023.1_pt1 | contig 14799 bp, 16 predicted proteins | sample 5400061 | NCBI WGS metagenome assembly WNGA01 (sample SAMN13153366, study PRJNA577476) | soil metagenome | isolation source: 100 cm soil or saprolite under grassland replicate 2 | place: USA:California | collected 2016-06-15
TGAGCGCGCTCATGGCCAACGGCATCGGGGCGCGCGCCCTTTATGACATTCTCGACAAAGAAACCGATGACCCGCTCAATTTCCAACGGGGTGCCGTGTATCACAAGGGCGCCTTCTCCAACGCCGCGCGCAACCTCGCACAGTTCGTGTGGGCGGTGGGCAAGAAGGCGGTGACGGGATTCCGTCTCGAATGGCCCGATCTCCTCGCGCGAAGCGGCGCCGACATGCCGCCCGGCTTCTTCTCCGTGGCTCCCCTGGAGCGCTTCATGCGTGAAGCCTTCGCGGCCAAGGGGCTGCCGAACAGCTTCCGCGAGTGCCGGCGGCCGCTCTTCATCCCGGCCATACTTCTCGATCAGGGCGAACGGGCGATCTTCGGGGTCGAGCCATTGCTCGAAGTGCCGATCTCCCAGGCCATCGCGGCCTCGTCCGCCATTCCTGGATTCTTCGAGCCCTTTCGCATCGACGGGCGCGACTATGTGGACGGCGACGTCGGCTATACCGGCCACGCGGACCTGGCGGTGGAGCTCGGGGCCAAGCGCGTGGTGGTGTTGAACCCCGCGGTGCCCCTCCGCATCGGGAGCCCGGACGAGCCGGACGTCCGCTCGCGCGGGATCTACGCGATCATGGAGCAGGCGGGACACATCACGAGCATCAACATTCTCCAGCTGGGTCTGCGCGAGCTCAAGCTGAGGCGGCCCGACGTGGAGATCCACCTCGTCCAGCCCGAGTCCAAGCGCTCGCCCCTCCGCGGGCCCTCCATGGGCTTCGAGGCCAGCCGCGCCGCTCTCCGCTACGGCTACGCCTCCGTCACGGACTGGCTCACCCACGAGGGCGCCGACTTCGCCGCCGCCTTCCGCTAGGGCTACGCCTCCGTCACGGACTGGCTCACCCACGAGGGCGCCGACTTCGCCGCCGCCTTCCGCTAGACGTGCTGTCGCGGCAGCTAAGAGCCAGGCAGGGGTGGGGGGCACGCTCCGCAGACCACGCTGAGTCGCATTCCCCGGGGCCACTCGGGCCCGCCACGAGATTGTGGTTTGACGCTTCGAAGAAGCTCCCCAGAAGACACGGGTCTGCGGAGCGTGCCCCCCACCCCTGCCTGGCTCCCCCGGGGTGGAACTGCGGAAGACTGCACACTTCAAGGCGCAACCGATGTAGAGGCGTCCGTATAGGTAGTGCACGAGTCCGATGCCACAGAGTGGAGGGCGGGGTCGGGGGAGTGCCCTCCCTAGACCCGTATCTTCTGCGGAGATTCTTCGAAGCCCCAAACCAAAATCTCGTGGCGGGCCCGAGTGGCCCCGCGGAATGCGACTCGGCGTGGTCTAGGGAGGGCACTCCCCCGACCCCGCCCGTGAAGCAACCGAGCACTAACCGGTGGAGCACATCTCGTGGCGGGCCCGGGTGGCCCAGCGGAATGCGACTCGGCGTGGTCTAGGGAGGGCACCTCCCCCAGCCCCGCCCGTGAAGCAACCACGCGCTATCGGTGCAGCACTTCCTCCACGGTGTAGCCGGCGGAGAGCAAGTGCCGCAGGATGGCGTTGATGTGATCGCGGCCTGAGGTCTCGAGGGTGAGCGCGACCTCGGTCTCGCCGAGGCGCGCGCGCGAGAAGGCGCGGTCGTGGCCGATGTGGAGGACGTTGGCGCGGGTCTCCGCCACCAGCTCGGAGAGCCGGGCCAGGGCACCCGGCCGGTCGCGGAGGAGCACCGTCAGCCTCACGATGCGCCCGTCTTTGACCAGGCCACGCTCGATGATCCGCGCGATCAGGTTCACGTCGATATTGCCGCCGCCCAGGACGAGCACGACGGTCTTGCCTTCGAGGGCCACCCGCTTGTTGATCAGCGCGGCCAGGGTCACCGCGCCCGCGCCTTCCACCACAGTCTTCTCGATCTCGAGAAGGAGCAGGATGGCGTTGGCGATCTCCTCCTCGCTCACCGTCACCACGCCGTCCAGGTAGCGCTGGGCGAGGGCCAGGGTGTGCTCGCCCACGCGGCGGACGGAGATGCCGTCCGCGATGGTCGGGGAGCCGGGCACGGTGACGCGCTCTCCCGCGTCGAGCGCGGCCCGCATGCCCGGCACCTCCTCGCTCTGAACGCCGATGACCCGCGCGGCCGGTTTGAGCGTCTCGAGGGCGAGCGCGACGCCTCCGGCGAGGCCGCCGCCTCCCACGGGGACCAGCACGGCGTCGAGGTCGGGCACCTGGTCGATCAACTCGAGGGCGATCGTCCCCTGGCCGGCGATGACGCGCAGGTCATCGAAGGGATGGATGAAGACGAGGCCGCGCTCGGCCTCGATCTCCCGCGCCCGCGCATAGGCCGCGTCGTAGTCGTCCCCGTGGAGCACGACTTCGGCCCCGTGGCGCCGCGCAGCCACCACCTTGGTCAGCGGCGCCCACTCCGGCATCACGATGACCGATGCGATACCGAGGCGCGTGGCGTGGAAGGCCACCGCGAGCCCGTGGTTGCCCGCGCTGGCCGCCACCACGCCGCGTCGCCTCTCGTCTTCGCCGAGCACGAGGAGGACATTGGCGGCACCGCGCTCCTTGAAGGAGCCCGTCATCTGCAGGTTCTCGAGCTTCGCGAACACCCGCGAGCCCGTCAGACGAGAGAGCGTCTCGGAGTACGGGCAGGGGGTGGTCGCGATCAGGCCCTTGAGGCGGACAGACGCGCCGCGGACGTCGTCGAAGGTGACAGAGCCGCTCAAAACGTGACGGCGGGGACGCCGTGGCCCGGAGTCATGAAGCCGACGGGCATGAGCGGCGTCGAGTGGGCCCAGCCCAGACGGCCTTTCCAGTCGATGCAGATGAGCCCGCCGCCTCCCCGTCCCTCCTCGAGGAGGATATCCATGGCGATCTGGCAGGCATGCGTGGGGTCGCCCGCCACCTTGAGGATGTCAACGGTTCGCCGTGCCAGCACCGTGCGGATGATGGCCTCGCCGTCGCCCGTACACGACACCCCGCCCGAAGTGCTCTCGGCGTAGGTGCCGCAGCCGATGAGCGGCGAATCTCCCACCCGGCCCGGCGGCTTCCCCGTCATGCCTCCGGTGGAGGTGGCGGCGGCGATGAGGCCACGACGGTCCAGGGCCACCGCACCCACCGTGCCGCCGATGGCGCTCTCGAGCCGCCTGCGCTGCACGTCCGTGATGAGCTCCTCCGCGTCGCAGAAGGGGATGCCCAGGGCGCGGGCGCGGGTCATGGCGCCTTCGCCCACGTAGAAGGAGTAGCGGTCGGTGTCGAGGATGCGACGGGCCAGCGTGATCGGATGCCGCATGTTCGTGACGCAGGCCACCGCGCCGTTCCTGAGCGTGTCACCTTCCATGATCGAGGCGTCCATCTCGACCGTGCCGTCCGTGGTGAGGACGGAGCCCCGACCCGCGTTGAAGCGCGAATTGTCCTCCATGGCGCAGACGGCGGCTTCGACCGCGTCGACCGCACTCCCCCCGTCCTGGAGCCGCGCCCAGCCCGCGGCCACGGCCTCGCGGATGCCCTGACGCAGCTCCTCGCGCCCGAAGGCGGGATCGGCGCCGGCTCCGCCGTGAATGAGGAGCGCGGGGACGCGGCTTGTCACGACGGGGTGCTCGCGGCTAGCATCATGGCGTGATTGTCCGCGAAGTCGCCGGCGAGGACAACGGAAAGCTCCGTGCGCTGGCCCTGCGCATCGCGTCCTGCCGGCTGTGCCCGCGCCTGGTGAAGCACCGCGAAGCCTCGGCCGCCGATCCGCCGCGGCGCTATCGCGGAGAGGAATACTGGGCGAGACCGCTGCCGGGTTTCGGTGATCCGACGGCGCGCGTGCTCATCGTCGGCCTGGCCCCCGCCGCTCACGGCGGCAATCGGACGGGACGCATGTTCACGGGCGACCGGAGCGGGGACTGGCTCTTTCGCGCGCTCCACGAGGCCGGGCTCGCCAGTCAGCCCACATCGGTCCACGCGGGCGACGGCCTTCGGCTCACCGGCGCCTACATCACGGCCGCGCTCCGCTGCCCCCCACCCGGCAACAAGCCGCGGCCCGTCGAGATGCAGCGATGCCAGCCGTATCTGCTCGAAGAGCTCGCGCTCCTGAAGGAGGTGCGCGTGGTGGTCGCCCTGGGCAAGATCGGCTGGGATGCCTATCTTCGAGCGCGCCGGGCGGCCGGGCGGCCGCTGCCCCGCCCGCTGCCCCGCTTCGGCCACGCCGCCCGCTCGGCCATGCCCGACGGCACGGTGCTCCTCGGAAGCTTCCACCCGAGCCAGCAGAACACGTTCACGGGGAAGCTGACGCGTCCCATGCTCCGCGACGTCTTTTCGCGGGCGGCCCGCCTGGCCGCTACGGCCGGCCGAGATGTATCACGAGGCCGCCGGCCACGATGAGGGCACCGCCCAGACAGAGGGATGACGACGGGCGCTCACCGATGGTCACGGCGGCGACGATCTGGCTCGCCACGAAGAAGACCGCGATGTAGAGACCGAGCGTGCGGCCGAAGCCCCACGATGGCTGATTGACGAGGAGGCCGTAGCCGGCAAGGAGGAGGGCCCCCGCCACCAGTCCCCATCGCCGTCCTCCGAGCCCCCAGCGCATCAGGAGATCCCCCGAAACTTCGAGCACGGCGGCCAGAGCCAGATAGGCGAGGACCACGTCACACCTCCCTGTTCGGGTCCGAGGGGCCGGCGCCAAAGTTGCCGGGGGCAAGGGCCCGTAGGATACTCGGATCATGCCCCTTCGGCGTGCCCTCCTGGGATGTTTCCTTGCCCTGATGCTGCTGGGAACGCCCACCACCCCCGCCGCCGAGGAGGCGGTGACCGAGACCACCCTCGACAATGGCCTCCGCATCCTCGTCCTCGAGGATCATCGCAGCCCCATCGCCACCATCCAGACCTGGTACAAGGTCGGCTCCCGCGACGAGAGTCCCGGCGCCACCGGGCTCGCCCACTTCCTCGAGCACATGATGTTCAAGGGCACGCCGACCTATGGCAAGGGACAGTTCGCGCACGTGGTCGAGGAAAACGGCGGGCAGGACAACGCGTTCACTTCGCAGGACGTCACGTCCTACTACGTCAACATCGCCGCGGACCGGGTGAACCTCATCCTCGGCGTCGAGGCCGACCGCATGCGCAACCTCCTCCTCGAGGCGAGCGAGATCGACGCGGAACGGCAGGTGGTGGCGGAGGAGCGGCGCACGAGGACCGAGGACGACCCGGAGGGCTATCTCTCGGAGGAGTTTCTCGCCGTCGCCTACAAGGCGCATCCTTACGGCTGGCCGATCATCGGATGGATGAGCGATATCCTGCGCATCGATTCCGTCGAGCTTCGCGCCTTCTACGATCGCTACTATCTTCCGAACAATGCGCTCCTCGTGGTGGCGGGAGCCGTGGACACGGCGCGCGTGCTCGCGCGCGCGCGCGAGACCTTCGGCAAGATCCCCCGCGGGGCCCCGCCGCCCCCCATGCTCTCCGTGGAGCCGCCGCAGCTCGGCGAGCGCCGCGTACAGGTCTACAAGACCGATGCGCGCGCCCCCATCGTCTACATCGGCTACCACGTCCCCAACTATGCCTCCCCGGACGCGCCGGCTCTGGAGCTGCTGTCGACCATCCTCCAGGAAGGGCGCGCCTCACGGCTCTACCGACGGCTCGTGTACGAGCGGCGGGTCGCTCTGAACGTCGGCGGAGACTACGCCTATCTCTCGCATGATCCCAATCTCTTCTGGTTCTCGGGAACGCCGCTGCCCGGGCAGACGCCGGCGGCCCTCGAGCAGGCCATCATGGAGGAGATCGCGCGCGCGCAGAACGAGCCCGTTCCCGACGAGGAGCTGGAGCGGGCCAAGAACCAGATCGAGGCCGCCTTCGTCTGGCGCCAGGACTCGATCTACTCGCGGGCGGCGAGCCTGGCCCGCTTCGAGCTGGCGGGCTCGTGGCGGAAGAGCGAGACCTACCTCCCCCTGATTCGCCAGGTCACCGCCGCCGATCTCCAGCGGGTGGCCCGGACCTACTTCCAGGCCCAGGGCCGCACCGTGGGCACCCTGCTGCCCGGCGCTCCCTCGGCCGCGGGCCAGTGAGCCCGATGCGACTTGGTTGGACCCGCGGCGCTCTCGCCCTCCTCGTCATCGCCGCCCTCTCCGTGGCGGCGGCGTGGGCCGGGCGTCACCTGGGCGGTGGAACGGCGACGCCCGTGTCCGTCACGGGTACCATCGAGGCGACCCAGGTGGACGTGAGCGTGAAGATCACCGGCCGCATCCTCGAGCGACTGGTCAAGGAAGGGGACACGGTCTCGCGCGGGCAGCTCCTCGTGCGCCTCGACGATTCGGAGCTGGCGGCCGACGTGAAACGCCAGGAGGCGGCCCTCCGCTCGGCCCAGGCGACTCTTCGCGATCTCGAGAAAGGCGCGCGGCCACAGGAGATCGAGGACGCACGGGCGGCCGTGTCGAGCGCGGAGGCCACGCGCAGCATGACCGAGCGCGAGTTCCAGCGGAACGATCAGCTCTTCAAGCAGAACCTCATCGCCGCCCAGGACGTGGACCGCGCGCGGCAGGCGTACGAAGTGGCCCGGGCGCAGGAGCGAAGCGCCCGGGAAAAGCTCGCGCTCGTTCTCGCGGGCTCCCGTCCCGATCAGATCGACGCCGCCCGCTGGCAGGTGACCCAGGCCGAGTCCGCGCTGGCCCAGGCGCAGAGCCGTCTCCGCGAAGCGCGGGTGATCGCGCCCATAGACGGGGTGGTGCTCCGGAAGAATCTCGAAGCGGGGGAGACGGCCAATCCCGGCGTGCCCATCCTCACTCTCGTGAATCCGAAGGACGTGTGGCTGCGTGCCTACGTGCCGGAGACGGAGGTGGGGCGGCTCAAGATCGGAGACACGGCCACCCTGCGCGTCGATGCCTTCCCGAATCGTGTCTTCTCCGGCCGCCTCATCGAGATCGGCTCGGAGGCCGAGTACACCCCGCGCAATGTGCAGACCAAGAAAGAGCGGGTCAACCTCGTCTTCCGCATCAAGATCCAGATCGACAATCCCGCGGGGATACTCAAGCCCGGACTGCCCGCCGACGCCGATGTCGGATGAGCCGTACGCGGTCGAGACGCGGGATCTCACCCGCCGATTCGGCAAGCGTGTCGCCGTCGATCACCTGAATCTCCACGTCCGCGCCGGCGAGCTCTACGGCTTTCTCGGGCCGAACGGGGCGGGCAAGTCCACCACCCTCCGCATGCTGTGCGGGATCCTCGAGCCGAGCGAAGGGGGCGGCAAGGTGCTCGGCATCGATCTCGCGCGCGATCCCGAGCGTCGGGAGCCCAGCGGTCCACGCGCCTGGCGCGCATGATCCAGCTCGCGGACCTCGCGGGGCGTGAGAGCCAGCTCGCGGGCACGCTGTCCGGCGGCTTCCGCCAGCGGCTGGCGCTCGCCTGCGCCCTCGTGCATTCTCCGCGCCTCATCTTCCTCGACGAGCCGACGGCCGGCGTCGACCCCGTCTCGCGACGAAACTTCTGGGGGCTGATCCGGCGCCTCGCCGACCAGGGCACGACCATCGTCGTCACCACGCACTACATGGACGAAGCCGAGCTCTGCGACAGCCTGGGCTTCATCTACCAGGGCAAGCTCATCGCCGAGGGCTCGCCCGCCGTCATTAAGAGCGACACCTTCCGGCGGCCGGTGATCGAGGTGGAGGTGGCCGACCTGCGCCGCGCCTCCGATGTCCTCGCGGACTGGGACGCGGTGGAAGAGGTGGTGCGCATCGGCACGCGACTGCGCGTGGTGCTGGGGCCGGAGCGCGCGAGCGCGGCCGACGTGGACCAATTCCTCACGCGGGCCGGCCTGCCACCGCGCTGGGTCCACGACGTCGAACCCTCGGTGGAGGACCTCTTCGTCTCCTTCGTGGACAAGGAGCGCAAGGCGAGGCTCCGCGAGCAGCTGCGTGCGCTCGTCTCCGACAACCCTCTCCCCTCCGGGGAGCGAGCAGGGTGAGGGGGCCCTAGGCGGTGGGCTCGCGGCTCGTCGGCATCATCGTCAAGGAGTTCATTCACCTCAAGCGGGACGTGCTCGCCCTCGTCCTCGCTCTCGTGGTGCCCGTGGCCATGCTCTTCATCTTCGGCTGGGCCATCAACACCGACGTCAAGCACGTGCGCACCGCCGTCTTCGACCAGTCGGGCAGCCCGGAGGCCCGGAGCTTCCTCGAAGCGATGGGGAACAGTCAGTACTTTGACGTGCTCTACTGGGCGGGGAGTCACCGCGAGCTGACCCGCCTCATCGACGCCGGCACGGCCAAGGTCGGCGTGATCATTCCGCCGGACTTCGGCCAGCGCCTGTCGCGCCAGGCCGCCGACCTCCAGGTCATCGTGGACGCCTCGGACCCGCTGGTGGCGACGTCGGCCGTGAATGCCGCGGCGGCCCTGGGCGCCCAGCGATCGCTCCAGATGATCACGCGGACGCTCGAAGGCAGCGCGGTGGGCCGCCCGGGAGAGCCGCCCCTCGACGTTCGCGTGCGCGCCTGGTACAACCCCGACCTCGTCTCCGCCATCTTCATCGTGCCCGGACTCATCGGCGCGCTCCTCATGCAGACGACCATCACGGCCATGGCCGTGTCCGTGGTGCGGGAGCGGGAGAAGGGTACGCTCGAGGCGCTGATCGTGAGTCCCATCCGGCGCTGGGAGCTTCTCCTCGGCAAGATCATTCCCAATCTCGTGGTGGCCTACGGACAGATGACCATGACCCTGCTCGTCGCGCACTACGTCTTCGACGTGCCCATCCGCGGCAGCCTGACCCTCCTCTACGTGCTGGCGGCGGCCTTCATGCTGGGCACGCTCGGCATCGGCATTTTCCTTTCCGCCGTCTCGCGCACCGTGCCCCAGGCCATGCAGCTGACCTTTCTCACCTTCCTGCCGTCGATCTATCTCTCCGGACTGCTCTTCCCCATCGAAGGCATGCCCATGGCCGCACAGTATCTGTCCGCCATCATTCCCCTGACGTACTTCCTGCGCATCGTCCGCGGCATCGTGCTCAAGGGCGTGGGCTTCAGCTACCTCTGGCCGAGCCTCGTGCCGCTGCTCGTGTTCGGGATTGTCATCTTCTCCCTCGCCGTGTTGAAGTTCAGAAAGACTCTGGACTGAGGAGACCCTTCATGCGACGTCTCGGGCTCACGATGTGCCTGCTCGTGGCGGCGCTGGCCCTGCCCGCCGCCGCCGCCCCCCTTGCCCATCGCGAGGTCCTGCCCAACGGCGTGGTGCTCCTCGTGGCCGAGCGCCCGGCCATCCCCATCGTGGTGGTGCGGCTCTACGTGCGGGCGGGCTCCGTGTACGATCCGCGGGATGCCGGCGGCCTCGCGAACCTCACCGCCGACCTGCTCGCGCGTGATCCGCTTCACCGACTCGATGGTTCCCACCGCCGGCCGACTATACGGATGCCCCGGATAGAGCAGGAGCGCCAGCTCGCGCGCGGCCACGGTGCCGGGATCCTGCTCGGAGCGCTGGATGGCGCTGAAGAAAGACTTGAAGATGGGGCTGGATCTCCTCGCCGAGGTGCTCCTCGCTCCGGCTTTTCCCGCGCCCGAGCTCAAGCGGAGGAGCGAGGAGGTCGCGGGAGCCATCCAGCGCTCCGAGCAGGATCCCGGCACCGTGGCCGCGCGCGAGCTGGCGCTCCTGCTCTATCCGGGGCATCCGTATAGTCGGCCGGCGGTGGGAACCATCGAGTCGGTGAAGCGGATCACGCGCGAGCAGGTCGCGTCGGCTTTTACCGCGAGAACTACCGCCCGGACGGGGCCATCGTCGCCGTGGTGGGCGACGTCACACGCGACGAAGTGCGACGAGAGCTGCTGGCGAGGCTGGGGGCATGGGTCGCGCTCACGGCCCCGCGCCTTGTCATCCCTCCCACCCCCGCCTCGCCTCCCGTCGAGTCGCGCGTGATCCATCGGGACCTGACGCAGGCTACGGTATCGCTGGCCCGTCCGGGTCTCCGCCAGGACCATCCCGACTACTTCTCGCTCATGGTCGCGAACTATGTGCTCGGAGGCGGCTCCGCGTCCCGCCTCTATACCAAGCTGCGCGAGGAGCGCGGGCTCGCCTACTCGGTGTACAGCGCGCTCGGTCCCGGTCGTTACGGCGCCTCGTACTTCGTCGGCCTTCAGACCCGGCTGGACGCCGTCGACGAGGCGGTGCGCCTGAGCAGGGAAGAGATGGCGCGCATGGGGCGCGAGCACGTGTCTCCTCGCGAGCTCGACCTCGCCAAAGCGTATCTCATCGGAAGCTATCCGCTTCGTACCGATACGTCGGGCAAGATGGCCGGCCTCCTCGTGGCGGTGGAGGAACATCAGCTCGGACTCGATTGGCCAGACCGCTTCAAGGCCGGCATCTCGCGGGTCACCCTGGCCGACGTCAAGCGTGTCGCCGCCATCTACATGGATCCCGCCACCTTCTCGTCCGTCACTGTCGCGAAATAGCGACGCGACGCGGGGTGGGCGGACGGGCTATCGCGGATAGGGCAGCACGGGCGAGTCGAGCGGCACGGGCGGGTATTCGCCGCCGAGCCACGCGCCCTCCCTTGGCCAGAGCTTGATCCTCTCCGCGGCGATGACCGGATAGGCGTAGGGCAACTCACCCACCGGGCGGTCTTTGATGCCCGCGACCGTGCCGAGCACGGTGATGCGACGTCCGCGAGCGTAGATAGCCGGATCGAGGAACCCCGGTGTCCGCACGAGGAAGCGACCAGACGAGCGGTCACTCTGCTCGGGGGCGTCGCCATTGTCGAGGGCCCGGGAGAGGACTTCGATCTCCGTCTCACCGGGCTTCGGCGTGGTGGCGAGGATCTCGCCGCCCAGGATGACCTGCGCGCCTGCGTGCGCCTGCGGGTTGGCGCGGATCTCCGCCAGGCTCAGCGAGCGATTCACGGATCGTGTCAGGGCCTCGGGGAACGGGGCGGCGGCGCAGCCCGCCACGAAGAGCGCAGCCGCGACCACGACGAGGCAATGCATGCGCAGACGTTACTGCCACGCGGGGGCCGTCGCAATCGGCCCCGATGCGTATGCTAGAATACGAGTCCGCATGGGCCGCAGAGCCTCCTGGTGTCGGTGTCTTCCGTTCCTGGTGCTGGCGGTAGGGCTGGTCGCCGCCACGCCCGGCGAAGCCATATCCCTCGCCCTCACGGACCGCGATCGCGAGCAGGCCATCCGCGCGGGAAAGAAGAGTATCGTCGCGGAAGAATTCGGCGGGGAATGGCAGGTCAAGGACGCCGCGGGCCAGACGGTGACCGTGATGACACCGTTTCACCGCTTGGCCCTCGCCGCCCGCAACTCCGCCTTCCAGAGCAAGGAGCTCAAGCCGCGCGACGTGCAGAGCGTGCTCAAAGGATCCGAGGGCAAGCTCGCCTTTTGGGTTACCCTCCGTGGCGGCAAGGCCGATTTCGCCCGCTTCTACACGCCGGAGATGCTGGCGGGCTCCCAGACGGTAAGGGCGAGCTTCGTACAGAACGAGCGCACCGCGCTCCGGGAGAGCGACGGACGGTACGCCGCGCAGTGCGTGTACGCCTTTCCCGCCGAGGGAATCGATCCGAAGGGCCGGGTGGTACTGGTGGTGAGAGACGCCGACGAGAAGGAAGTCGCGAAGTTCACCGTTGATCTGGCCGCGATGCGATAGGCCGCAGCGCACAGGGAGAGCCGATGCTGACGAAGGAGCGATTCGCGCAGGGCATGACCGTCCAGCAGTACCTGGACCAGATGGGCACGAACAAAGAGACGTTCATGAAGTTCCTCTCCGAGATCAAGATCAAGCCCGAGGACAAGGCCGCCCTCGCCACGATGGGCAAGAAGCTCAAGGTCGTGGTCATCACCGAAGACTGGTGCGGAGACGCGCTCTACAACGTTCCTGTGCTCTTCAAGCTGGTGGAGGGCAATCCGGACGTCGAGCTGCGCGTGTTCCTGCGCGACAAGAACCCGGACCTGATGGACCAGTACCTCAACAAGGGCACCTTCCGCTCCATCCCCGTCTTCGCCTTCTTCGACGAGAACCTCCACGAGATCGCCCGACTGCTCGAGCGGCCGCAGAAGCTGACGGAAGAGATCGAGGCCCGGATGCTCGAGGCGAGGAAGGCTCTCCGGGCCGAGAAGGTCGAGCCGTGGCGGCAGGACGTCGTGAACGAAGTTCGTACGCTCCTGAAAGTGTGAGGCGGCCATGAAAGCAATTCGCATCCATACGCCGGGCGGACCGGAAGCTCTTACCTTGGACGACGTGCCTGAGCCCACCCCGGGGGCGGGGCAGGCGGTGGTCAAGCTGGCGGCGGCCGGCGTCAACTACATCGACGTCTACTTCCGCACCGGCGCCTACAAAGCGCCTCTCCCGCTGACCATTGGTCTCGAGGGGGCGGGCACCGTCTCCTCGGTGGGGCAGGGAGTGACCGACGTCAAGACAGGGGACACTGTCGCGTGGACGGGCGTGCCCGGCTCCTATGCCCAGATGGCCGCGGTGCCCGCGGACCGGCTCGTCAAGCTGCCCGCGGGAATGGCGCCGAAGGACGGCGCCGCGTCCATGCTCCAGGGCCTTACCGCGCACTACCTCGTCAAGTCGAGCTTTCCCCTCAAGAAGGGCGATACCTGTCTGGTGCACGCCGCGGCCGGCGGCATGGGGCTCCTGCTCTGCCAGATGGGCAAGATGCTGGGGGCCACGGTCATCGGCACGGTCTCCACGGAGGAGAAAGCGGCGCTGGCGAAGGGGGCCGGGGCCGAGCACGTCATTCTCTACAGCCGGCAGGACTTCGAGCCCGAGGTGAAGCGGATCACGGGCGGGCGCGGGGTGGACGTGGTCTATGACGGAGTGGGCGCCACGACCTTCGACAAGAGCCTGAATTGTCTCCGGCCGCGCGGCTTCATGATCCTCTTCGGCGCGGCGAGTGGACCCGTGCCGCCGCTCGATCTCCAGAAGCTCAACGCGGGCGGCTCGCTGTTCGTCCAGCGGCCGAGCCTCAATCATCACATCGCCTCTCGCGAGGAGCTGCTCCAGCGCTCCCAGGAGCTGCTCGGGTGGATCCGTGACGGCAAGGTCAAGCTGCGGATCGAGCACCAGTTCCCGCTCGCCCAGGCGGGGGAAGCGCACAAGGCCCTGGAGGGCCGCAAGACCACCGGCAAGATCCTGCTCATCCCGTAACCAGCAGTGGTGAGCATCCCGCGGAGCCTCGAGCGGTCCGCGCGCCAACATGCGGCGCGGACCGTCGTTGTTTTCGGTTTTCTGTGATGGGCTGGCTCCGATGGCTGCTCATCGCCCTCGCCGCCCTCTTCCTCCTCGCGGTGGGGGCGCTGGCCCTTCTCCCCCTGCTTCTCGACACGCCGACCATGCAGGCGTACATCGCGCAGACCGCGAGCCATGCGGTGGGCCGGCCCGTCAAATTTACCTCGGTCTCGGTTTCCCTCCTGCCCCTGCCGCACGTCAACCTGAAGGGTCTCGAGATCGCCGACGACCCGCGCTTCGGCACCACCCCGCTGCTCCGCGTGGGCGAGGTACGCGTGGGCGTGCGCGTGAAACCCCTCCTCTCCCTCCGGATCGAAGTCGGGAGCATCACCCTCCAGGACGCGCAGGTCGAGCTGGTCGAGCGAGGCGGCCGCTGGAACTTTGCCGCGCTCTCCGCCGCTCCCGCTCCTGCGAAGCCGGCCGCGCGGACGGTCCCCGGCATTCCCGGCAGCGCCGCCATGGGCAGCGTGCTGGTGTCGCGAGTGGGAGTCAAGAACGCGGCGGTGAACGTGCGACGGCCCGACGTCAAGAACGGTGACCTGCGGATCGAAGGCCTCGACGCGACCGTCTCGGGAGTGGGCGGCGCCGAGCTCGGCCTGCGGGGCGATGCGCGGGTGGAGCCGGGAGGGCTGCGCCTGCGAGACGTCCAGGCCAGCCTGGGGATGCGCGGCGCGGGGGAGACGCCGATCAAGGCGTCGCTCGAGCTCGAAGGCACCGACATCGCTCCCCTCGCACGGACCTTCCTCCCGTCGCCGGCCGTCTCCGGCCCCATCAAGGGGAAGATCCAGGTGTCCGGAACACTGTCCCGTCTCGCGGGCACCGGCGCCATGGATTTGAGCCACGTGACCGTCACACAAGAACGGACCGGCTGCCCTCCTCCTGTGCGGCGTCAGCTCGCCCTCGACCAGGTGCGCGTCCCGATTCTGCTCAAGCCGGCGACCTTCGAAAGCTTTCCGATGAGCGCCAAGCTGGCCAAGGGCAGCATCGGGTTCAATCTGGTCGCGGGACTCGACGCCTCACCGATGGTGACGCTGGCCGATATCAAGATTGCCGGCGTGCAGCTCCAGCCGGTGCTCCAGGACTATCTCTGTCAGGCGTTCGCGGTGTCGGGGCCGCTCGACCTCACCGGAGAGATGTCCATGCGCTCCGCCGATATGCTTCGCACCATGAACGGGGCGGGACAGTTCAAGGTGGGGGCGGGCCGCGTGGTGGGCGAGGGCGCCCTCAAGGTCGTGCGCGACGTGTTGGCGGCGGGCAACACCTTTGACATGGCCCTCCGAGGCAAGCTGGGCAGTCCCAGCAAGACCGCGCTCGATTTCGACTCGATTACCGGCTCGTACAAGATCGTCAACGGAATCGCCCGCACCGACGACGTCCTCTACCAGGGCAAGGACCTCAAGGTGGCGGTGGCGGGAACCTATGCGCTCGCGGACGGCCGCACGGACATGAAGGTGGTCGCCACCCAGGGCAGCAATCAGCTCCGCGCCCAGGTGACGGGCAGTGGCGGCTCGCTGCGCGTCGTGCCCACGGGGGTGAACGTCAAGGAGCCGGCCGAGGTCAAAAAGCTCCTGGACCGGCTGTTGCGCTGAAGCGGGCCCCGCCCAGCTTGCCCGCTTCCACGAGGCCCACGAAGAAAGCGTAG
>WNGA01007795.1_pt1 | contig 14789 bp, 13 predicted proteins | sample 5400061 | NCBI WGS metagenome assembly WNGA01 (sample SAMN13153366, study PRJNA577476) | soil metagenome | isolation source: 100 cm soil or saprolite under grassland replicate 2 | place: USA:California | collected 2016-06-15
AACCTTCCTACGACAGGCTTGAGTTCGGCCGTGATCGTCGGTCAATTCCACGAGCGTCCTTCGATGCACGACTGCGCGGCCCGAGCGACGCGTGGAGGGCGGGAGAGACGGGTGGGCCTTCGCAAACCCGTCGTCGTACGTCGTGCCAGGCGTACCGCTTACCGACATTCAGGCGGACGGCTAGACGGTCCGATCGGGTTTCCGAAGGCCCACCCATCTCTCCCGCCCGGCGAACGGGCAGTCAGAGTTCGAACTGAGACACTACCGTGGCGTTTAGATGACGCCGCGCCGTGCCAGGTCGGCGATCTGCTCCTTCGTGCAGCCGATGGACGTGAGGATGTCCTCGTTGTCCTGTCCGAGCTCCGGTGCCGCGTTGCGCAGCGGAAGGCGCTTCTCACCGAACGAGACGGGGTGGCCGAGAATGGTGAGCTCGCCGAGTGCTCCCGAGTGGACGGGTTGGGCCATGGCCAGGTGCTGGACCTGGGGATCGGCAAACGTCTCGTTGATCTTGTAGATCGGGCCGCAGGGCACGCCGGCCTTGTTCAGCAGCTGGACCCACTCGGCGCTGGTCTTCTGCCGCGTGACCGGCATCAGGACGTCCATGATCGTGTCGCGGTTCTGCGACCGCGCCTTCGGCGTGGAAAATCGGGGATCGGTGAGCAGGTCGGGCCGCTCGATCGCGCGGCAGAAACGCTCGTAGATCTCGTCGCCGGAGGCGGCGATGTTGATGTGGCCGTCCCGGGTCTCGAAGACGCCGGTGGGAATCCCCGTGGGATGGTTGTTGCCCGCTTGCGGCGGCACCTCGCCGCTCATCAACCAGCGCGAGGCCTGGAAGTCGAGCATCGACAGCATGGCTTCCAGCAGCGACGTGTGCACCCACTTGCCCTCGCCGGTGGTCTCGCGCTCGAGCAGCGCGACCAGGATGCCCTGCGCCAGGAAGATCCCGGAGCACAGATCCGCGATGGGAATGCCGACGCGCACCGGTCCCTGCCCGGGGATTCCCGTGATCGACATCAGGCCGCCCATGCCCTGGGCGATCTGGTCGACGCCCGGGCGATCGCGGTACGGCCCGGTCTGGCCGAAGCCCGAGATGCTGCCGTAGATCAGCCGCGGGTTGATGGGACGCAGGCTCTCGTAATCGATCCCCAGACGCGCCTTCACGTCGGGGCGATAGTTCTCGACCACGATGTCCGCGTCCCGGACCAGGCGCTTGAAGATCGCCACGCCCTCGGGCTCTCTCAGATTCAGCGTCATGCTCTGCTTGTTGCGATGCAGGTTCTGGAAGTCGAAGCCGTGGCGATTCCCGCCCATGCCGTCGCCGCCGCGACCGCCGGGCATCTCGATCTTGATGGCGTGCGCGCCCCAGTCCACGAGCTGGCGCACGCACGTCGGGCCCGCGCGCGCGCGCGTGAGGTCGAGGACGTGGAACCGGGCGAGGGGCAGGTCGTGATTCGCCATGGCGAGGTCCTCCGTTACTGGACGAGCCTCTAGACCGAGCCGTTCGGAGCGACCAGGATCTTGCCGCCGCGCTCGGCGCGCTGGGCGTGGGCGAGGGCCGGCTTGATGTCCTCGATCGCGTAGATTTTCTCGACGGGCGCCGAGAGCGTGCCCTCCAGCACCTGCTGGGCGAGATCGGCGTAGAGGGCTCGAATCTGGTCGAGCGAGTACCGGGCCAGTCCGCGGCCGAGGATGAAGCCCACCAGCGTCTGGCCGCCCGAGCTCAGCGCGCTGCGCGACATCACGGGATCCTCGCCGCTCATCGAGCCGTAGTTGCACACGACCCCCCCGTCGGAGACGCACGCCGAGAGCCGCGAGGTCGCGCGTCCCGAGACGGCGTCGAGGCCGAGCGGGATCGGCGCGCCCTGGGTCTTCGCCTTGACCGTGGCGGCGAGCTCGGGACCGTCGACGACACAGGCGTCCGCGCCCAGCGCCCCGAGCTCGGCGAAGAGGGACTCGCGCCGCACGACGTTCATCGTCTTGATCCCGCGCCGCCGGGCGAGGCTGATCACCAGGCGGCCCACGGCCGAGTTGGCGACGTTCTGGATCACCCAGTCGCCCGGCTTGAGAGGGACGACGTCGGTGAGCAAGAGCAGGGCCGTGGCCGGGTTGATGCGCAGCATGGCGGCCTGACGAAGGTCGAGGCCGGATGGCACGGCGATGACGTCCGCGCCCTTGACGCGCCGTCGCTGGGCCCAGTTCTCACGCTGCAAGTTGATCACGAGATCGCCCGGCTTCACGTGCGTCACGCCGGCGCCCACCGCCGTCACCCGGCCAACGCCCTCGGCACCGGGGGTGGCCGGCAGCGCCGGCCGCAAGCGATATGTCCCGCGGCACATCGAGAGGTCCGCGGGATTGATGGGGAAGGCGAGGACGTCGAATACGACCTCGCGCGGCCCCGGCGCGCCCACGTCGGGCACCTCGGCGCAGCGGACGACGTCCGCCGGTTCCCCGTAGCGCTCGAGCAGCGCCTGTTTCACACTACGCCTTCAGCACTTCCGCGCCCGGCCCCGCCTCGAGCTCGCACGCGTTCACGGTCATGCAGAGCATGCAGTAGTAGCCGATGGCGCCGGTGAGCTGGATGAACCCGTCGTCGCCGAACCGCTTGCGGAGCGCCGCCGCCGACGCGTCATCGATCCGATGCTTCCGGAGCAAGGCGCGCGTGAACTCGACGATCTGGGCCTCCTCGGGCGGGATCCCGCGGGAATGATTCTCGCGGATCGCCGTGATCGTCGCCTCCGGCACGCCGAGCTTGCGCGCGCCGCCCGTCTGGGCGCCCCACACGTAGAGCGCCTCGAACTCACGGGCGACGGTCATCGCGGCGAGGACTCGGACCCGCATGTCCAGCGAGCCCTCGAACCGGACGAACGCCCCGAGATGCGCGAGCCGGCCGGCCAGCTCGGGGCAGTGCAGGAACATCGTGAACGGCCCCTGGAGCGCGCCCCGGCTCTGCACGATCGCGTCGACGGTGGCGTGGTCCTTCGCCGGGACCTGGCTCTTGCTGGTGATCGGCGTCAAGCGGGCCATGACTAATCCGTCACCGAGCGATAGAACTCCACCTCGGCCCCGCCCTCGGTGAGACCCTCCTTCTCGCGGCGCTCGCGGTAGGCCGCCAGGTGCGGCGACTTGCGATGGGCGTCGAAGGCGGCATCGTCCTTGTACTGCTCGTAGAAGACGAACACGTCGGGGTCCTTCGTCGAGCGGTGCGGGCGATAGACGAGACAGCCCGGCTCCGTGCTCTTCACCTTCGCCACCTGCTCCTTGAGCAGCTCGGCCAGCGCGTCACCCTTGCCCTTGGCCGCACGAATCTTCGCCACGATGGTCAGCACATCCGCCATGAGGCTCTCCTTTATTGACCGACGAGAACTTTCTTGACCCAGCCGCCGCCCTTGGTCGTCTCCACGTGCACGAAGCCGTCCTGCTCCTTGCCCATGAAGATCAGCTCTTCGCCTTTCGCCAGCGTCGCGACCGAGGTGGCCTGCTCGGACGGCTGCGAGAAGAGCTTGACGTTGCCGATCTTGGGGCGCAAGACGTCGCCCTCGTTGAAGACGGCGCCGGCCTTCGGCGAGCCCGCGGATTCCTTGGCCAGCGAGCCGACCTCGCGCTGCAGGCTCGGGTTGCCCCGCACCGCCCGCACGATGCCGTTGTAGTTGTCGGCGAGGCTGGCGGCGATGACCTTGCCTTCGGCCGTCTTCTCGTATCCGCCCAGCCCGCCGACGAGCCCTCCGCCGCCGAGGATGCCGCCGAGCCGGAAATCCGCCTTCTTGGCGCTGCCTTCGGCCGCCGCGACCTGCAGGCTCGAGCGCGCGTCGGAGAGCAGCATGCTCGTCTGCGCCTCCTTGAACTGGAGCCCTCCGGCCACGGCGCCGAACAGGCGCCCCGGTGCCCCGAAGGCGCCGGGCAGCATGCCGAGCCCGCCGCCGATGCCGCCGGCGTCGTCCTGGGAGAACACCACCGCCGGCGTCAGGACGAAATCGGCGGTGACCATCTGCCCGCCGCCCATGTTGGAGCCCTGCCGCAGCTGGCCGGACTGGGCGAGGGAGCGCTCCTGCATGAGGTTCTGCATGCCGACGCCGCGCTCGACGACCAGGAAGCAGTTGGACTGCTGGATCATGAGACGAATGAGTCCACTCGGTGAGCCGAGCCGATAGCGCGACAGCGCCTGCATGATGTAGTCCTGCGGCTCGACGACGGCGAGGGTGCCCATCGGCTTGTCGCACCGCTCGAGATCCGACGCCGCGCCCTGCGCACCGCTCGGGCCGGTCGATCCCTGCACGGCGCTGCCGCCCTCGCCCTTCTTCATGTCCGTGATTCCCTGCGCGTGCGCGGCCGCGGTCACGGCCAGGACGCTGCACAGGAGCCCGACGACGAGCCCGTAACGCGATGTCTGCATCACCTTTCTCCTACCCTGGGGATTCCGGTCCCGCGATATTGGCCCGGAGGCCGCCGCAGCGTCAAGAGTCGAGCTTGCCGCGCTTTGGCTCTATGATCACCGGTGAGCCTCATCCCCAGCACGAAGGAGCCATGACATGATCAAACGGCTGTGTGGCGCTCTCCTCGTCGTGTGCGCGGCGGCGACGCTGGCGATGGCGGCCGACCCCCCGGAGCCGACGCGGGCCCCCGTCGACCGTGACCTGGCCGATGCGCGGTCCCGCATCGCGGCCAAGGACTGGCCGGGCGCCCGGGAGATCTTGCAGAAGGCTGTGGCCCGCGATCCCGGCAACGCGGATTATCACAACCTGCTCGCCTATGCGATCCGTCACGAGGCCAACCCGGACATGGCCATGGTGTTCAAGCACTATGGCGAAGCGCTCCGGATCGATCCCAAGCACCGGGGGGCTCACGAGTACATCGGCGAGGCGTACCTGATGAGCGGCAACGTGGCCAAGGCCAGGGAGCACCTCGCCGCGCTCGACAAGCTCTGCGTCTTCTCCTGCGAGGAGTACCGGGACCTCAAGAAGGCGATCGAGCGCTACGAAGCGCAGAAGAAGTGAGGCCATGAGCGACTGGCAGCCGAGTCAGCGGTATCCGGATCCGTCCGTCCACGTCGTCGACCAGAGCTTCGCCCGCTACAAGCTGAACCTCGCCAAGGTGGAGCGCCTGGCCACGGGCTTCCGCTGGTGCGAGGGGCCCGTGTGGTTCGGCGATCTGCGGACCCTCCTGTGGAGCGACATCCCGAACAACCGCATCATGCGCTGGGACGAGGAGACGGGCACGGCGAGCGTCTTCCGCAAGCCGTCAGACTTCGCGAACGGCAACACCCGTGACCGGCAGGGCCGGCTCGTGACCTGCGAGCACGGCGGCCGCCGCGTGCGCCGCACCGAGCACGACGGCGCGCTGACCATGCTCGCCGAGCGCTACGACGGCAAGCGCCTCAACTCGCCGAACGACGTCGTCTGCACGTCCGACGGCTCCATCTGGTTCACGGATCCGCCGTTCGGCATCCTCGGGTACTACGAGGGCTACAAGGCGGAGGCCGAGCTGCCGGGCTACGTCTATCGTGTCGACGGCGCCACCGGACAGACGACGGTGGTGGCGGAGGACGTCAACGGTCCCAACGGTCTGGCCTTCTCGCCCGACGAGTCGACGCTGTACGTCGTGGCCTCCCGCGCCACGCCCCGCGTGATCGTCGCCTACGACGTCGTGGACGGGGGCCGGCGCGTCACCAGGCCGCGCACGTTCATCGACGCCGGCGCCGGCACGCCGGACGGCTTCCGCGTGGACGTCGACGGTAACCTGTGGTGCGGCTGGGGCATGGGCCAGGAGGGTCTCGACGGCGTGTGGATCTTCAACCCCGAGGGGATCCTCATCGGCCGCATCGACCTGCCGGAGCGCTGCGCGAATCTCTGCTTCGGCGGGACCTACCGCAACCGGCTCTTCATGGCCGCGAGCACCTCGGTCTATGCCCTCTACGTCAACACCCAGGGCGTAGCGGGAGGGTGAACGTGAAGGTGGAGCCCTCGCCCACCTTGCTCTCGACCCAGATCCGGCCGCCGTGGAGCTCGACGAACTTCCGGCACAGCGCCAGGCCGAGCCCCGTGCCCTCGTGCTTGGCCGCGCTGCTGCCGACCTGACGGAACTCCTCGAACACGGCCTCCTGCTCCTCCGGCGCGATCCCCACGCCGGTGTCGCGCACGCCCACCGCGATCGCCCCGTCCCGCAGCGTCGCCGCCACCTCGATGCGGCCTCCCGCCGGGGTGAACTTGATCGCGTTGGACAGGAGGTTGAGGAGGATCTGCTTCAATTTCCGCTCGTCTCCGCGCACGGTCCCGACGCGGGCGTCGACGGTCTGGGCGACCGTGATGCCACGGCCGGCGGCCCGCTCGCGGACGAGGATGAGCGCATTTTCGATCAGCCGGGGGACGTCGACGTCCGACGGCTCGAGTTCCATGCGCCCCGCCTCGACCTTCGCGAGATCGAGGATGTCGTTGATCAGCGACAGCAGGTGCCGCCCCGACTCCGTGATGTCCCGCATGTATTCCGCCTGCTTGTCGTTCAGCTCACCGAACATGCGCTCGGTCAGCACCTCGGCGAAGCCGATGATCGCGTTCAACGGCGTGCGCAGCTCGTGCGACATGCTGGACAGGAACTCCGACTTGTGACGGCTGGCGATCTCGAGCTGCCGGCTCTTCGCCGCGATCTCCTGGAACAGCCGGGCGTTGGCGACGGCGACGGCGGCGTGCGAGGCGAAGGTCTGCAGGAGGTCGAGGGTCCCCGCGGAGATGGGCCGGCGGCTCGGCTTGTTGTCGCCCGTGAAGATCCCCACCGTCTGGCCGCGCGCGATCATCGGGATGACGAAGAACTCCTGCGTGCGAACGCCGCGCAGGTTCGAGTGCGGAGGCTTCAAGCGCAGCTCGGGGGGCACGGGGCGGTCGCGAGTGAACAGGAGCGGCGTGCCCTCGCGAAACGCCTTGGCCATCGCGCCGGCCTCGGCCAGGGGAATCTCCGCGCCTTCGAAGTCCCGCCACTCCTCTTCCGAGAACCCGGCCCCGGCGAGGTTCACCAGGCGCCCACCGTCGTCGGTCACCGCCCACACGAATACCCGGTCGATGATGCCCCGGCGCGTGGCGGCCTCGAGCACGCGCTGGAGCTGCTCGCGAAGCGTGAGCGGCTCCTGCATCGCCGTCGACAGCCGGTAGAGCTCCTGCATCTGGGCGGACAGGCGCTCGAGCTCCCCGCCCTGGTTCTGCGTGGTCTGGAAGAGGGTGGCGTTGTCGACGGCGATCTTCGACTGCGTCGACAGGGCGAGGAGGAGCTCGGCGACACGCTCGTCGAACCGTCCGGCGGTCACACGGAACACCGTGATGCCGCGGATGACGTCGGGGGAGGGGATGGGCACGGTCATCAACGCGCGATAGCCTTCGGCGAGCGTGATGTCGCGGAAGACGTACCGGTGGGCCGCTTCGACATCGGCGATCTGCCACGGCTTGACGTCCTGGATCGACCTCGCGATGGCGCCCTGGGTGGGATCGACGGGTGTGACCGCGATGCGGTCGAGGAACTGCCGACCCATCTTGTGGGCCGCCACCGCGACGAAGGACCCGGTCGCCGGCGTGTACTCGAAGATCGCGCCGGCGTCCGAGCGTGTCAGCTGCACGGCGTGGCAGATCACGGTGTCGAGCACCTGGCGGAGGTCGAGGGAGGAGCCGATCGCCTGCATGACCTCACCGAGCGCACGGGTCTCCGCGAGTACCGCCGCCACCTCGTCGGTGCGGGCTTCCAGGGCCTCGAACAGGCGGGCGTTGTCGACCGCGATCACCGCCTGGTCGGCGAAGGTCCGGAGCAGGTCGACCTGCGCGTCGGTGAATGGCCCGGGCGTCTCGCGACCGACGACGATGGCGCCGATCGGCTCCCCGTCGCGCAGCATGGGAACCCCCAGGAAGCCGCGGACGCCGACCGCGCGCGCCAACGGGCGGAGCCGGTAGACCGGGTCCGCCTCCACGTCGGGCACGTGGACGATGTCTCGATCCAGGACCACGCGCCCGACGAGCGCCTGGCGCACCGGACGCATCGGAAACGCGTCGCGCATCGCCGCCGGCGCCGGCCCCGCCGCCGCACCCTCGTGGCCCGCGACGAGATGGATCTGCTCGCCATCGAACCGGAAGGCGGCGCCCATGGAGGCGCCGCACAGCTCCACGCTGCTGCGCACGATCGTGGCGAAGACGGTCTGGACGTTGGTCTGGGAGGCGCTGATCGTCCTCAAGACTTCGCTCGTCGCCGTCTGCCGCTGCAGCGAGTCGGCGAGCGCGCGGCCGCGGCGTCGCGCCGCCTGGCCCTGTTCGCGGGTGACCCACGCGAAGTAGCCCATGTACGCGAACAGGCAAATGATCGACACGGTCGTGGTGACGGCATTGGAGTCGGGATGGACGGGGAACCCCAGCGCGGCGCTCGTGACCGTAGCCGCCACGGCGCTGGCCGCGAGTGTCGCCACCGCACGCGGCACCCCCTGGGCGCGCAGGCCGGCCATCACCGGCGGTAGCAAGAACACGACGGTGGGCCATAGACGAAACGCCAGCGAGGCCGACACGACGCCGGCGGCCACGGCATCGACCATGACGCTGCGCTGCTCGGCGATCCTCGGATCGGGCGAGCGCTTCGCGATGAGCAGGGCGACGTGCGGCCACGCGACGCCTATCGTCCCGAACACCAGCCAGAAGGCCAGGCCCTGGGGGCCGCTGCGCTCGGTCACGGCGAAGAGCACGAGGGCGATGACGTAAATGCCGAGGCGGGCGCGATAGCTGATGGCCGCGATCGCACGTGGCTCACGCCCCGGCGAGTCGGGACGCATCATGCTCCGAATTCTAGCAGACGGGCTTGCGGTTCTCTCCCTAATGCCCGCCCGAGCCGCCGCGCACCCAGCCGCCGTGCACCGGATGATGCGAGCAGATGAACTCGAGGAACGCGGGGCGGCCCTTGGCGTTCTCGTCGAGGGCGCGCCGGAGCGCCGGGATGATCTCCGACGGCTGGCTGATGTCCTCGGCGTGGAAGCCGACCGCCCGCGCCATCGTGGCCATGCAGGCCGAGCCGTGCTCCGACACCTTCCAGGTGAACGGATCGTGGCCGCCGCCCCAGAAGCCGGGGCCGTAGCCGGAGTAGCCGCCGTTGTTGATGTGCAGCGTCGTGATCCCGATGCCGTAGCGCGCCACCGCCTCGAAGCTGCCCATCATGTAGCAGACGCCGGCGTCGCCGGTGATGTGCACGCACTGGCGCTGCGGATAGGCGAGCTTGGCGCCGACGGCGCCGGCCAGGCTGAAGCCGAGCGTGGAGACGTTGCCCCAGCCGAGATGACCGCGCGGGATCTGCGCCTCGTAGACCGTGCTGGTCTGGTCGCGCGTGTTGCCCGAATCCGCGGTCACGAACGACGCCTTGGGATCGAGGACCTTCATGAGATCCCCGATGACACGGTAGGGATTGATCGGCGTCTCGCTCGATTCCATCCACGGGCGGAACTTCGCCAGGAACGCCTCCTTGGCCGTCCGGATCTCGTCGAGCAGCGCCGGGTTCTTCCTGCCGCCGCCGGTGCGCTTCGAGAACTCTTCGGTGAGCGCCTGCAGCGTGAGCTTGGCGTCGCCGATCACGGCGTGGCGGGTCTCGTAGCTGCGGTTGATGTCGAGCAGGTCGACCGTGCACTGCACGATCGTCTTCGCCTCGGCGTCGGGGATGGCGTGGCTGAACCGATTGGGAAAGAGGCTCGAACCGATCGAGAAGAGGACGTCGCACTTGCGCAGGAAGTGCTCGGTCAGCGAGCCGCGCACGCCGACGGCCAGCGGATGGTTCTCGGGGAACGCACCCTTGGCCTTGAGCGTGGTCATCACCGGGATCTGGGCCAGCTCCGCGAACCGCAGCAGCTCGGCCGTCGCGTCGGCGTAGTACACGCCCTCGCCCACGTGCAGGAGCGGAGCCTTCGCAGCGATCAGGGTGGCGATCGCGGTCGTCACGTCGTCCGGATCGGGCCCCGTCCGCCAGCCCTTCACCGGCGTGTACGGATGCTCGTCGGTGTCGTACTCACCGAGGTCGCGCGGGATGAGCAGCAGCACGGGCCCGGGACGCCCGGAGCGCAGATGCGTGAACGCGCGCCGGAGGTAGTCCGGCACGAGCTCGGCGCGGTCGATTTCGCCGACCCACTTGGTGATGGGCTTGAATGCGCCGGCCATGTCGAAGTGCGTGTGCCGCGTGGCCCCGGCGCCCACGCCTTCGGCGATCACCAGCACCGGCGACGAATCCTCCCAGGCCTGGGCGACGGCGCCGAACGCCATCTGGATCCCCGCCGCGTTCAGGCCGGCCATGACCGTGCACACGCCGATCTGCTTGCCGCAGGTCACGCGCGAGAAGGCGTCGGCGACGGCGACGGCGAAGCGCTCCTCGCCCATCATGAGGATGGGCACGCCTTCCTCTCCGAGCGCGTTGTTGACGGGGCTCGTCGGGTAGCAGCTCACCCACGGAATGCCCTCGGCCTTGAGGATGCGCGCGAACCCGTTGACCGCCTTGACCTTCATGCTGACCTCCTGCGAGTGGTGCCCGGATCGTAGCCGTGCCGACGGCGGGGGACAAGCCCCCGCCCTACGCCGGTTCGGCCGCCGTTGTCGGCGTGGGGTAGACTCTCCTCACATCTACGCAGGAGGTATACCGTGCCGAAAGGTTTGACCGCCGTTCTCATCCAGCCGGGACGCCCACTCGAGCTCGAGACGCTACCCACCCCCGAGGTCGAGCCGGGGGGGATCCTCATCAAGAACACCGCCGCCGCCATCTGCGGCTCCGACCTGCACTACTGGCGCAACGACGGCAACTACCAGGGGCCCGACCTGCGCCGCGTGCCCGGGCACGAGTTCACGGGCGTGGTCCACAGCCTCGGCAAGGGCGTCACCACGGACTCGCTGCGGCGGCCGCTCCGGGAAGGCGACCGTGTCGCGTTCCCGTTCTTCACGCCGTGCAATCGCTGCTACTGGTGCGTGCGCGGCGAGCACCACGCGTGCCCCCACCGTCAGCGGCGCAGCATGCAGTTCACGCTGAACGAGTACCCATACTGCGATGGGGGCTACGCCGAGTACTACTTCCTGCCACCCGGCCACTACGTCTTCCAGGTGCCCGACGTGCTCCCCGACGAGGCGATCCCGCCCGTGAACTGCGCGCTGTGCCAGGTGCTCCACGGCATCGAGTACGCCGAGATGAAGTTCGGCGACGTCGTCGTCATCCAGGGCGCGGGCGGTCTCGGTATCTACGCGGCGGCCGTCGCCGCCGAGAAGGGCGCGTCGAAGATCATCTCCATCGACGGGCAGAAGCACCGTCTCGCGTTCGCCAGGCAGTGCGGGGCGACCGACGTCATCGACATGAGCGAGTTCCCGACTCCCGAGGCGCGCGTGGCGCGCGTCAAGGAGCTCACCGACGGGCGGGGCGCCGACGTCGTGGTCGAGGTGGTCGGCATCGCGGCCGCGACCGTCGAGGGGCTCGACATGGTGCGGGTCAACGGCAAGTTCGTGGACATCGGCAACATCGTCCCGCAGGCGGTGAGCTTCCCCGCCACCAAGGTGATCACCAACCAGATCCAGTGGCGCGGGCTCATGCACTACAACCCCTGGATCATGCCGGCCGCGCTCGACTTCCTCGTGCGGACGCGCGAGCGCTACCCGCTCACGAAGATGGTCTCCCACAGCTTCCCGCTGTCGGAAGTGAACAAGGCCTTCGAGTTCGCGGAGTGGCAGGGCAAGGGCGGGGGGACGGCGGCCACGCGCGTGATCCTCAAGCCCTGAGGGCCGGCGTGACCGCGTGAGTCCGTGGGACCTCCGGATCCTCTACGAAGACGCGGCGCTCGTCTTCATCGACAAGCCCGCCGGCCTCGTCGTCCAGCGACGGATGTGTGCGCCGGACGAACCGTGCCTGCACGACCTCGTGCAGCAGCACGCCTCGCCGGCGTTCCTTCTGCAGCGGCTCGACCGGGGGACGAGCGGCGTCATCTTCTTCTCGAAGCGCGCGGACGTCAACGCCAGGCTGACGCGGCAGTTCGTGCGGAAGCGGATCGAGAAGACCTATCTCGCGATCTGTGACGGCGAGCTGGCAGGACGGCGGACCATCGACGCGCCGATCGCGCGCGTGGGAGCGATCACGTTCGCGGTGCGGGACGACGGCAAGCGCGCGGTGACCCACGTCACGCCGGTCGCGTCTTCGAAGGCGGGGTGCGTGGTCGAGATCGCGCTGGAGACGGGGCGGACCCACCAGATCCGCGTGCATCTGTCCGCCATCGGTCACCCGGTGGCCGGCGACTGGCTCTATGGAAACACGAATGCCTCGCGGCCGATGCTCCATGCGGCCGCGCTCGCGATGGTGCATCCGTTGACCGGGCAGCCGCTTCGCGTCGCCGCGCCCCTGCCCGACGATTTCCGGGAAGAGGCGGAACGGCGCGGGTTGCTCAGACCGTGAGGACGTCCGAGGTGAGCGCTCCGTCGCGGCAGGTCACGACGCGAAGCGCCGGCGGGCCGGGGAGATACCGCTTCTCCTGGAACTGCTTGGAGCTCTGAAAGCACGTCGAGGGCGTGATGAAGACGGGCACGCCCGCGCGCATCTCCTCGTGCCGGAGGTGGACGTGGCCGCACAGCACGCCACGGACGTTCCCCGCCTCGCGGATCACCTCCCACAGGGCGTCGGCGTCCATCAGCATCTGCTCGTCCAGGCGACGGAGACCGATCGGCACCGCGTGATGGTGCACGACGATCACGGCGTGGCGATCGGCGGCTTCGCGCAGACGCTCGCGGAGCCACGCGACCTGCTCACCGCCCAGGACACCGGGCTTCTGGCCGGGGTCGAGCGAGTCGAGCGCGCAGAGCCGGTAGCCGTCGACGTCGATCACGTAGCGATGCGGTCCGGACTCGGGCGCCTCCGGGGAGCGCACCGCCCGGCGAAAGGGGCCGCGGCGGTCGTGGTTGCCCATGAGGGTGTGGAACGGGACGGTCAACCGCTCGAGGAGCCCCCACAGCACGGCGTAGGCCGTCTCGTAATCGGTGTCGGTCGCCTCGCCCCCCGTCACGTGGGGGGCGAGATCGGGGCTGACGAGATCGCCGCCCACGACGACGAAGGCCGGGCGAGGGTCGAGAGCGTTGATGGCCTCGACGACGCGCTCGAGCGCCCGACACGTCTCGACGCCACGCAGCAGGGCGCCGGGGGCCACGATGTGCGTGTCGGTGATGTGTACGAACCGGAGGTCGTCTGGCATCCGCCGTACTCGTACGCGCGCGCCGCGCATGTGTCAAGCCGCCGTAGTGTCTCAGTTCGAAACTGTGGCGACCCAATCGCCGCCGATCCACCGGGCGGGTGGGGCGGGTGGGGCCTTGGAAAACCCTCTCCGCGGTGCTCAAGGTCGGATCTAGGACTCGAGGGGCGAGGCTCTCGTGTGCGGCCGGAAGAGATTGCGGGCCCCAACCTTCCTACGACACGCGGGCTTGAGGTCGGCCGTGATCGTCGGTAGTCCACGCGAGTCCTTCGCTGTACGCCTCCGCGGCCCGAGCGCCGCGGGGAGCGCGGGAGAGACGGGTGGGCCTTGGGGAACCCCTCGTCGTACGACGTCACAGGCGTACCGCTTACCGACATTCAGGCGGACTGCTAGCCGGTCCGATCGGGTTTCCGAAGGCCACCCGTCTCTCCCGCCCGGCGAACGGGCAGTCAGGGTTCGAACTGAGACACTACCCAAGCCGCCGGCGGCGGTCGCCGGTGCGGCGGAGTGCCCTATAATCCCGCCGGAGCCTCATGGCGAAGATCGAGCTCCTCGAGGTCAGCAAGTCGCTCGACGCGTTCCAGATCCGTGAGCTGAGCCTCACGATTCCGAACGGCCGCACGCTGGTCATCCTCGGGCCGAGCGGCTGCGGCAAGACCACGCTGCTGAAGATCATCGCGGGCTTGATCGCCCCCGACGCGGGCCGCATCCGGTACGACGGCGTCGACATGCAGGAGACCCGGCCGGGCGAGCGGCGGATCGGCATGGTGTTCCAGAACTACGCGCTCTATCCCCACATGGACGCGCGCACCAACGTGCTGTCCTGGTTCCACTTCCGGAAGAAGACGCCGGAGCTGGAGGCCGACAAGAAGGCGAAGTATCAGCGCACGAGCGAGCTGATGGGGGTCGAGCTCGCGCACCTGCTCGACCGCAAGCCGCCGACCCTGTCGGGCGGCGAGAAGCAGCGTGTCGCCGTGGCGCGCTGCATCACGCGAGATCCCGCGCTGTTCCTGATGGACGAGCCGTTCTCGAACCTCGACCAGGCGCTGCGCGAGAAGTACCGGGTGAGCCTGAAGCTGCTCCTGAGGCAGTTCGCCATCACCAGCGTGTATGTCACGCACGATCACTACGAGGCGATGATCCTCGCCGATCTCCTGGCGATCATGGATCGCGGCCGCATCGAGCAGGTCGGCACGTACGAGGAGATCTACGAGCGCCCACGGAACGCGTTCGTGGCCGGCTTCCTGAACCGCCACATCGGCATGCCGCCCATCAGCATCCTCGACGCGAGCGAGCTCGTGCAGACGCGCGCGCTCGGCGGCGTGCGCGTCGGCGCCCGCCCCGAGGATATCGAGCTCTCCCCGACGGAGCGTGCGGAGGGGACGCGCGGCGTCGTCACCGAAAGCGTCAGGCTGCCGCTGATCAACGCGACGATGCTCAGCGTGCGTGTCGGGGCCAGCGAGATCCACGCGCAGGCGGCGGTGGGCGAGACGTGGTGCCCCGGCGACGACGTGTGGGTCAGGTTCGCCAGATATCACGTGTTCGACGCGGCGGGCACGCGCGTCCGCACGCACCCGCAGTGAGAGACCTG
>WNGA01009915.1_pt1 | contig 14789 bp, 15 predicted proteins | sample 5400061 | NCBI WGS metagenome assembly WNGA01 (sample SAMN13153366, study PRJNA577476) | soil metagenome | isolation source: 100 cm soil or saprolite under grassland replicate 2 | place: USA:California | collected 2016-06-15
TTGATGGTGTTGAATAGATATTGGCGCTAAGGCGGGGTACGCATCGCTTCCAGCGTGCAGTCTCGCCGGGAGGCGCATTAGGAATCATCGGGCCGTCTAACCGAGACTGCACGCTGGAAGCGATGCGTACCCAGGGCGCGCCTCCCAATTTATGCGCAGGCTTCAATTATGAATGAAGGACGCAAAATTCTTATCGCTGGCGAACTTTTCCAGAAATTTACGAACTACAAATTACGAGTGGCGATTGTTTTGCCGGACCCTGACGCATATGGCGAACGAATCAGCGAACTTGCTTACGAACATAAGGCGCACAATATGATTCGCTTCGTTCGTTCTAAAGATGAAGCGGAAACCTGGCTATGCGCTTAACGAAGGCATCTGTAAACCATACGCTGTCTGACACGAAACGGTCGGCGGTAGACGACCTCGTCGCGATACTTCAACTCGCCTACTCTGGAGAACTCGCTGCGGCTCTTGCGTACCGCGGTCACTGGAAGTCGGTTTCAGACGATGAAGATCGCCAGCGCATCCGGCAGATTGAAGAGGAGGAATGGCGCCACCGCAGCATGGTAGGCGCCATGCTTCGGGACCTGGGCGAGTCTCCTGGCAGGCTTCGCGAAGTTCGCGCGTGGCTCATTGGCCGAACTCTCGGGCTCCTTTGCCATGTCTCCGGTTGGCTCGCTCCGATGTACGGCGCCGGCCGGTTGGAAAGCCGCAACATTCGGGAGTATGAGGCGGCGGCGCGGCATGCCTTGTCAGGCGGGCGGGAAGAATGGGTTGACTGCCTCCTGACTATGGCCGAGATCGAATGGGAGCACGAGGAGTTCTTTCGAAGCCGGGTGCTCTCGCACCGCGTCGGGCGACGACTCCGTATCTGGCCGGCGCCGCCGCCGAAGGAGGCGATTCGTGAGTCATTCGAACGTGATGCGCAAGCGCTGAGAGGCAGGCGTTTAACGTTGGCATGCGCCTGACCGCGGCGACAGCGCCTTTGATTGATGACGCTGTATAAGTGGCTTTGATGACCATGATGACCACAGACCCAGAACGCCTCGCCATCGACCTATCCTCACCGCTCTCAATTCGATCTTCTTTCCGCTTCCCACTTCAATCCGCCGCCTCACGCCGCGAGGTTCTCTGGGGAGCCGCGCTCATCGTACTGCTCCCAGGCATCGGCTGGCTCCTCAACATGGGCCATCGAATTATGGTAGTCCACCGAATGCAGCGCGGTCAGCCGCCATGGCCGGCTTGGCGCGACTACGGAAAGCTTCTTCGACATGGGCTGATCACCGCCGGCGGCATGGTCTACTACTATCTGCCCGGTCTCGTCATCGCTTACGCCGCATGGTCTCTTCGGTCTGCGACTCTAGGCTTGGTTGCCGGCGCGTTTCTATTGGGCGCGACGATCGCGATCCCGGGTTACATGTCTCACTATTGCCGGCAATTTGATCCGGCCGAAATCTACAATCCCTTTCGGGCGCTACGCCGGTGTATGCAAGGCGGGGCCGCGTATTGGCGCGCGTGGCTGATAACCTTCACGGCGTTGGCTATATCATTTGTCGGCCTCCTAGCTCTCGGCGTCGGTTTTTTGGTAACCAGCGTGTGGTTCTGGCAGGCAGCGGGCTTTTCTTTCGCGAGCGTATTCACCCAGAGGTTCGGGCTTACAAGCGAGGGGAACTCGGCGGATGTAAGCCATTGACAAGTCCAAAACTCTGCTTTAGATTGCGCCCGCGCTAACTTCTTGATAATTCGCGGAACCATCACCGGCAATTATCGGCAGGCTCTTTTCCACAAAGCACCGATCATAATTCTTTTCGCCTAACGCGTCCTGTCGCTCGCAGTTTATGCGGGGGCGCTGGAGCTTCGCGCAAGCGCAGCTTCCGGGGCAGCCATCCTGTTTGACGGGCCGCTTTCATCCTCAACCAAAAAGGAGACACCTTGTATGAAGAGAACCCCACTATGGATTTCGGCAGCCTTCGTTGTCCTGTTGTTGACCTTAACGCTCTTTTGGAATTTCTCGATGCGGGCGGCATCTCGCCCCGGCCCGGGGAAAAAGGGTCACGCCGCAGCCAACAATCACGCGATAGAAAATTTCGACATCCGAGACAGAGAGTCTCAAGAGGCGATGCTGAAGTTCGAGCGCCGCATGGAAAAACTCTCCTCGATGCGGAAGGAGAATAGCGCCAACCTCAAGTTCTCGAGCAACGCCTTCGAGGTTCATAACACCGGCGAAATCTGGTGCTCCGCATTGTGGGAAGTCGACGCTCAACGACGTAGGGAAACATTCGTTCCGCGCCACCGTCGTCGACAACGGCGAGCCGGGAGGGAACGATCAGTTCGGCTTGCAGGTGACCGCCCCGAGCGGGGCGATCATCCCGAGTCTGACGTTCGATCCGATAACCCTGAGCGGCGGAAATATTCAAGTCCCGCATCAATCAGGCAATCAAGCGACAAGCTCTAAAACGGCGCTTAAATAGAAGGCGGTCAGGAGGCGCCGGCTCCACGCGGGCGGGCGCCTCCAACGCCTGAACGCAGCGGCGAGATTGGCGCAGTACCGCGCGCGTAAGCAAGCGGCCGACTCATCTGTCGGCCGCTTGCTTACGCGCGCGGTACTGCGCCAATCTCGCCGAGCAGCCTTTGTAACCCGCGGCCGACCGACCGCGTCTTTGCCATCAACCAACCTTTCAATGTTTCGAACCCGCTTTAAGGAGAGAACTATGAAACGACTATACACATTTGCGCTGCTTGGGGCCTGCTGTCTGTCGTTCGTCGCGTTCGGCCGCGAGGCCAAGCTCGTGCGCTATCCGCACTATCACCAGGGCCGGATCGTCTTCACCTATCTGGGAGACATCTGGACCGCGGACGAGAACGGGCAGAATATCAAAAGAGTCACAGTCCACCGCGCGCGCGACGTTTACCCGCGCTTCTCGCCCGACGGCCGATGGATCGCCTTCTCTTCCGACCGCAACGGCAACCTGGACGTTTACGTCATTCCGGCGGAAGGCGGCGAGGCGAAACAACTGACGTTCCATTCCGCCGATGACACCGTTCAGGGATGGACGCCCGACGGCCGCGCCGTGCTCTTCGCCAGCCAGCGCGGCGAAGATTTCATGGGCAAGCTCTATACCGTCAATGTCGACGACCAGAAGGAGCGCAGCGCCGGCTCGGACATGGGCGTTTATGCGACCTTCTCGCCCGACGGAAAGAAGCTGGCCATCAATCGCAAATCACAATCCTACTGGCGCAAATACTATCGAGGCGCGTACCAGACCGACGTGACGGTGATGGACATCGCCGCTAAGAAGTTCATTGACCTGACCGATTTCGACGGCATGGATTCATGGCCGATGTGGGGACGTGACGGTTACATCTACTTCGTCAGCGACCGCGAAGGCGCCGGCCTGACCAACATCTGGCGCGTAAGCGAAAAAGGCGGCAAAGCCGAACAGGTGACTTCTTTCAAGGCCGGCGACGTGCGCTGGCCCGCGATGAGCGCCGACGGCAAAGTGATCGTCTTCGAGCACGACTTCGGCGTCTGGAAATTGGACGTGGCCGGCCGCAAGGCTACGCCCATCAAGCTCGACATCGCCGCCGAGACGCAGGAGAACCTGGTCGAGACGCGCGAATTCAATTCGCAGTTGGACGATTACGACCTCGCGCCTTCGGGCCGCCGCATAGCGCTTTCGGTCCACGGCGAAATCTTCACCGCCCCGACAGATGAGGGCGACCTGCGCCAGATCACCGACGGCCCCTGGCGCGACAAGGAGCCGCAGTATTCGCCCGACGGCAAATGGATCGCCTTCATTTCCGACCGCAGCGGGCGCGAAGAGATTTACGTCATAGCGTCCGACGGCGCGGGCGAACCGCAAAAGATCACCGACCTCGACACACTCAAATTCAACTTTTCATGGTCGCCGAACTCCAAAGAAATCGCTTTCACGGCTTCCGACAGCAAAATGCGCAAGTACACGCTGGAGAGCAAACAGACCGCCGAGTTGTCTTCGTCACGCTACGGCAATATCAGCGCGCCGGTCTGGTCGCCCGACGGCAAATGGATCGCCTTCTCGAAAGCCGATCACACGCGCAACACCGACGTCTATTTGACCCCCTCCGCCGGCGGCGAAGAGCGCAAAGTGACCTTCGATTCTTACAGCGACGTCAACCCGCGCTTCAGCCCCGACGGGCGCAGGCTCTACTTCGTCCGCAATGAAGGCGGCGGCTTTGGCGGCGGGGGCGGAGGCCAGGCGTCGGCGCAGATTTACTACGCCGTGCTCGAGCGCGAAGACCGCGACCCGAATGACCCGGAGATGCGACCCGAACAGGCGGAAGCCTCCGATCAGGAAGGCGGTCAGCGCCGCGCCGGCCCGCCACAACGCAGCCAATTAACTGGGCCGCCGCGCGAGATCAACATTGACTGGGCCGGCATCAAGCGCCGCACTCGCCAACTGACGCGCATGCCGTCGTCGGCCTTCAACTACGCCATCACGCCCGACAGCCGCACTATCGTCTTCGTGACCACCGAGGTGGCCAGCACGCGCAACACGCCGGTCATCTATTCGATTCAGGAGGACGGACGCCGGCTCACGCGGATCAGTGCCGGCCAGGGCGGCGGCGACGATGATGGAGAAGGCCGTGGCCGCGGCGGATTCGGCGGATTCGGCGGCGGCATCGGCGATCTCAACATCGCGCGCGATGGCCGCACACTCTTCTTCCGCGAAGGTCAATCAGTCTACTCGGTCTCGCTCTCGCCTGCAGGCGGAGGCGCAGGAGGAGGCGGAGGATTTGCAGGCGCTGGCGGAGGCTCCGCTGCAGGAGGCCAGGGCGGGGGCCAGGGCGGACGCCGGCGCGTCAACTTCGTCGCCAAAGTCAGGATCGACAAGCCGGCCGAATGGGCAGAGATGTTCGACGACGCCTGGCGCACAATGAAATACCGCTTCTACGACCCGGAGATGCACGGGCTGAACTGGGACGCCGCGCGCGCCAAATACCAGCCGCTGGTCTCCTACGTCGGCGACCGCCAGGAATTGCTCAACATCGTCAACGAGATGATCGGCGAGTTGAACGCCTCGCACACCGGCGCCGCGCCAGGCGCCCAGGGACGCGATGGCGCGATCTCGACCGGCCACCTCGGCCTCGAGCTTGAATCCGATGAGCAGGCGGGCCGCTACCGCGTCACGCACGTTTATGAAGACGGCCCCGCTGATAAAGATTGGGTGAAGGTCGGCGTGGGAGATTACCTGCTGGCCATCAACGGAAAACCGGTCAAAGCCGGCGATAATTACTGGCCGCTGCTCAACAATAACAACCGTCTCAACCGCAAGCTAGAAGTCACGTTCAACAGCAAACCCACGGAGGAAGGCGCGTGGAAGACGCGAATCGAGCCGATTTCGACGCAGGCTTACAGCCAACTGCGCTATGAACGCTGGGTCAAACAGCGGCGCGAGGCGGTCGAAAAACTCTCGAACGGGCGCGTCGGCTATCTGCACATCCAGGCGATGAACCAGCCGTCCTTGCGCAAATTCGAGAAAGAAATCCGCGAGAACCGCGACAAAGAGGCGCTCGTCATCGACCAGCGATGGAACGGCGGCGGCAACATAGAACAGGAGTTGCTCGCCATCCTCGTCCAGCGCCAGTACCAGGTCTGGCAGCCGCGCGGGACCGAGCCTTCGGGCCGCCCCTTCGCCGGTTACTTCGGCCCGAAGGTGGTGTTGCAGAACTGGCGCTCGGCCTCCAACGCCGAGATGTTCCCCGCCGGCTTCAAGGCCCTGGGCCTGGGCAAGACTGTCGGCGCTCCGACGATGGGCGCGGTCATCGGCACGGGCAGTTACTCTTTGATAGACGGCTCGACGGTGCGCACGCCCGGCGTGGGCGTCTATCTGGCCGATCCGAAGCGGACCAACATGGAGAATTACGGCGTGCAGCCCGACATCCCGGTCGAGAACACGCCGGAGGATAACCTGGCGGGACGCGATCGCCAGTTGGAGACGGCGGTGCAGGAGTTGTTGAAGCAGATCGGGCAGAAAGGAACGGTGGTGAAGAAGGAATAGCCCCTCGTCAACCTCCCTCCGGTCTGCAGACGATTCTTCATCGTCACAAGCAGACCGGAGGGAAATCGGAGAGCTGCCTTGATTTTTACGATAAGCATGTCAAACTAACCCGCCGAAAGTACACGCCGAAGACAAACAAACCACCGAACTGGCTAATACACTAGCCGCATCAACCAGGAGGAAAAATGATAAAGATTCGCTTCTCAGTTATTCTCGCGACCATCTGTTTGATTCTGGGATTGGCTCTCTTCCAACACCTGAGCCTGCATTCCACGTCATCAGCCAACGAGACGAAAAGCAAAGCCCAACAAGCCTCCTTGCCTGACCTGATCGTTGATCAAGCCAGGCTCAGACAGCATTGGGTCGTCCGCGTCGAGGACTTGCCGGCGGAATTCTGCAGCGTCGAGGAGGGCGGCATTACGCCCGGCGAACACACGCTGGTGCGCTTCACTGTGGGAACGCCGAACATCGGCGACGCCGACCTGGTTGTCGGCGATCCCAACCAGCACGTGAGCGACGGCCTCTTCGAATTTGCGAGTTGCCACAACCATTATCACTTCCGGCATTACGCGCTCTACGAACTGATTGACCCCAGGACAGGGTTCGTTTGGCGCGCGGCCAAGCGCGGCTTCTGCATGATTGATGTGGAGAAGTACCAGGCTTTCACCGGAGATGCCGACAACAAGCCGCACTTCCGGAGTTGCGGCGCGATCGGCATACCTGGCAATCAAGGGATCAGCAAAGGCTGGTCGGATGTCTACGACTGGAGGCTCGGCGGGCAGTACTTCCTGCTCGACGGCGGCGACGGGCAACCGCCGGTGCCGCCCGGTGACTACATCATCCGGATCACGGTCAATCCGGGGTTTGTCCCGACGGGGAACGAGCCTTGCCGCTTCGCGGACCCCGGCCACCCCGGAGTCTGCCATCAGTTGCCGGAATCCGATTACGAAAACAACGTCGCCCAGGTGACGATCACCATTCCGGAACATCCTGGCCGACAAGGCGTCGGGCCGCTCAAGAACGAGCCCGCGATCACAAGCGAGCCGATTGATCCTTAGTAAGGCAGAATACAAGGCTTGTTCATCCTCTTTCGTTAAGGCGGCGAAGAAGGAGCAAACTTCAGCGGCCGGCGATCACTCGACGACAGGCAAATTCTGTCTCGAATTGATAGCTGGCCGCTGTCATTGTGAAGAAGTACCATCTTTGTGCTGATCGGAATGAGATTTTCGTTTGTAGCGGTATGCAAGATGGGAGGGGATGAAACCTTTGGGGTAAATCTCAATCGTGGGAGATTGCCGCTTCCGATGTGGTCTCTCGCAGAAAGCATCTACGTCTCGCTCACGTGAGAGAAGGAATTTCAAAAAGCTGACTCCTTTGTAATGGCAGGTTTGGCAAATGCTCAACAACAGCAAGTAATCGCTCATACCGGGTTCAGTTAACATCCCGTTCGCATTCTCCCGATAATACGCAAATTGTTTTATGGCGTGCTCGGCATTGTTATTATTCCAAGGCACGCCATCGTAGTTGATGAAAGTAAACAGCTTGTCCTGATATTTAATCAACCTCGCTCGAAGAGCTTCGGCAGCTTCGGAGCGAAAAGATCGCTCTGAAAGGGAGCGGAAGAAGCCCTCCACTTCATCTTCGTGCTTCTTAAGGCGCTTCTGTTTCAATCCATGCTCGTCTATGGTTGTAATGATCGCGCGCAATAGGCTGCCGAATGGGCGCGTAATCAATTGAAGCTCTTCGTCAAAAGGATTATTCAACAGTTCCTGATTGATGTCCCGCATGAGATGAATGAGGCACTTTTGCTGGGGGGACTCAATAGAATCGTAGGCGGCATAGAAGTCAGAGACCAATACCCCGTGAAAGTCCTTCAGTAATTCCCGTAGAAAGCTTCCCTCCCTTGTAGGCTTAAACATGAACACAACTTCTTCGAGATTCGTGAACACCCAAACGTACCCTTTCCCGTTTTGCAACTTCACTTCGGTTTCATCTACGTGCAGGAGGTTGCCGGAGAGGATTTTTTTGAGCAACTTTTGGTATGTTGGCTTGTACTGTCTTGCCATTAATGGCTTGAACATATGAATTTCTGGCATGAGAATGCGTATGCCGAAGAACTCCTCGACCATCTTCCTAACAGTTTCAAGGTTGGTTCTGTGTTCGACGTGCTGAAATATGGCCCAACTCTTCAGGCCGTGAAAGTGCTTATCCAATCTCTGATGCTGATCAGGGGCAAACTCCTCACCGCACTTCTGGCATTTATGCACTGATGTTCTGACCTCGATTACTTTTCGTCTGATTCCACCCGGAGTCAGTATCAGATCAAATGCTCTCTTCACTTTTGGCTCTTGAGATCGAACCTGTTTTTTGACGGCGCTGATCACTTCCTTACTTTTGCAGCCGGGGCACCTCGAGGCTACGACCACGACCTGTTCGGAAGCCCTGAGATTTCTATTGAGACTCTTCTTCTTTCCTGCTGCGCTCTTGCGGATAGTTTTGCTGGTTCGCACATACACTCTCTCCCTTTGATAGTCGAAGTAGGCGCACTTGTTGATGTATTCATAGTCAGGGTGAACGAAGTTAACCTTGCCCCAGGTGTAAAAGTCAGTCAGCCTCTCAATGTCCTTTACGAATGCGACCGGAGGTTCGCCTTGCTCACTTGTCGGCAGGACAGATCCCGAACTGGCCTTAGCAATGATCATCTGAACTACCCCAACTACCCTCTTCAGCGCTGCGCAATCTTCCAAATTGTACGTCACCAACTTTTGCTTCCAATCTTCGCTATTGGAAGCTTCCCACTTCTTTCTCCAAACAATGCTTTGGATGCCCGAGGCGTCCGGCTCAGTCCACGATAAGCCCAAATAGCCGCCGATGTCTTTCAAGCCATTCGAATAGGTTGGGAAGTAGATATGAGAGTAGATCAGAGAGAGAATGTTGACTGAGGCGTTCAACACTTTGTCCGCCAGCTTCTTCTTCTTTGCCACTTTCCTCATTCGTTTGAGGAAGCCTAGTTCGTAGCCGCCGTAGCAAAACACCAAGAAGTCATCATAACGCGTGACCTCAGACACAAACTGCTCGAATATTTTGGCTTCCTGATCATTGTGGTCGGCCCAGAAAGAATGTCTTTTTTCCAAACCGTTTTCCACAATGACCATGCCAATGAGATAGATGAAATCCGCTTCGGGATCGCCCTCAATGTCAAGATACACATGCACAGGGCTGCTGGGAAGTTCCGGCTTTCCAAGGATGTAGATTTTCTTGTCTCGGATCGCCAGGGCCTGGAGGGGGTATTGGTGATGATTTGTCGTCTGCGCCTCCCGCTTTCCTTTGCGCCGAGGTCTGAATGTGTGGGCAAGCTGAGTGACTGTGAAGATGCCTTTCTTACCGCACTTCTTGATCTCCCTCTCCGACATTCCGCGAAGCAGACTGAGGTTGTCCTCCTGTACTGCCTGGTCATGACAGCGTTGACGGAACTCACAGACTTGACAATGTTGGTTAAGAATTAGCTTTGGCGGCGCTTCAGAATTGAGCATCTCCTGCAAGCCCTTGAGAAGTTGTTCGACATTCCTTAGATCGGAGTTCAGATGAGCCTTTGTAGCCTTCGTCTCCCTGCCGTGCCAGATAATCCCATTGCTAGGCATGATCCCTTGATGGCGAGAGAGGAACAATCCGCACACCTCCAGCATAAGTCTCTGCTCTTTGCGGATCTGACGCCCTTCATGAAACAACATAGGAATGTAATGGAAGTCCCCAAGCTTTGACACGCCGGGTACCTTCTTTAGCCCGTCAAAAGAAAGAGAGTGTGTGTCATCTCCCAGGGTGGTCTCCAGTAGGAAAGGCAATCCTTGTTTCAAGATAGAGTTGGTTAGGGGAATGCCTCTTACCACCTGGTCCTGCCGGTGTTGAGCGAGGATCTTGTCAATGGCTGTGAGTCTCACCTCGTCTCTCGCCCCGGCAAGCAAAACCTCGTAATCCGATTTAATCCCCTGATGGCCAGTCCATTTCAGATAGCCTTTGTATCTACAGAGCAAAAAACTTTCGAGAACGTCTCTGGTAATTCTTGAAATCATAAGCATCCTCTCGGGTCATGGACGTACAGCGAATGGCGTTCACAACCTCTGGCGCATCTGGCCAAGTTGGTGGAGGTCGTCTGGTATTTCAAAGGCCCGATCTCGTCCGTGCGCAAGCGGGGGCGACGCCTAGCGTATTTTTAAAGAAGGCGCTCCCCTATCGCCTGATTCAACACGCGATTCGGGTTTATAATGCCGCTGTCAAAGCAAAAAACGAGCACCCGACCGTCACGGCGCGGATCGATGCCTTATACTATGCTCGAATGAAGCGCATCGTATTCAGCAAAGGTGAAACTAATGGCAAATGTAATCACTGAGCACATCACGAGAAACCCTGATATTTACGGCGGCAAAGCGTGCATTGCCGAGCATCGCGTACGCGTAATGGACATAGCGATCATGCACGAACAGATGGGGATGAGCGTTGATGAGATCGTGCTCCATTTGCCGACGCTCAGCCTAAGCGATGTTCATGCGGCTCTGGCTTACTATTACGACAACATTGATGAGATTCGCGAAGAGATTCGGCAAGAACAGGAATTTGTCACGGAATTCCGTAAGCAACATCCTTCGGCATTGCAAGCCAAACTCGACAATCTGCTTGGCGGAATTGCATCGTGAGTGAACGGATCAAATTTCATCTGGATGAAAATGTCTCTTCAGCCATTGCTGACGGATTACGCCGCCGCGGCATTGATGTGACGACAACCGCCGAAGCCGGCTTGATCGGCGCTTCGGATGAAACGCAGCTAGCGTTCGCGCATCAATCAGGCCGTTTGTTGTTTACATTGGACGATGACTTCCTGCGACTGCATGCTCAGGGAAAACAGCACGCAGGCATTGCTTATTGCAAACAGGGAACGAGGTCTATTGGCCAAACGTTGCGCGCGATGGTGGTCATTTATGAAGCCATGAACGCCGACGAAGTGTCTGGTCAGGTGATGTTCCTGTAAATCCGCATCCGCATGAATATCTCCACTTTGCGCAATGACACGCCGCTCGGCCCCTGGACATACAGCGAATGGCGTCCACAGCCTTTTTCGCATTTGGCCGGGTTGGTGGAGGTCGTATGGTATTTCAAAGGCCCGACGTCTTCCGTGCGAAAGCGGATTTTGCCGAACGGGATGGTCGAGATGCTGGTCAATTTCGGCGAGCCTTATCGCACAATCACCGGGGCGGGGCCGGAATTGTTGAAGACGGCGTGGCTGGGGGGGGTGCAATCGGGGCCGATGGTGAGCGCCCAGCCGCCGCGCCAAGACGTGATGGGCGTGAGGCTGTGTCCGGCAGGGGCTTACACGCTGCTGGACGGGCCGATGCGGGAGATCAGCGAGTTGGTCGTCGATCTGGAAGACCTGGTCGGGCGAGCGGCAGGCGAATTGGCGGAACGGTGTTACGACGCGGCTTCGGTTGAAGAGCGGTTGCGGCGGGCGGCCGATTGGGTGGCGGAGCGCGTGATGAAGGCGCGCGGGATTGATCCGGCCATCGCCTGGGCCGCCGGGCGGATTGAACAGAGCGGCGGCGCGGTCTCCATCGCCGAGTTGCGACAACAGACTGGATTGTCGAAAACCCGACTGGCCGAGGCGTTCCGCGAACAGATTGGACTTGCGCCGAAGCTTTATTCCCGCGTCGTTCGCTTTCGCCGCGCGACGGCGATGTTGCAGAAAGGCGCAAAACCGCTGATTGAGGTCGCGCTTGCCGCAGGGTATTACGACCAGCCTCATATGAACGCGGAGTTCCGTGAGTTGAGCGGTCTTTCGCCGCGTGAATTTCTGATCGCCCGCTACCCCACCGGCGACGGTAATACCGTCGGAGACAGTTACCTCGAACGCGGCAAATCAGCCGCCGCGAATCTATCTCGCCTTTGAATCAAAACAAACCGGATTGGGAAACTTTGTGTTAGTTGAGCCGGCCCCATTCTCCATTTTCAATTCCACATTCTCCATTCTCAGGCAGAGGAAACAGGCTCTCTTCCTGCTTGAGAATGGAGAATGTGGAATTGAAAATGGAGAATGGCCTGACTTTTTTCCAAGACGCGACCTTATCACATCGGTATCATTGCGCCAGTCGCAAAATCTGAAATGGAGGAAGATGCATGTCGCATCAAAATGTCACGGAGACGCCGCCGCGTCTCCAGCTTACACGGTTGATTTTGAGCCTGTGGGCGCCGCAGTCCATTCATGCGGCGGCGGCGCTGCGGATTCCTGATCTTCTCGCCGACGGCCCGCGCCGCAGCGACGAATTGGCGCAGGCCGCCGGAGCGCATCCTGGAGCGCTTTATCGTCTGATGCGAGCTCTGGTCGCGCTTGAACTGTGTACTCAAACCGAAGACGGCGCTTTTGCGCTCACGCCGATGGGCGATTACCTGCGGTCCGATTCGCCGGACTCCGCGCGCTCGTGGGCGCTGCTGATGGGCGGGCGGTACGTCTGGCACGGGTGGGAATTCTTGGTGGATTGCGTGCGAACGGGGCAGCCCGCGCCGAAGCTTCTCGGCGAAAAAGAGACCTTCGAGGCGATGGCCGCCGATCCGGAAGGAGCGGCGATCTTCTACCAGGCGATGGTGGAAACGACGCGGCAGGCCGCCGGAGCGCTGATCAAGGCGTATGATTTTTCCGGCGTTCGCTCGTTGGTGGATGTCGGCGGCGGTTATGGCGTGTTGCTGGCGGCGATCCTGGCGGCTTATCCGGAGATGCATGGCAAAGACTTCGATTTGCCGCATTGCCAGGAAGGCGCGACGCGGCTGTTTGCGGAGAGCGGCGTCGACGGGCGCGCCGAGTTCGTCGCGGGAAGCTTCTTTGAATCCGTGCCGGCGGGCGCGGACGCGTATATGCTGAAGAGCGTCATTCACGACTGGGATGACGAACGGAGCCTGGCGATTTTCAAGAACTGCCGCGCGGCGATGAAGAATGGCGCGCGGCTGCTCATCATAGAGCCGACCGTCCCCGAGCGCGTGGGATCGTCATCACACGACGGAGTGATCATCGGCAGCGACTTGAACATGTTGGTGATGGCCGGCGGACGCGAGCGAACCGAAGCCGAGTTCCGCGGGCTGCTCGAAGCTTCGGGGCTGCGCATTGCGCGAATCGTGACAGCGCCGCCCACGGCGTTCAGCGTGATCGAGACCTTAGCGGTTTAATACAAAGGAGTGAGCGACGCCCTGAAACAATGAGAACGCGACCTGGGTACGCATCGCTTCCAGCGTGCAGTCTCGGCTAGAGATCTATTGATCGGAATCAGTCGTCCCCAAACCTGAGGCGGCGCCTGCCCAAGTCTGGTTCCTATAAATTCGTCTTTCGCCGAGACTGCACGCTGGAAGCGATGCGTACCCAGGGATTTTCCGAGGAGAATATTTATGGCAAGCGAAGTGAAACCGATTCCTGATGGTTGTGAAGGCGCGGCGCCGTACTTGTGCGTTAATGACGCGTCCGCCGCCATTGAGTTTTACAAAAAAGCCTTCGGAGCGATGGAGGTCTACCGGCTGACAGAACCTAGCGGGAAGATCGGGCATGCCGAGATCAGAATTGGACGCGCGGTGATTATGCTGGCCGACGAGTATCTGGAATATGGCCATCGCAGCCCCCAATCGCTCGGCGGAACACCGGTGAAGATTCACCTTTACGTCGAAGATGCGGACGCAGTAGTTAGCCAGGCTTACGACGCCGGGGCGAAAATATTGCAGCCGGTAAAAGACGAGTTCTACGGCGACCGCGGCGGCAAACTGGAAGACCCATTCGGCCACGTCTGGCTCATCGCAACCCGCAAGGAAGACGTGGCGACCGATGAGATACAGAAGCGATTTGCCGCATTCTTCGATCAATAAGCAATAGGAGGACACATGAGTGGCCAAGACGACTCTACAAAACGAGCCGGCATTTTTCTGCCTCCCGGCGCCGGGCGTTCGTACCCGATGGGACGCATTAACGCTGTCTTCAAAGCAGACGGGGACGAAACGCAAAGGGCCTATTCCATCTCGGAGTGGCGCCTGGAGCCGCACACGCAAGGCCCCGGCGCGCACTCCCACGCCGAGGACGACATTTTCTATGTGATTGAAGGAACGATGAGCTTTCTGATTGGAGACCGCTGGATTGACGCCCCCAGTGGCTCCTTCGTATTGGCGCCGGGAGGAGTGACGCACGATTTCCAGAACCGAAGTTCAAGCCCGGCCGCCGTCTTGAACTTTTCGGTCCCGGGCGATTTCGAGATGAATATGCCGTCGATTGTGGAATGGTTTGCCGAGAATCCACCGAAGGACGCCTAACGCTCCACATCACCCGGCCCACGTGTGACACTGTTCGACAGCGGTTATCCACCGAGACCTTTACATGCGGCGCGCGCCTTATCCAGGAACTTTGGCATCTTACGCGCAGGAACGCCTTGGATCTCCAGTGTGCTATTCACAGGGCCAATTGGATAGGCTTTGCCGACCGCGGCGTACCGTCCATTTCTGAAAAGATAGGTATGTAGAGAGCCCTCCGCAACGTTCAAGTTGCCGTATGTAATCACGCCAGGCCTCTGATTGGTTTGCTCTTCACACGGCCCCCTCCAGATCCTTCGCATTTAGATGGCCTATCAGAAGGCCGTCTTGATCGATGACGGCCAGGAATCCGAGGTTGTTCATTTTCAATTTACGCCGAGCGTGTTCGACTGAGGCGCGGACGGTAATGAACAACGATTCGTC
>WNGA01007797.1_pt1 | contig 14785 bp, 15 predicted proteins | sample 5400061 | NCBI WGS metagenome assembly WNGA01 (sample SAMN13153366, study PRJNA577476) | soil metagenome | isolation source: 100 cm soil or saprolite under grassland replicate 2 | place: USA:California | collected 2016-06-15
GGCGCCGTCAAGGACGCTCAGGACCCGCTCCACCTCGGCGATGAAGTCCGGGTGGCCGGGCGTGTCGATCAGGTTGACGGTGATGTCATCGATCGCGAACGAGGCGACCGCGGACTTGATCGTGATCCCGCGCTGCCGCTCGAGCGCCAACGAATCGGTCTGGGTCGTGCCGTCATCGACGCTGCCGATCTCGTCGATGACACCGGCCGCGTACAGCAGCCGCTCGGTGAGTGTTGTCTTACCGGCGTCTACATGCGCCAGGATCCCCAAGTTCAGCGTTGTTCGCGTCAAGCGTCATACCCTCCGAATAGGTCGCAAAGCCCTTCGTGATGGACATGACTGCTGGGCGCATCTCCGCTCCTTGGTCGATCGGCGCCGGTGTTACCCGGAGTGAATCATAAGGGCCATCAGCGCGGCGCAAACGGCTAGCCGATACGGCAGTGCTCTTGAAACGAATACGGCGGCTTCGCCGATGCTGCTCAGCGGTCGTCTCTCTAGCCTCGAACGACTGTTGACGCAATCTCGACGGGAGGAAGAGCGATGCAGGCCAACGGCTTCACCCTCCAGTCCGCCCGCGAGAACGAGGCGCACCTTCTGAAACTCGCCGCTCCGGTGAAAGTGCTGCCTCCACGGCGGCCGACGCGGCGACGCAGGCGCGTGTGGATGCTGCGCCGCGGGCGCCGGCGCCCCTGCCTCAACCCGCACCGATCATAGGACGGGCACGCGCCCCGTACAAGAACCCCTGTTGGCCGCCGCGACATCACTCAGCTCGATGCTTGCACTTCGCTGTTCCTCCATTCGCTCGAGCTATGCAGACCCGCGGCGGTGGCGTGTGTCGGCGAAGCGCTCGCGGCCGGGAGTCGCCCCCCGGCCCGTCCGAGCGTCGTTGCTTGGCCGTTCCGCTCGATCCCAAGCGGCCAACGACCCGCGATGACGTCAGCAGCCTCTCAGAGACGGCAGCCTGAGACGTCTACGGCATGGAACATGCCGGCGTTTCCGTTCGCGTTGTCGAGCGACATCGCCTTCTCGAACATGCCGAACGCTGCTGCAGGTACCAGCATGTTGCAAGCTCCCACGAGCCCTGTGCCTGGCGCCGGGTCCGATGCCGCTGACGCAGGCATGCTCGTTAGCGCCACGGCGGTGGCTGCGGTCGTCAAGACGAGGAACGTCTTCACGATGGATCTCTTCATCTCGGTCTCCTTCGTTGTTGTGACTGCATCTCGGTCATGACTCACGCGCACGGCGGCGGGTCGTCCTCGATCCGGAAGACGGCCGGATTGGCGTCCGGGGCAACGTAGGTCGCGTAGATCGTCGCCGGCGCGTTGGTCATGTTGCGGACCTCCCGCGCCCCGTCGCCGTACTCGGTGAAGACGGCGCCGTTCGCAGAGCTCGGCCCGTACGTCGTCGCGTTGCACTCCGCATCGAAGAAGGTCACCTCGCCCGACTGCACCGCCACGATCACGAAGCCCGGGTGGTGATGCCAGCCGGTGCGACCGCCCGGATCGAACGTGATCGCCTGGACACGAACGTCGGTCGGATCCTTCGTCTGGAACTTGATCCGGTCGCTGTTCAGCTGAACGATCTCGTTGTTGTCGGCCTTCGGGACGAGATTCGTCGGGACGATTCCGAAAGCGGCCGATCCGAAAGCCACGGCCGCAAACGTTCCGACCGCGGCGACACCGATGTTCGCCGTAAGGACGCGCCCCCGCTTCCTACTCTTGCGCATGATCTTCCTCCCTATTCCTTTCGCTGAGAGGCGGCCATCGGCCGCCTCCACGATCCGGTCATTCACCGCAGCCGCTGCTCGTCCGCGGCCGCGAGCTCGATGACGGCCACGACCCGTGCGAACGGCACGCCCGCCAGTTCGTTGACGCGACGGACGTTCTCCGCCCCCGCCGCGCTGAACCGACAGAAACACGACTCGTCAGACGGCACGTAGAGCGAACCGAGATAGGAGACGTCCACGTCGCCTTCCGGCAGTCGCGCAAGCGCCTGCTCGAGCCACACGCGATCGCGGCCGGGAAGGTATCGCTCCACGAGATAGGTCGACATCGCGTTCCACCATCGCGGAGCGCCAAGGCGCGAACAACCGCGCAAATCTGTGGATTTACCCGAGCGGGGTTGCGGCCACGCGCGCGGCCAGCTCCGTGCGCGAGCTGACACCCAGCTTCCGGTACACCTTCGAGAGGTTCCACGCGATCGTGTTCGGGCTGAGGCTGAGCTCGGCGGCGACCTCGCGATTCCTGCGGCCCGCGACGACCAACTCGACGATCCGCCGCTCGGTCTCCGAGAGCCGGCCCTCGTCGGAGGTGCGCCCGCCGATCCGCCGGAGCTCCGAGCGCGCCTGCTCCAGCCACAGACGCGCGCCGAGCCGCTCGAAGATCTCGACAGCCCGTTGCAGGGACTCGCGCGCGGCACGCTTGTGCTGCGCCTTCCGCTGCACCGTTCCCAACGCGAGCAGCGTCCGCGCGAGCTCGAACGGCTGGTCAAGCGGGACGGTTTGGACGGATGCTGCTTCGAGCATCTCCACAGCGCGAGCGAGCTCGCCACGGGCCGCGGCGATCAGTCCACGGCAGCGGGCTGCGCCCGCGAGCGCCAATCCACGGGCAAGCCGTCGACCTTGCTCCTCGAGCTCTGCCGTAGCCCTCTCGGCTGCGTGCAGCTCGCCGACGAGCACCAGCGCTTCGACGCGGTCCGGGAGGAAGGGGACGATTCCCGTGTCGCCGAGGCCGAGGGCAACGACGAGTTGCGCGGTCTCATCGAGGTGCGAACGGGCGGCATCGGCATTTCGCAGCGAGAGCTCCATCGTCCCCAAAGCGGCAAAGATTCCCGCGCGCGTGTCGGGGCGAGCTTCCAGCTCCGCGAGTCGAAGCCCCTCCGCGGCAAGTGCCCGCGCGCGGGCGACGTCACCTCGAAGTGCCGCGAGTTGGACGAGCGCTTCGTGGCAGAACGTCTCGCCGAGCACGTCGCCTACCTCGCGGTCGATCGCGACCGCTTCGTCGGAGAGCTCCTGCGCCCGCCCCCAGTTCCCGGCGCGGATCTCGACCCGCGCCAGGCTCAGAAGGGAATCCGCATACCCGGCGTCGGCCCGCACTTGCCCTTCCGCGTTCAGCGCCTCGAACGACCGCCTCGCCCCTTCGAGGTCGCCGGTCGCCATGAGCTGGAAGGCCTGGACGAACCGTGCAACGCCGATCTCGCCGTACGGATTGAGAACCCCCGCCTCGAGCTCGAGGGCGCGCGCGATGCGCGCGACGTTGCTGCCTCTCCCGGCGTAGAAGTCGACGCTTGCGACGCTGACCAGCGCGCGGGCGAGCGTGACTGGGTCGCCGGCGCCTTCGGCCAGTGCAAGTCCGCGGGAGGCGTGATCCGCGGCAGCCGCGATATCGATCTGGGGGCATAGGCTGGACGCAAGGACGGTGTGGACCTCGGCCAGCAGCCTCGCATCGCCTTCTGCATCCGCGAGCGCCTGTACGAGGACATCGACGACTGCCGACGTGTCGGCTAGACCCCACGAGACGAGAGCGAGGGCGATCCGTGCCTTCTCCGGCCCCGTCGGCGCACTCGCTCGTGCATCTTCGAGCAACTGCTTCGCGCGCTTTTTCGACCCGGCACGCGCGAAATATCCGGCCCCCGCCAGCCGCCTCCGTTGGAGATCGTCGATCCGCTCTTCCGGTGTGAACCGCACGGCCTGTTCGCCGAGCGAGGCTGCACTCCCGACCGCTCCACGTTCGAATGCCCTTCGCGCAACGTCCTCGAGTGCATCGGCAACGGACGCGTCGGGCGGTTCCGCTGCGATCGCGAGATGGCGGGCGCGCTCCTCCGGATTGACATCGAGATCGGCGAGTCGGCGATGGAGTAGGCGCCTCTTGTGCAGCGGCACCTCTTCGTAGCAAGCCGGCGCCAGAAGGGGATGAGTGAAGCGGATCCGGTCGCCGTCGAGCTCGAGCACGCCTCGCTTCCGGGCGAGCTCAATATCGTCGACGACGGCGGGGTCCAGCGACTCCAGCAGTGTCACCGTGGGAACTGCGAGCGCGGCGACCTTTGCGAGCGTCTCGCGGACGCGCGAAGGCAACGCGCTCAACCGCTGCGCAACGACGGCGCGCAGGCTCTCGGGCAGACGGACATGCGCGCTCTCGGCGCGGATCGTCCCGTCGACGATCGCGCGCCCCAACTCGAGCGCGAAAAACGGATTCCCGCCCGCGGTCTCGTGCACGCGCACGAGAACCGGTCGCGGCAGGTCGAGCGCGAGGCGAGCAGACAGGAGCCCGTACGTCGCACCGACGGAGAGCGGCCGGATCGGAAGCCGTCGGAACTCTCCAAAGGCGCGGTCGAGCTCGAGCGGCGCCTCGACGGGCCGCCCCCGTACGGTCGCGAGGATTCCGACAGGCACACCCTCCAGCCGGCGAAGCACGAATCTGAGCAGGTCCGCAGAGCTCGCGTCGACCCACTGCACATCGTCGACTGCGACGAGGAGCGGCCGATCCTGAGCGAGCGCTCGTAGAAACGACAGGAGCGCGAGCCCGACGAGGCGCGGTTCCGGCGGCCCGTCCGGCTCGCGGATGAGGAACGCGATCTCGAGCGCACGCCGCTGAACCGAACCAGCTGCGGCAGCGTCTCCTCGAGCACCGGCGCGAACAGATCGCCGATGGTCGCGAACGCGATCTGCAGCTCGGACTGCGTCGAGCGCGCCGTGAGCACGCGGAGGCCACGCTCGTGCGCGAGGCGGACTCCTTCTTGCCAGAGCGCGGTCTTGCCGATTCCCGCATCACCGTCGAGGAGCAAGGCACGCCCACCGGCGGGCACAGCGTCCAGGAACTCGCCCAGCGCGAGCAACTCCTCGCCTCGGCCGATGATCTCGTCTGCCATGCGCCCTCATATTCCGGGGCGCAGCACACTCGCTCGCCACCCCTAGCGCGACAGAACCTCAGCGTGTACGAACGCCCGCCGGCGGCGTCCTTGCCTCCGCGCCTCTCAGTATCGGCCCTCACAGCCAACCACAGGCGACGGTCGCAATCAAACGCAGCACCGCGTTTCGGGGCAAGGATTTCCAGAATTAATAGAGTGGCGGCTCCGATGAAGATCGGCGTCTTCACGGTGCTCTACCAGGATCTCCCGCTCGAGGTGGCACTGGACAAGATCGCCGCACTCGGGATCGAGGCGGTCGAGATCTCGACGGGCAATTACGCGGGGACCGCCCACTGCGACGCGCGGGCGCTGATCGGGGACGACGAGGCCGTGCGCCGGCTCAAGGAGGCGGTCGAGCGACGCGGCCTCGTCATCAGCGGGCTCAGCCAGCACGGGAATCCCCTCCACCCCCAGGAGAAGGTCGCTCGGGCCACACACGAGACATGGCGGGCGACGGTGCAGCTCGCCGAGCTTCTCGAGGTGCCCGTCGTACTCGCCTTCTCCGGCTGCCCGGGCGACCAGCCGGGGGCGAGGTACCCGAACTGGGTCACGTGCCCTTGGCCCGACGACTACCTCGAGATCCTCGACTGGCAATGGAACGAGCGCGTCCTGCCGTACTGGACGCGGGAGGCGGCGTACGCCCGCGAACACGGCGTAAGGATCGCGCTCGAGATGCACCCCGGGTTCGTCGTCTACAACACCCAGACGCTGCTGCGGCTGCGCGAGGCGACAGGACCGGCGGTCGGCGCGAACTTCGACCCGAGCCACCTCTTCTGGCAAGGCGCGGACGTGGTGGAGGTGATCAACAGGCTCGGCCGCGAGGGGGCGCTTTTCCACGTCCACGCGAAGGACACCTACCTGAACCGGGCCAATATCCGGCTGAACGGCGTCCTCGACACAAAGCCGGGTGCGGCGGGACCGCCGGCGCAGGTCGCGGGACGGGCGTGGATCTTCCGCACGATCGGCTACGGGCAGGGCGAGCAGCGCTGGCGGGAGATCGTGAGCGCCCTGCAGGCGAACGGCTACGACGGTGTCGTCAGCATCGAGCACGAGGATCCCCTGCTCTCGATCGAGGAGGGACTTGCGAAGGCGGTGGAGCTCCTCGAGCGGATCGTCCCTCGGCAAGGCGTGGCTTGAGCTACGGCATCGGTTCGGCGCCGGCGACCGCATTGGTGCGACGAGGCGTCAGCGCGGGATGTACCGCTTGCGCGGTGCCGGCGCCGTGTGTTCCGGGAGGACATTGCGGTGCGATCGGCTGCGAACCGATGGGGTACCCGTTGGCCTCACGCCACTGCGCCTGGTGGTAACGCAACCTCCGACGGAACTCCGTCATCGCCGGTTGCCGCGACACATGGTCGTCGGCTTCCCAGCAGTGCGCGGCCTCGAGCTCTTGCTGGGTGAGCGTCACGGCCACCTCGATATCACGGATCGCGGCCTCTAGCAGGGCGAGAGCGGCAACGTCGGCGCCCCGCATAAAGAACGCGCCGCGCAATGCCGATCTAGTCGGCGTGGCAATGAGCATCAGCGGCGGCGCACGGCTGATGCGCGCCAGTTTCGACGTCGTTCGCCGGGACCGCGCCCTCCTGTGGTTTCCGGTGATCTCGACCGGGTGCCTCGCCCTCACCGCCGGCTTCTGGATCTTCGAGGGCGCGTGGTTGTACGCGGTCCGCGGCCCCGCGCTCCTCTTTGTGCCGCTAGTCGTTGCCGGCTTGTACTCGCTCGCCTTCATCGGCGTCTTCTTCAGCGTCGCACTCGCAGGTGCGGCGGCCGAGGTGATCAACGGCGGTGAGCCGTCGTTCAGCGACGGCGTCGACGTCGCCTGGACCCGGCTCGGTGGGATCGCCGGCTGGGCCGGCTACTCGATCTTCGTCGCGCTCGTGCTCGGGTTCGTCAAGAGCATCAAGGGCCTCCGCTGGCTAGGGACGGCGGCAGAGGTCGCATGGAGCTTCGCGACGATCTTCGTCGTCCCGCTGATCGCGCTCGAAGGTCTCGATTCAGCGAGCGCACGTCAGCGCTCGTTCCAGCTCGCCAAAGAGAACTGGCGCGCCGAGTCAGGCGGACTTGGCGCGTTGCAGGCGGGGCTCCTCCTACCCGGGCTGCTGTTCTACCTGGATGGGAAGCTGCTTTTCAGCGGGCATGTGCACTCGCTCGCCGGCAAGGCGCTGCTCGGGGCCGTGCTGCTCTGCGGGTTCGGCGTGGGAGTGGCCGTGAGGGTCATCAGGCAGGTGTTCGCGGTCTCGCTCTACCGCGTCGCGACGGCGAGCGGGACGGGCTAGAGCGGTTCGGGCCGGGTGCATCGACCGCTTACGCGGCGCACCACTTCTCTATGCCCCAACGAGGTCGCGATCAGGCCATCGTCGCTGAGCGTCCATTCCTCGACGCAGTAAGGTCGGCGACGTGGCGCTTTCTTCGTCCGACATAGCCGCCATCCGGGCAGCCGAGTCGGCTCTTGCCGAGGCTTTCGAGGACCCGGACCCCACCGCGTGGGTGAATTGCTACACAGCTGACGCGATCTTCGTGGGGCCCGGGGTTCCGACGATCGAAAGGGCGTGCCGCCCTGCTCGCCGTCGCAGCGCAAATCGCGATCTCTTCGATGCAGATCGTCGCCGACTCGACGATCGGGGCCGGCGACTTCGCCGCTACCACTGGCCGCGCGACCTGGGTCAGCGGCCCGAGGGACTCCGGAGCGCCGACGACGCGAAGGCGCTTCCTCATGGTCTGGCGGAGGGACCCCGATGGACGATGGCGAATCGCGCGCGAGTTGCTGAACGAAGACCTCTAGCGGTCCGTGCCGTTGTCATCCTGACAACGGCCGAATGGGCGGTACTAGGCTCGAACCAGTGACCCCAGCTTGTCGAGCCCGAACCGGTGCTGCCGCGCTTTCGCAACCGCTGTTCGCTTCTCGTGATTTTGCTGCGGTGTCTGCGACGCCGCGTTCGCTCGCGTTTCCGCGGGTTGTCGGCCCGTCCTGTTAGCGCGCGTTAGCACCGCCAATACGGTGGGAGGCGGCTCGATGCTGAGCCGCCTCCCGTGCCACAACGATCCTCCCTCAGCCGAGTGGCTGGAAGAAGTGGTCGACGACGTACCGGCCGACCTTGCGCCCGAGGCTCGAGCCTTGCTCGTCGGAGTTGCGGAAGTGGAAGCCGACCAGGACACGCGCCCAATCGACGTCCTTGACCACGTCCTGAAGGCGGTCGTACTCGCGCGTCGTGCCGGTGACCCGGCTGTCGAGCGAGAACGAGACCTTGTCGTTGCCGAAAGAACGCATCCAGGGCCTCGACGACGCCGGAGCTGTGGCAGGCGTGTGCCGACGGGTACTCCGGGAAGTTCGGCGTCGCGCGCAGCGGGCGCCAGGTCGGATCTGCCACCGTCGCCGGGTTGCCGTCGGTATCTGCCTGAGGGATCGCCTGGTAGGGACGCCAGAACCAGTAGTGATACTTCGCGTCGAAGCCGGCGATCATCGCGTCGCCTCCGGCCACATGAGTCATCGCCAGCATCCGCGCCGTCTGCACGAGGTCGAGGCCGCGCACGGCGGCGAGGCGGAGCATGCCGTCGTTCCACTGCCTGATGTCGTGGTCGGTCCAGAACAGCGCCTCGGTCGTCTGCTCGTCGGTCCTGGTCGCGCTGTCGAATCGACCCAGCTGCTCGACCTGCTCGAAGTCCTCGGCGTACTCGTCGCTGGTCAGGGGATTTGCGCCGTCGGGCCGAAACTCCGAGGCGCTCACGAGAGCGAGCGGCCGGATCCCGGGCAGGCGCAGACCGAGCACCGGCCGGGAGAGGTCGGGCTGCCAGACGCCGGGGCCGGACGGCGGCGGGCCGAGGCTCGCGACCGTGGGGTTCTTCTCCCGGCCGTCATTCGCACGGAGCGCGAGCACGGCCGCTGCGACCTGCTCGCCAATCGCGATCCCGTTCGCCTCCGCTGCGTCGTCCGGGATAGCGGCGAGGTAGGCGGCGTAGTCGCCGTCGAGGATCGCCTGCTGGCTCGGGTTGAGACCGAGCTGCGGCTGCAGGCCGATGAGCGTGTGGTGCGCCGCCGTCGCGATCGCGGCCGCCGCCGATGTGTCCGCCGGAGCGGTGAGCGCGATCGCGTACGGCGTGTAGCCGCCCTCGATCGCCACGGCCGCGTCGTAAATCGCCGCGTGGACGATGCCCATGTACGCCGCCGCCTCGCCCGGGAACTTGTTGCCGAAGTTCTCGGGACCCGCAGAGGGTGGGACGATTGCCCGCCGCGCCTCGTTGCTCCAAACGAGAACCGGCGTCGCCGACAAGGATGCGCCGGCCGACTTGCCGGTCGCCGGCGCGGAGCCGACGAACGCGGTCGCCCCAACGAGAACGACGAGAAGGGCGAATGCTGACCTAGATTTCATGGTTCCTCCTTTGCCGACGAGATCGCCTCGACGACACGAAGCGGCTCGAGCCCGGCCAGCTGCGCAACCAGCACGGCCTCGCGACTCGACGACGCTTCGAACGCGAAGAAGCAGATCTCGTCCTCGGGGACGTGGATCGATCGCTCGAAGGTGACGCGCGCCCCCTGACGCGTCATCTCTTCAGCGTTCGAGCGCGCCCGCCGTTCGCGCGCGTGGCGCTCACCTGCGGCGCCGCGTGCGAGGAACGTCTCGACGAGGTAGCTCGGCACGCGACCGACCGTAGGGGCCGGTGCTCAGTTTGAAATCGTGAGTTCCCCTGAACTTTGCTCGAATGCTTCAGCGTCCGGCCGGAACGTCCGTGCGAGTTCGGCTCGCGAGCGCACGCCGAGCTTGGGGTAGACGTGGGACAGGTGTGTCTCGACCGTGCGCTCCCCGAGAAACAACGCGGCGGCGACGTCTCTGTTCGTCCGGCCTTCCGCGACCAGGGCTGCGACGCGGCGCTCCGCGGCAGTCAGGCCTTCCTCGCGGGTGCGCCCCCCGATCCGGCCGAGCTCCGCGCGCGCCTTCGCGACCCAAGTGGCCGCTCCGAGTTGCTCGAAGCTGTCGAGGGCCGCGCGAATCGCGTCGCGAGCCGCGCGCTTCTGCCGCATGCGCCTGCGGGCGACGCCGAGCGCAAGCAGCGCGCACGCCCGCCCGAAGGTATCTCCGACGTTCTCGTGCTGCGCAACCGCCCGCTCCAGGAGGGGAACGGCCTGATCGACCGCGCCCTGAGCGGCGGCCACGAGACCGCGGCAACGCGTCACCTCGGCGAGCACCCACTCGCGGCCGAGCCGTGCCGCATCTGCCTCACAGACACCGAGGATTCGCAGCGCGTCGTCGATCCGGCCGAGCTCGAGGAGTGCCTCGACGTGGTCGGCCGTCCACCAGCGGTTCCTCGGCTCACCCCAGCCGAGCCTCGTCGTCTGCCGCTCCGCCCTGTCGAACCACACCGCAGCCGCAGCCGCGTCTCCGCCCCAGAATGCGACGAGTCCCATGATCCCGAGGTGGACGGGCGTGTGCAGCCCGATCTGCTGCTCTCCGAGCACCAGAGCGCGCTCCGAATGTGCACGGGCGAGCTCGAGCTGACCGCGATGGACGGCAACGGCCGCAATGGGAAGGTGGTCTTGCGGCTTATCGAGGCCGTATTGGATCGTGATATCGCGTGCGCGAGCGGCGTAGTCCGCGGCACGCTCCCAGCGCCCGCCCCACAGCTCGACCCACGCGAGTTCCGAGAGAAGGTCCGCGCTCCACAGCTCGTCGCGCTCGTGCCACTCTTGGTACTCGCGCTCCAGCAGCGCACGAGTAGTCTCGATGCTCTTGCCCATCAACGTGCCGGGGGTTGCCCTCTTGAGCAGCTCGCCGTCGCCGAGGGCGGTCGCGAGCTCGTACGCCCGCGCTGCGTGTGCCGGCGCTTGAGCATCGCCCACGGCCCCGCCGAGGAACGTGAGCATGTTCAGCGCGCGGATCCGGAGCGCGTCGTCGTCGAGATCGTCGGCGAGCGCGAGCGCCACACGCGCGTGCCCCAGCGCTCCCACGAACCCCTTCTTGAAGCGCGTCGTCCACGCGAGTCGGCAGTGGATCACCGCCTGCAGTGCGGGACGCGAGGCGGCCTCGCGCAGGGCTTCCTCGAGCAGCGCGACGGCGGGGTCGAGGCCCTCCAACTCGGCGAGGAGGACGAGAGCCTCCGCGCGCAGCGGGCCGATGTCGCTCTCGGCGAGCACCTCGGTCGCGATCATCCGGGCGCGCGTCCACTCCCCGGCAGCATGCTGCGCACGAGCCGCCGCCAGCGCTCGACGGCGGCGCTCGTCGCACGCGTCCGGCGGCGTCAGTCGGACCGCCTGTTCCGCGAGCTCGGCTGCGACGGCCGACGCGCCGCGCTGGGCTGCGAGCATCGCCGCGTCGTCGAGCACCCCGGCGGCGTCTGCGTCCGGCCCGTCCCTCGAGAGTGCGAGGTGACGGGCGCGGAGAAGCGGGTCCCCGACGACTTCCGCGAGTCGTTCGTGAACGCTCCGCCGCTCCTCGCCGAGATCGCGGTAGAGGACCGAGGACAGCAGCGGGTGCGTGAACCGGATCATCCCGTTTTCGCGCTCGATCACGTGCGCGACCAACGCCGGGTCGAGCGCACCCGGCGCGACGCCCGCCTGTTCGAGGAGGGGCTCCGAGAGCGTCCCGAACGCGGCCGCGAGCGCGAGCGCCTCGAGCGCCGACGCGGGAAGCCCGGAGAGCCGCGCCCGCACGAGCTCTTCGAGCGTCTCGGGAACCGGAAGCGGCCGCAGCGGGTCGACGTCCGCATCGAGAACCCGGGCCACCTCCAGCGCGAAGAACGGATTTCCGCCCGACGTCTCATGGATGCGGAGCAACGTCTGGCGCGCGAACGCGATGCCGAGCCGATCCCGCAGGAGGCGATGCAGCGCGCCGACGCTGAGAGGTCCCACCGGGACCCGCCGGACGCGCTCCGCACCGAGCGCTTGCTCGAGGCCCGAAGACTGCGCTCCGTCGACGAGCCGCCGCGCGAGCAGCAGGCGCACGGGGTTCGCGTCGAGCCTACGCAAACCGAACTCGAGCGCGCTCGACGACGAGGCATCGAACCACTGGACGTCGTCTACAGCGATCAGGAGCGGCTCCCGATCACTGAGAAGCTGGAGCACGTCGCGCACTGCCACGGCGAGCGCGCGGTGATCAACCGGGTCGCCTGACTCATCCTCTCGAAGCAACGCGACCTCGAGTGCGCGCCGCCTCGGCGTTGACAGCGCAGGCAGGACGTCGGCAAGGGCGTCCTCGAACAGATCGCCCAGCCCTGCGTGCGCAAGGCCGCGCTCGGCCTCTGCCGGCCGCGAAGAGAGCACGAGAAAGCCTCGCTCGCGTGCGCCGGTGACGGCGGCAAGCCAGACCGTCGACTTCCCAATCCCCGGCTCGCCCTCGAGCACGAATCCGGCAGGGCTCTCGACGGGATCGTCGAGGAAGGCGTACACGGAGCCGAGCTCCTGTTCCCGGCCGACGACCTCGCCTGTCATCACGGCGCACCAATGGTGACAGCGCGCAGCGCCGAAGTCAGCTAATCGACTGCTCAAGCGCGGCGACGATGACGAGATCGAAGTGATGGAGCAGTGGACGCCCGAGGTACGGCTCGTCGTCCGGGGTGACCGACACTCTCGTGCGGTAGTCGCGAGCGGATTCGCTTGGGACTTCGGCCGCGGGCTGCGACCGGCGCCACTCCTACCAACATCGGCCGAGGCATATGGCGCGACTTCAAGCGGTCTTCTATCGAGCGCGCAACGGGTCCGAACCGGTCGATGAGTTCAGCGAGGCGGTCGGCGATCCTGATCGGCAGGCGGCGATCGACTTCCAGATCGACCGCCTCAAGATGCTCACGCCGGCGAACCCGCACCTGCCGTTCCCGCACTCCTCGCAGGTCGAAGGCGAGCTTTGTGAACTGCGCTGCCACTACGGACGTGAGCTCTACCGGATCTTGTATCGGCGCTCGAGGAATCTGATCATCCTCCTGCACATGTTCGAAAGGACACGGACAAGCTCCCTCAGCGTGAGATCGAGATCGCGAGCAACGCTGGGCAGACTTCAAGAACCGCATTGACGCGGAGCAGCGGCGACCTCCACGCGCGGCGGGTCACGACACTCCTTGATGCCGGCGCTTGCACTACTTATCAATATTGGTAAGCTGAGCTCATGAGTCGACGCGTACGGAGCCCGATCGGAACCTCTGCGGCTGACGCCGCTCAGCGTCGGCGTCGTCGTGATCCTAGGTACCGCGCTGCGCAGGAGCGTCTGGCGCCTTACGAGGGGATCGCGCGGTTCGTGATCATGCGTCGCGGCGAGCTCGGGCTCACCCAGGAGCAGCTCGCCGAGCGGATGGGGACGAGCCACTCCGCCATTTCGCGAATCGAGTCGGGCGGACATCGTACGAGCATCGCGACACTGGAACGACTCGCGCAGGCGCTCGAGGTCCGGTTCGTCATCGGCTTCGAGACTGGCCCTGTCGAGGCGCCTGTCCGCGAGCTCGTCTCGCTCTGAGTCCCTCGCAGCGAATCGGGGAGTGGCAAGGGAGTCGCGCACTGCGGAAGAAGTAGCGTTGCCCCCGATCGGCGACGAAGGAGACGACGCGTGCGAGACGACGCAGACCAGATCTGGAATCGATCACTCGACCTTGACTTCGAGCCAACCCTGGAAGGCGACGGGGCGCTCAAGGCCGTTCTAGGCTTCCACAGCTTGGCGATGAACGGCGGACTCGGGAACAGCCTCGAGGTGGACTACGCTCAAGCTCGCCAGGCGGCTGACGGCTTCCGATCTTTCGGTGCCATCGAACTTGGCCTACTCGTCGACGAAGCATGCGATGTCGTAGACCGACTCGCCCGAAGCGGAGAGTTCGACATCGTTGATCTAACCGACGAGGAGGCGGCGAGACTCGAGGCACTCGAGGAGCGTTACGGCGAGCTCGTACCGTCTGACACCCGCCTCGAAGAGATCTTCCACGGGTATTTGGATAGGCACCCGGAGAAGTTCGAGCCAACGTCTTAGCGGCGACGGCCTGTCGGTCGGGCTCAGGCGGAGTCAGCCGTCGCGCCGGCGGACGTGGGCGGACTCGAGCGGACGAGAACGGCGCGTACCGTCGACGGCCACCACTGACGGCCGCCTTGCGAGGTTCGGACGCCGTCGGCGTTGAGTCGTCGCGCGATCTCGCCTAGCGTGCGCCCGTCCGCGTACTCGCCGCGGATGCGCGCAACCTGAAGGGTGCCAATACTCGGATTCCGCGCTGCACCGGGGGTTGACACCGCTCACTAGCGCGAGATCACGTCGACCCGCGCCCCGGGGTGTCGCGCTCTCCAGGACTCCACGAGCCCCGCCAAAACCGCGCGGTCCTGCCGATCGCTGACGCTGTTCAAAAGCTGCGTCTCGATCGCATTGCTGCCCTCCGTGAGCGCAAGGCACCCCGAACCGCGCAGGAACTCGAGCAGGTCGTCGCGCAGGGTCGGCGGATCGATCTTCAGCCGCATCACAGTGGGCGCCTGTTGAGAGCAGGGATCCTCGCGCGCGCCCGCACCGAAGAACCGCCGAAATCAACGCACCTTTCCACCACGGTCCAGACACCCTCCCCCACTCGGAACAGCCACGAAACCCGCCAAGCCAACCCCCGCTCGATCTAGCCTCGCAAGCGCTGACAGCTCCTCGGCCCGCAAGTTCGCAATCCGATCCCCCTGCAAATGAACCGATTTGACTTGGCAGGCTGAGTTTGCGAACCCCGTGCGCATCCGCCGAACGTAATCGAAGCTGGCCGGCAAGTCGGTGAGTTAGAGGCACTCGTTTAGGCGCTGGGTTTCCGGTAGCGAGGCGAGCGTTTTGAGCGTGGTGTTTTCGATCTGCCGGATCCGTTCGCGGGTGACGCCGAAGGTTCGGCCGACCTGATCGAGCGTCCGCGGCTGACCGCCGTCGAGGCCGAAGCGCAGCTCGATTACGCGGCG
>WNGA01020703.1_pt1 | contig 14781 bp, 13 predicted proteins | sample 5400061 | NCBI WGS metagenome assembly WNGA01 (sample SAMN13153366, study PRJNA577476) | soil metagenome | isolation source: 100 cm soil or saprolite under grassland replicate 2 | place: USA:California | collected 2016-06-15
GCCGCCGGGGACCGCCCCCCTTCCTCCGCGAACTACAGTCGGTCGGGCGGCGGTCCCCGGCGGCCCTGATTCCGGCGTCGGCACAAGTGGAGCCGGGGTCGTACCGTTGAGAGATGTTGTTTGGGTGGGAGCCGGCGCGGCGGGGTTGGCGGTGGCTGGTCGTCGGCATTGGGGTGGTACTTCTCGTCGCGCTTCCCGTGGTGGTGAGGGCGCTGCCGGTGTCGGACTCTTCGGTGCCGGCGGTGGCGCTGCTGGACCGGGTGCAGTCGTCGACCACCGTGCCGTATCAGGGATACGCGGAGTCGCGGGGGCGGATTGGGTTGCCGGATGTGCCCCGGGCGGGGCGGGTGGTGGCGTTGCTGGGGGAGACCACCCGGATGCGGGCGTATGTCGCCGGTCCCGAGCGGTGGCGGGTCGACGAGCTGACGGCGATCGGGGAGCGCGACCTGTACCGCGAGAGGTGGGGGACGTGGCTGTGGGACTCGGGCGAGCGGCGGGCCGTGGCGACCGTCGGGGAGGCGGCGGTTCGCTTCGCGCGGCCCGCTGACCTGCTGCCGCCGGAGCTGGGGCGGCGGGTCGCCGCGGCCGCCGAGCCGAGCGAGGCGAGCAGGCTCCCGGCGCGGCGGGTCGCCGGGGTCGAGGCGGTCGGGCTGCGGATCACGCCCCGCTCGCCGGACACCACCGTGGCGCGTGCCGATCTGTGGGCCGACCCCCGCAGCGGCCTGCCCGTCAGGGTCGAGCTGACCGCCAGGGGAGCGAGCGCGCCGATCGTCACCACCGCCTTCCTCGACCTGCGGCTGCGAGCTCCCGAGCCGCGCCTGCTCGGCTTCGCCGTTCCCGACGGCGCCGAGGTGCAGACCGACGCCACCCCGGACGTCGCCAGGGCGATCGACCGCTTCTCCCCGTTCGTGCTCCCCGACTCGCTCGCCGGCCAGCCGAGGCGGACCCGGGTGGCCCGCGCCGCCTCGACCTACGGCCGAGGGTTCGGCCTGGTCGCGGTGCTGGCGTTCCCAGCCCGGTTCTCGCCCCGCACCCGCGACTTCCTCGACAAGGTCCCGGCCAAGGCCGGCCCGTGGGGGGTGGCCAGCGTGGTCGCCACCCCGCTGCTCAACGGCATGGTGTTCGAGCGGGGTGAGGTCGCCTACGCGCTCGCCGGGACGGTGCCGCAGCCGGTCCTGGAGCGGGTCGCGACCGAGCTGGCCCGCGACGGGGTGGGCCTGCGATGAGCGATCTCACCGGGGCACCCCCCCGGGGTTCCCCGGACCCCTCCGACCGATCCGCCGGGGCACCCCCGCGGGGTTCCCCGGACCCCTCCGGCCCGGTGATCCAGACCGCGGGGCTGACCAAGCGCTACGGCGGCCTGGTCGCCGTGGACGGCGTCGACCTCCGGGTCGACCAGGGCGACCTGTTCGGCTTCCTCGGCCCCAACGGCTCCGGCAAGACCACCACCGTGCGCATGCTGCTCGGCCTGGTGTTCGCCACCTCCGGGCGCATCGAGGTGCTCGGCCGGCCCATGCCGCGGGCGGCGGCGGCGGTGCTGCCGGCGGTCGGCTCGCTGGTCGAGGGGCCGGCGTTCTATCCGCATCTGTCCGGCCGCGCCAACCTGGCGCTGTTCGACGCGGCCGGGCCCGCCGGAGGGGTCCGGGAGACCCCGGGAGGGTCCCCCGGTCGGTCGGGCCGCCGCCGGGACCGCCGCCGCCGCATCGACGACGCGCTCGGCCGGGTGGGCCTGGACGAGGTCGGCCGCCGGCCGGTCAAGGCGTACTCCTCGGGCATGCGGCAGCGACTCGGCCTGGCCGCCGCGCTGCTGCGCGCCCCACGACTGCTGGTCCTCGACGAGCCCACCAACGGCCTCGACCCCAAGGGCATGCGCGAGGTCCGCGACCTGCTCGCCGAGCTGGTCCGCGGCGGCGGCACCACCGTGTTCCTCTCCAGCCACCTGCTCGCCGAGGTGGAGCAGGTCTGCACCCGGGCCGCGATCGTCCACCAGGGCCGGCTGGTCGCCCAGGACCGCGTCGAGGCGCTGCTCGCCCCGACCGGCCGGGTGATGGTCACCACCCCCGACCTGCCGAAGGCCGCCGCGCTGGCGACCGCGCTGCCCGGCGTTCGGCTCGGCGGGCGGCACGCCGACCGCCTGACCGTCCAGCTCGACGGCGCCGCCCCTGAGGAGCTCAACCGGCAGCTCGTCGCCGGCGGCGTCCGGGTCCGCGAGCTGCTCGTCGAGCGGCCCTCGCTGGAGGACGTGTTCCTGGAGCTGACGACTGCGGGGGGCTCCGCCCCCCGCAGGCCCCCCGACCGGGTTCCCGGTGAATGGGGGCGCGATGCTGCTGGTTGAGCTGCGCAAGCTGGTCGGGCGGCCCCGCACCTGGGTGACCATCGGGCTGCTGGCCGGCCTCCCCACCCTGGTCGCGGTGTTCCTGCGCGTCACCGAGATCGGCCCGCGGCCGGGGCAGGGGCCCGCCTTCCTGGCACAGGTGCTCGGCAACGGCGCGCTGTTCCCGGCCGCCGCCCTCGCCCTGATCCTGCCGGTGTTCCTGCCGGTGGCGGTGGCGGTCCTCGCCGGCGACGCGATCGCCGGCGAGGCCAACGCCGGCACGCTCCGCTACCTGCTCGTCCGGCCGGTCGGGCGGACCCGCCTGCTGCTGGTCAAGCTGGCCGTCACGATCGTGTTCGTGTTCCTGGCGGTGCTGGTGGTCGCGGCGGTCGCGTTCGCGGTCGGGGCCTGGCTGTTCGGGGTCAAGCCGCTGCCGACCGTCTCCGGGCAGACGATCGCCGCGCAGGACGCCACCTGGCGGACGGCGGCGACCGTCGCCTACGTCGCCTGGTCGATGCTCGGGGTGGCGGCGGTGGCGTTGTTCGCCTCCACCGTCACCGACTCGCCGCTGGCCGCCGCCCTCGGCGCGCTGGCGGCGCTCGTCACCTCCCAGGTGCTCGACCTGCTGGACGCCGCCGCCGCGGTCCAGCCCTACCTGCCGACCCACTACTGGCTCGCGTTCGTCGACCTGTTCCGCACGCCGGTCCTGTGGCGCGGGGTCGGCCGCGGCTTCGCGGTCCAGGCGGTCTACATCGCCGTCTTCCTCGGCGCCGCCTGGGCGAACTTCGCCACCAAGGACGTCAAGAGCTAAGCTCCGGCCATGCGCACCCCACCCGCCCGCACGCCGTTCCGGTCGGGCAACCCCGCCCTGAGCGAGCGCGTCTTCGCCGGCGGCGTCACCGTCACCGGCGACGCCATGACCGTGCAGGGCACGATCAACAAGACCGCCCTGCTGCTGGTGCTCGCCTTCGCCACCGCGGCCGCGAGCTGGGTGCTCGGCACCGCCGGCGGCGCCGGGATCGGGGGGTGGGCGCTCGGTGCCGCCATCGCCGGCCTGGTCGTGGCCATCGCCACCTTCGTCAGGCCGCGGTGGTCGCCGGTCACCGGCCCGCTCTACGCCCTGCTGGAAGGGGTGTTCCTCGGGCTGGTGTCGATGGTGTTCGAGGCCCGCTACCCGGGGATCGCGACCCAGGCGGTCGCCCTCACCTTCGGCGTGCTCGGGGCGATGCTGTTCGTCTACAAGACCGGCCTGGTCAAGGTGACCCAGCGGTTCCGGGCGGGCGTGGCCGCCGCCACCCTGGCGATCTTCGCCACCTACATGGTCGCCCTGGTCCTCGGCCTGTTCGGCATGCGGGTGCCGCTGCTGAACGACGCCAGCCCGCTCGGCATCCTGATCAGCGTGGCGATCGTGGTCGTGGCCGCCCTCAACCTGGTGCTCGACTTCGACCTGATCGAGCGCGGCGCCAGGGCCGGCGCGCCCCGCTACATGGAGTGGTACGCCGCCTTCGGCCTGCTGGTCACCCTGGTCTGGCTCTACCTGGAGCTGCTGCGCCTGCTCGCCAAGCTGCGCGAGCGGTAGGGTCAGGTGACCACGGCCCGCGCCAGGGCCTGGCGGGCGTGGTCCTCTGGGAACGGGGCGCGGCGCAGGGCTTCCGCCGCGGGCAGCGCGCCGGTCGCCACCCTGGCGCAGAGATCGGCCATGGCGGCCAGCTCCTGCCGCTGGCGGCGGACGAAGTCGACGCCGACCACGTCGCCGTGGCCGGGCACCACGGAGGACGGGGCGAGCTCGAGCAGGCGGTCGACCGTGCCCGGCCACTCCAGCGGGAAGGCGTCGCCGTAGGACGGCGGCGCGCCCTCCTCGACCAGGTCGCCGGCGAACACCACGCCCGCGTCCGGCACCAGCACCACCAGGTCGTTGTCGGTGTGCCCGCGGCCGCAGAAGCGCAGCTCCACCGGCCGGCCGCCGACTTCCACGGTGGCGCCGGCGTCGGCGACCGCCCGGTCGGGCGGGTCGATCCGGACCGCCGCCAGCGCCGCGGCGACCTCCCGCGTCCCGCGCATCACGGCGCGCCGCTGCTCCTCACCGCGGTCGCGCAGGTCCTCGATGCAGCGTTCGTGGCCCCAGATGGCGGCCGGCCGCAGGGTGGCGTTGCCGAAGCAGTGGTCGAAGTGGGCATGGGTGTTGACGACCTGGCGGCAGGGGAACCGGGTCAGCGTCCGCAGGTCGGCCAGCAGCTCCTCGGCCTCGGCCGCCCAACCGCGGGTGTCGACCACCAGCACCTCGCCGTCGCCGAGCACCGCGCCGACGTTGAGGTCCAGGCTGCGGTAGCGGAACCGGAAGACCCGCTCGCCGACCTCCTGCCAGCCGCCGCCGTGCCCGCTCAAGCTCGCCCAGCGACCAGCCGGCCGTCCTGCCAGACGGCGTCGACCCGGTCGGGCAGCGTGGCCAGCTCGAACGGGTCCCCGTCCACCGCCACCACGTCGGCCCGCTTGCCAGGCTCCAGCGTGCCGAGCTCCGCCTCCAGCCCCATGAGCGCCGCCGCCGACGCGGTGGCGGCATGCAGCACCGCCGCCGGCTCCATGCCGCCCTTGGCCATCAGCTCCAGCTCGGCGAGGTTCCTGCCGTGCGGGGTCACGCCGCTGTCGGTGCCCATGGCGACCTTGACGCCGGCCCCGACCGCGCGGCGGAAGGAGTCGGCGTGGGCCTCGGCGACCTCGGCCGCCTTGCGCACGGCGGCGTCGGGCAGGGGCACCCCGGCCGCGGCGGCGGCCAGCACCCCCCTGGGGGCGACCAGGGTCGGGACCAGCCAGGTCCCCCGCTCCAGCATCAGCTCGATCGCCTCGTCGTCGAGGTAGATGCCGTGCTCGATCGAGCGGATGCCGGCGCGGACCGCCGCCTTGATGCCGTCGGCGCCCTGGGCGTGGGCCATCACCCAGCGGCCGGCGGCGGCCGCCTCGGCGACCAGGGCGGTCAGCTCGTCCTCGCGGAAGTGGGCGCGCCTGGGATCTTCGGTGGGGGAGAGCACGCCGCCGCTGGTGGCCACCTTGATGACGTCGGCGCCGGCGCGGACCAGCTCGCGGACCTTGCGCCGCAGCTCCTCGGGCCCGTCGACCACGCCGTCGGGCATGCCAGGGTAGAGCGCCCAGAAACGGAGCTCCTGGCCGGACGCGTACCAGTCGTCGCCGTGCCCGCCGGTCTGGCTGAGCAAGGTGACGGAGATCTGCATTCGGGGGCCGGGGACCAGCCCATCGGCCACCGCTCGCTTGATGCCGGCGTCGGCCCCGGCCGCGTCCCGCACGGTGGTGATGCCGGCGGCCAGGGTCGCGGCCAGGTTCCCGACCGTCTGGAAGAACCGGTAGGAGAAGGGCCGCTGCAGGTGGCCGAGCAGGTCGACGTCGCTGATCGTGACGTGGGTGTGGCAGTCGAACAGGCCGGGCAGCAGGCAGCGTCCGGCCATGTCCACGGCCTCGTCGCCGTCCAGCCCGGGGCCGACGGCGACGATGCGGCCGGCCTCGATGACCACGTCGGCGTCCCGGACCGGTGCGCCGGTACCGTCGAAGACCCGGCCGCCGGCCAGGATCGTCCTGCTCACGTACGGAGCCTGCCCAGTCGGCTGGCTGCCTGTCAACGCGGGCCCGGGTCCTGGACTCCTCCGGTCAGCGGTGCGGCTGGCCGTCGGGACGGCGGGCCCGCTCGGGGGCGTTGCGGTAGTCGGTGAGGCCGATCACGTTGCCCCACGGGTCGGCCACCTCGACCACCCAGCCGGTGCGCAGCTCGGTCGGCTCGGCGACCAGCGTCACCCCGGCCGCCGTCAGGGCCGCGCCGGCCGCGCGGGCGTCGGGCACCTCCAGCCACAGCCGTGGCGACGGCCGCGGCGGGCCGAGCGGCACGTCGCCGGACCGGACCAGCAGCCCCGGCTCCTCGTCGCCGAGCCGGAACCCGACGACGCCGGCCTCCGGGAAGTCGAACTTGACCCCGAGCCCCAACCGCCCGCCGTAGAACCCCCTGGCGACCTCCAGGTCGCCGACGTCCAGCAGCACGTTGTCCACACCCAGGACGTTGATCATCTCGCCTCCCTCGAACCCCCCCCAACTGCAGCAGATAGTAGGCCGCCGGTTTGACAAGTGGGGCGCCGCCGGGGCATCAAGGGGTGGGAGGGCAGCCGCCCCCGGCTGCCCGGGGAGGTCTCCACATGCCCCCGGACCCCTACGAGCGCCTCCAGGCTGCCCGGACGGCGGTCAAGGCGCTCCAGGACGAGCGCTCGACCCTCGCGGTCCGCCTGGCCGAGCTGGCCAGAGGCGGCGACGAGGACGACATCATGACCGCGTCGGCGCGGCTGGACACGCTGCCCGGCGAGCTGCTCCGGGCCGAGCTGCGGCTGGCCCGGGCCGACCACCAGGCCGCCCAGGCGACCCTGCGGGCCGCGGAGGCCAGCCTCGCCGCCCGGGTCGACCTGGACGAGCTCGATCCCGACCCCGCCGACGCGGGCGGCGCCCGGCACCCGGCCACCGCCCCGCGGGGCGCCCGGCCGAAGGGCTCCGGCCGGGCAGCGCCGCCGGAGGGGTCCGGGGAACCCCAGCGGGGTGCCACGGTGGATCGGGAGGGGTCCGGGGAACCCCAGGGGGTGCCCTGGTGGATCGGGAGGGGTCCGGGGAACCGCAGGAGGATCGGCCGGAGGAGCCGGGCGACCCGGGCGAGGACGGCGCCGAGGCCGACCCGGGCAAGGCCGATGACGCCGCGGAGCCGGCGGAGGCGGCGGACGAACCGGCCGCCGTCGCGGGGGCCCGGCGGGTCGCCGACGAGCAGTGGGTCAGGGACTGCCGGTCGGCCGCCGAGCGGGCCGAGCGCCGCGCACGCGAGCTGCAGGTGGCCGTCGACCCGCCGAGGCCCGCGACGCGATCGAGCGCGCCAGGGAGGCGAGCAACCAGGCCGAGCTCGACATCATCCAGGCCACCGAGCTGGCCAGGGTCGCCCTCGAGGGGCTGGCCGCCGCCAGGGCGGGCGCCGACTGGCGGGCCCTCGAGCACGCCCGCCAGGCCCGGACCACCGCGGCCGGGGCGATCGGGCCGGCCTGGGAGGCATCCCGATGGGCCGGTCTTCGGGTCGCCAGGGCCGAGTACGAGCTGGATCGCCTGGTCGAGGAGCGCCTCGCCGGTGCCGCTCAGCCCTCCGGGGGCCCGAACGGCTCGATGCGCGGGTTGCCGTAGACGCCCTCGACGGAGTCGGCGTCCCGGACCCGGGCCGCGGTCGCCTCGTCGACCAGGATGGTGTACAGGTGCTCGCTCGGGCTGATGTTGACCACGCCGAAGCCGGTGTCGAGCTCGCCCTCGCCCAGGTCCAGCAGCCGCCGGACCTCGGCAAGCGACGCGTGCTCGGGATCGAGCTTAAGGGTCACCATGACCTTCGGCATTTGTCCACCGTAGCGCGTTGGCGCCGGGCCTGCGCTCCCGACCGGCCAGCTACCGTCTCCTCGCCCGCGAGGCGGCGCCGCGCCGGCTGGAACGCTTGACCCCGGCGAGGGCGGCGGCGAGGGCCGTCCCGTCGATCGCGCCCCAGCCGAAGTCGTGGTCGAAGCCGGTGCCGCCGAGGTCCTCGGCGGTCTTGAACAGCAGCGCCCGCAGCTCGGCGGGGGACAGCACCGACGCCGGGTAGCGCTCCCGGACGGCCGCCACCACGCCCGCCGCCACCGGGCAGGCCGCCGAGGTCCCGCCGTCGGCCGGGTAGACGCCCGAGCCGCGGAAGTGGGTGTAGGCCGACAGGTCCGGCTTGGCGGGCGCCAGCCGCCCCGGTCCCTGGGAGGAGTAGCCGACCCGCCGCTTCTTGGTGTCGATCCCGGCCACCGACAGCACGCTCGGGTGCGAGTTGGCCCCGCAGATCGGCATGCCCGCGTCGAACTCGCAGCGGCCGTCCGGGCAGTCGCGGCCGCAGTTCCCGGCCGCGAACAGGATGTCGGCGCCGGCGGCCTCCAGGCTGGCCACGATCACGTTGAACGGGTGCGCCGGGTTGTCGGAGTAGTTGCCGGGGTGGCCGACCGGGAAGTCCCAGACAGGGGAGAACATCCCCCAACTGTTGTTGACCACCAGCGAGCGACGGCTGGCCGCCTGCGCCGTGACGAGGCCGAGGAGCTTGGAGTAGGCGAGCACGGCGTCCGACAGCAGCCCGGACATGGCCGTCTCGCCAGGGGTCGACGACAGCAGCAGCGCGTAGTCGAGCAGGATCGCCTTGGGCGCCGCGATGCCGATGTCGTAGGCGCACATGGTGCCGTGGCCGACCGGGTGCTGCCCCGGCCTGGTCGCCACCTCCGCCGGGCTCCAGCTCTTGCGGGTGGACAGGACCGGGTCGCGGCCGCGCTCGCGGAGGTGGGCGCGGTTGACGCCGGTGTCGACCACCGCCACCGGGACCCGGTAGCCGTCCATGCCGGCATCGGCCAACGCCTTGACCCCGAGCAGGCTGGCGACGTCGGCGTCGGCGCCGACCGGCGGGCTGCCCGGGCACACCAGGCACGTCGAGATGACCGGGTCGGCGAACACACCGACCACCTCCGGCCGGGCGGTCGCCTCGGCGACGGCGGCGCGCTGCGCGTCCGGGTCGTCGGGCACCGTGCCCCTGACCAGGTAGGTGGCCTGCTCGGGCGCGGTCGAGAAGGTCACGGCGGGGGAGTAGTTGTAGGGGTTGGCACCCGGCTGCGCAGCCTGCGGGGTGGGGACCTGGACGGGCGTGAACGCCGGGTCGATGACCAGGCCGGCGATCGGCTCGGCGGTGGCCGCGGCGAACGACGGCAGGACCTCCCCGCGCAGCGTGGCCGCCGCCGTCTGGGGCGACGACCGGAACTGGACCAGTACGCGCATGGGCCATCCCCTTCCAGGTGGCGTGGGTGCTGCCAGCACGCTAGGGCCGCGGAGCAAGCCCGTCAATCGCCGCCGAATGCCCCGGCTGGCGCCGCGTGCCTATCCCGCGGCGCGCGCCCCGGACGCTCGCAGGCCGGCGCAGTCGGCCGGTGCCGGCGGGCGGGGCAGGGCGCCGTCGAGGGCGCGGGCCACCAGGCCGAGCACGAGCGGGTCGCGGACCAGGCCACCGTGACCGACCCCCGACCCGGCGCAGACGTCCTGGACGCGGACGTTGACCGCCCCTTGGAGGCTGGCGGAGGCCGGCGGTGTCACGGTCTGGTCGCTGGCCGTCCAGATGCTGGTGAAGGCCGGCCCGGCCGGCGTCTCGTCGCCGCGGTTGAGCCGCGTCAGCAACGCCGACCCCGGGACGAGCTGGGCGCAGGCGCCGGCGCAGAGCCTGGCGTCCACCGCGGCGGCGGCGCCGGCGAGCTCGGTCCCGTGATTGGGGGTGCCGAGCAGCACGACCCGCCGGCTGCGGGCGACGCCGCCACGGTCGGCCAGGAAGGCGCGGACGACGATCCCGCCCGCCGAATAGCCGACCAGGTCGACGCTGGCGGCGCCGGTCCGGTCGACCGCGCGTTCCAGCACCCGGGCGGCGGCGGCGAGGTCGCCGGTGCCCCGGTCGGGCAGGGCGACCACCACGACCCGCCGGCCACCCGCCCGCAGCCGAGCCGCCAGCGTGCCGAGCGAGGCGGGCGAGCCGTCGAAGCCGGGGATCAGCAGCACCGGCACCTCGCCGACGCGTCCCCGCCCGGGCGCTGGCCGCAGCGCCAGGACGGCCGCCAGGACGACGGCGGCCGCCAGCGCCAGCACCACCCCGGCGACGAGCGCCCGCCGCCGCGGGCTGAGCGAGGAGAGCCCCACACCAGCATTGTCCCGCGGACAGCGACTAATCTAGGCCGCAACCACCCGAGGAGGCGGAGGCGTCATGGCCGACAAGTACGTGTACGACTTCGAAGAGGGCAACAAGGACATGAAGTACCTGCTCGGCGGCAAGGGCGCCAACCTCGCCGAGATGACCAGGATGGGCCTGCCCGTGCCGCACGGCTTCACCGTCACCTGTGAGGCCTGCAACGCCTACCGGGCGGCCGGCAGGCGCTTCCCCGGCGGCATGCTCGACGAGGTGGCCGACCACCTCCGCCGGCTGGAGGAGCGGATGGGCCGCCAGCTCGGCGACCCCGGCGACCCGCTGCTGGTCTCGGTCCGCTCCGGCGCCCCCTTCTCGATGCCGGGCATGATGGACACGGTCCTGAACGTCGGCCTGAACGACGAGAGCATCGAGGGCCTCACCAAGCAGACCGGCTCGGAGCGGTTCGCGTGGGACTCCTACCGCCGGCTGCTGCAGATGTTCGGCAAGACCGTCATGGGCGTCGACGGCGACCGCTTCGAGGACGCCATCGAGCACGCCAAGGAGGCCAAGGGCGTCCGCAACGACGTCGACCTGGACGAGGCCGACCTGCGCCGCCTGGTGGACGAGTTCAAGCGCATCGTCGCCGACGAGACCGGCCGCGACTTCCCGCAGGACCCCAAGGAGCAGCTCGAGCTCGGCATCCAGGCGGTGTTCGGCTCCTGGGACAACAAGCGGGCGGTCGACTACCGGCGCAAGAACAAGATCGACGACTCCCTCGGCACCGCCGTCAACGTCCAGGCGATGGTGTTCGGCAACCGCGGCGACGACTCCGGCACCGGGGTCGCCTTCACCCGCAACCCCGCCAACGGCGAGGCGGCCCCCTACGGCGACTACCTGCCCAACGCCCAGGGCGAGGACGTCGTCGCCGGGATCCGCAACACCATGCAACTCGAGGAGATGGGCGAGGTCCAGCCCCGCCCATGGGAGGAGCTCCAGGGGCACATGCGCACCCTGGAGGAACGCTACCGGGACATGTGCGACATCGAGTTCACCGTCGAGCAGGGCAAGCTGTGGCTGCTGCAGACCCGCGTCGGCAAGCGGACCGCGTTCGCCGAGTGGATCATGGCCTTCGACATGCTCGACGAGGACCTCGTCGACGTCGACACCGCCGTCCTGCGCCTGGACGCCAACCGCCTCGAGGAGCTGTTCAAGAAGGTCATCGCCGAGGGCGGCGACGGCGAGGCGATCGCGAGCGGCCTCAACGCCTCCCCTGGCGCCGCCGTCGGCAGGGCCGTGTTCACCGCCGACGACGCGCAGGCCTGGGCCGAGCGGGGCGAGCCGGTGATCCTCGTCCGCCGCGAGACCACCCCCGACGACTACCACGGGATGATCCGCTCCCAGGGCATCCTCACCTCCGCCGGCGGCACCAACTCCCACGCCGCGGTGGTCGCCCGCGGCGAGGGCATCCCCGCCGTCTGCGGCGCCGACGCCATCCGCGTCGACCGGCAGGGCAAGCGCTTCACCGTCGGCGGCACCACCGTCGCCGAGGGCGACTGGGTCACCATCGACGGCTTCACCGGCAAGGTCTACGCCGGCCAGCTCGAGCTGGCCGACTCGCCGATCGAGCGCGCCCGCGCCGGCGACCCGGAGGCCCGCAAGGAGAAGATCTGGCGCGCCTACGAGCGCTTCATGGCCCGCGCCGACGAGGTCCGCCGGCTCGGGGTCCGGGCCAACGCCGACACCGCCAGCCAGTCCGCCAACGCCATCGAGCGCGGCGCCGAGGGGATCGGGCTGTGCCGCACCGAGCACATGTTCCTCGGCGAGGAGCGGGTCGCGGCCGTCCAGAAGATGATCTTCGCCGACGCCGCGTCGGACGAGGAGCAGGCGGCCCTCGACGCCCTGCTGCCGTTGCAGCGCGACGACTTCGTCAGCATCTTCCAGGCGATGGACGGCAAGCCCGTCACCGTCCGGCTGCTGGACCCGCCGCTGCACGAGTTCCTGCCCAACCAGGTCGACCTGGCCGTGGCCGTGGCGCTGGCCAAGGAGCGGGGGGCGTCCGAGGCGCAGGTCGGCGGCGACGAGACGCTGCCGCTCGGGGAGGCCGAGGAGCTGCTGGCCAAGGTCAACGACCTGCACGAGGCCAACCCGATGCTCGGCCTGCGCGGGCTGCGCCTCGGCATCGTCAAGCCCGGCCTGTACGCCATGCAGGTCAGGGCCATCGTCGAGGCCGCCTGCCGGGTCAAGGCCGACGGCGGCAACCCGATCGTGGAGATCATGATCCCGCTGGCGGCCACCCGGGAGGAGCTGGCCCAGCTCCGCGAGGAGCTCGAGCCGGTCGCCCGGGCCACCCTCGAGGAGCAGGGCCAGGAGATCGAGCTGCTGTGGGGCACGATGATCGAGCTGCCGCGCGCGGCGCTGGTCGCCGGCGAGATCGCCGAGGTGGCCGAGTTCTTCTCGTTCGGCACCAACGACCTCACCCAGACGGCCTTCGGGTTCTCGCGCGACGACATCGGCAAGTTCCTCGGCCTGTACGAGGAGCGCAAGCTGGTGCCGGTCAACCCGTTCGTCACCATCGACCGGCCGGGCGTCGGGCGGCTCATGCGGATCGCCTGCGAGGAGGGCCGCGGGCGCCGCGAGCACCTGCACCTCGGCATCTGCGGCGAGCACGGCGGCGACCCCGACTCGGTGCGGTTCTGCCACGAGCTGGGCCTCGACTACGTCTCCTGCTCGCCGTTCCGCGTGCCGACCGCGCGCCTGGCCGCCGGCCAGGCCGCCCTCGGCGAGGCGAGCTCGGCCAGCAAGTAGCCGTGGCATCGGACCCGGCGGGGCCGCCTCGTGCGGCCCCGCCCGCTGTTCGCCTGCGGCCGGTTCGGGGTGACGACGTCGAGCTGCTGGAGCGCTGGCGGGCCGACCCGGAGACGCAGGGACGGTTCGGCTGGTTCGGGTTCACGCCACCGGGGACGCTGCGGCGGCGCCACGACGACGACGGGCTGCTCGGCGAGGACCGCGGCAACCTGGTCGTCGAGGCCGACGGCGCCCCGATCGGTGAGGTCAGCTACATCTCCGTCCATCACGGCCCACCGCCGGCCTCGCGGGCGTTCAACATCGGCATCTGGCTGCTCCCCGAGCACCGCGGGCGTGGCCACGGCGCCGAGGCCCAGCGGCAGCTCGCCGCCTACCTGTTCGCCCACACCCGGGTCGAGCGGGTCGAAGCCTCCACCGACGTGGAGAACGCGGCCGAGCAGCGCGCGCTGGAGCGGGCCGGCTTCACCCGCGAGGGGATCCTGCGGCACGCCCAGTTCCGGGAGGGGGGCTTCCACGACATGGTCCTCTACAGCAAGCTCCGCGCCGAGTGAACGTCACAGGCGGGTGGGACACTGGTCGCGGACGAACCGAGCGACCCGAACGGAGCGGGCGGTGACGACCACGCACGACTGGGTGCAGCAGGGAACGGTCAGGGCGGAGCTGGAGGCCGCCGAGGCACGAACGCTCGCGCCCTGGGCCGCCAGGTCGGCCCAGTCGGCCGGCCGTGGCCAGCCCGAGCCCGAGGACCCGGTCCGCACCTGCTGGATGCGCGACCTGGACCGGATCATCTTCTCGCGGGCGATGATGCGCGCCCACGGCAAGACCCAGTCGTTCATCCCAGCCTTCTCCGGCGAGGGGCCGGCCGCGGGCCGCCAGGGCGGCCCCTACATCGGCGACCACTACGTGACCCGCGCCACCCACATGCAGCAGACCGCCAGGATCGCGGCCACCCTCGCCCAGGCGCTGGCGCTGAACGTGCCGCTGGCCAGCGCGATCGCCACCGGCCACGACCTCGGGCACGCGTGCTTCGGGCACGGCGGCGAGGCCGCCCTCCAGCAGGTCGCCCCCGGCGGCTTCGACCACGCCCGCCAGGGCGCGCGCCTGCTGACCCTGCTCGAGCCCCGCAACCTGACCGCCGAGGTGCTGGACGGCATCGCCAGGCACTCGTGGAAGCACGACCCGCCGTCCACGCTCGAGGGCATGTGCGCCCGCCTCGCCGACCGCATCGCCTACCTGACCGCCGACCTCACCGACGCGCTGCGGGCCGGGGTGCTCGCCGGCGTCGCCGACGTCCCGGCCGAGGTCCGCCGCGTCCTCGGCGAGAACCCCGCCGACATGATCGGCGTCCTGGTCGAGGACGTGATCCGGCATTCGCGGGGCCGCCCGCACGTCGCCCAGGGCCACGCCTGCGCCGAGGTCATGACCACGATGCGCTCGTTCATGTTCGAGCGGGTGTACCTGCGACCGGAGGCCGAGCGCCAGACCGAGCGGGCCAAGCGGCTGCTGACCGACCTGTACGGCCACTACCTCGAGCACCCCGACACCATGCCGATGGGGGCGAGCCTCGCCGAGGACCCGGTCGAGCAGCAGGCCGTCGACGCCATCGCCGGCATGACCGACCGCTACGCCCTGGCCGCCTGGAAGGCCGCCTTCGCCCCGCACGCGGTCTGAGCTCGCGCGGTTCGCCTTCGCCGGCCAACAGTGGGGTTGTGAACTGCTAGCAATTGCTGGGCGGCTGTTCGCAGGCATCAGCAGTGGTCGGCACCAGTCGGTAGGATATGAACATGCGTTCGATCACTCCCCCGTTTCTGGTTGCGTCCCCGTCCGGGGCCCGCATACGCACCCGGCTGTGGGTGGATGCTGCAGACGAGCGGGTGCTGCGTGCGGTCGGTGAGTATCTCGGCCGGCTGGCCGGAACCGATCT
>WNGA01012333.1_pt1 | contig 14780 bp, 16 predicted proteins | sample 5400061 | NCBI WGS metagenome assembly WNGA01 (sample SAMN13153366, study PRJNA577476) | soil metagenome | isolation source: 100 cm soil or saprolite under grassland replicate 2 | place: USA:California | collected 2016-06-15
AGGAGCCTGTCGCGGCGTCGCGCGCGGCGGACGTCGGCGAGGGGCACAGCCTCGTGTTCGACTTCGGCGGCGGCACGCTCGACCTCTGCGTCGCCGAGCGGATCGGGCGCGAGGTGCGCATCGTCGCGACCGCGGGCCGCGGCGTCGCGGGCGATCGGTTCACGCAAGCGCTCATCGACCTGCTCGTCGCGCCGCGCCTCGGGGCCGGGGCGACGTGGGGACCGAAGCGCCTTCGCCTCCCCGCGTTCATCGTGAACGCGATCTCCGACTGGCAGGCGCTCTCGGCGCTGAACGAGAAGCCGATCCTCGACGCGCTCGACGACCTCATCCGCGCCGGTGCGCCGAAGCGGGAGCTCTCCGCCCTGCGCAGCGCGATCGAGCTGCAGCTCGGCTACGAGATCTTCGCCGCGGTCGACGCGGTGAAGATCGAGCTCTCGACCGAGGAGACGGCGTTCCTCACCTTCCACCGCGCGGACGTCGACATCGATGCGGTCGTCCCGCGTCGGCGGTTCGAGGTGCGGGCCGCGCCGCTCATCGATGAGATCGACGCGCTCATCAGTGACGTGCTCGCGCGCGCGGGCGTGCCCGCGGAGCGCATCCGCGAGGTCGTCATGACGGGCGGGTCGAGCGGCCTCCCCGCCGCGCGTGCGCTCCTCGCGCGCCGGTTCCCCGGCGCGACACGACGCGACTTCGCCGCGTTCTCGAGCGTTGCGACGGGCCTCGCCCTGACGGACGCGTAGTGCTGCGCACAGGCATCGCTCGTCCTCACGCGTCGGCCTTCGGCCGCCGCTCTCGTCCTCGCTTGCCTATAGGCTCGGCGGGTGCCGCGCCGCGCCCCCTGCGCGTTCTGCGAGATCGTCGCGCGGACCGCCGAGGCGCACGTCGTCCACGAGGACGGCAACGTCATCGCCTTCCTCGACCGCGCGCCGCTCATCAAAGGTCACGTGGTCGTCGCGCCGAAGGATCACGTCGAGACGCTCGACGACCTCCCGCCCGATCTCATCGTCCCGGTGTTCGGTGCCGCCCAGCGGATCTCACGTGCGTTCCAGCGATCGCTCGGCGCCGACGGATCGCTCACTCTGAGCAACACACGCGTGAGCCAGAGCGTGCCGCACGTCCACGTCCACGTCGTGCCGCGGCGCCAAGGGGATGGGCTCTTCCGAGGGGGGATGGTGTGGGTGCGGAAGCGCTACGACGACGGCGAAGCGGCCCAGCTCGCGACCCGCCTGCGTGAGGCGATCGCCGCGAGCTGAGCCGCTACCTCATGGGGCTGGGCCCCCGTGATAGAGCCAAGAAGAGTGCGGGGCTACTTCTTGCGCGCGGCGCCCTTCGGGGCGAGGACCGCGTCCTTGGCCTGCTTGGCGATGCGGAACTTGAGGACACGCTTCGCCGGGATCTGGATCTGCTCGCCGGTCGCGGGGTTGCGGCCCATGCGGGCCTTGCGGTCCACGAGGACGAGCTTCCCGAGCCCCGGGAGCGTGAACCCATCGCGGGCCTGCTCGTAGGAGAGCTTCGCGAGCTCCTCGAGCACGACGCCGACCTGCTTGCGGTCGATACCCGAGCGCTCGGACAGCTCGCGGACCGTCTCCGTTTTCGTCATCGCCACCTGTGCGTCCCTCCATCATGAAAATGGCCTGCCGGCCGTGGTCCGGCGCATTCTAGGCACGTTTTGACCCTCGGTCGGGCAAAGCCCTCCCTCGCGCCCGGGGGACGGTCAGGTCGCGGCGACGCGGCCATCCTGGAGGCGGATCACCCGGTCGGCGCGCGCGGCGAGATCCGCGTCATGTGTCACGACGACGAACGTCGCCCCGCGCTCCCGGTTGACCCGCCGCATGAGGGCCACGAGCTCGTCGGCCGTGTCGGTATCGAGCTCGCCGGTCGGCTCGTCGGCGAGGACGATCGCCGGATCGTTCACGAGCGAGCGGGCGATGGCCACGCGCTGCTGCTCGCCGCCGGAGAGCTCCGACGGCCGGTGGCTGACCCGCCCGCCGAGGCCGACCTCCTCCAGGAGCGTCTCGCCCCGCCGCCGCCCCTCGCCGTTGCCCCCGGCGTACCGGAGCGGGAGCAACACGTTCTCGAGCGCCGTCAGGCCCGGCAGGAGGTTGAACTCCTGGAAGACGAACCCGATCCGCTTCGCGCGCAGGGCCGCCCGGGCGTTCCCCCCGAGGCGGCTCGTCTCGGCGCCCTCGAGGAGCACCTGTCCGCCGGTCGGCGTCAGCAGGAGGCCGAGGCAGTCGAGGAGCGTGGTCTTCCCGCTGCCCGAGCGCCCGACCACCGCGACGAACTCGCCGCGCTCGATGCGGACGTCGAGGCCGTCGACCGCCCGGACGAGGGTCGGCCCGCGCCGGTAGTGCTTGACGAGGCCGCGCGTCTCGATCGCCGGAGCGGCGTTCATTCGTACCGCAGCGCCGTGACCGGATCCAGCCGGGCGGCGCGGATCGCCGGGATGAGCCCGGCCAGCGCGCCGAGACCGACGGAGAACCCGATCGCGAGCAGGACCAGCCGCGGCGTGACGAGGAACAGCTCCAGGTTCTGCGCCGACGTCGACGCGTTGATGGCGGTGGTGATGGCCCAGCCGATCGCGAGGCCGAGCGCGCCGCCGAGCGCGCCGATCGCGGAAGCCTCGACGAGGAACTCGGCGAGGATGTCGCCGGTCTTCGCGCCGAGAGCCTTCTTCAGCCCGATCTCGCGGAAGCGCTCGATCACGGCCATCGACATCGTGTTGATCACCGACAGACCGCCGATGACGAGGGCCAGGAGCGCCGAGCCGGTCGTGATCGCGGAGAAGATGACCGACGCCGAGCGGAACTGGTCGACGAGCTGGCTCGGCGGCGTCGCCTTCACCCCGGGCACCTCGGCGTTCACGCGGTGGGCGAGCTCGTCGAGGTCGACGCCCGGCTTGCCAAAGATGTCGATGCTGTTCGTGAGCACGCTCGTGTCGACGGCGTCGCGGATCGCCGGGGCGAGCCGCAGGACCATGAGCTTCTGCGCGTCCTCGAAGCGGACGAACGCGGCGTTGTCCGGCGCGGTCAGGGTCTTGTCGAGCACGCCCACGACGTGGAACGGCCGGCTGTCGGTCCCCTCGCGCGGCTCCTTCGGCGGGACCGGCAGCTGCACCGTGTCGCCGACCGTCGCCCCGAGCTCGCGCGCGAAGTCCGCGCCGAGGACGACCTCGCCGGGGGCGCTGTGATCGAGATCGCGACCCTTCGCGAAGCGCAGCTTGAAGCTCGTGTACTGCGCGTAGCCGGGGCGCGTGCCGCTGATGAAGGGCGGTGGCCCGAAGCTCACGCCGGCGTCGTACTTCCCCTGGAGCGAGACGACCGGGAAGGCCGCCGCGACGCCGTCGATCTTCGCGACCTCGTCGACCTTGTCGACGCGGAGGATGCCGCCGCCGAACGCGCCGGAGCGCACGTCGGACGCGACGACGTGGTCCGAGAAGAACGCGACGCCGCCGTCGAGCAGCGCGTTCGTCTTCTCGGCCATCGCGCCCATCGTCGTGAGGGCGACGATGCCGATGACGATCCCGCCGATGGTGAGGCCGTTCCGCAGCTTGTGGCGAGCGAGGTTGCCGAGCGTCTCGAGCACGTCGCTGAGAGTACGGTCCGTCCGGCCCGTACATTTCAGCTCGAACGGGAGGGATCGCCATGGATGAGAAGAGATCGAGCGAGCGGGACGACCGCGGCCCGATGGATCCGACGCGCAAGCTGCTGAAGGTCTTCGGCGTGAAGGTCACCGACTACGAGGCGAGGACGGCGGCGATCCTCGAGCGCCACGCCGCGACCGCCGACGACGCGGAGCGCGCCGCGCTCGTGCGCGAGGCCGTCGAGCTCACCGCGGACCTCAGCCACTGGCTGCGCGAGGTCCAGGCGCACGTGCTCGAGCGCCAGGAGGCCGTCCTGACGAAGCTGTCACCGAAGTAGGCACGTGCTGTGCGGTCGTCCTTCTCGAAAGGGGGTACCTCATGCCGCACGAGAAGGAAAAGGTCAAGGGCAAGATGGAGCAGGTCGAGGGCAAGGCCCGCGAAGAGATCGGCAAGCTCGGCGGCGACACGTCGACGCAGATCGGCGGGGTCGTCGAGCAGGGCCGCGGCAAGATGCGCGAGGGCGTCGCCGACGTCCGCGGACGCGTCGAGCACCGCGACCCGGACCTCGACCGTGACAAGGACGTCAAGCCCTAAGCGCTAGCCTTCGGCGAGGTGGACCGGAGGGGCCGGCTCGCGGCGCTCATCGCGCATCACGCCGACCCCATCGGCCACCTCGTCGGGATCCTCTCCGGCGCGCGCCCCCGCTTCCGCGACGGCTGCTTCCGCTATGTGAGCGACCGCGGGCTCGCGCGGCTCATCCTGTCGCGACGCGGCTATTCCGCGATCACGTTCGGCCACGTCATCGTCGCCGCGGGCGAGCCGCCGGAGCGCATCTGGCGCCACGAGCTCCGTCACGTCACGCAGTACGAGGCTCTCGGGTGCGCCTTCCTTCCGCTGTACCTGCTCCTCTATCGACGCCACGGCTACGGCGCGCATCCGCTGGAGCGCGACGCATCGACCCCGACTACGCTTTTCGGCTAGATGGCCGACCGCTATGACATCGCGATCCTCGGCGGCGGACCCGGCGGCTACGTCGCCGCGCTCCACGCCGGGGTCCGCGGCGCGAAGGTCGCGCTCATCGAGAAGGACCGTGTCGGCGGGACGTGCGTGACCGTCGGCTGCATCCCCTCGAAAGCCCTTCTCGACACGAGCCACGTCTACTGGATGGGCACGCACGCGGCGGTCTCGGGCCTGCACCTCGCCGGCGACTTCGATCTCCCGAAGGCCATGGCGCGCAAGGACCAGGTCGTGAAACAGCTCGTCGGCGGCATCGAGCAGCTCCTGAAGGCGCGCAAGGTCGACCTCATCAAGGCCGAGGGCGAGCTCGTCTCGCCGAGCGAGATCCGCCTCACGGGGAACGGGCCGACGAGCGTGCAGGCGAACGCGACCATCGTCGCGACCGGCTCCACGGTCGCCTTGCCCCCGATCCAGGGCCTCGCCGAGGCGAAGCCGCTCGACAACGTCGGCGCGCTCGACCTGCGTGAGACCCCGAAGCGGCTCGTCGTCATCGGCGGCGGCGTCGTCGGGATGGAGCTCGGCGCCTTCTACTCGGAGATCGGCGCCGACGTCACGGTCATAGAGATGCTCCCGATGCCGCTCGCGGGGTCGGACCCCGACCTCGTGCGCTTGCTCGTGAAGGCGCTCGAGTCGCACGGCCGGTTCCGCGTGGTCACCAACGCGAAGGTCACGGCGGTCGAGCGCCGCAAGGGCGGCGCCGCGGTCGTCACCGCCGAGGTCGAGGGGAAGCCGCAGACGTTCGAGGGGGACGAGATCGTCCTCGGGGCGGGCCGCGTGCCGAGCGTGAAGGGTGCGGATCACGCGGGGCTCGCGATGGGCAAGCGCGGCGTCCAGGTCGACGACCACATGCGGACGAGCGTCGGCGACGTGTATGCGATCGGGGACTGCACCGCCGCGTCGTTCGAGAACCGCGGGATGCTCGCCCACGTCGCGTCGACGCAGGGCGAGGTCGCGGTCGACACCATCCTGGGCGAGGACGTGAAGATGGACTACGACGTCGTGCCGAGCGTCGTGTACACGCACCCGGAGCTCGCGTCCGTCGGCCTGAGCGAGGCCGCGGCGAAGGAGCGGTACGGCGAGGGGAACGTGAAGGCCGCGCGGTTCCCGTTCCGCGCGTCGGGGCGCGCGCTCGCGCTCGGCGAGAGCGACGGCATGACGAAGCTCATCACCACAGGGAGCGACCACCGCATCGTCGGCGTGCACGTCATGGGACCGCAGGCGAGCGAGCTCATCGCCGAGGCGACGCTCGCGATCCGCCTCGAGGCGACGGCCTACGACATCATCGCGACGATCCACTCGCATCCCACGCTCGCCGAGACGCTCCGCGAGGCCGCGCTCGTCGCGGTCGGGAAGGCGATCCACACCGCGAGCCGCTGATCAGCGCGAGGGCACGGCCTCCGACGCGATCCACCGATAGCGGTGCTCCGGCCGGCCCGCGGACCCGTAGCGCAGCGTCAGCTCGACCTTCCCGGAGCGGACGAGGTGGTCGAGATACCGCCGTGACGTGACGCGGCTCAGGCCGGTACGGTCCGCGACCTCGATGGCGGACAGGTCCGCGCGCGCCGCGCGCAGCGTCCGGAGGACCAGGTCGAGCGTCGCGCTCGAGAGACCCTTCGGGAGCGATGCCGTACCGGAGCGCAGCGTGCCGACGACGCGGTCCACCTCGGCCTGGTCCACCTCGCGCATGCGCGCGAGCTGCGTGCGCATCGCCGCGTAGCTCTCGAGCTTCTCGCGGAAGGTGTTGAACTCGAACGGCTTCACGAGGTAGTGCACGGCCCCGGCCTGCAGCGCCTCGCGCAGCGTGTCCACGTCGCGCGCCGCGGTGATCGGGATCACGTCGACGTGGGTCCGCCCGGTCGCGCGGATGCGCCGCAGCACGTCGAGCCCCGACCCGTCGGGCAGGTAGATATCGAGCAGCACGAGGTCGACGTGCAGCCGCTCGATCAGGTCGACGGCGCTCTCGACGGTCCGTGCCTCGCCGACGACCTCGAAGCCGCCGACGCGCTCGAGGTACCCCCGGTGGATCGACGCGACGTGGACGTCGTCCTCGACGATGACCGTGCGGATCACGCCGTCACCTTCTCGCGCGGGAGCGACGCCGTGAACACCGCTCCGCCGTCGTTCGTGACGCGCACCCAGCCGCCGCGCTTGCGCGTGACCTCGTCGACGAGCGCCAGACCGATGCCGAAGTGACCAGCCTTCGACGTCGCGCCCTCGCGGAAGATCTCGCTCGCTGCCGCCGGAGCCACGCCTGGCCCTGAGTCGCGCACGCGCACCTCGACGCCGTCGGCGTCCCCGCGGACGGAGACCTCGACCCAACCGCGTGCCGGCGCGACCGCGTCGATCGCGTTGTCGACGAGGTTCCCGATGACCGTCACGAGGTCGCGGGCGTCGCCGGCGTCGGCGGGCAGCCGCGCGTCGTCGGCGAGGCGCAGCTGCACGCCGCGCTCGGAGGCGACGGCCGCCTTCGCGAGCAGCAGCGCGGCGACGACCGGGTCGGCGATCCGCGCCTGGATGAGGTCGACGAGCTCCTGGTGCACGAGCGAGGTCTCGGTGATGAACCGGACCGCCTCCTGGTACCGGCCGAGCTCGATGAGCCCGGCCACGGTGTGGAGCTTGTTCGCGAACTCATGGGTCTGCGCACGCAGGGCGTTCGTCAGGCGCCTCACGTTGTCGAGCTCCTGGCGCTCTTCGAGGAGCGTCGCGATCTCGCTCGATCCGAGGTCGAACGTCTGCTGCCGCAGGCGTCGCGCGAGCGCGATCGAGCCGGTGAGCCCGAGCGCGAGCGCGACGAGCACGGTGCCCGCGATGAACGGCAGCGTCGCGGCGACGTCGGACGCGAGCTCCTCCTCGAGGAACCCCAGCGAGACGATCCCGATGACCTGGCCGCTCCGGTCGAGCACGGGCACCTTCGCGCGGACGGAGACGCCGAGCGTCCCGCGCTCGACCCCGACGAACTCCTGGCCGGCGAGCGCGGTCGATGGATCGGTCGAGACGCGCTCGCCGATCCGCTCGGGGTTCGGGTGCGAATAGCGGATCCCGCTGCGGTCGGTGACGACGACGAACGAGGCGCCGCTGCTGCGGCGGATCGCCTCGGCGATGGGCTGGATGCGGCGCGACGGCTCCGCGTCGCCGTACGCGTCGACGATCTCGGGCGTCGTCGCGACGACGCGGGCGAGCGCGAGCGCGCGCTCCTGGTACTGGCCGACGAGCTGCTCGCGTGCGAGCCAGAACGAGAGGATGCCCGCCGCGACGATGCTCGCCGCGACGATCGCGATCTGGATGAGCAGCACCTGCGTGGCGAGCGGACGTGGCATGTGCAGGAGCGTGCGCCGGATCGCGCCCAGCGCGGTCACGACCGAAATGACCACAAAGCGCGCAACGCACTCATCGCTTGGACGCCCCCCGCACGTGCCTAGCGTACCCAGCGCCTCGCACAGGTCGAGGCCAAGGAGGAGACAGATGCGCTTCGCACGTGCGCTCGCGCCGGCCGCGGCGGCCCTGTTCGTCGCCGCGGCGTGCGGCGGCGCTCAGCCAGCGCCCTCGCCGACCATCGCGGCCCCGACGACGGCCGCCACGACCGCTCCGACGGTCGCGGCCACCCCCGCATCGAAGTACCCCGAGAAGGGGATCGCGCTCATGGCGCCCGCCGCGGCGGGCGGCGGCTTCGACACGACCGCGCGCCTCGTCGCGCGCGCGATGACCGAGGACAAGATCGTCAGCGTCCCGGTCACCGTGAGCAACGTCGCCGGCGCCGGCGGCGTCACCGGCATGACCCAGGTCATCAAGAACAACGCGGGCGACCCGTACCAGCTCATCGTCGTCGGCCGCGTCACGCTCGGGAACCAGGTCACGGGCAAGACCGAGGCGAAGGTGTCGCAGCTCACGCCGATCGCACGCCTGATGGCCGAGTCCGACGTGATCGTCACGCCGAAGGATTCGCCGTTCAAGACGATCAAGGACCTCATGGACGCGCTGAAGAAGGACGCCAACAGCGTCAAGTTCGCCGGCGGGTCGGCCGGCGGCATCGACCACGAGCTCGCCGCGCGCCTGGTGAAGGCCGCGGGCGGGGACGTAAAGACCTGGAAGGGCTATGTCCCGTTCGCCGGAGGCGGCGAGGCCGCGGCGGCGATCATCGGCGGCCAGGTGCAAGTCGGTATCTCCGGCTATGGCGAGTTCAAGACCCACATCGACAGCGGGAACATGAAGGCGCTCGCGGTCTCCGCGGACAAGCCCCTGTCCGGCGCCGCCGCGAGCAAGATCCCGACCCTGAAGAGCGCGGGCATCGACATCGTCCTCATCAACTGGCGGCTCCTCGCGGCGCCGCCGAACATCAAGGAGGGGGACCTCAAAGCGCTCCAGGACATCGCGAAGAAGGTCGTCGCGACGAACACGTGGAAGGACTTCGCCACGAAGAACGACTGGTTCGACAACTTCACCACCGACGGCCTCCCGGCGTACATCGCCGGTGAGGAGAAGGACCTGACCACCACGCTCACGGACCTCGGCCTCGTGAAGTGACGAAGGTGAAGGACCCCGATCTCATCGGGGCCCTGGCCATCTTCGCCATCGGGATCATCGCGATCGCCGCGGCGCTGACGACCCCGGACCCCGGGTTCGGGGTCGTCGGCCCGGCGGTCCTGCCCACGGCGCTCGGAGCGCTCGTCCTCGTGTCCGCGGCCTGGCTCGCGTGGGAGGCGCTGACGCGGCGGGAGCGGGCCGCACTCGACCCGCTCGACCGCGGGCCCTTCGTCGCGACGCTCCTCTCGACCGCCGTCTACCTCGCGGTCTTCGTCCCGCTCGGCTTCATCCTCGCGAGCGCCGCGTACCTCGTGCAGGAGGCGCGCATCCTCGGCAGCACGCGCACGGTGCGTGACGCGATCGCGTCGGCGGCCCTCGTCGTCGGCCTCTACGTCCTGTTCGTCCGGCTCCTCGGCATCGAGCTACCGCGAGGGCCGCTGCCCTTCTGATGGACGTCCTCGGCTCGCTGCTCGGCGGCTTCGCCGTCGCGCTCACGCCGGCGAACCTCGCGTACGCGCTCGTCGGTGTCGTGCTCGGGACGGCGATCGGCGTCCTGCCGGGGATCGGTCCCGCGCTCACGATCTCGCTGCTGCTGCCGCTCACGTTCACGCTCGACCCCGTCGCGGCCTTCATCATGTTCGGCGGCATCTACTACGGCGCGATGTACGGCGGATCGACGACGTCGATCCTCGTGAACACACCGGGCGAATCCGCATCGGTGGTCACCGCGCTCGACGGCTACCAGATGGCGAAGAAGGGCCGCGCAGGCGCGGCGCTCGCGACGAGCGCGATCGGCTCGTTCGTCGCCGGGACCCTCGCGACCGTCGGCCTGATGCTGCTCGCCGTCATCCTCGTCCAGTTCGCGGTACGGCTCGGTCCGCCCGAGTACTTCGCCGTGATGCTGCTCGCGCTCGCCGCGGTGACCAGCCTCGCGGGCATGTCAGTGCCAAAGGCCGCCTTCGCGACGCTCCTCGGCCTGCTCCTCGGGATGGTCGGCACCGACAACCAGACCGGCCAGCTGCGCATGACGTTCGGCATCACGGAGCTCGAGGACGGGATCGACGTCGTCCTCGGCGCGATCGGGCTCTTCGCCGTCGGCGAGGTGCTCTGGTACGCGGCGACCCTGCGCTCGCAGCGGGAGGAGGAGCGCCAGACCATCAAGGGCGGCGTCTGGATGACGCCCGACGAGATCCGCCGGTCGATCCCCGCGTGGCTGCGCGGATCCTTCATCGGGTTCTTCATCGGCGTCCTCCCGGGAGCGGGGGCGACGATCGCGTCCTTCATCTCGTACGCGATCGAGAAGATCGTCAACCCGCGACGCCGCTTCGGGACCGGCGTCATCGAGGGCGTGGCGGGTCCCGAGGCCGCGAACAACGCGTCCGCCGGCGGCGCGCTCGTGCCGCTGCTCGGCCTCGGGATCCCCGGCTCGGGGACGACGGCGGTCATGCTCGCGGCGTTCCAGATCTACGGCCTGCAGCCGGGTCCGCTCCTGTTCGACCAGCGGCCGGACCTCGTGTGGGGGCTCATCGCGAGCCTGTACATCGCGAACGCGGCGCTGCTCGTGCTGAACCTGCCGCTCGTCGGCATCTGGGTGAAGCTGCTCGACGTCCCGAAGCCGCTCCTCTACAGCGGGATCCTCGTCATCTCGGCGATCGGCGTGTACTCCATCGACCGCCGTGCGTCGGACCTCGCCGTCGTGTTCGTGCTCGGCGTGCTCGGCTTTCTCATGCGCCGCTACGACTATCCGCTGGCGCCGGTGATCCTCGGGATCGTGCTCGGGCCGCTCATCGACAACAACTTCCGCCGCGCCATGATCCTGACCGACGGGAGCCTGCTCGCGATCGCGTCGCGTCCCGGGACGACGACGATCCTCATTGGAGCGGTGCTCTTCTTCGCGCTGCCGTTCCTGCTGCGCTTCTTTGCGCGCGTCACCGCAGCTGAGGCGTGTACCCGTGGAGCTTCGCGACCGGCTACGCAAGCGCGCGTCGACGAAAGGTCTCTCGATGAGCAAGTACGCGGTCCAACTCCTCGCGGACGGCGTCGACCGTCCGACCCTCGACGAATGGCTCGACATGGTGCGGGCCGATCCCGTCGCGCCGGACCTCCCCGTGTCGGCTGCCGAAGCGATCCGTCAGGAGCGCGAGGAGCGGGATGCCCGATGGGATCGGCTCTGGTCGTCCTCGACGCGTCGGCGGCGGTAGACCTCGTCGCGGGTCGACCCGCGGCAGCAGTCGTCGAGGATGCCCTCCGGGGCGAACAGGTCCAGGTCCCGGCGCACTTCGATGCCGAGGCTCTGGCCGGTATCCGGCGACTCGTCCGCAAGCGGCTGCTCTCGCCGGACCAAGGCGCCAAGGTCCTGGCACGCCTCCAGTCCATGCAGGTCGACCGTGTCCCGCTGCCGCCGCTGCTCGCCGCAGCTTTCGCGGAGCGCGATCGCTTCAGCCCGCACGACGCGCTCTACGCGGTCCTCGCGCGACGCGAGTCCGCCACGCTGGTGACCGCGGACGAGCGCCTCGCGCGTGCGTGCGAAGGCTTCGTTGACGTGACGCTCGCGCGAGGCTGAGCGCAGGCGACCGAGCGTCACGGTCTAAACTGGTGCCTCCGGGCCGTTAGCTCAGTGGATAGAGCGTCTGCCTTCTAAGCAGAAGTGCGCGAGTTCGATCCTCGCACGGCCCGCCGGTTCAGCCTGTCGCGCGGATGCGCGCCGCCGCATCGGTCGGTGTGAGCTCGCCGCGCGCCACCGCTTCGAGCGTCTCCAGGAGCGCGTCACGCTCCGGTGCGGGCTCGACCACGACACGACGGTCGCCACGCAGCATCGCCAGATGCCACACGAACAGGGCGAACGCGATCACCGCGACCCCTGCCCACGTTGCGAGCGCGTACGTGTCCGATCGTTGGAACGTCCCGGCGAGCAGACCCGAGATCAGCTGGAAGAGCGCCGCCGCCGCCGAGATCACCCCGCCCGCGAGCGACAGGCACACGATCGTGAACACGACGAAGCGGCGCGCGGTATCGCCCGTCGCACCGGCGCGGAGCACGCGCCACGAGAGCGGATAGCTCACGAGGCCGGCCACGGCCGAAACGGCGATCGCGGCGGCGTGGTCCGCCGGATCGTCGTTGCCGCCGAGCGCCAGGACGTGCTCGACGACGAAGGTCCAGGCCTGCGCGGCCCCAGCCGCGAGCAGTCCCACGGCAACGAGCGCGACCGGCGCCGCGAGCAGCCGGTCGACGACGTCCGGAGCGCGACCGTTCCGCCCGCGGTCGCCCGCGAGCAGCGGCGCGTGCATGGCGACGAGCGCGACGCCGACCGCGAGCTGCGGCAGGAAGGTGATGACGTCGCGCGTCGACCCGTGCCCGAGGAGCTGTCGCGCGACCCCTGCGAGCTCCAGGTCGAGGAACGCGGCGAATAGGACGACGCCGAGCGCGTAGAACGTCAGGAGGTAGCGCAGGCGGATCGGCTGCGTGCGCCGGTCGCGCTGCCAGACGGCGCAGATCGCCCACACCGCTAGGGCTGCGAGGAACGTCCACATCCCCGTCCACTGCTGTCGCTCGAGGAAGAACGCGGCTCCCGGGAAGTCGGGCGGCCGGTCGATCCGCGTCTGGAGCCGCGCCGCGCCGTCCACCGCGGCGGCCAGCTGCGGCAGGCCGGTGAGGAGCGCGATGATCATCGCGCCGTAGGCGGCATCGTTCTCCCATCGCAGGGTCCGCGGCGGGGTCGTCGTGCGCCAGCGCCACCCGAGCACGCCGACGACGGCGGCGACGAGCGCCGCGGCGATCGGCGTCCCGCGATCCCCGGTGTTCCCGGGCGCAGTCGTGGTCGCGAGCACCTGGGCCGCGAACATCACGACGACGAGCGCGACGAAGATCCACAAGTTCAGGTAGAAGTGCCGCACGTTCGCCGCGCGCTCTTCGGGATCGCCGAGCGCGCGCAGGATGATCACCAGGTGGACCGCTCCCACTGGGATCGCGACGAGGGCGATCGCGACCGCCAGCGACACGGATGAGCGGACGTCGGCATCGTTCGGCGGGATGAGCGCGAGCCCGGCCATGCGGAGCGCGAGCGAGACGATCGATGTGAGCGCGACCGCGAGCGCAAGCAGGGCGATCGAGAGCGCGGAGTAGAGGTAGAAGCGCCGGTATGCGCCGGCCATGTGGCCGACGCTACACCCGGATCAGGCCGATCTCAGGCGCTAATAGCCGTAGTCGTAGCCACCGGTCGGCTTCGGCGTGGCAGGCGCGTTCGGATCGGCCGTGGGCGCGCTCGTCACGGCCGGCGCGAGACGGATCGGCGGCGAGCTCGAGCCCCCTCCGCACGCGATCACCGCCGCCACCACCACCAGCGCGAGGGCCGTCACCGAGCGCATGCCGCCACCTCCTCAGGGTCTACCGTGGACTACGAACGGGGGAGCCGATCGGATATGCCGTTCCTGATCCTCGGCCTCATCGCCATCGTCGTCATCGCGCTCGTCGCGTCGGTCGTCCTCGCGCTCGCCGCGGCGCGCCGCATGAGCCGCCCGCGCCCCGCCCTCCCGGTCAACTGCGGCGACTGCGTGTACATGCTCCCGCGCGCCAAGGTCTACAAGCGCGAGACGATCGAGGACCCCGCCGACGGTCTCGTCCATTACCTCTGTCAGCAGCGCTGGATCGAGGTGACGCCGAGCTCGCCATGGTGCGACCTCGGCAAGAGCAAGACGCGAACGACGACGGTCGCGCGCTAGGGATACCCTCGGCGCGTGCCCGCCGGCTTCGACGCGTTCGACGCGCTCGTCCGTTCGCGCGGGCCGAAGCTCGTCGATGAGCTGAAGGAGCTGATCCGCCAGCCGACCGTCTCCGCGCAGAAGCAGGGCGTCGAGGAGACAGCGAAGATCGTCCTCGAGCGCGCGCGCCGCGCGGGCGTCGACGCAGTAGCCGAGCGCGTCGAGGGCGGACCGCCGACCATCGTCGGCGAGACCGGCAGTGGCGAGCGGACGCTCCTCGTCTACGACCACTACGACGTGCAGCCGCCGGATCCGCTCGAGGAGTGGCAGACGCCGCCGTTCGAGCCGACGGAGCGCGACGGCATGCTCTACGGCCGCGGCGTCTCCGACAACAAGGGCAACCTCATGGCGCGCTTGCAGGCGATCGAGATCTACCGCGAGGTCTTCGGCGCGTTGCCGCTCCGCGTGCGCGTCCTGTACGAGGGCGAAGAGGAGATCGGGTCCGAGCACCTCGCAGCGTTCGTCGCGAAGTACGGCGACCGCCTGCGCGCCGACGGCTGCATCTGGGAGGCGGGCTACAAGGACGCCGCGGGACGACCGACGATCAGCCTCGGCCTGAAGGGGATCGCGTACTTCGACCTGAAGGTGCGCGGGACGGCGAAGGACGCGCACTCGTCGCTCGGGACCATCCTCCCGAACGCGGCGTGGCGCCTCGTGTGGGCGCTCGCCACGCTGAGGAACGAGCGCGACGAGATCACGGTCGACGGGCTCATGGACCGCGTGCGCAAGCCGACCGCGAGCGACTTGGCGCTGCTCGAGGCGCTCCCGTACGACGAGGACGAGATGAAGCGGCTCCACGGCGTGCGCGCGTTCGTGCGTGGGCTGTCGGGCACCGCGCTGAAGGTGAAGCACTTCCTCGAGCCGACGTGCACGATCTGCGGGCTCACCTCGGGGTACTCGGG
>WNGA01017247.1_pt1 | contig 14778 bp, 13 predicted proteins | sample 5400061 | NCBI WGS metagenome assembly WNGA01 (sample SAMN13153366, study PRJNA577476) | soil metagenome | isolation source: 100 cm soil or saprolite under grassland replicate 2 | place: USA:California | collected 2016-06-15
TTGCGGCCCTTGTCATCGGCCTTCACCTTGACGGCCGGGCCGGGTCCTATGTCGACCGTGAAGCTCGTCCCCGGCTTGGTCGTGAAATTGACCACGCCTTTCTCGATTTTCACCGTGATCGACCCGCTCGGGTGCTGGTCATCCTTGGGCTGGACCGCCGTAATGCGGATCTCCGCGCCCGGGTCCAGCCGGACAGAGCTGCCGTCGTCGAAACGAATGTCGCACTGCCTGGCCGTCCTATTGATGACGACGTCGCCCACGCCAAGGCGGACCTCCTTCGACGTCTCGCCGGCCTCGATCTCCGCGGGCTGCCCGCCAACGTCCGGATTCCCGACCGCTACGGTGCCGTTCGTCACCTTGACGGTCGCCACCCCGCCACGCGCGGGCTGGGCGGCGGCGCTGGGAGCCAGGACCAGCGCCGCGATGATCGCCACCACGAGCCACCGGGACAGGAAAGCCTGCCGAATCACCACGACGCAACCCTCCGACGCGAAGTAGCAGCCAGCCCGGCCATGATAGGTTCGACATGACCCGATGTCAACGGGTCGGGCTAGTTAGGAAGACGGGCCGCTAAGGCTGGTCTCCGGGCAGGCCGTACAGCGGCACCCTCACGTCCTCACGGCTCGTACCCGCCAGCACCGCCGCGCGCGCCGGCCGACGCTCGCCCAGCTCGCGGACGGCCGGGTAGACCTCCTTGGCGAACAATTCCATGCTGCGCCGCACCTTGTCTGGGGGCATGAAGCCGGCCTGATTCATCATCAGCAGGTGGCCGATGCCGCAGCGCTCGTGCAGATAGGTGATCTTTTCGATCATGGTGTCCGGATTGCCGGCCATGACGATCCCCTTGGCCTGCAGCGACTCGAAGCTGTCGCGGTACGGCTTGCCACCGACTCCCAGATACGCCTTTGCCATCGCCTGGGGTGGAGCGTAGCCGGGCACGGCGTTGAACTGGGGGTGCCGCTCGCGGTACAGGTACCAGAGCAAGCCCTTCCCGTCCTCCTGCGCCTGCTCGTCGGTCTCGCCCGTGTAGCAGAGCGCCAGGTACGCGAACTTGTCCGGTCCAGGCTCGGACAGCTCACGCTCGCGGCAGCGCTGGCGGTACGTGTTGACCAGCGACTCGGTCCATTCATACGGAGTCAGGAAGCAGGCGAAGGTGTACTGGTGGTCGGCCACCCATGGCACGTTGTCCAGGCTCGAGCCGGTGATCCAGATCGGCGGGTGGGGGTCCTGGTAGGGGCGCGGCCAGACGTTGACATAACGGAAGTGCCAGAAGCGGCCCTCCCAGTTGAACGGCTCGCGCGTCGTCCAGGCCTTGACGATCAGGTCGTGCGCCTCCTCGAATCGCTCCCGAGTCAGGACCGGGTTCGTGTTGGCCGGGTGGATCTCCGTCGGCACGCCGCGCACGAAGCCTGAGATGATCCGCCCGCGCGAGATGCAGTCGAGCATCGCGATCTCCTCGGCCACCCGGACCGGACTGTCTCGGTGGGGCAGAGGAGTGCCGAGAATGGCCAGCCTGGCTCGCCGAGTCCGCCTGACCAGCGCCGCGGCGGTGATCGGCACGACCGCGTTCACGCAGGTCAGGGTCTGGTGGTGCTCGTTGAGCATGATCTCCAGCCCGAGGTCGTCGGCGTACTCGTACTCGTCGAGGTAGCGCTCGTACAGGTCGGCCATCGTCTTCGGGTCGCAGTAACGGTTCGGCACGATCACCCGCGAGCTCATCAGCTCCTGCTCGACCTCAGGCGGCACGTACGGGTACGGCATCTCGGTGAAGTGGTAGGCCAGCATCCCGTCCTCCTATGAGTGGAGATTCACCGCGAAGATTCATTCACCACAGAGGCCGCAGAGGAACGCAGAGGAAATTATTAAGAACCTCCGCGTTCCTCAGCGTCCTCCGCGGTGACAAACCTTGTTACAGCCTCGACGAACTCGTTCGGGCGTTCCAGGTACGGATAGTGGCCCGCCGCTGGCAGCACCTGGAACTGGGCGCCCGGGATGTGTGACGCGTAAGCTCGCCCGTACTCGGGCGTCACGATGCGATCGCTCTCGCCCCACAGCACCAGCGTCGGGCAGTCGATCCGCGCCAAACGCCCGCGCAGCTTGGGGTCGTGCATGAACGGCTTCCATGTGAAGAGCGCCGCCGACTGGCGATTGCGCAGCAGCAGAACCAGCTCCTCCTCCCCGAGGCTGGCCAGGCCCGGGATCTTCATCTCGAGCGCGCCGGCGGCCGGATCGTGCCAGGCGAGGTCGAGAAACTGCTCCGGCCCGATGACGAATGTGTCGGCGATGTCGCGCTCGGTTGTCCCCGAGACTTTGATGCCCACCGCGTCGACCACGACGAGTCGTCCGATCTGGTGCGCGCAGCGGACGGCCATCTCCGCCGCGATCCAGCCGCCCAGTCCCAGGCCGACCAGGTGCACCTGACTCGGGCCAAGCGACCGAATGAAATCGAGGTAGAGGTAGGCGAGATCGTCGATCGTGTCCAGCTCCCTGGGTAGCTCCGATCGACCGAAGCCGGGGTGCGAGGGCGCCAACACGCGAAAGGACGCCGACAGCAGGTCCAGGAACGGGTGCCAGGCGTTCAGGTACTCGAGGTCATGGAGCACGACCAGCGGCTCGCCCTGCCCGCCTGAGAACAGCTCCAGCTCGACCCCGCCGACGGTCCGAAGCTCTGACGTCCCCACCTGGTTGTCAGCTGAGGGCGTCATGGGCCTTCGGCCCGCCCCGAGCGAGTGAAAACGTTCATTTAGTGGCAGCCCGGCCAGTCATTTCATCGGAGGACGTCGCGGCATTGTCATTCTGAACGCAGTGAAGAATCCGTACCCGCAGGCCACATCTGGACACGGAGCCTTCGCTTCGCTCAGGGTGACAGGGGGGCTCAGGGTGACAGGGGGCTCAGGGTGACAGGGGGCTCAGGGTGACAAGGGGGGCTCAGGGTGACGAGGGCGGGCTCAGGGTGACAAGGGCCACACGATAAGGTTGGCGCGATTTCTTCCCGTTCTGCGGAACGTCGTCCCACATCATGGACACTCGTAGCATAGCCAGCCTCTGGCGCGTACGCAACACCACGCTTTGCGTTCCGGGTGAGGCGCGGATATCGTAGAACCACCCCCGCATCGAGCGCGGGTTAGCATGCCCGAGAGTATGAAGGCCAGGCTGAAGCAGGTGATCGTTCCCTGAGTTCAACAGCCGACCCGAAGAGCCATCGCGCGATCGGTCGGTCGCCGGTCCGGGTTGATGGCCTCCAGAAGGTCACAGGCAGCGCGGCCTACGTGCCGGCCATGCACAGACCGGGCATGCTCCACGTCGCGCTGGTTCGCTCCCAGTCCCCGCACGCTCGCCTAGTGTCGGTCGACACCGCGCGCTGCGCGTCAGTCCCAGGTGTGCGGCTCGTCTTGACCGGCCCTGACCTGCCGGGTATTCCTGACCTCGACCCTTGGATCGGGCCCGCCTTCAAGGACCATCCGCTGCTTGCGATCGACAAGGTCTGCTTCGTCGGCGAACCGATCGCGGCCGTCGTGGCCGAGAGTGTAGAAGCCGCCGGCGAGGGCGCGGCGCTGGTGGAAGTCGAATATGCGGAGCTGCCGGCTGTCTTCGACGCGCGAATAGCTGCTCAGCCCGGCGCGCCGTTGGTCCACGAGCGAGTCGAGCCAGCCCGCGCCTTTCCCGACCTGGCCCACCTGCCGACCCTCACTGGTACCAACGTCTGTTACCAGTACAGGCTCCGCCGCGGCGACGTCGAAGCCGGTTTCAAGGCAGCCGACTTCGTGTTCGAGGACGCTTTCAGCTCGCCTCCGGCCCAGCACGCCTCGCTGGAGCCTCACGCTTACCTGGCCGAGGCCGAGCCGGACGGTAAGCTGACCATCTGGAGCACCACTCAGACGCCCTCATTCGTTCGGAGTGAGCTGGCGGACGCGTTTCATTTGCCCCTGAACCGGGTGCGGGTACGAGTGCCGTATTTGGGCGGCGGCTACGGCGGCAAGATGTACGACAAGCACGAGCCCCTGGTCGCGCTGCTAGCCCGCCTGACCGGGCGACCGGTCAAGCTTGTCCTGAGCCGCGGCGAGGAGTTCCACACCATCACCAAGCATGGAGCCAACATTCGTCTGAAGACCGGGGTCATGCGCGACGGCCGGATCGTCGCGCGTCACGTGCAGATCTTCTGGGACACCGGCGCCTATGCCGACATCGGCCCGCGGGTGGCCGCCAAGACCGGCTTCGCTTCGGCCGGCCCCTATCGCATCGAGCACGTCTGGGTCGATTCATACTGCGTCTACACCAACAAGCCGCCGGCCGGGGCGTTTCGCGGCTTCGGGATGCCGCAGGTCGTCTGGGCTCATGAGCGGCAGGCTGACCTGATCGCCCGGCGGTTGGGCATCGACCCACTCGACTTTCGGCTGCGCCAGACGCTCGACGAGGGCGATGAGTTCGCGACGGGGACGGCGCTCCAGTCGAGCGGCCTGCGCGCCTGCCTGGAGCAGGCCGCCGAGGCGATCGATTGGGGTTCTCGACATAAGGCTCATAGTGCGCACTTCAGTGCGCCCGAAGACGCTGAAGCGCCCATTACGAACCTCCGCCGCGGCAAGGGCATCGCCTGTGGCCTCAAGGCGGTCATCTTCCCGTCGACCTCGAGCGCCATCGTGACCCTCAACGCCGACGCCAGCGCGACCGTCTATACCAGCACCGTCGAGATGGGCCAGGGCTCGGAGACGACCATGGCCCAGTTCGCGGCCGAAGTCCTGGGCCTGCCGCTGGAGAAGATACAGGTCCACCCGCCGGATACCGACATCACTCCATACGACACGATCACGGCCGGCAGCCGCTCCACCTACCACATGGGCAACGCGGTCCGCCTGGCGGCCGACGACGTACGGTGCCAGGTGCTCGACGCCGCCGCCCAGCGACTCGAGGTCAGCCCCGCCGACCTGGAACTCGCCGATGGGGACGTGTTCGTGCGCGGCGCCGAAGAGCGGCGGGTGAGCTTGCCGGACCTGTTCAGCCTCAGCTTTGGCGGCCGAGGTAGCACCGTCGTCGGGCACGGCCGTTTTACCCCCACGACCGCCCCGGTCGACCCGGAGTCCGGGATGTCGGCCAAGTCCACCGAGTACTGGTTCCCGGGCGCAACGGCGGTCGAAGTCGAGGTGGACGACCAGACCGGGCGGGTGGATGTCTTGCGGGTCGCCGCCGCGGCGGACGTCGGCACAGCCGTCCATCCGGCCCATTGCCGGCAGCAGATCGTCGGCGCGACGAGCATGGCGCTGAGCCTGGCGCTGTTCGAGGAGATCGTCTTCGACGGCGGGCACGTGGTCAATCCCAGCCTGGCGGATTACATGCTGGCCAGTGCGCTCGACGTGCCGCCCGAGATCGTGCCAATCGTCGTTCAGGTACCCCACCCGGGCGGGCCGTTTGGCGCCAAAGGTGTCGGCGAGACCGCCATCTTCAGCCTGGCTCCGGCGATCGCGAACGCGGTCGCGGACGCTGTCGGCGTCTCGCTCGTCGACCTGCCGATAACTCCCGAGCGCGTGCTCCAGGCGATCTCAGTCGCTAAAGCGCCCACTACGAACCGCGCTGGCAGTGCGCACTTCAGTGCGCCCTCGGATCGATGAGGCCGGTTCAGCTCACGATCAACGGCGAGCCGCGCGCGATCGAGGTCGCGGAGACCGCGCTGCTGCTGGAGGTGCTCCGCGAGCAGTGCGGCCTGTTCAGCGTCCGCGAGGGTTGCGGCGTCGGCCAGTGTGGGACGTGTACGGTCCTGCTGGATGGGCGCCCGGTGAGCAGTTGTCTGCTGCTGGCCGCCCTCCAGGACGGCCGCAGCGTCGAGACGCTCGAGGGCCTCGGGCGGCCTGAGCTGGGGGAGCTGGACCCGATTCAGGCTGTCTTCCTCGAGCACGAGGCCTTCCAGTGCGGCTACTGCACGCCGGGCTTCATCCTGTCGGTCAAGGCGCTGCTGGCCGAAAGGCCGGATCCGACGCCCGAGGAGGCACGTGAATACCTGGCCGGCAATCTCTGCCGCTGCGGCGCGTATCCGGAGATACTTAAGGCCACGGCCGCTGCGAGCGCCCGATTGAGGGGAGTCCAGGGTTCGGAGTGCGCACTTTAGTGCGCCGCCAGGCCGACCTGGTCGGCCCACTACGAACGAAAGGCGGGAGGCGGGAGAATGAAGCGCAAGATCACCACAGAATACAGCCAGGCCGTGTTCAACCTGCCCTGGCTGGTGGCGGACGAAGAGGGCCTATTCCCGGACGAGGGGCTAGAAGTCGAGTTCGTCTGGGGAATCGACCGAGAGCGGGGCCTGCCGCCCGAGACCGACCCCACGCGCGTGGACCCGTTCTGGAGGCATGCGCCCTTCGAAGAGCGGACCGCCCAGTTCTTCAACGCCTGCGAGTGGGGCCAGATCCGCCGCTCCGAAGCCAGCTCGGTTGGCGGGCGAATCGTCTGGATGCGCCCGGCCGTCGTCAGCCAGGGGATCTTCGTCCGACCTGATTCCCCGATCAGTCACCCGCAGGGCTTGCGCGATAGGGCAGTCGCCGTGAACTTTCACGCCGGATCTCACTATCTGACCCTGCAGATGCTCGAGGGCTTCATGGAGCGCGCGGAGATCAACGTGGTCCATCTGGGGCAGGCCAGGCTGCGGTACGAGGCCATGCTCGAGGGGTCGGTCGACGCGGCGGCGCTGATGGAGCCGTACATCGCCCTGGCCGAGAAGACCGGCTGCAAGCTGATCGTGGAAGCCCACTACGCTGGCTCGGAGATCGCGCCGCCTGACGTCGACCGCCCGACCTTCGAGGCGATCAACCGCGCGGTCCGGAAGGCGGTCCAGCTCATCAACGCGGACAAGATGAAGTATCTCCATCACCTCCTCGCAGACGTACCGCCGGAGCTGGGATCGCTCTCTCCCCAGGACTTCAGGCTGTCCAGGCTGCGCTACGTGGAGCCACAGCCGTACCCGCCCGGCGAGTTCGAGAAGACCCATGCCTGGATGGTGAGCTGGGGCCTGGCTCCCGCAGATGCCGCCTTCGAGACGCTGGTCGACAATCGGATCGGAGTGCCCAGTTAGGGCAGTTGCACCCCCGAGACGCAGAGGCCGCGGGGCGATCAGCATGGAGATCTCTGGGCCCTCCGCGTCTGCGTGGTGAATTGGGTTTACAGTGGTCGCAAGCGTGAAGTCGAGAAGGGCGGCTGGGGAGGCTTCGGTGCGCGCGGTCGAGCGGGCTGTGACGTTGCTGTTCATCCTGGCCGAGCAGCAGCGCCTGGCTCGTAGTGCGCACTTCAGTGCGTTGCCAGGCCGACCAGGTCGGCCTACTACGAACGTCGGCGGCCAGAGCTTGAACGAACTGGGGCGGGAGCTCGGCTGCAGCAAGAGCACCGTTCACCGCCTGCTGGCGACGCTCGAGCGGCTCGAGGTGGTCGAACGGGACAGCAGCTCGCGCCGCTACCGCCTGGGCCAACGGGTCCAGGAGCTGGCGCGGGACAGCTGGCCGGCCCGTGACCTGCGCCAGCTCGCGTTACCGGTCATGGAGCAGCTTCGCGACGCCTGCGAGGAGACGGTCACGCTGCATCTGCTGGACGGGGCCGATCACGTCGTGATCGACCAGTACGAGAGCCGACAGGAGATTCGACGCAGCCTGCCGCTTGGCCAGCGGATCCCGCTTCTCCGCGGGGCCACGGCTAAGGCGATCCTGGCGTTCCTGCCCAACGAGCAGACTCGCGCGATCCTGGCCCAGACGCGGACCCCGGAGCATGAGGGCCCTACGGTCGACGAGCTGGCGGACATACGCCGCCTCGGCTTCACCTCGAGCGCGGCCGAGCGGGTGCCGGGCGGCTCGGCGATCTCGGCCCCGATTCAAGACCGCTCCGGGCGAGTATGCGCGGCGCTGAGCATCTCCGGGCCTAGCTTTCGCTTCACCGCGGCCCGCGCGACCCGCTGGGGCCCGGAGCTGGTCCGGGCTGCCCGGCGGGTCAGCGCGGGCCTGGGGTATGATGGCCAGGCGGAGGGAGGGAGCGATGGTGACCGTGGCTTCTAGCCCGCTCGCGCCGCCTCGCGGCCTCCCGCCCGGTGTATCCAGCCGCTTCGTGATGGCTGGCGGGATTCGGACCCACTACCTGGAAGCAGGCCGGGGAGAGCCCGTGGTCCTGCTCCACAGCGCCGAGTTCGGCGGGCGAGCCGAACTCTCATGGCGCTACAACATCGCCGCCCTGGCCGAGCGCTTCCACGTCTGCGCGCCGGATATGGCTGGCTTCGGGCGGACCGAGAAAGTGTTCAACTTCTCCGACCGCAACGGCTTCCGAGTGCGGCATGTGCGCGCCTTCATGAAGGCGCTCTGCATCGACTCGGCCCACTTCGTTGGCAACTCATTCGGCGGCTCGATCCTCCAGACGATCGCGGCCCAGCACCCGTCGGGCGCGCCGAAATGGATTCGCTCGATCGTCTCGGTCAGCGGGGGCGGCTTCGCGCCTGACAACGACGCCCGCAAGGTGCTGACCCACTATGACGGCTCGCGCGAGGGGATGCGAGCGATCCTGCGAGTCATGTTCTGGGACGAGCGCTGGTGGTCCGAGGAGCACGTCGAGGAGCGCTGGCGCGCGAGCATTGAGCCGGGCGCCTGGGAGGCGGTGGCGGCTGCGCGGCTGGCGGTTCCGGGCCAGGAGAAGGGCTTCGGCTCCGAGCGCGGCGATCCCGGCAACATCAAGGTTCCGGTCCTCGTCGTGGGCGGCGATCGCGAGCTGCTCCGCGAGCCGGGCTGCTGGGAAGACCTGCACCGACGCATCCCCAACGCCGAGCTGAAGATCTTCTCACCCGCCCGCCACTGCCCGCATATCGAGTTCGCCGACGAAGGGGGTAGGTTAGCTCCAGGAGGACGTATGACCGAGCGCGTGTGGGAAAGATTCTTGACCGACCAGGACCGAGCGCACGTGGCGGCGACGCAGCGAGCGCCGCGTGGCTTCGGCGAGCAGCTGGCCTTGCTACTGATCGACCTGTACCGCTGGGTGTTTGGTGATCGGCCCGAGCCGCTGCTGGACGCGATCAAGACCTGGCCCGGGAGCTGCGGCTTGGCTGGCTGGCAGGCGGTTCCGAAGATCCAGAAGCTGATCGCCGCGGCGCGCGAGGTCGACATCCCGGTCATTCACATCACCGGCCTCGACGCGATCCCCGGCTGGTCCGACCACCGCACGGGCACACAGGACCCGAGCCCGGAGGCAGCCGAGCGTCGCCGGCGTCAATATGACATCGTCGACGAGGTGGCGCCGATCGAGGGCGAGGCGGTGCTTCGGAAGTCGTCGCCGAGCGCGTTCTGGGGGACGCCGCTGGCCGGCCACCTGAACTACCTGGGCGTCGACACGCTCGTCGTGGCCGGCGAGTCGACCAGCGGCTGCGTGCGGGCAACGGTGGTCGACGGTCGGACGTATCGCTACAACATGATCGTTGTGGAGGAGTGTGTCTTCGACCGCCACGAGGCGACTCACGCGATCAACCTCTTCGACATGGACCAGAAATACGCCGACGTGATGGGCTTGGATGAGGTGATCGAGCACCTCGCCGGCAAGCGCGTGAAGGTTGCGGCGCTGGCGTAGCGCCGCTCGGGTGACTAGCCCGTCGATTGAGGAGGGCAGGAAGATGCGTCGTCGGTTCGCACTCGCAAACCTGGTCCTTTGCGCCGGACTGCTGCTGGCGGCCTGCCAGCAGCAAGCGCCGGCTCCAGCTGCGCCGGGCAAGGAAGCGGCCCCGGCGCCGAAAGCCCAGCCCGCGGCGGGCGGGCCGCCCGCGGCCAAGCCGGCCCAGACGCGGGTCTCGATCGGCGTGACCGAGACGGTTGAGAAGGCCAACCCGTACGGCGACAGCGTCTCGCTGCTGTACGGGATCTGGTGCGAGGTGTACGGCTGCCTGGTTAATTACGACTTCGCCAAGGGCGACTACGTCGGCGGGCTGGCGGAGAGCTGGAAGATCGAGAACCCGACCAGTTGGCTCTTCAACCTGCGGAAGAACGTCAAGTGGCAGGACGGCTCGGCGTTCACATCGGCCGACGTGGTCCACTCGTTCGACCGAATCAAGAATGACCCGGACAGCCGGCAGAAACAGAACATCGCGCCGGTCGCCAAAGTCGAGGCCGTCGACCAGTACTCGGTTCGCATCACGACTAAGGAGCCGACAGCCGAGCTGCTGGACTACTTCTCGGACCGCATCATCATCACCAACAAGGTCGAGTTCGATAGGCTTGGCGACGACGTCTGGAAGGGCCAGCCGACCGGCACCGGGCCGTACATGTACAAGGAGCTGGTCCCCAACCAGCACGTGATCATCGTAAAGAACCCGAACTGGTGGGGCGGGCCGGTCGAGGGCCCGGACGAGGTGATCTACCGCGTCATTCGCGAGCCAGAGGTCCAGGTGACCGCGCTGCTCAACAACGAGCTGCAGATCGCCCAGTTCATTCCTCCCCACCTGGCCGAGCGAGTCTCGAGCAACCCTAACGCCAAGATCGCGCAGGTGGACTCGATCGAGATCATGTTCCTGGCGATGAGTCCCAAGACCAAGCCCTGGGACAACAAGCTGATGCGCCAGGCGGTGGCCTACGCGATAGACCGCGACGCGATCATCAAGAGCGTGCTGCAGGGCTACGCCCGCCGCCTGGACGGACCCGTTGGCCCCGGCCAGTACGCCTACAACCCCGACCTCCAGCCCAAGTACACCTACAACCCGGAGAAGGCGAAGCAGCTGGTGGCGCAGGCCGGCTTCCCGAACGGCATCGACGTCGAGCTGTCCACCCCGGTCGGCCGCTACACCCAGGACAAGCAGATCTCCGAGGCGGTCGTCCCGATGCTCAGTGCCGTCGGCATCCGGACGAAGCTGCTGACGCCGGAGTGGTCGACGCTGTGGGACAACGTCATGAAGGGCAACATCCCCTTCTACTACATGGGCCGCGGCTCGGTCCTCGATCCAGGCCTTCCGCTGTCGCAGTACTTCGAGACCGGCGGCTCGCCGCGGATCGGCTATTCCAACCCGCAGCTGGATGAGCTGTTCAGAAGGGAGCGGGCCGCGTTCGATCCCGCCGAGCGCAAGAAGGTGCTGTCCGACTTGATGAGCCTGTTGACCGAGGAAGCGCCGGGCCACTTCATGTGGACCCATAACTTGCTGTGGGGCATGAGCAAGAGCATCGAGTACAAGCCGCGCCCGGACGCCCGCATCTTCGCCAACGAGATCAGGGTGAGGTAAGAGGCGAGTTCCCGAAGACGATCAGAATCTGTTGAGGAGTATCGGCAGAACCTGTTGAGGCGTATCGAAAGTAGCCAGCAGCAGGCGCCCTTCAATGACCGCGGCGTGCAGACGTCGTGATCTGTGGACGGTGGCCCTCCGCTGCTGCCGGGAGGCTACGACGATGAGCAACCTAGCCTCGCGATCGAATGACGAGCAGACGGCCGAGTTCGAAGCAAAACTCGGACGGCGACTCTACCGCGAGGAGCGCAAGGCATTGGAGCGAGGCGAGGACATCGTGGCCCGGGCCGCACTGATATCCAGGATCGAGGCGAAGTTGGGACGGAGGCTCGGGCGCTCTCACGTCCAAGCGATCCTGAGGGGTGAACACGTGCTTCCGAGTGCCGTCACAGGCGAAACTTGGATGGCTCATCCCGCCGACCACGCCAGAGGCAAATTTAGAATCGTCCGAGGCGGCGCAATTGAGTCGAACCGCCGAAGACATTGAGGCAACGCTGAGACCGCAAACCTCTCACGTTGAGCGGCCGTCCGTTCTAGTCGTCAAACTCGCTGGGCGTGAGTGCTCGGCGACTGGGCGACCAGGCGGCGCGATCTGTTGGCAAGCGGCCTGGCCGCCTCGGATCAGTGCCCCGGAAGGCCCGAGCCATGCCGGAAACGGATCTGTCCGATCTCTCCGGGTCCGCCGGAAGCCGAAAAGCAGGTTGCATCCTCGCCGGGCGATCCAAGGCTGACGCCGCCAAATTGGCCCCAGACGATTTGCCGCGAGGCTCTGACGGCTCTACTACAATTGCCCTCTGATGGAGTTACTAGTTTCCTCGATCGTGATCACCGGCGAGGGCTTCACCCCGGCGGTGCTCAGTGGGAAGGCTCTGGCAAGCGTTTTGCCAACTGAGCCGGTACAGGAGCTCGTGACGCCTGTCCTCACCGTGCTACGCTATGAACCAGGTTATCAGGTTCTGGTCCAGGAAGAGCGCGTTGAGGTATCTCGATCGCGGCCACCAAGCGGCACGGATGAGCTGATGCAGGACGTCGCCCGCGCTCTGCTGCAGCTTTGGCCGCTGGTCGAGCCCAAAGCGGTCGGAATCAATTTCGTTCTCGGACAAGTGTATAGCCAGCAACTCAGCAAGGATCGCGTATTCAAGCGCCTGATGCGAAAGGAGAGGGTGGACCTTGTGTTCGGAGCCAGCGTTTCGGATTCCGAACATTCGTTCAAGTTTGAGGAAGACAGTGCAACGGTTACCGCCAAGATGGTCACGGGGGCGCAAATCGCCGGTCGAGAAGCCCTTCTGCTAAGCATCAACGCCCACTACGAACCCGTGGAAGAGCTTGCAAGCGTGCTGGAATCCCAAACGCGCTGGCACGACCGCGCGGTCAGGTGGAGCGAGAGGCTCATGCATGGCAAGTAGCACGGCAACCGACCCGGGGATCACCGGCCACGAAGCCGAGAGCGGCGCTCTGATGTCGGGTGGCCACGCGGTGTTTTTGGCCGGCAGCGGCACGGAACACGCCGATGTAGAGGTCGGCCGCAGACTTCGAAACGCCGTGGTACATAGTCAGCTTGGTGGATGGCTTCCCCCGTTAACGGAGCGGCCAGAGATTGCGGCATGGCACGAGCTGCATCGCGCGCTCAGGGCGTTTTATTCAAGCGCCACGGTCGACTTGAGGCTGATAGAGGACTGGAGCACGCACCTTACCAGCTACTTCATCGGTGTTCCAGAAATGGCACTTGGGTCCGCCACGGCCGACTACGTGAGCAGCTATCTAGTGCTGAGCCCGTTTGGAACTCCCGCGGGCGGCGTCACGGGCGTCTGGTCCACGTCGCCCGCTGTGACGATCACGGCTGCCCGTTTTCCTGTAAGCAGTGAAGCGTTCTCGGAATGGCAGGGCTCGGTCCTAGACATGGCTCTCATGTCCTTACTCTGGACATTGCCCGACAGTATCACCATGAGCGCTCAGTCCGATGTCCTGAGTTACCTTCGCAAGCATCCTGACATCACGCTTGCACTTCGATTAGCCTGCCGAGCTGCCTCAGAGGCTTTTGGATCACAGGCCAAGCTATCTCTCGAAGTTTATCGGGATCCGGAGATCGATGACGAATATCTCACACTTTACGTACGGCAAGATGACTATGACGAGAACATCCTGAAGCTAATTGAGGATGTATGCGAGCAGTACGAAGGTCAGATGGTAGGACGATCTGGATGGGTCCTTGTGACAACTGATTTTCAACCTACAGGGTGACGATGCATGGCTTTCGACTGGAGGGATTTTTTGGCGCTCGCGAAAACTCTGCAGGCCGGATTGGGCGGGGTGACGACCGAAGCGTCGACCAGAAGTGCGGTGAGCAGGGCGTACTATGCAGCGTTTTGCCATGCGAGAAACTATGCCGTCAGTAATCTGTCGTTCAGAGCGGGGCAGAATGTGGATGATCACATGAGGATCAGGTCACACCTAAGTGGCCGTGGAATGCTAGAGGTCTCTAGGAGGCTGAATCAATTGAGGCAGTGGAGAAACTCGTGCGATTATGATGATACGGTGCTAAACCTGGGCCGCATTGTTGGGTCCGCCATCCACGAGGCGGAGGCTGTTTTGAATCGCCTCTAGGAGCCGGGGCGCAGTACTCGCCCGAGACGAGGTCGTGTCCGATCTGACGAGCCTGCTGACCGACGAGGCGCCGCGCCCCGATGCCCGCATCTTCGCCAATGAGATCCGGGTGAGGTAGCAGCCTAGGAACACGCCCTGGTCTTACCAGCAAGAAGGGGTTGGTCAACATGGCTGGATCGGTTCCCCCGGTCGCTGACGAGCGTGAGGGGCTGCTCGCCTACCTCGCCCAGCAGCGCTATGTCATCCGCCTGGCCGGGTATGGCCTGACAGACGAGCAGGCCAGGGCGACGCCAGCCTCCAGCGCTCTGAGTGTCGGCGGGCTTATCAAGCACGTCGCGACCGTGGAGCGCGGCTGGATCGACACCGTGCTGCAGCGGGACGACAGGTCGGAAGAAGACTACGCGTCCAACTTCCGCCTTCAGACGGGCGAGACGTTGGCCAGAGTGCTCGCCTTCTACGACGAGGTGGCCAAGGGAACGGAGGCGGTCATCGGCGAGATCTCCGACCTCGGGCAGGCGGTGCCGGTCCCGCAGGGTGTTCCCTGGTTCCCCAAGGACGTCAAGGCGTGGTCGGTGCGCTGGGTCCTGCTCCACCTGATCGAAGAGACGGCACGTCACGCGGCCACGCCGACATCATCCGGGAGTCCCTCGACGGCGCCACCGCCTTCCCACTGATGGCCGCCGCCGAAGGCTGGCCGTCCACCCCTTGGCTGCAGCCTTGGGAGCCCCCGGCCCAGCGGACGCAGTGACATCCCGAACGCGAAGGAAACGCGCCCCGATGCCAGCGCGCTCGTGCCCCCCCGGCGTCGGCGGTTCTTTCGGTAGCCGTCCCCACCAACGGCCCGGGGAACGGCGCGGAGAGCCTCATATCCGTGATTGGAGCTACCCAACGTCGCCTGGCCTAGGCTTCGGCGTCTGAGTTGATGCTTAGCAAGATGCGCAACCTGCTGGCACGCTTTGGCCCGATGT
>WNGA01010030.1_pt1 | contig 14776 bp, 10 predicted proteins | sample 5400061 | NCBI WGS metagenome assembly WNGA01 (sample SAMN13153366, study PRJNA577476) | soil metagenome | isolation source: 100 cm soil or saprolite under grassland replicate 2 | place: USA:California | collected 2016-06-15
GAAAACGTTCGGCGAAATCGGCGTCGCGCGCATCGAGACGGATCGGCATGACCTGGTCCTGCCGGGCCGACGCCCGGGTCACCGGTCAATGGCGCGGGCAGGTGTGGGCGTCAACCCCGGGCGTCGCCGCCGTCATTGATGTGCACGGGACGCGCCGCCGCCGGCCAGGCCGGTCCCAGATCGGCAAGCTCGGCCTCCAGGCATTCGACCTCGAGCCGCAGCTCGCCGCCGCCCGAGAAGATCAGCATGACGACGCCGGCGGGCGGATCCTGCTCGGAGAATTCGACCGCCAGCAGATTGAGCACCGCATTCTTGCCGGCGGGATCGACGTTACGGCACTTGCAGGCGCTGACCCGCTCGAAGCGCAGCGCCGCACGGCAGCGCCACAGCTCGGGGTTGCTGCAACACTCTGCCGAGCACCAGTCGAAGCGGCTGAGCGCCACGATCAGCCGCTTTTCCTGCGGGCGCCAGATGACGTCGGAGACCTTGACCAGGGCGTCCTGCAGGTGGGTGGAGACGACCTCGAGGTCGTCCTGGTCGAGGGCGACGAATTTCAACGGCTCCATGACGCGCTCCCTGACGTCCACACTTTTTCGAGTTAAGGGGTAGTTAGGGAGCGGCCGGCGGCTGCGCAAGGCCGCAAGGCCGTAGGGCAAAGGCGCGGTCCACAGGCACAGGTCAAACCACTCTCTAGCGGGTGCGGGCGCCATGCGGGGTCATGAAGGAATCAGCGTTGCGCGATCCTTAGCAGGACATCCTTCACCGGGTGTTCGGTCCAGGCGAGCGTGACGTAATCGTGGTGCCGGATGCCATCAGTTGGCAGGAACGCGACCGTGCCCGGCTTCAGCGGACCATCAAGCTCGTATTGGACCGGGATGCCCTTGGCACGGAGAATCCGCATGAATGCATCGTCGTGGCGCTTCGTGTGGTGCGTATAGGCGCTGACGAAGAAGGCGGAGCGGTTCTTGACGATCCACGACGAGAATTTGTCCATTTCGCCGTAGAGAGCGTCCAGCAGGACCACGCCGCTCACGCGCTTGCCGAGGCCGCCGACCTGCAGGCTCCAGGCGGCGGGCACGAAGCCGCCGCTATAGGCGACGATGACCACCGGCATGTTCGCGAAGGCTTCCTTGGCGCGCGGATCCCCGTAGACGCGGGCGAGATGGTCGGCCGCTTCCGCCATGAACCGCTTCAGTCCGTCGCGCTCCCAGAACTTCCCGGCGCTGGAGTCACGGGCATCGTAGGCGAGCTGCGGAGCGACCAGCACGGCATTGACCCCGGATTCGGAAATCTGCGCGGGGAGCAGCTGACGGTCGCGGACGTCGCGCTCCAGCGTAGCCCCGTGACCATGGAAGAACACGACGATGACCCCCGGCTTGCGCACGTCGAAGCCCGCGGGCACGTGGACCAGGACACGGTTGTCGGTGTAGCGGCCCCCGGGAAAACCGTTGCTTGGGTTCTTGCCGGAATAAGGGAAGGCCGAGTTGTCGAAGCCGATCAGACGAGTGTGCGCCTGCTTGATGGCCGGCAGACCATATGGCAGCTCCGGAGACAGCGCCGCCACCTTGTAGGAGCCCGACGGGACCATCCCGGTGCGACCGCCAGCCGTCTCACGCGCGGACTGGGGAGCGTAGTCCAAGGCGGCAGAATACCGATCCGCGAATGAATCCTTAGAGTATCGATCCGCGAATGAATCCCCGGCCGTCGGCAGCCCCACCTCGGCGGTACGGGCCCCACGCGGGACGAGGATGTCGCCCTTGGTGGACGCGGGGCGCGGCTTCGCCGGATCCGCCTCGGCGATCACCTTGGTCTCCGAATTCCCACAGCCCTGAACAAGCAGGCATGACAGCACGACGAGCGCCGGCGACGTGGCCATCCAGCGCCGCGACAAGCTTGCCCCGCGCGTCCCCGCAACATCACACGCGTTGCTGATATTCGGGATTCCCGATCCCGCTGAGATCATCCCCCACACAGCTCCAAGCCAAACAGGCTGTGTGTGCGGCAACGCCGCCAACACCACGGCCACGTCTTGCGTTGGAACTCCCCCGTCCTTCAGACGACATTGAAAACATTAGATTATGTCGGCATTGTGAGCCGGTTCGCGGTGGCCCCAGGGGCAAAACTCCTGAGTTCCCTGCATTCGAAAAGCGGTCCGATCCGGGCGGACTCATGTCGGGTGACCAGCACCGACCCGCGCCGATCTGTGATGTATTTGCTGGGCTTATGAATTTTGCCGACCGCCAGCGCCCAGAGCGATGGTCCGGCGCAGTAATGCCTTGTTTACAACTATGTCTAAGGGGTCCGACTCCGAATGCGGGTGGATATCACGGGGAAAGCGCGCATGGCCATTGAGGTTCGAAGCCCGGCTGGATTGGCCGGCCCCGCGCAGGGGCGCTTGACGGTCTCCATGCTGACGGCCACCGCCATCGTGGTGGCTGACATGGTCGGCGTCGGCGTGTTTACCAGTCTCGGATTCCAGGTTCAGGGAATCCCGTCCGGCTTCTCACTGCTGCTCCTCTGGGTGGTCGGCGGGGTCGTCGCACTGTGCGGGGTATTTTCGTACGGCGAGCTCGCCGCCATGTTTCCCCGTTCCAGCGGCGAGTACAATTTTCTCAGCCAAGCCTATCATCCGGCCGTCGGCGTCTTGGCGGGCTGGCTGTCGGCCACGGTCGGCTTCGCCGCCCCGGTGGCCCTCGCCGCCATGGCGTTCGGCGAGTACGGAAAGGCGATCCTTCCGGACGCTCCGCCGGTCGTGCTCGGCGTCTGCGCCATCTGGATAGTGTCGCTGGTCGGACTGGCAGGCATCCACCACAGCAGCAGGTTCCAGATGGTCTGGACCGGTCTGAAGGTGGCTCTGATCCTCGCGTTCCTGGTCGCGGGATTCGCACTCGGAAAGCCGCAGCCGATCTCGTTCGCGCCGTCCGCCGCCGATGCCTCCCATGTGATCAGTGCATCCTTCGCGATCAGCCTCGTCTTCGTGATGTATTCGTATTCAGGCTGGAATGCCGCGACCTATATCATTGGCGAAATGCGCGACCCGCAGCGGAGCGTGCCGCGTTCCCTCCTTGTCGGGACATCGATCGTCATCATCCTGTACGTCGCGCTGAACGCCCTCTTTCTCTACACCACGCCGATCGATCGGCTCGCCGGTCAACTCGACGTTGCCGTTATTGCGGGCAAATACATATTCGGCGACCTCGGCGGCCGCATTGTCGGCGCGCTGATCTGCCTCGGTCTCGTTTCCTCGATCAGCGCCATGATGTGGATCGGCCCCCGGGTAACGGCAACGATGGGCGAGGACATCCCGATGCTGCGCATGTTCGCCCGCCGATCGGCGAGCGGAGTGCCGACGATCGCAATCCTGTTTCAGAGCGTGGTCGCGACGCTGATGCTCCTCACCCAAAGCTTCGAGGCCGTGCTCGAGTTCATCCAGTTCAGCCTGCTGTCCTGCTCGTTTCTCGCGGTGCTGGGCGTGATCAAGCTGCGCATCACTCGGCCTGATTTGCCGCGACCCTATCGCGCCTGGGGATATCCGGTGACGCCGCTCGTCTTCCTATCGGTGACGGCGTTCATGATGTACTATCTCGTGAGCGAGCGTCCGGTGCAGTCCCTCATCGGCGTGCTGATGATGGCGGCGGGCCTCGCCCTCTATTACCTGTCACGGACCCGGGCTGTTCCGGGTCTTGCAACACCCACGTGAGCACGCACGAATGCTTCAGCGCAGAACGATCATCGCCGCCGCAGCGGGCCTGTTGCTCCTCGCAGCAACACCGGTCCGTGCCGCCGATCCCGTGTCCCCGAACGACGTCGCGCGCTTCCTCGCAGGCATGCCGCCCGCCGCCGAGTCTCCGCTCGTGCCGTTGACCAAGGACAAGGCCTGGCAACAGCATGCCAGCACCTTCGATTCCACCTTCGAGCGCGTCGAGCACAACCAGCTCGAGCGGATCCGCGCCTGGTCGAGCACCAATCTGACCTCGGCGCGTCCGACCGTGTTCTACATGTTCAGCGGTCCGGACTTTCTCTACGCAAACGCTTTCTACCCCAATGCTCGGACCTATGTGCTGAGTGGCCTCGAGCCGGTCGGCGCGGTGCCCGACCTCACCACGCTGCGCGGCTCGCTTGCGCCGGACCTTTCCCAGCTACGGGTTTCGCTCCGGTGGATCCTGCAGTACAGCTACTTCATCACGAGCCAAATGGGGTCGGATCTGCGCCGTGGACGGCTCAACGGCACGCTGCCGATCCTGTACGTATTCCTGGCGCGCTCGGGCAAGACCATCCGCGAGGTCACTCCAGTCAGGCTCGACGATGCGGGCGCGGTGCAGCCGGACGTCGATACCGGTCGCCGCGTCGCGGCACGCGGGGTCAAGATCGTGTTCGCCGGCAGCGACGGCGAGGCGCGGACGCTGTATTACTTCAGCACCAATCTTGCCAACGAGGGCGTCAACAACAGCAAGTTCCTAGACTTCTGCGCGACACTGGCGGCCGGGGACAGCCTCGTGAAGAGCGCCTCCTACCTGCTGCACAACCCCGGCTTCTCGAAGGTACGCGAGTTCCTGCTCGCCAATAGCGCCGTGATGGTGCAGGACGATTCCGGCATCCCCCTCGCCTACTACGACGCCCAGAAATGGGATCTGCAGCCATTCGGCCAATATGTGGGCCCGATCCCTGTCTTCCGCGGCATGTACCAGCCGAAATATGCCGCCGTCTTCAAGAACAGCCGTCCCATCGATTTCGGCATAGGCTACCGATGGCGGCCCAACCAGTCGAATCTGCTGCTTGCCATAAAGAAGCCGGGAGTTTCCGAAGCGTCGGTTGGCTCTGCGCCCGAGCAATAGGGCTCAAAAAACTGGGGCTCGGCATCTATTATCTGTGACGACCCCGGATTGTTCCGGGCATGCAACGCCTAGGTGAGCCCGCACAAATGTTTCAGCGCAGAACGATCATCGCCGCCGCAGCGAGCCTGTTGTTCGTCGCAGCAGCACCGGTGTGTGGCGCCGACACCCCATCCCCGAACGACACGGCGCGCTTCCTCGCAGGCATGCCGCCCGCCGCCGAGTCTCCGCTCGCGCCGTTGACCAAGGACCGGGCCTGGCAACAGCATGCCAGCGCCTTCGACTCCGCCTTCGGGCGCTTCGAGCAAAGCCAGCTCGCGCGGATTCGCGCCTGGTCGAGCAGCAATCTCACCGCGGCTCAGCCGACCATGTTCTACATGTTCAGCGGTCCGGACTTCCTCTATGCAAACGCCTTTTACCCCAAGGCCAGGACCTATGTGCTGAGTGGCCTCGAGCCGGTCGGCACGGTGCCCGACCTCACCACGCTGCGCGGGTCGGTCGCGCCGGAGCTTTCCAAGCTGCGGGCCTCGCTCAGCTCGATCCTCTCACACAGCTTCTTCATCACCAAGCGCATGAAATCGGATCTGCGCGCCGGCCGCATCAATGGCACGCTGCCGATTTTGTATGTATTCCTGGCGCGCTCGGGCAACGCCATCCGCGAGGTCACTCCTGTCAGGCTCGACGACCAGGGTGCGGTGCAGTCGGACGTCGATGCCGGTCGTGGCAGCGTGGCGCCCGGCGTCAAGATCGTGTTCGCCGGCAGCGACGGCGAGGCGCGGACGCTGTATTATTTCAGCACCAATCTTGCCGACGACGGCGTCAAGGGCAGTGGTTTTTTGAAGTTCTGCGAGACGCTCGCGCCCGGAGACAGCTTCGTGAAGAGCGCCTCCTACCTGCTGCACTCGGGCAACTTCTCAAGAGTCCGTGACTTCCTGCTCGCGAACAGCGCGGTGATGGTGCAGGACGATTCCGGCATCCCGCTCAGTTACTACGATCCCAAGAAGTGGGACCTGCAGCCGTTCGGCCGATATCTCGGCCCGATCGGCCTGTTCGCCGGCCGGTATCAGCCGAAATATGCCGAGCTCTTCAAGAAGAGCCGACCGATCGATTTCGGCATGGGCTATCGATGGCGGCCAAGCGAGTCGAACCTGCTGCTTGCCGTAAAGAGGCCGCGAGAAGCATCGGGTCGAGCCGCGCCCGAACAATAGGATGAGCTGCCCTGCTTCCGCTGGCGGCGAAGTCAAAACGAGACGCATGCCGGCCGCAGGATCATGCCGACCGACTGCTGCCGGAAGCTGCGTTTGTAGGCCTCGGCGAGCTCGTTGAGACGAGCGATATCCTCGGCATTGCCGGGCAACACGATCAGCACGATCTTGCTCGGCTCGCGAACGATCTTGTTGCTGGTCTGGTCCCGCCACTGGCCGGCGGCGTCGAACACGGTCAGTCCGTCCGGAAAACGCGGCGTGATCTCGTGGTCGACGAATAGCATCCATTGCTCTTCGCTCACCTCGATGCGCCCGCCGATGCTGCGCCCGAAGATCAGCTCGGCGACCTGCTGCGGTTTCTGGGCGCCGCGGCACTCGAGTAATTGGGCGTGGGCGGTGCCGGACAGGGGAATAGCCAACACCACTGCCGTAACAGCCTGAGCGAAAATGCGCATCGCGAATTCTTAGCCCCTGCTAGGTCGGCAAAATCGCCTGCCGAAGTGTTGCAAGCGAGGGCGGCGGGTCCGCGATTTTGCCCACCCGCGTACGGAGAGGCAACGCATGCTTCGCTTGCGGGCCGGCAGGTCCGCGTGGGCAAGCGCGCGAGCGCCGCGCCCCAAATGTCAGGCGCCCTTGCCACCCTACCAGTTTGGATCCCTCCCTACCCGCTGATGCGCTCGATCGCGGCGCCGCAGGCGGCGAGCTTGTCCTCCAGCCGCTCGAAGCCGCGGTCGAGGTGATAGACGCGGTTGACCATGGTCTCGCCCTCGGCGGCGAGCGCCGCGATGACGAGCGAGACCGAGGCGCGCAGGTCGGTCGCCATCACCGGCGCGCCCTTGAGCCGCTCGACGCCCTCGATGGTGGCGGTCTCGCCGGAGAGCTGGATGCGGGCGCCGAGCCGCGCCAGCTCCTGCACATGCATGAAGCGGTTCTCGAAGATGGTCTCGGTGATGTGCGAGGTCCCCTTGGCGCGGGTCATCAGCGCCATCAGCTGCGCCTGCAGATCGGTGGGAAAGCCCGGGAACGGCGCAGTCGTCACCTCGACCGCCGCGATGGCTGCGCCATTGCGCGACACGCGCACGCCGGCATTGGTCGAGGTGATCTCGACGCCGGCCTGCGTGAGCACGTCGAGCCCGGCCTGCAGCAGCTCCGGCCGCGCGTTCTCGAGCAGCACGTCGCCGCCGGTCATCGCCACCGCCATCGCATAGGTTCCGGTCTCGATACGATCGGGCAGCACGCGGTGGCGTGCGCCGGACAGTTTCGGCACACCGTCGACCACGATGTGCGACGTGCCGGCGCCGGTGATCCTGGCGCCCATCTTGTTGAGGCAGTCGGCGACGTCCGCGATCTCGGGCTCGCGCGCGGCGTTCTCGATCACGGTCGTGCCGTGGGCGAGCGAGGCCGCCATCAGCGCGGTGTGGGTGCCGCCGACCGTCACCTTCGGGAACTTGATCTCGCCGCCCTTGAGGCCGTTCTTGGCGCGCGCGATCACGTAGCCTTTGTCGATGTCGATCGCGGCGCCCAGACGTTCGAGTGCCATGATCAAGAGATCGACCGGCCGGGTGCCGATGGCGCAGCCGCCCGGCATCGAGACGCGCGCCTCGCCGAGCCGCGCGACCAAGGGTGCGATCACCCAGAAGCTCGCGCGCATGCGCGAGACGAGTTCATAGGGCGCGGTGGTGTCGATGACGTTGGCGGCGGAAATGTGCAACGTCTGGCCGTCATATTGGGTCTCGCCCAGGCGCTTGCCCGACACCATCACGTCGACGCCGTGATTGCCGAGGATGCGCTGCAGCAGGCCGACGTCGGCGAGTCGCGGCACGTTGTCGAGGATGAGCGTCTGATCGGTGAGCAGGCTCGCGATCATCAGCGGCAGGGTGGCGTTCTTGGCGCCGGAGATCGGAATGGTGCCGTTGAGCCGTTGGCCGCCGTTGATGCGAATCCGATCCATGCCCCTCTCCCCGTGCTCCGGGCGAACGCCGCCGACAATCTATGGAACGCCCACCGACCGGACCAAAGCCGAAACCCGCCGCAGGGTTACTGCACGGTCTAGCCTCGTTGCTTATCCTCGGCAATTCCGGCGGAATCGTGGGGCGGGTCGGCGCGCTGCCCGCTATCGGCGGCCGAGCGGCCCTTGGCTTGCGCCTTGCGGCGCTTGAGATTTTCCCGCAGCACGACGCCGAGGCGCCGCTCTCGCCTCGCCTTCTGCACGGCTTTCGGACGCTCGTTCATGGGGCAGAAATACGACGATTGGACGCCGCAAGGAAGGGCCCCGGCGCGATCGATCGCCGGGCGGGGCGCGCGCTTGCGCCACTTGCGGCCTTGTGGCAAGGATCGCGGCGTTTGCGGTCGCACTCCATCGCAGAAATTGCGCATGCGGCCCGGCGCTGCCGTAGCTCAGTGGTAGAGCACCCCCTTGGTAAGGGGGAGGTCGTAAGTTCAATCCTTACCGGCAGCACCAGAAACCCCTAAAAGTCCCGAGACGCTACGTCGAACTCGGCTTTGCGTATCCTTAACGAGCCGGCGTCAGTGCATTTCTGGTGCATGGTCGCACTATGCTCATCCGCTCGCAGTGAACCTTTTCTCGATCTCGTCCATTAATCGATGCATGAGTCCCGCCTTGCGGAGTTCGGCAAAGTCTTCGAGGATGACCGTCTCCCACGACTTGCCCCCCTGCACGTTCTTTGCACCGCGATACTGAAGGTAGAGCGATCGCGCATCATCCACGCGCCCGAGAAACATGAGCGCATGGGCACGGTTGGTGAGGAGCCATACCTTGTCGGGTGCGAGCGCCAGCGCTCGGTCCGATGCGGCAAGCGCCTTATCGAAGTCTTGAGCAAAAAGGGCGGACCAGGCCACGGCTCCAAGCTTATCCGCCGTGGCAGCGCCCGGCTTGCCGTTGGCTGCGGCCTCCGCTTGTTCGGTCTGCGCCGCGAGCTTCTCTCGGATGGCGAGAACCTTCTGGTAGTTGGTGAGAGCCTCGGCTCGCTTGCCATCAGCCAGCAAGGCGTCAGCGAGCTTTCTATACACGAAGATGAGAGCGGTCTGCCGGTCAGCGTTGTCAGGTTCGGCAGTCGCGAGCTGCTCACGGATGGCGACAGCCTTCCGGTAATTGGTGAGCGCCTCGGCTCGCTTGCCGTCGGCCAGCAACGCGTCAGCGAGCACCCTGTAGACGTAGGAAAGATCGCCCTGCCGGCTAGCATTGGCGGGTTCGGCGGCCGCGAGCTGCTCACGGATGGCGAGCGCCTTCCGGTAATTGGTGAGGGCCTCGGCTCGCTTGCCGTCGGCCAGCAACGCATCGGCGAACAGCCTGTAGACGTAGGAAAGATCGCTCTGCCGCGCAGTGGTGGGTTCGGCAACCGCTAGCTTCTCACGGATAGCCAGAGCGTTCTGGTAATTGGCCAGAGCCTCGGTCCGCTCGCCGCCGGCCAGCAAGGCGTCACCGAGCTTTTCATACACGTAGGCGAGATCGCTCTGCCGGCCAGCATTGGCGGGTTCGGCAGCCGCGAGCTTCTCTCGGATGGCGAGAGCCTTCCAGCCATTGCTGAGAGCCTCGGCTCGCTTGCCGTCGGCCAGCAAGGCGTCGGCGAGCGCTGCATACACGTAAGCGAGACCGCTCTGCCGGTCAGCGTTGTTGGGTTCGGCAGCCGCGAGCGCCTCTCGGATGGTGAGAGCCTTCTGGTAATTGGTGAGAGCTCCGGCTCGCTTGCCGTCGGCCAGCAGGGCATCGGCCAATCCGACGTAGCAGAAACCGAGTGATTGTTGGTTGGTCGGAGCGGGATCCTTGCGGACCAGAGCCTCCATGCTCCCGACGCATTCATTGTAGTATTCAATGGCCTTCGATTTGTCCCCTTGGGTTTGCTCCAGATATCCGATGTCTCTGAGAGCGGCAGCCAAGTCTCGTTTGGCACCGTCCACGTCATGTGAAATCGTGAGCGGCTTGCTGTCATCCGGCACCAGTGAGCGCCGGACGCGCAGCTGATAATTGTAGAAAATACGTGCCCGTTCGACGTTGCGGATGTCCTGGTGCAATCCGGCGATTTTTTTCGCGAGTCGCGCCATCCAATTTCGTGTCGAGATCGAGTCCTGCAGCCTGAGATAGACCACCACCTTGTCCCAGGCGCGCTCGAACTCGATCAGCGCGGCGTCAATGGCGCGTCGTTTGGCTGTCCCGTCGGTGGCTCGATCGCGCGCGCTCAGCAGCACTTCGCCGAGATTGTTGTACAAATCGACCTGGAGCGAGACCAGCGGCGCCTTGTCGGCATCGAAGAGCTCCCGCAAGCCCCAGCGCAGGCTGTCCTCCGCCTCGTCGAAGCGAGAAGCTTTTCGCAGGATATTGGCTTGCCTCAACACCGCCGAGCCCACGAACCAGTTACGCTGGTCCACGTTGAGCACGCGGAAATCGATCTGTTGCAGAATCTCGAGTGATTGGCGGACCGATATCAGCGCCAGATCGGTATTGCGACGGCTCTCCCAGACCTGCGTAATCGCATCGAACGTGTCGTAGCCTTTGGAAATGTCATCGAAATTCTTGCCTTGCCGAAGCAGCTCGGTCGCAATCTGCGTCGCATCCTCGATGTACTTCGGGCTGTCGTCGGCATTGGCCACTTTTGCCAAGATGACGAGTGATAGCGCCTTGGCCCTCATGAAGCGGGGATCATATCCTGGTCCGCGCATTTGATCGGCCAACGCGATGATCTTGTTCATCAGCGGACGGACTTGCTCGTCGAGAAATTTGTCGCCGCTGAGCGTCTGAGCCTCGCTGCGCTCGACGAACTTGCCGAGCACCGGCATGAGACTTTCCAACAACCCCTGCAGATTGTTGCCGTAGGCGAGCAGCTTCTGGTTTTGCTCGTCACGAAGGTCCAGCAACTCCTGCAGCTGGTTACCGTAGGCGATCAGCTTCCGGTTCTGTTCATCACGCAGGTCCAGCAACTCCTGCAGCTGATTACCGTAGGCGATCAGCTTCTGGTTCTGTTCATTACGCAGGCGAGCCGTTTCGACCGCCACGAAGGTGACGGTGCCGGCGAGCAGGATAACGATCGCGACTGCCGCGCCGGCGCGAATGATGTAACGCTTGCGGGTCCGTGCCAGCGCTTGGCGCAATGCCAAGCTGCCTCGCTCGGCCTTGCCTTGGCGCACGATATCGAGCAGCACGTCATGGATGAGCTCGACGCGCGGTCCCTCGCGCCGTTCCTCGATGTGCAGCAGGCGGCGTCGCACGAGCTCGTCGATGACGCTCGCCGGCACGCCTTTGTCGGCCAGAAGGCGTTCGGCACGTTCGCGCGCAATGCTGTCGCGGGCGCCGGAATCGGTCACCAACTGATCCTCGACGAATTCCCGCACTGCCTGCGGCTGGTCGTTCAGCGCCCGCTCGTAGAATGACCGCAGGATGTCGCGCCGGCTCCGTTCCACGAGCTCAGCCGTGATCTCCGCCTGGTCTGCGGCCAGTCTCCGTTCATTCAGCTCGCTGCAAAACAGGCTGAGCAGCGAGGGTTCGACCTCGATGTCCTTATTTGCCTCCGGACTGACGTCATTTGCGGGCCCGCCGCCGACGAGGCTCACGATCCGCCACGCCACCTCCTCGCTGACAATGTCGCGGCCGGGCTCGACCACCGCCTGGAGCGCCTGTGGACCTTTCATCCGCGTCAATCGGAAGCGGTTGCGGCCGAGCGAGGGAGCGCTCGTGCGGAACATCTCCAGCGCCGGCAGGAAGTCCTCGCGCAGCGTGATCACGATGCGGTAATCGTCGCGGTTAAAGACGTAACGCACGATCTGGTCGGGCGAACGTTCGAGGCGCGCTTTGACCGCGGCCGGGGGCCGGTTCTCGGTAAGGTCGGAGAGCTCGCTGAGAAAGATCTGGCAATCGGCCTTGCGTTGATTGAGCCCGAGGGTGAAAAACTCCTCGAATTGGTCGAACACGATGATCGGAATGATGGGCTCGCCGCTGCGGTCGACCAGCGCGAGCTCGCGGCGGTGGAAGTATTCCCACAGCGTCTCCTGCGGCTCGATGCGCCTGCTGGCATCAAGACCGGCATCGGCGATGGCTTGGTTGAGCAAACGTTTGATCTGCTCGGAAGGCGGCAGGGCTTCAGCCGCATAATCCAGCCGCACCAGGACCGGCAGATAGCCGTTCTCGCGCAGCCGCGGAAACAGGCCGGCCTGCAGCAGCGAGGTCTTGCCGAGTCCCGATTCTCCGAACAGCAACGTCGTGATGCCGCGCCGGATCGAGCGCAGCAATTCCTCCTGCTCGAGGCTGCGCCCGAAGAAGAAGCGACTATAGGCCTCGCGGAACGGAACGAGCCCCGGCCACGGATGGCGCTCGTCGACGACGGCTTCCTCATGGCGAGCAGGCGATCGGTCGGCGGCCATCATGACGACTCGGTGATGTAGGATTTCAGCGTGTGGATGAAAGGTTGGGTGACTTGGCCGCCCGGCAGCGCCTGGCCAGTCAAGGTGCGGAAGCGCGGCGGTACCCGTCTGAATCGGCTGGTGTTGCCATCAGTGTCGTCGATCACGACCGGAACGATGAAAACGTCGCTCGGATCGAACCGTTTGAGGCGGTTGAGCGCGTGATCCCATTCGATCCGGAAATAGCCAACAACGAGCATTCACTGATCTCGTTCTGGATTTTCAGATCGTAGGTGGCGCCGCCCCCGAGCCGCTCGGTGTCGAGCCACACGGTGAAACCGGCCGCTTCGAGCCCAGCCTTGAGCGTGAGCGCGGCATCGCGATCGTGATGCGTGTAGCTGATGAAGAGCGGATTGGCGCGAATCTCCTGTCGCGGTGGGGCCTGTGTGGCGGGCGCAGCTGCTGCGGAGGCCTGTCCGAAGCGTTCCTTCCATCGCGTCCAGAGCTGCTCGACGAATTGCGGCGCCCCGCCGGTGAACACTTTCGTGCGCGTGCTGAAATCCGACAGGAAGCTCACCAGCGTGGCGTCGGACGGCGTATTGTCGTCGGCGAGGATCTCGTACACCTTGCGACTGTTCGAGAGCCGCGTGCCCTTGGCGGAGCGCAGGAACAGCCGCGCAACCCAGTCGGGAAGGTTGCCACCGAGGATCAGCAGATGCTTGCTCTCCAGCTCGTCGAACAGCCGTTCGGGCGGATTTTCCTGCAGCGCGAACACGAACTCCAACAAATCCTCGTCGGAGATGACGTATTCGTTGGGAAAGCGTGAAACCCGACCGAGTAGATGGAAGATCGTCGCCGGCGCATTCTTGAGTCGATCCGGGTCGATGTCGTTGGCGGTGTTGGGCGCATAGCCGATGATGTCGGTCCGTTGCTCCCCGCCGAAGCGCACCTGGTTGACCGCGATCTCCAGCAACGGATCGAACGCCGTCGTCACGAATGCCTTGAAATGCGAGATTTGGGCGAGCTGAAGCAGCGCGTCAGGCGGGGCGAAAAAGCTCTTGTCCTCAAATATCTCGCCGGTCCTCGAATAGAGGACGTCCAGGTCGTCCGGGCGGTTCTCGCGCAGGTAGCAGGACACGATGTCGTTGAGCGTCGGCGCCGGCGGCACCTCGCGCAGCGACAAGCTCTTCACCAGCTGCTCGGCGACGTACTGCTGGATCGTGAGCTCACGCCCTTCGATCGCGACGGTGGAGAGCGCCGGACCGACGATCGGGACGACCTGACCGCGGCCAATATAATCGAGCAAGAGGGCCCATATGGCATCGTCCCACAGGGGTTTTCGAAGCGCGGGCGATGGACTGAGGGTCATGGGCAACATGCCGGAATGGATGGGTCCGGGTTGGTTCGCCGCCAGAATTGATCGCTTCGACGCGAGAAGCCGGGGAGCACCCCCAGCGCAGGAAACGAAATATAGTCGGTCCAGACGCGGCCGTCAGCAGCGGTTCTCGACGCTGCGGGCCGGCGCGGACCGAGGTGGATGAGGCGGAAAACGAGCAAGACAACGGGTGAATCGATGATAAATCGTCTCATCAAAGATGATGCCTACTTGTCGGCTCTCATTTGCCGATCAAGGAGAGCAATTAGCACAAATGCCCAAGTGCAAACCAGATCTGCCCCGATGAGGGCTCAACTCGCCTTCAACAGCGTCAGCTCGGAGTGGGCCACCACCAGATTGCGGCCGCGGCGCTTGGCTTCATAGAGGCCGGCGTCGGCGAGCTCGACCAGCTGCTGCGGGCTCTCGCCGTTCCCCGGCATCAGCGATGCCACGCCGACGCTGATGGTCACGATCCCGATCGGCGCCTGCCCATGCACGATGCGCAGCTCCTCGACGGCGCGCCGCAGCCGCTCCGCCACCATGATCGCGGTGTCGAGCCCCGCTCCCTGCAGCAGAACGGCGAATTCCTCGCCCCCGTAGCGAGCGGCAAAATCGGAATCGCGTTCGACGAAATTGCGGAACGACGGCGGCAGTGCCGTTGCCGCGACAGGCGGTGCAACATCGCAGCGGATCCGGGTGCTGGCCCGAAGAACTTCGCTCAATTGTCGCAGGCACACATCGCCTTGAATGTGGCCGTATTGGTCGTTGAACAGCTTGAAATGATCGACGTCGATGATGAGGACCGCGAGCGGCTGCCCGAGCTCGGCGGCGAGTCGCCATTCGGTGGCGAGCCGCGCGTTGAAGGCGCGCCGGTTGGCGATTCCGGTCAAGGCGTCGATATCGACCAGCTCGCGCAGCTGACCATTGGCGTCGCGCAGCTCCTGCTCGCGGGCGGCAAGCTGTCCTGCCATGTCATCGAGAGCGGCGGCGAGCGGGATGAATTCCGCCACCCG
>WNGA01010083.1_pt1 | contig 14776 bp, 11 predicted proteins | sample 5400061 | NCBI WGS metagenome assembly WNGA01 (sample SAMN13153366, study PRJNA577476) | soil metagenome | isolation source: 100 cm soil or saprolite under grassland replicate 2 | place: USA:California | collected 2016-06-15
CGAGCCGCTGGGACAGGCGGCGCTCCGGCTGGAGTACGAGTTCAACCGCCGCGCCGGCTTCACCGAGAAGGACGACGAGTTGCCCGAGTTCTTCTACTCGGAGCCGCTGCCGCCCACCAACCACGTGGCGCGCTTCCACGGGGTGGACGTGCACGCGATGTACGAGCGCCTGCCCGCCTGACGGAGCCTCCCCGGCGCTTCCGACTACCGTGCGCGTTACTTTGGTCGTGCGGCGGCTCGAATGCGCGGTTACGTGTTCTATCGGATTGCGGCTGCGTGCGTGCCGGCGACGCCGGTGAACGCATCGGACGCCCCGTCAGGGAGATAAGCGATGCCTGCCAAACCACGGATCGCCCATCTCGCAGGATCCAGCGCCACGATCCAGAACAGTCCGCCGCTGGTCACGAGCAACAAGGCCCGCGAGAAGTACGGCCTGCCGCTGGTGACCGACGCCGACGGGGCGCCGCTCCGCTACGACGTGCTCCGCGCGCAGCGCCTCGCCGCGCCGGTGACGGTGTACGTCGAGCAGTTCAGCGCGCATCCACTCGAGCGCGACGCCGCGGAGCTCTATGGTCCGCCTGACGGCTATCTCGACTCCACAGGGGCGTTTCACAAGGAACGCCGCGACGCGGACGACACGCCGGTGTACGAGATCACGCTCCGGCCGGAGGACGGCGTCTATCCCCTGCCGTACATGGCGCGGCAGGCGGATGGGCGGGCGTGGGAAGAGGACTGCGCGCGGCCGCTGGCGCCCGAGCAGCAGGCGCGGCAGCCGTTCTATCCCGATGGGGCGCGGCTCTTCGAGGAGATCGATCGGCTCGGGATCGGGGAGAAGGGCATCGGCAACCTGATCTCCGGGCGCGCCGAGATCGACTTCTACAGTGTGGTGCCGTCGTCCGGCTACACGAAGGGGCTCGCGGCGAAGCTCCGGACAGACGTCGGCGAGGGCGACATCGCCGCCGAGGTGCGCGGGCGCGACTTCTTTCCGTACCGGCCCTATCACCTCGGGGCGGCGCCGCCACGGCCGGCGCTCGCGCGTATCGCCAATGCCGTGCAGCGCGTGCTCGCCACGGGGAAGTACGCGGGGGCGGTCTGGACACAGGGCAGTCCGCGCATCGAGGAGACCATCTACTGGCTCAATCTCCTGATCGACACTCCGCTGCCGATCTGCGGCAACGCCTCGCAGCGCCCGCACGGGCAGCTCAGCAACGACGGCGACAAGAACATCGTCGATTCCGTCGACTACATCGTCTCGCGCGTGTGGGCGGACGAGGGCGGGCGCAATCGCGCGGGGGTCGTGCTCGTGCAGGACCAGCAGGTGTTCGCGGCGCGCGACGTCCAGAAGGCCGACGCGCGGCCGGGCGGCTACGTCGTCACGGGCGGGCACGGCGGCATCCTGGGCGCGGCGGGCTGGGAGGGTTCCGCCGTCCTCAACTACGTGCCCGCGACGCGGCATACCTATCTCTCCGCCGTGAATATCACGCGGCTACCCGCCGAGGTCGTGGGTCATCTCAAGCGCGGCGAGACGCGCGTGCCCATCAAGGATGGGCGCGCCGACGTGCTCGAGTCGGCGATCCCCAAGGTCACGATCGTGAAGGACGGCAACTACACGGTGGACGACTACGGCGACGACTCACGCGAGGTCGACCTGCTTGCGCAGATCGAGCGGAACCTCGCCGCGTATCCCCTGGCCGGGTTCGTGGTGGAAGGCCTGTCGCCCTACGGCCGCCTGACCTCGGCCGTCCGCACGCGCGTCATGCGGCGCGCCGCCTTCTCCGGCATGCCGGTGGTGCTCGTAGGCCGCGGCAACGCCGGGGGCTTCGTACCCCCGCCGAATGCCCCGTTCATCGGGGGACGGAACCTGACGGCGACGAAGGCACGGCTTCTACTCATGGCGTGCCTGATGAAGGTCGGGAGCGTGCCGGCGGCGGTCGATCCGGACCGGCCGACGCCGGGCGAGGGCGAGGCGACGCAGAAGAAGATCCGCGAGTACCAGGAGGTGTTCGACACTCACTGAGTGAAATCGGGGGAAGCAAACCGCCCCCCCCCGGATGGCCCCCATGCCACACCGAGCACTGAGGAGACCGGGATGCGCGCGCCGGACGACATCGCGATCGGAGAGCGCCTCGCCCATCGCGCCGTTGAGCTGGCCGAAGCGCTCCTGCGTGAGGCGCGCGCGCATCAAACCCCGGAGGAGCGCGCCCAGTCCCGCAAGCTCGCCCGCATGATAGCCGATCCGCACGGCAAGGAACTCACCATCGCGCTGGCCGATCAGGCCTTCCGGAGCCGCCGCGCCGAACGCATCGCCGACCAGCTCGCCCATCTTCTCGAGCGGTACGGCGTGCCCCAGTACATGGACTGGTGGGAGCGGGTGGCGCTCCTTCTCGGCGAACGTCATCCTGCCCGGCGAGGAGGAAGATCTGCGCCGCTATCTCGACGAGCGACGCCGCGCGGGCGTGCGGCTGAATCTCAACCAGCTCGGCGAAGCGATCCTCGGAGAGGCGGAGGCGGCGCGCCGCCTGGAAGCGTACCTCGCGCTGCTCGCACGCGACGACGTCGAGTACATCTCGGTGAAGGTCTCGTCGGTCTTCAGCCAGATCGACCTCGTCGCCTTTCGAGCGACGGTCGCGCGCGTGGCCGAGCGTCTGCGCACGCTCTATCGGGCGGCCGTCCGGCATCGGTACCACCACCCGGACGGACGGGTCACGCCGAAGTTCATCAACCTCGACATGGAGGAGTACCGGGACCTCGACCTCACGGTGACGGCGTTCCGCGAGGTGCTGGACGAGCCGGAGTTCCTGCCCCTGAGCGCGGGGGTCGTGCTCCAGGCCTATTTGCCCGACTCGCATCGGGTGCAGCGCGCCGTCACCGAGTGGGCGCGCGCGCGCCGGACCCGTGGCGGCACGCCGATCAAGCTCCGCATCGTCAAGGGCGCGAATCTGGCCATGGAGCGCATCGAGGCCGCCCAGCACGGCTGGCCCCAGGCTCCGTACGAGACCAAGGCCGAGGTGGACGCGAATTACAAGCGCATGCTCGAGTACGGCTGTCGGCCCGAGCACGCGGAGGCCGTACGCCTCGGGGTCGCCAGCCACAACCTCTTCGACATTGCCTACGGGCTGGTGCTGCGCGAGATCCACCACGTGGAGCCCTGGGTCGAGTTCGAGATGCTCGAAGGCATGGCCAATCACCAGGCTCGGGCGGTGCAAGCGCGCGCCGGCGGCCTCCTGCTCTACGCGCCCGTCGTGCGTGCTGAGGATTTCCACAGCGCCATCGCCTACCTGGTCCGCCGACTGGACGAGAACACTGCGCCGGAGAACTTTCTGCGCCACGTCTTCGACCTCGAGCCGGGCTCGGCAGAGTGGGCCGCCGAGCGCGATCGCTTCCTGGCCGCGTTCGGGATCAAAGCTGAACTGTCCGATGCGCCCCGCCGTCTCCAAGATAGGAAGGTGGAGGCGGGCGGCCCTCCAGCCCAGCGACCTCTCGAGGCGAAGTTCGAGAACGATCCCGACACCGACTGGACCCTGGCGGCCAACCGGGCATGGATCGAGGACGTCGTACCTCGCTGGCGCGAGCGCTCGCCGGAGGCGATCCCGCTCCAGGTCGGAGGGGAGTTCCGCGGGGGTGCGCGGGAAGGTCAGGGACGCGATCCATCGCGTCCCGGGCGCCTCGCCTATCGCTTCGCGCTGGCCGGCCCCGAGGACGTCGATCGCGCGCTGACGGTCGCGCGGGCTGCTCTGCCGGCGTGGGCCACGCTCCGGACCGCGGAGCGCGACGCCCGGCTCGAGGCGTGCGCGGCAGAGCTCGGGCGGCGGCGCGGCGACCTGATCGGCGCGATGATCCTCGACGGCGCCAAGACGGTGACGGAGGCGGACGCCGAAGTTTCCGAGGCGGTCGACTTCGCGCGCTATTACGCTCGGACGCTGCGCGAGACCGCCGGCGAGCTGGACGATTGCCGCATGGAGCCGCTCGGCGTGGTGGTCGTGACCCCGCCCTGGAACTTCCCGCTGTCCATCCCCGCCGGCGGCGTGCTCGCCGCTCTGGCGGCCGGGAACGCTGTCGTTCTCAAGCCGGCTCCCGAGGCGGTGCTCATCGGCTGGTGGCTGGCCAACTGCCTGTGGGACGCCGGCATCCCGCGCGAGGTCCTCCAGTTTCTGCCATGCCCCGATGACGAGATCGGTCGCGGGCTCGTGACGGACGCGCGCGTGGCAGGCGTCATCCTCACCGGCTCGGTGGAGACGGCCCGCCTTTTCCTCGGCTGGCGGCCGGATCTCACCCTGTTCGCAGAGACGAGCGGCAAGAACGCCATCATCATCACATCGCTCGCGGACCGGGATCAGGCCATCCGCGATCTCGTTCGCTCGGCCTTCGGCCACAACGGCCAGAAGTGCTCGGCGGCGAGCCTCGCGATCTGCGAGGCCGAGGTGTACGACGACGCTGACTTTCGCCGCCAGCTCCGCGACGCCGCGGCCAGCCTCGCCGTGGGCAGCGCGTGGGAGCCGACGAGTCGGATCACGCCGTTAACGCAGCCGCCCGGTGCCGCGCTCCAGCGCGCGCTCACCGTCCTCGACGAGGACGAGGAGTGGCTGCTCGAACCGCGCCCGGCAACGGACAACCCGCAGCTTTGGTCGCCCGGTATCAAGCTCGGGGTGCGCCCCGGCTCCTTCTTTCACCGCACGGAGTGCTTCGGCCCCGTGCTGGGACTGATGCGCGCCGCGGACCTCGACCAGGCGATTGCGCTCGCGAACGCCACACCGTTCGGGCTCACCAGCGGCATCCAGACGCTGGACGACCGTGAGACCGCGCGCTGGCTCGACCGCATCGAGGCCGGCAACCTCTACGTCAACCGTCCCATCACCGGCGCGATCGTCGGCCGCCAGCCCTTCGGTGGGTGGAAGGCCTCGTCGGTGGGGCCGGGGGCCAAGGCGGGCGGCCCCAACTACGTGCTCCAGCTCGCGCGCTGGAATCAGCTGACGCGCCCCGGCAGCGACGACGAGTCTCTCCCGGAACCGACGGCCGCAATGCTCGAGCGATGCCTGGCCGAGCTCTCCGACGCCGAGGCGCGCGCGTTGGTTGCGGCGAGCGCGGCGAGCTACGCGCGCGCGTGGCGCCGTCACTTCAGCCGCGAGCACGATCCGAGCGCGATCCGGGGAGAGCGGAACGCGTTTCGCTACCGACCATGCCGCCGCGTGATCGCGCGGGGAACGACCGCGCGCCCGGAGGCGGCCGCGGCGTTGTGCCAAATCATCCTGGCGGCGTGTGTAACGGGAGCTCGCCTGACGCTGAGCCTCTCCCCGGATTCACAGCCCTGGGCATGGCTGCGCGAGTGCGGCGAGGTGGAGCTCGTGGTGGAGGCGGAGGCCGGTTTCGTGGAGCGCCTGGCGCATCCGGAAGATGACGAGCGCGTGAGGGTGTGCGCGCCGATCTCGACCGCGGCCCGCGCCGCCGCCAACGGCACGGGCGTCACCGTCGTCGACGCGCCCGTCCTCGCCAACGGACGCCTGGAGCTCCGCTGGTATCTCCGGGAGCAGACGGTCTCCCGAGTCCTCCACCGTTATGGCAGCGTGACGGATCCCGTCGCTACCGAGTGAGGCGCGAACTTCGAGGAGCGCCACGGCTTTGCCGGGGTGCTCCGAGCGCTGGGGGGGTAGGTCACCTACTCTCCACGCTGCTCGAGGGCCACGTGCGGGTGAGGTCGGGCAGGATCGTGTAGTCCAGTAGTCATCGCCGCCGCCTGCCCGCGAGGCGGCGGTCGTGCGTTGGCACCTTTCGTGCGCGCTGAGCGCGACGATGAACCGCCCCGAGTTCGACCTCACCGTCACCCTCCACGCCCGCGCCATGACGCGGTTCGCCGGCTACCTCGGCGCCCACGGCGAGCCAGAAGACATAGTCCACGCCGCCGGCGAGCGGCTCCTGGCCGCCGAAGCGTTCACCGAGTACACCTTCGAACCGGACGCGACACGCATCCCGGCCTGGCTCCGGCGTGCCCTACAATTCACGATCCTGGCCGCGCGCGAGCGCTGGCGCCGGCGCGAGGCGGCGCAGGCGGAACTGGACAAGCTCACGAAGGGCGCCAAGCACAGGGCCGTCACCGACCCGCGTGAAGCTCCTGTATATGGGGGCCTCGAATGGGAAGGACCTCGAGGCGAAGCCGACGAGGAGATCCGGCTGGCCATCCTCGACCCGGCCTACCGCGACGCCAACCACCCAAAGCATCGCGATGCGGTCGACCGTGCGACGGCGCTGTACGAGCGACGCTACCGGGACTAGACTCCCGGGCGTGGCCGCGCTCGCGCGTCGGATTATGGACTACCTCCGCTACGTCCAGACTTGGATCTGGATCTGGGGAATCGTCAGCACGTCGACGGTCGGCGTCGTCATCTGGGCTTTGATCACGCGACTTCCTGGTGTCGTCGTCTTCGTGTTGGCGCTCGGAGCGGGCGCGCTGATGCTGATCGCACTGGAGACCGCGCTCATCGTCCACGAGAAGATCAAGCATCACCTCTGGGCGCACTACGAGCGAGCGGTTGTCGCACTAGACGGTCTCCGCACGAAGGGCGTGGTACTGCGGAGTCGGTCGGTCACGTCCGATGCAGAACTCACGGTCTTCGTGGACGATCTAGCAGCCTGGGAGGCTGAAGTACTTGCCGCCATGCAGGGCGCGGCAACTCACACCGACATCTCCTGGTTCCGCGACCTGCATGAGTGGAAGGTGCAATACGGCGTCTCGGCCTACAACGACGATCATGCGCTGATGAAGGCGGCGCTCGACGAGAAGCTGCGACGGATGCTCGTCATCGCCGACAAGCTGGAGGCGAAGGTCCAGTGACCGCCTCGCACTAGTGAGGGTGCTTATCAGTCTGTCGACATGGCACGCCTGTCTACCCTCCTGCGTGATCTCCGCGCCTTCGTTTAGGAGCACGAACGCTGCGGCGACCTGGACGGCGGCGTCGACGGCGACCGCGTCTGGATGACGTGCGAGTGTGACGCTGTTCTGGTGCGCGTCGGGGCATTCGGCTAGACTCCCGCGCAGCCGTCCTCAACCGAGGTGCCCATGCGGCTGATCGGGCTCGCAGTCACTCTCGTTCTCAGCTTCCTCCTGGCGCCGCTCGCCGCCCCGGCCCAGCAACCGCCCAGGAAGACCGCCCGGATCGGGTTTTTGGGCGATGTGCCTTTGTTCCTCGACGAGCTATTCGGCCCGTGGGCGAAGCGGGCCGTCATCGGCTACGGCGTCGCGCTGGTTGGAGTCCTTGTTGGCGCCTTCTTCGTGCGGCTGTACGAGCGGCGACGCAGGTAAGGACGCCGCCCCAGATGCTCTTGGGGGGCGGCGCCACGCTACCCTGACCCAGCCGTGGCGGCTACCGGCGGCGCCTGACCACGGACCCGCTGAACGAGATCCAGCGCGGGTCAACCTGGCTGGTGTGTTGTCCCGTTCGGGACATGTCAGGGTCCGCCTTTCAAACAGCCGGCCCGTCCTGGATGGCGGCGGCGAGCTTGCCGGGAACGCGACGGCCGTCGCCCGGCTGGCCGGTGAGCTTTCCGTTCTCGACGGCCACCTTGCCGCGCAGGATCACCATGGCGGGCCAGCCGTGCACCTCCCATCCGTCCCAGGCGCTGTAGTCGGAGCCGTGGAGATCCGCGGCGCGCAGCGCACGCCGAACGGTGGGATCGAACACGACCACGTCGGCGTCGCTGCCCGGGGCGAGCGTGCCTTTCCGCGGGTAGAGGCCGAGCACCTTCGCCGCGTTCGTCGAGGTGACGGCGACGAGTGATCATCAAGGCCGAGGTCGTGCGGCACGAACGGATGGTGAGCGAGTGAGGGGTTGAGGTGGAAGCGCACCGTGGGCCGCCCGTCCCGGGAACATGTTGCCGGTGTAGAACATCGTTCCGATCGGAGCGGGCGTCATGACGGGATGGGGACCGAAAATTCTGGTGGTTTGTTGCCCAAGACAGGAGAATACCCCTAGCCTGGACTTCCGAGAAGGGGTGTTTATGTCTCCTATGCTCCGCATGGCGGCGGATGTGGCGGGGATCGTCGTCGCCGTGATCGATCCGTCTTCCGGCCAGGTCCGCGGCGGACCCGACCTGGCGGGCCTGCTCGGACTCCCCGAGGGCGAGGTGTGCCTGTCGCCGGAGGAGGCGAGGGCGCTTATCCATCCCGACGACCGCGAGCGCGTCGCGCGAGCCGTGGAGTCGGCCTTCCTTCCCCGGAGCCAGGGCACCCTGCAGTCCGAGCGGGTGGATCGGTGGGCGTGTCGCTCGCTCGCTCGGGCGCGCTGGTCGAGCTCGAGGTGCGGGACACGGGCCGAGGCATCGCGCCCGAATTCCTGTCCCACGTCTTCGAGCGCTTCCGGCAGGCGGATGCCTCGACCACGCGGGTGTTCGGAGGCCTGGGCATCGGGCTGGCCGTCGTGAAGAGCTTGGTCGATCTCCACGGAGGCGGGGTGTCCGCTCACAGCGAGGGAGAGGGGCAGGGCGCGCGCTTCCTCGTGAGGCTGCCCGCTCTCCTCCAGCCCCAGGAGGAGCCGACCGCAAGCGGCCTACCCGGCCAGAGAACGCCGGGGCTGCGAGGCGTGTCCGTGCTGGTCGTGGAGGACGATCGCGACGCGCGCGACCTCGTGTGCCGCATCCTCGAGGAGTGCGAAGCCCGAGTCGTGCCCGCCGGCGGCGTCAAGGAGGCGCTGGCGGTCTTCTCCGAGAGCCGTCCCGACGTCATCGTCAGCGACATCGGCATGCCGGACGAGGACGGATACGACCTGATCCGGCAGGTGAGGGCCCTGCCTCCCGACCGGGGCGGCCGCACGCCGGCGGTGGCGCTCACCGCCTTCGCTCGTCCCGAGGACAGGCACAGAGTGTTGCTCGAAGGCTACGACGCCCACGTTGCGAAGCCCATCGAATCGGCGAAGCTCATCGCGCGGATCGCGGAGCTGCTCTCCTCGACGACGTCGAGGCCCGGCGGATGAGCGCGAGCAAGGGAGATCCCATGAGCACGGAGAAGGTGCGCGTGCTGTGCGTGGATGACGACCCGGGCACGAATTACCTGCACGCCCTCATCCTCCGGGAGGAAGCGGACATCGAGGTCGTGGGGACCGTGTCGAGGGTGGCGGACGTGCTCCCGGCCCTCGAGGCTCGTGCGCCCGACGTCGTCCTGCTCGACCTGAGGATGGGCGGTGACGGCTCGTGGTCCCTGCTACACGAGCTGGCCCTCAGGACGCCGCGGGTCCGGGTCGTCGTCCTGTCGGGTCTCGAGGAACCACGGCTCATCGAGGAGCTCCTCGCCCGCGGGGCCAGCGGCTTCGTGACCAAGGGGGTCGACCTGAGCGAGATCGCCCCGGCCATCCGCAAGGTGCTGCGCGGAGAACAGCCAATCGTGCGCTCGAACAAGCTCGGCTGAGGCAGGTCACGGTCGTCAGGGCGCAGCAGGAGGTCGCGACGCGTCGTGCGGTGTGTGGCGGTGTCGCCGCCCCGCACGCTCGCCGCCGGCCTGAAGGTGCTCGCCGCCGGCCGGCCGACACGCCGCCGTCGGGCGCCGCGCTCGCGGAGGCGATGCGGGTGCTCGGCGGTCCGCGCTAAGCGGCGCCGAGCGCGGCCCGCGCACGGCCGGCGCTGCTCGAGACCGGCATCAAGGTCATTGACGTGCTCGTGCCGTTCGTCGTGGGCGGCGGCGGCGGCATCCTGGGCGCGGCTCGCGTGGGAACGGCCGTGCTCGTCGAGGAGCTGGTGCCCCGCCTGGCCGAGGGGGAGGCCGGACTGTCGCTCTTCACGTTCATCCGCGCGGCCGCCGTCGGGCTGAGCAACTTCCAGGCGGGAAGAGCGCATATTCCTTCTCGCGGTCGGGAAACGCGGCGATATTGTGGGCGTATTCTTCAATCGCCCGTATGGCGGCGAAGTAATTGTCGAGATCATCCGGTTTGGTGAGGTAAGAAGTCGGGTTAAGCTGGCGAATCGCGTCCATATCCGGCGTCGTCTCTGCGCCGGTCCAGATGACAACCGGCATGTCTTTCAAACTGGACTCCCCTCTTATTTCAGCCAATACTTGTCGACCGTCTTTGCGCGGTAAGTTCAAATCCAGAATAATCAATTGTGGGCTGGGGGCATCGCGGTACTTGCCTTGTCCGCGAAGATAAGAGAGAGCCTCTTCCCCATCCCCCACTATCTGAAGACGGGTACCGCAATTACTTTCTTCAAGAGCTTTGGCAACCAGTCTTTGATCGCAGGCATTGTCCTCAACTAACAAGATGGTAAGGGGGCTCACGCACTCCCCCTCTCACTGTGGGAGCCTCCATTATTGTCGACGGGGATCGTGAAGACAAAGGTCGAGCCCTTTCCCGGTTCTGAATCGACCCAGATGCGCCCGCCGTACCGTTCCACGATCTTCTTGCAGATCGCAAGCCCAATGCCCGTTCCTGGATAGCTCTCGCTGCTGTGCAGACGCTCAAAAACGGCAAAGATACGTTCCAGGTACTCCTTCGCGATGCCGATTCCGTTGTCCTTAATCGAAAACTCCCATTCCTTATTCTTCTTTACTGCCGAGATCTGCACTTTGGGGAGAGCCGTTCCATGAAACTTAATCGCATTACAGATGAGATTTTGAAATACTTGACGGAGTAACCTGCCATCCGCCGGGATGGTGGGAAGAGCGTCGTAGGTTATTTCGGCGTGGCTTTCCTCGATGGATGGTTTGAGCTGGCCGAGGACTCCCCCGACAACCGCAGCGCAATCGGTGGGCTCATACTTCAGCTCTTCTTTTCCGGTCCGAGAGAAGGCCAACAGGTCTTCCACGAGCGCTTTCATCCTGCGTGAAGCCGTGATCGCGCCATTGATTAACTCATAGCCTTCTTTATCTATTTCCCCACTGTAGCCCTTAATCAAGAGCTGCAGATAGTTCGATACATTCCTTAGCGGCTCCTGGAGATCGTGGGCGGCGATGTGGGTGAACTGTTCAAGCTCCGTATTGAGCTTGATCAAATGATTCGCTGTCTCCCGGAGTCCCTTCTCGGCCCCGGAGATGTCCTCCATGGCAAGAAGGACGAGCTCTGGCTCGTCAACACCCTGAACGACTTTTCGGGCGTTGAGAACGAAGGTTCTCTGGCCGATCCCTGGGAAGGCGTGGTCGATCTTGAGACTATGAAGAGCAATGCCGCTCTTGAGAGCTTCCCCCAACAATTCGCGGAGTGGCGGGATATCCCATTGTCCGTTCCCGAGTTTGTAGAGTAGTTGCTGTTCCGTTTCCACTCGCGAGACCCCAAACGTTTGATAGAAGCTGCTGTTCGCCGCTTTAACCCGAAGGCTCGTATCAAGGACTAAGAGAGGCTCCCGTATAGTCTGCACAAGGGCATCGGAGTAGTCACGCGCGCGCTTCAAAGCATCGATATCGAACAACGTAACGACTGCGCCATCGATCTTGTTGTCGTGAGTCAGGTAAGGTCGAGCCCACAGCGAAAACCATCTACCGGAGATATCCTGGACCTCTCGTTCCAGTGGGGTGACGGTATCAATGACCTCCCCGACCAGGTGAACCAGGCCAGGGAAATCGAGGCCGGATTTTATGTCGGCCAGGGGGCGTCCGACATCGCCGGGAACCACATTTACCATCTTTTCTGCACCCTGCGTAACTCTACGGATTCGCAAGTCGCGACTGAGCATGAGCACGGGGATCCGGACGCTTGTCAGGAGATTATTCAGGTCGCTAAGGGCAATGTTCAACTCAGTGTTTCGATTTTGCAGTTCATCGTTGAGTGTGTTCAGTTCCTCATTGATCGACTGAAGCTCCTCCTTCGCTGTCTCAAGCTCTTCATTGGTGCTTTGCAGCTCCTCATTGCTGGATAACACCTCTTCGTTCGCGGATCTCATCTCCTCGCTATAAGCCTGCTCCTTTTCGATGAGCGACTGCAAATACTCCCGCGCGGAGGCCAGTTCCTTTTCCACCTCGGCAAGCCGAGAGTCCGAGTCTCCCTCCTGCTTGCGCTCACGCGAGGCCTCCTTCTTGGCGCGGATGGAGGGGGAAGAAGAACTCTCCCCGAATAGGACGATATAGAGATTTTCGTTGGCGTCGGGAGTGTTCAGAGGGAGCACCTCGAGGTACGCCTGGATGGAGGCGCCGTTGACCTTGACCCGTATGTCATCTTTCCTGACAGGAACCTTCTCCTGCTTGGCCTTTTGAATGGCGCCTTGAAGCTCGGTGAGAAGACCCGCGCGAGCCATCTTCAGAAGGTCATGGGTCATCTCGCCAGGAGCAGGCTCAAGGAAGGCGCCCGTACGCCCCCGGACTTGGAGAATTTGCATGTTCTCATTGATCACCACGCCATGGGCGCCCAATTTCGCGGCGATGGTGCGGTCGACGGCCCGAGCCAAATCAAAGGCGGAGGATGCTTTGTCGCCCCTCTTTGTCGCGGAGCGGGAAGTGATCTTTCCTATGTGCCCCTTGACGAAATCGAAATGGGGATGGCCCACCACAAATTTCTTCGCAAAAATCTTATGCGCGGGGTCCACTGGGGAAAACAACTCCCCGAAGGCTCCGATGCTCTCCGAACTTCCGAGCAAGAGAAGGCCATTTTGTTTCAGACCATAATGAAAGAGCGAGATCGCGCGTTTCTGGAGCGCGCCCTCGAGGTAAATTAAGAAATTTCGGCAACTGATGAGATTTAACCCGGAAAAAGGAGGGTCTTGGGTGACATCATGCTTGGAAAAGACACATAATTCTCGGACGGACTTATCGATCTGGTATCCGGCCTCCGTCTTCGCGAAGAATCTTCGGCGACGGTCCTGAGAGACCTCGGTCATGGTGGTTTCGCCGTATATGCCGGCCCGGGCTTTTTCGATGCATGCCTCGCTGAGGTCAGTACCGAAAATCTGGATGCGATGATTACTCTCCCCGTCCCCCAGAAATTCGACCAGACACATACCGATGGAATAGACCTCTTCGCCTGTCGCACAAGCCGGAACCCACACCCGAATGGGCGCGTCCACGGCGCAATCTTTCATGATCAGTGGGAAAATCTTGTTCTTCAACACCTCGAAGGTCTCGGGGTCCCGAAAGAAACTGGTCACCTTGATGAGCAGGTCCTGGTGCAGAAGGGCCAGTTCAGAGGGATTGCTCTCAAGATACTGGGCGTAATCCTCCAGTGTCTCAATCTTGAGTAGCAGCATGCGCCGCGCGATACGACGTTGGATGGTGCTTTGCTTGTAGTAAGTAAAGTCAACGCCGGTCGGTCGACGGAGCACCTTCAATATCGCGAGGACAATTTTCTTACTTCCCTCGTCTTCCGAAGTGAGGTCAGTACCCCTTTGGGTCTTGAGCTTGCCCATGTCGGGATGGAGACTGAGCCGCTCCAACTCTCCAGCGATTCCCTCGGGTGACAGAACCAAATCGACGGAGCCCGTAGCAATCGCGGCGTGAGGCATTCCGTCATGCTTGGCCGTCTGGTCCTGAGCGAAGGTGATACCGCCCTCGGCCTTGATCTCGCTAAGCCCCCGGGCCCCGTCGGAACCGGTCCCAGAAAGAATCACCCCGATGGCCCGGTTTTTATGGACCTTGGCCAGCGAAACAAAGAAGCGGTCAATAACCATTGGACGCTCGGGGGCTTCCGCCCGCGGCATCAGTCTTAGTGTTCCGTCCGAAAGGACCATGGTCGAGGGCGCGGGAATGATGTACACGTGATTCGGCTCAACCGGGGTACCGTCCGTCACTTCGCGGACGGGCATCTTCGTGCTTCGAGCCAGGATTTCGGCGAATCGGCTTTCGTGCTTCGGGTCCAGATGCTGAACCAGCACAAATGCCATACCGGTATCGGTGGAAAGACTTTGAAGAAGCGCTTGGGTGGCTTCCAAGCCGCCCGCAGAGGCTCCAATGCCTACAATGGGAAACAGGCTCTGCTCTACGCCGTCCTCGCTTACCGGCCTTCCTGGGCCGACCTTCTTCCCTCCGGATGTTTTTTTCGCAGTCAACGCTCGGCCCCTTGTAATCTCTCGGTCATGAGATTAACGCCTGGGAGTCCTTTCGTCGCGGGGGGGGGGGCAAACCGGGCTACTGGTCCGAAGAGCGGTTACTTTGGGAATTTCAGAGCTTGAACCGACGAGGAATACTTTACCGGGACCTGAACATCTTGCTGCCATCCCAAGCAAACCTAGTATCACAAGACCTCTAACCATCCCAACTTAATAACATATCGCCAAAAACGAATAATTCTAATTGCTTGGCCCGCCGTCGACCCACTTGCTTCCTCGTCGCGCGCCCTGCGGGCCGAGGTCGTAGGCGAGACGCCCCTGCGGGTGGCCGGGCGCGTGCGCACGGCCCTCGCGCGGGCGAGCTGGAGCTTGCCGGCCCAGCGACATGGTCGGCGGATGATCGGCGGCTCCACGCGCGGGCCCACAAGCTCCGCCGCTTCTTCGGGCAGCCCTTCTACGTGGCCGAGCCGTACACGAAGCGCCCGGGCTCGCGGGTCAGCCGCCTCCGGGCCGGACAGGGCGCGATCGGGGATGCCCGTCGGCGGACCGTCTCGACGATCCACAGCCTGTGCCTGTGCAACCCGCGTCCTTACGCAGAATGGGCACCGCAAAACTTGTTTTTCGCGATCCAACATCAGTAGTCTCGTCGTATGGAGATTTTGCTCGTGGAGGACAACCCGGGCGACGTCCGACTGGTGGGCGAGCTGCTGACTGAGGCTGGCGCCGAAGAGTTCGACCTCACGCACGTCAAGCGGCTCGGCGAGGCCGTGCAGCGCCTTCGTGAGGACCACTTCGATGTCGTGCTGCTTGACCTCTCCCTGCCGGATTCGAA
>WNGA01016989.1_pt2 | contig 14771 bp, 11 predicted proteins | sample 5400061 | NCBI WGS metagenome assembly WNGA01 (sample SAMN13153366, study PRJNA577476) | soil metagenome | isolation source: 100 cm soil or saprolite under grassland replicate 2 | place: USA:California | collected 2016-06-15
TCCTCCATCACGGCCTGTCCCAGGCCGAAGACGAATCCGCCCTCGAGCTGTCCGCGCACCGCGACCGGATTGATCACGGTGCCGACGTCCGCGACGAGCACGGCATCGACGACGCGGAAGCAGCCCGTCTGACGATCGACCGACACCTCGATCGAATAGGCGTACACGCCGTAGAGATGCTCGTTCTGCTCGCCCTCCCCCGTCACGATGAGCGGCGCCGTGCTACGTGCCGCCTGGTCGAGCGTCAAGCCGAGCTCGGCGAGACGCGCCTTGAGCTTTCGAGCTCCGTCGAGCGCAGCGTTGCCGGCGACCGGCGTGACGCGGCTGCCTCCGACGCCGGGGTCGACGTTCGCACGAGCCGTGTCGCCCTGCGCCACGTGGACGCGTGACGCGTCGATGCCGAGCTCGCGCGCCACGACGCGCTGGATCATGGTGTGCGCGCCGCCACCCTGGTCCGCCACCCCGGTGAGGACCTCCACCGATCCGTCGGCGCGCAGCGTCACCGTCAGCGAGGTCTTGCCCCGACCGACGTGCCGCGCCGAGAAGGCGACACCTCGTCCGTGATCCTTCGCGACCGTGCCGCCCCACTGCGACGACGCGCGAAGCATCGCGAGGACACGCGGCGCCTGCGAGTCGTGCCACACCGCGCCCTCCACGTCCGTCTCGCCGGCGCGGATCGCGTTGCGAGCTCGAAGCTCGACCGGATCGATCTCCATCGCCTTGGCGATGAGGTCGAGGTGTGACTCGGCCGCGAACGTGTGCTGTGGCTGGCTCGGGGCGCGCGCGTGGCCGGCGGGCAGCGTGTTCGTGTACACCGCGACGGCCTCGACGCGCGCGGCAGGTACGTGGTAGCCCGCGAGCGTCAGCGTCGGGCCACCCGGGAGCAGGCCGGCGACCGGCTTGCCCGCGGCGTACGCACCGCCGTCGAAGACGACGCGCGCCTGGTGCGCGGTGATGCGGCCGTCGCGATCGACTCCGGTGCGGAGCCGGATGCGCGCCGAGTGCCGCGTGTTCGAGAGCTGCAGCTCGTCCGTGTAGCGAAGCACGGAACGCACCGGGCGGCCCGTCGCGCGCGCGAGGAAATAGAGCGCGAACTCATCGAGCGACAGGCCCTTTCCACCAAAGTCACCGCCGACATGTGGCGTGTCGACGACGATGCGCTCCGCGGGCACCCCGATCGTGACGGCCATCTGATCGCGCAGCGAGAACGGAGCCTTGTTCGTCGTGACGACGTGGACGGTCTCGCCTTCGATCCAGACCAGGCTCGCGTGCGGCTCGATGTACGCGGGATGGACGCGCGGAACGGTGAACTCGTGCTCGAAGACGGCCGCAGCGTTCTCGAACCCCGACGAGACGTCGCCGTGTTCGTGCACGACGTGCCCCTGCGCGTTCGGGTGTGGACGAGCCGGCCGCGCGCCGCCGAAGTACTTGTACTCCGCCGCGTCCGGGTGCAGCACCGGCGCGTCCGCCGCGAGCGCTGCCTCTGGATCGAAGACCGCCGGCAGCTCCTCGTACTCGACCTCGATCAGGGCGGCCGCTTGCTCCGCGGCTTCGAGCGAATCCGCGGCGACCGCCACGACGCGGTCACCGATGAAGCGCGCGCGATCCCACGCGAGGACTGGCCAGTCCTGTAGGCGACGGCCGAAGCGGGCGGGCCGCACGTCTGCGCCCGTGATCACCGCGCGCACGCCCCTGACCTTCTGCGCTGCTTCAGCGTCGACCGACACGACGCGCGCGTGCGGGTACATGCTGCCGACGAACGCCGCATGCAGCATCCCGGGCCTCGTGATGTCCGCCGCGTATTTCGCAGCACCGGTGACCTTGTCGCGACCCTCGACCCGCCACTCCGGCGTTTCGAGGATGTCCGGCGGCGCGGCCTTCGCGAGCGTCACGCGAGCGTGCGCGCGAGGCAGTCGGCGAACTGCGTCATGAGCTGATCGGCCTTGCGCTGGATCACTGGTTGTCCGAACTCTCCGATGCGTCCGGCGATCTGCACGTCGCTCGTCATACGCAGCTCGGTGTCCTGGCCCTTGTCGACGAGCGCGAGATCCATCGTGGCGCGCACGGTGCCGCCGAGGCGCGTGTCCTTCGCGTCGGCGCGGAGCGAGGCTTTGCCCGCCGCCTCGTCGGTCGACGTCAGAGCGATGTCGCCGTCGAGCACTAGCCGGACCGGACCGAGTTGGACCAGCAGCGAGCCCTTGTACTTGCCAGTGCCGGATGGCGTGACCGCGGCGACGCCGGGCACGCACCGGGCCGCGGCAGGTACATCGGTCACGAGCTTCCACACCTTCGCGCGTGGGGCCCGGACGAGAGCGGTGTGCGAGAGCTTCATGGCGCCGCCACGAGCGACGTGAGCGCACGCTCGGTCCAGAGGCGCGCCATCTCGCGCTTGTATGCGGCGGAGCCGCGCACGTCGTCGAACGGCTCGATATCGGCGTCGACGCGGGCCGCCGCGTCGGCTATGCGCTTCGTATCGGGCCGCGCGCCGCGGAGTGCGTCCTCCACGGAACGAGCCCGCCTCGGTGTGGGCCCCGCCGCGCCGAGCGCGACACGAACATCCGCGACCGTGCCGTCGTTCGCGAGGCGCAGCGCGGCAGCCACCGAAACGGTCGCGTAATCGTCCGCCGTCCGTGGCAGGAACTTCAGATACGTCGCGCGTGTACCCGCGGCCAGCGCGGGGAACCGAACGGCGGTGATGATCTCGCCGGGGCGGAGCGACGTCGTGAAGACGTCGACGAAGAGCTCGTCGACGGCGATGGCGCGCTCGCCCGCCGCGGACGTAGCAATGACCTCGGCGCCGAGGGCGATGAGCATCGGCGGTGGATCCTGGGCCGGGTCGGCGTGCGCGAGATTGCCGCCGATCGTCGCCTGATTGCGCACGCGCACGGTCGCCACGGATGCGAACGTCCGTGTGAGCGCGGGGCAGTAGCGGGCGACCTCCTGTGACCGCTCGATGGCGCGATGCGTCACGGTGGCGCCGATCACAAGGCCGCCGTCCGATGTGGTGATCTCGCCGAGCGCCGCGATGCGACGAAGACCGATGACGTGACCGGGTCGCAGCAGCCCCTGACGCCACAGCAGCGTGAACGCGGTCGCGCCGGCGACGAGATGCGCGTCCTCGCCGTGGCGCACGAGCAGGTCGAGGGCCTCCGCCACCGATTCGGGCTCGTGATAGTCGTACGTCACGCGGCCGCCGTCTTGATCGCCCGCGTGATCCCGTGATATCCGGTGCAGCGGCAGAGGTTGCCCATCATCCACTCGCGGATCTCCTCGTCGCTGGGGCGCGGGTGCTCGGCGAGGAGAGCGGTGGCCGCGATGAGCTGCCCCGGCGTGCAGATGCCGCACTGGAAGCCGCCGTCGCGGATGAACGCGTCCTGCAGCGGCGATAGCTCGTCTCCATTCGCGAGGCCCTCCACCGTGATGACCGCACGACCGTCGACGAACACCGCGGGCACCAGGCAAGCCGACAGGAGCTCGCCGCCGACGAGCACGCTGCACGCACCGCAGACGCCGATCGAGCAGCCCTCTTTCGTCCCGGTCTGCCCGAGGTCATCGCGCAGTACGTCGATGAGCCGCCGATCCGCGCGCACCTCGAGCGACTGCGGCGAACCATTCAGGGTGAAGCGAAGACGGTGCGTGCTCAGAAAAACGAATATAGGACGCGCAGATGCGCTTCGCTCCGGGCCTCGCGCCACTCCATCATCGCGATTTCGCGCTGTATTTCACCGGACTCACGGTGTCGCAGTGCGGCAGCTGGATGGAGCAGACGCTCACGACGTGGCTGCTCTACGAGATCACTGGCTCACCGGTGCTTCTCGGCATCGGCGGCGCCATGCGCGCGATCCCGATCTTTGTCTTCGGCCTTCTCGCTGGCGCGATCGCGGATCGCGTCGATCGGCGCCGCCTCCTGCTCATCACGCAGAGCGGCTCGGCCCTGACCTCGTTCGGGCTCGGTCTGGTGGTGGCGACGGGACAGGTGGAGGTGTGGCACATCTACGTGGCGAGCGCGATCAACGGGACACTGCAGACGTTCGACGCTCCGGCGCGCCGTGCGATGTACACGACGATGGTCCCGAGGTCGCAGATGCAGAACGCGATCACCCTGAACGCGGCGGTGTTCCGCATCGCGCGGCTCATCGGCCCGAGCCTCGCCGGGATCCTCATCGTGGCGACCGGTCCGGCACTCCCCTACTTCGTCAACGCCGTCAGCTTCCTCGCGATCATCGGTGCGCTCCTGCTGATGAGCACGCCGGCGATCATCGATCGCGTGCGGGGTTCGCTGCTGGCCGAGACCATCGACGGCGCCCGCTACACGCTCGGCAAGTCGATCCTCGCGCATCTGTTGTTCCTCGAGTCCGCGCACAGCCTCTTCGGGGCGAACACCGCGCTCGTGACGATCTTCGCGAAGGATCTGCTTCATGTCGGGCCGGAGGGCCTCGGGTTCCTGCTCAGCGCTCTTGGCGCGGGCGCGCTCGTCGGGACCGGCGCGCTCGTCATGAGCGGCGATGTCGAGCGCAAGGGCCGGTCCATGATGCTGTCGGGTTACGGCTATGTCGCGTCCTTCGCCGTGTTCGCCTGGTCGCGCTCGTTCGAGCTGTCGGCGGTCACGCTCGCGCTCGTCGGCTTCGCCGATACCTGGTGGGCGACGATGCGCAACAGCATCTTCCAGCTCCAGGCGGACGAGGCCTATCGCGGACGGACTCTGTCGGCGTTCCTGCTCGTGGGCCGCGGCATGGCGCAGACGTCGCAGCTGCAGACGGGCATCGCTGTCGAGGCGTTCGGCCCTCAGATCGCGGCCACCGCCGGCGCGGCAGTGATCGCTGCGGCCATCATCGGTGTGAACGCCCGGAACGACGAGGTGCGGCGCTTCCGCGATCCAACGCCGGTGCTCGAAGGGCCGACCGACGCGGCCGAGTCCTAGCCCAGCGCGGCTCGCATCGTCGCGCGCATGCCCTCCACGTTGCCCTGTCGCGCAACGAGCACGCGCACGATGGCGATGTCGAGTCCCTGGCTCAGCGACTTGAATGCGGCCGCCGCACCCGACGCGGGGCCGGCATATCCAACGGCAGTGACAAGCTCGTCGGGCACTGCGCGGGCAAGCTCTTCCTCAGAGGCGCCCGCGGCCTGCTTCCGCTCCAGCTCGTCGAGCTGAGGGCCGAATCCCATGCGTTCGAAGTGCGAGCGATAGCCACGCGTGCCCGATGGGCGGACGAGCAGTGCGTACGCGAGGATCTGCTTCGCGAGCGCGAGGCGCGCCGCCGCGACGTCGTCGTCAACGCACATGCGGATGTACTCGATGAGCTTCGCCCGAGGGCCGACCTGCTCGCGACTCCACACGACCTGCGCCGGCGTGCACCAGTTGAGCGCGGCGCCTTCCGCGTGACGTCCCGCGAGTGCGAGCATCTGCGGCCCGAGTGCGCCGACGTAGATCGGGACGTCCTTCGCGGTCTCGCGAAGATCGTCGATGTACGTGCGGACCGCGGCGATCGGTCGGTCGGAGATGCTGCCCGACCCGACGCCCAGTACGAACTTGCCGCCGGTCATCTCGTGAGCGGTCCGTGCGGCCAGCGCAAGCACGGGCGCGGGATTGCGGGCGATCGGAACGACAGAAACTCCGGTGGCGAGACCGGAGCGCTCATGCCACGCGACGCACATGAGCGTCGGGTCGTAGTCCACGCTGGCGTTGGTCCAGAGGCTCTGGTAGCCGAGAGCGCTCGCTTCGGGCGCGAGGTCGCGCAGCTGCGCCGCGGAGAGACCAAGACGCGAGTCGACGCCGAGACCTACCTCCACTAAGGGTTCGGGTGCTCGCCTCCGGACGTGCCACCCGCGGCGTCGACAATCCAGCGCACGGACTTGCCGCACGGGCAGCCACCCGCCTGTCGCGCGAGCCGCGGCATCGACGCTATCGCCTCCTTCAGCGTCTTAGTTCCCGAGACGACCTCACGCTGCATGTCGGCCCAATGCTTCACGTCGATCGAGGCGCGATACGCCTCGGGCAACGCCGCAAGCACGTGCGCAACGTACTTCTCGACATCGTCGAACGCCTCGCCGTGCGTCCCGACCATCTGGAAGGCGAACTCACCGCGTCGGCGGAAGAAGCGCCGATCCGGGAGACGCAGCAGGTCGTCGCGCGAGAGACCGTCGACCGTCTCGCCAGAGGCAACGCGCGCGAAGATCGCGTCCGCCTCATCACGCGAGCGGTCGGGGAAGAGCGCGCGCACGTAGCGCACGTTGAGGTCGTCGAGCATCTTGGTGCATTCCTGGATGTACTGGTCCTGCGCGTCGCGGTTGTTGAGGTCCTTCAGTCCGAACTTCACATTCGTCTGACCGCCGCGCTCATCGCCAAACATCTCTAAGCCGCGCCCGAACCACTTCGCGACGGCTTTCTGGATCGCTGGCATGTCGATGTAGCCGTCGCCGCGCGCGGCGTGCTCGACCCAGCGGCGCAGCGGAATCACGCCGGCGGCGAGATGGAACGCCTCCTCGCGCAGCATCGGCGGCATCGACGACGCGTAGGGCTTGTACGCCGAGATCCTCTGCATCGTGAGCTGGTACTTCCCAACGCGATCGATGAACGCGGCGAAGACCACGTTGTCGAGGAATGAATCGAACTCGAGGTTGAACGCCGCGAGGACGTGGCTGCCGGTCTGCATCGAGAGGATCTCCTCGACCATGTCCTCGGGCTTCGTCTCGGTGACCGGTGACCAGTCTGAGCTCGTCAGCAGGTGGACCATCTGATACCCGTGGCGCAGCTCCTCAGCCATGACGCGAAGCGCCCACGCCTGATCCTGTGGCTCCTGCGCGCGGAAGAGCGTCATCTGGTGCTGCTGGATCGAGCCGAACTCGGTCGAGGCCTGCGCGCGGATCTGTGACAGGAGGTGCTGCGCGGCTTCGGGCCCGAGCTCCTTCGGCTCGAGTGCCTTTGGCTTGCCGAGGTCGTCGCCGATCTCGATCTCCGACGGGATGTTCCCCGCGACCTTCGCGCAGAGGCAGAACGCGTCGTCCTTCGGAAAGAACTTCGGCCAGACCTCCGCGAGCTTCGGGTAATCCGGGAAATTGTGCTGCCGCCAGTGCTCGATGGCCTGGTGATAACGGTCGGGCAGCATGCGGATCTCGTCGGTCACAACATCTAGGTTACCCGTTGCGCACCCCGAATGGTTATACCGTTCGTCCGAGCGAACGCGCGTCGGCGACCGTTTCGCTCGAACAGAGCGCGCCTAAGACCCGCGTCATCGTGTCGGCGTCTCGCTGTGGCTGAACTATCCCCGTATACCCGACCAGCAGGCACATTGCTGCGAAAAGTGACGCGACCCCAAGCTCTCCGACGGACACCACGATCAATGCTCCAACGAGCAGTGCGCCACAGACAGCAAATACAAGCGGTCGCGGCGGCAAGACCATGCGCAACTCGACACGAGATCCCTTGCCAACCGGAGTGATGCGCCCGTCGGCGATGACTTTGAAGGTGTTCCGCCCTGGTCTCCTCGCAGAGAACGTCGAGTCAGTTACCTCGCCGATGTACGGCAGCCCAAGAGAAGGCTCCGTCAGGACACGTCGCACCGTCGAAGGACTGTCGACAACCGCGCGCAACCGCGCCGCGACTTCCGCGGGTGGGACACCGACCTCGAAGACGACCTCCCGTCCCATGGCGACTAGAGGCGCTTCTCCAGCGCGCTGACCGGCGCCGGCGTGAATCCCATCGCGTCGACGAACTTCGCGATCTCATCGTCTTGCGTCCTGACCATCGTGCGCGCCACATGTGCGCCGCGCTTCTTGAATCCAGCGAGCAGTGCGTCGGTGAGACCGCGTCCGATCCCTCGCTCGCGAGCCGACGGATCGACGCCGAAGAACTCGAGCCACCCGGTCGGCTCTTCCATGCCGAACTCGCCGCCGCGGACCTCGCCGAGCATGAAACCGAGGACCTTGCCGTCGACCTCGGCGACCTGCGACGAGTCCGGGTCGCGGCGGATGAAGTAGACGACGCGGTCTTCCCACACATCGGGCCGGTACTTGCCGGTGATGCGCTCATCGATGCGGCATATCGCCTCGATATCGAGCTCGTTCACCGGACGTATGCGCACGTCAGCCATCGTCGGCGAGTTTAAGAGATGGCGGCGGCCCCACCCGCTGAGGGGTGAGGCCGCCGCCGTGTCGAGGAGGGGCTAGGAGGTGGTGACGCCTGGGCGACGCATGCGCGTCGCGGCGAACGCGATGACGAGACCGATGAGCGGGATCCACCCGAACACGAGGACCCAGATCGCGAGGTCGGCCGCGAACTTGAAGAACACGGAGAGCGCCGCGATCGCCTTCGCGAACGTCACGGCCGGGTCCCACGCGCCGCCGGTCGTCGCGGGCACGGTCACGATCGGCGCGATCGCCATCGTGATCGTCGAGAACTCGGTGCGGTTCTTTATTAGGTTGAGCTGGCCCTGCAGCTGCTCGATCTGCGTGCGCACGTTGCCGAGCGCCGCGTCGATCTTCAGGGTCTCGTCGACCGTCTTCGCCTGCGGGAAGAGCTGGAGATAACGCTGTTCCTCGGCCTGCTTCGCGACCAGGCGCGCCTGCAGATCGGTGAACTGGTCGGTGACATCTTTCGCGTCGACGTTCGAGGTGAGGACCTCTCCGTCCAGGAGCTTGAGCTGGCGAAGCGCCTCATCGAAGCGGTCCGACGGGACGCGCACGGTGATGAGCGCGCTGCGGTTCTCGCCTTGTCCGGTCTGGCTCATGGCGAGGACGTCGCCGCCGAGTCCGCTCGCGATCGCGCGCGCCTTGTCGGCGGTCGCCCACGGATCCTGCGTCTTCATCGAGACATTGGCGGTCAGGATCAGGTTCCGGTTCGGGCTCGTGACGAGTGTCGGGATGCCGTTCTGTGTCGTCGTCGTCGCGTCGTACGCCGGGATGCTGCCCGGAGCGCCCTTCGCCGAACTGGGGCCCGGACGTCGGCGAAGCCGCCTGCGAACAGGCCGCCGCGAGGACGAGGATGAACGCGAGAACCGCGAGGACGCGCACTGAGCGCCGCATGTCCCTCACCAGCCTTTCAAGGTGCTGTTGATACATACGACGGCTGGCTCGGTTGTGTTCCCTAGAAGCGGTCTCCGAATAGTTTCTGGGCGTTTTCGGCGATGCGGAGGCCAAGCTCGGCCGGGTCACGGCCCCGGGCGGCGGCCACCGCGGCCAGGGTCTCGAGGACGAAAGCGGGCTCGTTCCGCTCGCCGCGGCGCGCCTGCGGCGTCAGATAGGGCGCATCCGTCTCGACCAGGATCCGGTCCGCGGACGCGCGGGCCGCCGCGCGACGCAGCGCCTCGTTCTTCGGATAGGTCACGGTGCCGGCGAACGAGACCGAGAAGCCGCGGCGCGTCCACTCGTCAACTTCCTCGGGTCCCTCGCTGAAGCAGTGCACCATGCCGCGCGCGCCACCAGCGCGATCGACGAGCTCACGCGCCAGCAGACCCGCGTCGCGCACGTGAACGACCACCGGCAGACCCAGAACGTTCGCGAGCGCGAGCTGCGCGAGGAACGCGGTCTCCTGCGCCTCTCGCGGCGCGCTGCGGCCGGAGAGATCGATCCCTATCTCGCCGATCGCCACGACGTGCGTGTCGCGCGCGAGGCGATCGATCATTCCGAGGACGTCGGAGCTCCACGACTCGGCGCGGTGCGGATGAACGCCGACCGCGACGCGCACCGAGGGGTGACGACGCGCGATGAGAACGTTGCGTTCGCTCGATGCGAGATCCTCGGCGCACGAGAGCACTCGCTCGATGCCCGCCGCGGACGCACGCGCCAGCACGGCATCGAGGTCGTCACTGAAACGGCGGTCGTCGAGATGCGCGTGGGCGTCGATCACGCGCGGCGGGTCAGGCCGTCTTCGCTCGCTCGAGTCGAGGGAAAAGGGACGGCGCGGAGTGGATCTGCTTTCCCGGCTGCAGCAGGCCCCAGCGCGCGACCGCCTCCCATTTCGCGGACGCCGGCGACTCGACGTCGAGCACCTCGGCGATGCGCGGGCTGATCGTCGGCATGTATGGGAACAGCAGGTACGCGACGAGGCGCACGGCCTCGAGCCCGGAGTAGAGCGCCGCTTCGACCTCGCCTTTGCGGGCTGGGTCCTTTGCGGCCTGCCACGGCTGCGTGCGCTGGAAGTGCTTGTTGGCTTCCTCGATCACGCTGAAGATCGATCCGAGCGCCTCGGAAAAGTCGAGCCGCGCGGCCGACTCATCGTGCGTCTGCAGCGCGCGCTCGGCTGTCTCGCGCAGGACGTTTTCTGAGGGACCTCCCTGCCCGGGGGGCGGGACGCGTCCGTCGCAGTACAGCTCGACCATCTTCGTCGCGCGCGAGACGAGGTTGCCGAGTCCGTTGGCGAGATCCGCGTTGAAGCGAAGGTCGAGCATCTCCGGAGAGATCGGTGAATCCTTGGCGAAGGGCGCCTCCCGCAGCAGCAGGTACCGCAGCGCGTCAGGTCCCCACTCGTTCGCCGCGGCGATGGGGTCGATCATGTTGCCGCTCGAGCGCGAGAGCCGACCCTCACCCGCGTAGTGCAGGAAGCCGTGGGCGTAGACCTGCCGGGGCAGCTCGAGACCGGCGGACATGAGCATCGCCGGCCAGAACAGACAGTGGAAACGCGTGATGTCGAGTCCTATGACGTGCAGGTCGGCTGGCCACCACTTCTCGAATTTCTTGTCGTCCGTTCCGAAGCCCACGCCAGTCGCGTAGTTGATCAGCGCGTCGAACCAGACATAGACGGTGTGACCGGGCTTGTCGGGGAACGGGATCCCCCAGGTGAGGTTGCGCCGAGACACGCTGACGTCACGCAGTCCGCGATCGAGCCATCCGAGGACCTCATTGCGCCTGATCTCGGGGACGCAGAAATCCGGATTGTCGCGATAGAGATCCTTCAGCTTCTGCTCGTACTTGCCGAGCCGGAAGAAGTAGTTCTCCTCGTCGAGACGTTGGATCGCGTCGGCGTTGGACGTGTGGATCGGGCAGCGAACGCGCGGACCGTCGTGCCCACCGTTTTCGTCGACGAGCTCGGACTCTTCGTAGAACGCCTCGCAGCGCGTGCAGTAGAGGCCCTCGTACTTGGAGAGATAGACATCGTCGTTCGCGATCCAGCGGCGGACGAATTCCTGCACCCCGGCGATGTGGTCAGGATCGACGGTGCGGATGAATCGGTCGTAGGAGATGTTCCAAAGATCGGCCATCTGCCGGAACTCGGCGGCGTACTTGTCGACGAGCTGCCGCGTCGGGATCCCCTGCTCTTTCGCGGCTTGCTCGTTGCGCGTCGCATTCTCATCGGTGCCGGTCAGGAAGAACACCTCGTCGCCGCGCTGCCGGTGGAAACGGGCGAGCGCGTCCGCACCGGCGAACTCATAACCGTGATGGAGTCCGGGCCGGTCGTTGACATACGCGATGGCGGTCGTGACGTAGAACTTCATGGGAATTTGCTCGGTATTCTAGGTGACATGCCCCTCGTCGACCGACGTTGAGTCGCGCTGCCGTCACGGTCCTCACGCGCGTTCTGCTCGTCATCTTCACCTTCGTTCTCATCGTCGTGCTTGCGCAGATCGCCCTCGTCGCCGCGCGCACCCGCTTCGATCACGCGCCGATCGCCGACATCCTCCGGCAGGCTTGGGAAGGCACGCAGGACTATTTCTCGAGCCTCTTCCAGGGCTCGCTCGGCGAGGCCACCTCGACGTCGATCCTCGGAGGACGGCGGCGTTCGATGGGCGAGGTCCTCCTCGACGCGTACCCCAAGAGCATGCTGCTCGTCGGCCTCGCGGTGACGCTGGCCACGGCCCTCGGCGTCGCCGTCGGTGTGGTCGCCGCAGCCACTCGCAGCTCGCGGCTGCGGGCGGCGCTCGTGGGCAGCATGATGGCAGTGATCTCGACGCCCTCCTTCCTGCTCGCGATCCTCCTCATCCTCTTGTCGGCCGAGATGGTGCGCCGGTACAACGTCCGTCTCTGGCCGAGCTTCGGCTTCGGGATCGACGACCATCTCATCCTTCCGACACTCGTTCTCGCCGCGCGACCCTTCGCGCAGATCGCGAACTTCGCGTTCGTCGCGGTCGACGAGGAGCTCGGGGCCGACTATGTGCGCACCGCACGGTCCAAAGGCCTGCTCGAGCGCGTCGTCATCGGTCGGCACGCGCTACGCAACGCGCTCGTGCCGATCCTCGGCGCGATCGCCGCCGCGCTCTCGATCGGACTCTCCACGCTGCCGGTCGTCGAGGTGTTCTTCTCATGGCCCGGGCTCGGCTTCTCGCTGCTGCAGGCGATCCAGCGCTTCGATGCCGCGACCGCCGGCACGCTGCTCGGCGCTCTCGTCGTGACGATCGCCATCGTCCGGTTCGCGCTCGACGCCGCCGCGGCGCGCCTGGTGCATGCCTCCACCGGAGCGTCGTCCTGATGCGGCGCGCGCTCACGTGGCAGCTCGTCATCGGCGCGGCGATCATCGGCGGCTGGATCTTCCTCGGACTGGCGGCGCCGCTCCTCACGAACGTCGATCCGCTGAAGAGCACGACGCTGATCATCGACGGGCCTCGCTCCGTCCTCGCGCCGTATGACCCCGGCACGTACGGCTACCCGCTCGGCTCCGACCGCAACGGCCGCGACCTGTGGGCCGGCGTGATGTACGGAGCGCGCGCGACTCTCACGATCGCGTTCGTCGTGCTCGCGGTGCGCCTGGTGGTCGGGACGACGCTCGGCGCCCTCGCGGGCTGGTTCGCGGGCTCGTCTTTCGATCGCGGTGTGTCGGCGCTGATCGACGCGTTCGGCGCGTTCCCGACCGTCCTCTTCGCGATGCTCTGGATCTTCGCCTTCGACATCCGCTCGGGTGTCAGCGCCTTCGCCGCAGCGCTCGCGATCACCGGCTGGTGGGGATTCGGCCGCGCGACGCGCTCCGCCGTCGTCGCGCTGCGCGGGCGTCCGTTCCTCGAGGCCGCACGATCGCTCGGTCTCTCCGAGTTCGCGGTGTTCGCGCGTCACGTGCTTCCGAATCTGCTTCCGATGCTCGCCGTCGCAGCCGCGCTCGAGGCGAGCGCGATCCTCCTCGTGCTCGGTGAGCTCGGCTTCCTCGGCATCGTCGTGGGCGGCGGGCAGAACGTGTCGACCGATGTCACCGGTCGCGGCGGCGGGACCGAATTCATCTTCGCGACGACGGAATGGGGCGCGATCCTCGCGCAGGGGAAATTCGAGATCTATCGCGCCCAGTGGATCGCGCTCGTTCCCGCGACGGCGTTCGCGAGCGCCATCCTCGGCTTCAACCTGATGGGCCACGGTCTGCGGACGTTCTTCGAGCGCGCACCTGTCGCCCTCGGGAAGCTGCTCTCCATGCGCACGGGGTTCGCCGTGGTGGCGATCTTCGTCGCCTTCCGCCTCGCGAGCCCCTACGTCGGACCGGCTGGCAGCTACGTCCCGATCGCGCGCGAGTTCGACGCGGCCAGGGCGCGCGCACACGTCGACTGGCTGGCCGACCCGGCGCGCGCGGGGCGGTACACCGGGTCCGCCGGATACAACGAATCCGCGCGCTACGTCGCGGACCAATTCAAGTCGATCGGCCTCGAGCCGCTTGGCACCGACGGCACGTACTTCCAGAACTGGGGCACGAACATCGTCAAGCTGAGCTCGACGCCGCTCTTGGAGCGCATCGGGGAGGATCCGAAGAGCTACCAGCCGCGAGCGGACTTCAGCGAGCGCGTCGGTGGTCGAGCCGGCAGCGGCACCGCCGAGGGCAATGTCGTGTATGTGGGTGGTGGGATCCGCACGCAGGACTACAGCGACTACCAGGGCACGCACCCCGAAGGGAACATCGTGCTGATCGCCGGACCGACACAGGGCGACCCCATCGATGCGGCGATCCGGTCGGGAGCGAAAGCCGTCATCTTCGTATCCCCACCCGATCGCGGCATCATCCGGCCGTCATACGTCGCCTTCTTCGAGAAGGACACGCTTCCGGTCATCACCGTCAGCGAGGGCGTCGCCGACGAGCTCATCGCGCCGTCGGGAAAGCACATCGCCGATCTGCGTCGCACGCTGGAAGAACGGCGCCGCCGCTCGGAGCAGCGGCCGAGCCTCGTCCGCAGCTCTCCGCAGCCTCTCTCGTTCGACACACCGACGCGCATTCGCATCGAGGTTTCGCTCCGGCCGCTCGAGCCCATACGCACGATGAACGTCGTGGGCATGCTGCGCGGGAGCGATCCGGAGCGCGCGAAGAAATTCGTGATCATCGGAGGGCACCTCGACGGCATCGGCACTGAGCCCGACGGGACGATCTATCCCGCCGCGAACGACAACGCCACGGGCCCGGCGGTCACGATCGAGGTCGCGCGAGTGCTCGCCGCAAAGAAGGCGCTGCTAAAGAATTCTGTGATCTTCGTGGCCTTCGCGGGCGAGGAGGAGGGACTCATCGGCTCGGATGCGTTCCTCGCGAACGCCGTCACAACGCCCTACCGCGCGGAGAACATCGTGGCGTACATCAATCTGGACATGGATGGATGCTGCGGCGGCCTCGCGGCGTCGGACGAGAGCTTCGAGCTTCATCAGCGCGTCAAGTCCGCGGCCGAACGGCTCGGTTACGAGCTCGATTACCCGTCGGGCGTCGGCGGCAGCGATCACTTCACCTTCCTGCGCCGACGCGTACCCGCGGTGATGATCACCGGGACGGAGGTCGGCCCGTTCCACACCGTCGGCGACACGCCGGCCACGGTCGACCCCGTGCGACTTCGCCGATCGGGCGAGGTCGTACTGCAATCGGTGCTCGAGATGGCGGCCACCGGATG
>WNGA01007809.1_pt1 | contig 14770 bp, 5 predicted proteins | sample 5400061 | NCBI WGS metagenome assembly WNGA01 (sample SAMN13153366, study PRJNA577476) | soil metagenome | isolation source: 100 cm soil or saprolite under grassland replicate 2 | place: USA:California | collected 2016-06-15
ACGAACACGCATCGCATCCGTAGCAGCCGACATAAGGAGGCCCCGACCGAAAGGGCTGAAAGCCCGAAAGAAAATAGCCCAGGGCAAGCCAGATGAACTCCGCGCCGCCCTGGGTCAATCATCCCCACAAATTTTCTCCCTCTCCTCCTCGAACGAGGAGAGGGCTGGGGTGAGGAGTCGAGTCCCGCCGCCCGCGGTAGGGACGCGCTGCCGCGCGTCCCGGCCGACCGACTCATTAACCGCGAAAGAACGCAAAGAACACAAAGAGTTTTGAGTGAAAGCCTGTTTCCTCTGCGATCTGTGCGTTCTTTGCGGTGAAGAATTTGCGCTACGGACGAACACGCATCGCATCCGTAGCAGCCGACATAAGGAGGCCCCGACCGAAAGGGCTGAAAGCCCGAAAGAAAATAGCCCAGGGCAAAGCGAGTCTGCGAGCGACGCCCTGGGTCAACCGTCCTCACAAATTTTCTCCCTCTCCTCCTCGAACGAGGAGAGGGCTGGGGTGAGGAGTCGAGTCCCGCCGCCCGCGGTAGGGACGCGCTGCCGCGCGTCCTGGCGGACCGACTAATCAACCGCGAAAGAACGCAAAGAACACAAAGAGATTTGATTGAAAGCCTGTTTCCTCTGCGATCTGTGCGTTCTTTGCGGTGAAGAGATTTGCGTTACGAACGAACACGCATCGCATCCGTACCAGCCGACGTAAGGAGGCTCCGGCTGAAAGGGCTGAAAGCCCCAAAGATAATAGCCCAGGGCAAAGCGAGTCTGCGAGCGACGCCCTGGGTCAACGTCCAATCATTCCCAAGCCCTGAAAGGGCGGCAGAGTTTTTCAACGCAATGGCGCAACGGCGCAAAGAATTCCAACCTAATCAGGTCAATCGCAAACAAAGCCGTAACTCTGCAAACAACTGCTCGACCGTTCGCTTGAACTGCGGGTCGTCGAGGTCACTCAACCAGCCGTCTCGCCACCAGCGGTAGTAAGGAACGTGAACAATATCCCAGCCCGCTCGCCGCAGCACCTCGACGCGCTCTAGGTGCGCTTCGGAGTAAGAACGACCGTCCTCCGTGAAATGGTCGCGTCCGTCCACTTCGACGGCGACGCACGCTCCATTGGCGCCGTTGAGCAGCACGAAGTCGAGTCGCTTGTGCCCGCAGCTTGACACACCAAGCTCCCGGCTGGCGTGAACTTGATTGAATAGCCGGATGCGGTGGGCTCCGCCGTGTTGTTCGACGAATTGCTCCAAGTAGTCGGCGACACGATGCTCAAACTCGGACTCACAAAGCTCACGATGTAGTTTGCGGTTCCAATCCCATCGATAGAGATGCACCGATGGCTGATTCTTTGGTTCACCTGATTCGTTCTCCGTCCTGCTGCGCCAAGTCTTCCCGAAATGCGTGAGGTACGATTTGATGAGTCGGGCGTTCTTTGGCATGCCGCCGTAGATCAACAATGTGTAGTGAATGGCACGGCTGGTGGCGACGTTGAAGCGGCGGCGCTCCTCCCAGTGATTCACTCTCGATTCCACTCCGGCGAGGCCGAGCGTGATGAAGATGATGTCGCGTTCATTGCCTTGGAATTCCTCAGGCGTGCCGACCAAAAGCTGGAACGAGTCAAGTTCAACCGGCGAGAACTCCGAGGAAACCGCCTCGAAAATGGCATTTCGCTGTTCTCTGAGGAATGAGATGACACCCAGTGTTGGAGGTCGCTCATGCGTGAATCCGTGAGCGCGGAACGCTGGTTCATGCTCGAAGTGCCGCTGTTTGATGAGTTTCTTCAGCCAGCGCATGAGTTCGTCCACCTCGTTTTGGATTAGTTTGACGTCCGGCTCGCGAACACCACCGACTTCGATGCAACCGAAGCACTCCAACTCAAAGTTTTTCGGGACTTCCTTCATCAAGCGAAGCCCGCCGTCGTCGCGATAGAATTGTTCGCTCGTGAACGAGGCCAATTGGGGATAGCTGCGAAAATGTTCGTCGAGCGTCGTCCTTGGGACTTTCCCGTCCGTAAGCGAGCGGATGAAGTCGAGGATGGAATGTTTCCTCACGAGGAGCTTGCGTTCATCTGCGTCCGCGTATCTGGTGCTGCATGGTGGGGGGAAGTGCCGGTTCCAAATCAATTCCTCGAACTGGACGCCGAATCCAAAATTCACTCCGGCGGCGTTCAAGCCGAGCTGCTTGTCATCGCCAACGACGCAGATGCGGGAGCCGCGGGAGAACGCCGGGATGATTTCCGCAATGTTCACTTGCGATGCTTCATCAACGATGACGAGGTCGAACAGTTCCGGCTCGAATGGAAGAAACTCGCCCAAGTGCCGCATCTGCCCGACCCAAAGCGGAAATGATTCAATCACGCTTGAGAACGAAATCGACTGCATCTTCTGCGCGATGAGTGTGGGATTTGCGTGACGAACCATGCCGCAGAACTTTTGCAGTTCTTCACTCCATTCTTGCAGTTTGCCGACGACATGGGCTGCGAGATGCGCCTTTGCGTGTTCGGATTGCTGCTTAGTCAATTCCTCACGCTTTCGGTGAAGTGTCTTGCGCTGCTGGCTGAGAAAATCAGGGATGACGCGCGCCAGCGATTCTGTCGCACGCTGATAATCGTGCGTCAGTTCCAAGTGCTCTTTGATGTAGTTGACGCTGGTTAAGTTGGGTTGCAGCCGGGTTGGTTCCGCGTGGAATTGACGTGCGCACGCTGAGAAGAATTGACGAAGGTGAAGCACTTGCCGTCGCGGCAAGCTGCCGCCGTTGGCGTGGAGTTCATCGCCCAGCCATCGCTCAACGTTGGCGACAACGGTGGAAGCGCGCGGAACATCAGCAGTGGCGGAAAGATTTAGCTCGCTCACGCGATCCAGGCCAAATCGCTTCAGGTAGGCCCGTCGGTTTCGGTCTAGATGCTCCTGACGTTGGTAGTAGTCTCGCTCCCACTCCAAAGCTCCGCGAATGGACGTCTCCAATTTGTCCACTTGCGATTTCAACTGTTCGACGTTGTCCTGGTAGTGGTCGCACTTGCGCCGAAGTTCCTTCAACTCCGCGTGTCCGTGCAAGGTGCCACAACGGTCGAGCCACTTTTGCAACTCGCCACGCATCCGCTGGCGTTGGGCCGTGTCGTTGGAAGCGTAGATGACACTGCCAGCTCCGAGGATGGCCGGGCGACCGGGAACATCCTTCGTCAATTTATCGAACACCACGTCAATCGCCGGCTTCTTGTGGGACACCAGCAGAACGCTCTTTTTGAGAAACAACGCTGCCAGCATGGTGGCGGTGATGGTGTGCGACTTGCCCGTGCCCGGCGGCCCTTGAATGTAGGAAACCTCGTGTGTCCATGCCCGAAACACTGCTTCGCGCTGACGCCGCGACAGGGAAATTGGCAGCAGATCAATCGCCTTCAAAACTTCATCACGCGGGAGCAAGTCCGTATGGAAATCCACGTCCCGTCCTTCGAGGATTCCTTCAAACAGCTTCGCCAGGAGTGGATTGTCAAACGGCATTGCCACCACTCCTCTCCGTTTGGTGAATCAGCGCCGCTAGCGCGGTCATCGTGGTGAGTTCGCCAGCCGCAGGCGCAATGAAGAAGAAGCGGTGAGCAAAAAAACCTGCGGGCCGTCTCTGAACCAGCGCATCAAGCAGGCTATGGTCGTAAGGCGTGGTGGAAATGCTGACGCTGCTAAACTCTGGCACGGTGTCGTGGATGTATTTCATCACTTTCGTCTGTGCGGCCAAGTCGAAGCGGGCATCCGGGTTTGCATCGTCGGCCCAGCGTTCGAGGTCGCATTCGACTTCCGTGAACACCGCGAGGGTTGAACCACCAACGCCCGATTGAGGCAGGCGGTTGCCGTCCTCGTCCGGTTCGTCGTCCTGTGCTTGCCCCAGGAATAGTGTCAGCAAGTCGTAGTTGAGCGTAACGGATTCCCAAAGAATTTCCATCTCGACGGCGTTGGGGCGCTCGTCATCTTCAACCAACCGGGCGTTGCAGAACGCCAGCGGTGCGGAGAGGCGTTTCGGGCCTTTGGCCGAGTCGAGCAGGCCGACAACCAAACCCAGGCCCACAAGTGGACGAAGCGAGAGTCCCCGTGCCTGAGCTTTTTGAATGTGGCGCAGAGACCCAAGCCAATGCCGGGGACGATTCGGGTCGGGCTGGTCGAGTTGGTGGTAGTAGGGGTGCTGACTGACCGGCTTGCGGTAGAGAACATTCTCAAGTCCGCCGCGCTGGAGAAGTTTGCGGTTTACATCGTGCAGATAGCGCAGATAGGAGAGGATGTCTGGCATCTGTGCCTCCGATCAAAGTTTGGTGTCAAACTTCACTGACTCTTCCAAGCTGGTCTTCAACGCTTCGACAGCCTTCGTAGTGCGTTGCGCTTCCGCGAGGAGGTCCTTCGACCGCGCTGCCGATAACTCGGAGAGTTTGTCCGCCTCGCGAACGAGAGTGGCGTCCACGGACTTCTGCTGCTGGACGAGTGTACGAAGAGCATCCAAGCAACCCGCAAGCATCTGGTGGAGTTGGTCGAAATGCGCATGCTGTATTCGCCGCTGCCGTTCCAACATGGCGACGATGCCCATGACTCCGAGAAACTGAGCCACCAAAGCGACGAAAGTGTAGGTTTCCATCATTCCTCCAATGTTTGGTTCGGATTCAGCAAGCAGACTTCTGAGACGGGAATCTTCATGGCCGAAGAATATCAAACCCAAGTGGGCGTTGGAAGGCTGGGTTTTGCGACTTTGCGCCTCCGCGCCTTTGCGTTGGAAATTCTTCCGCCCCTACAGGGCTTATTCTTTTGTTGTTCGATAACCCAGGGCGGCGCTCGTTTCACTTCGCTTGCCCTGGGCTGTTTTCTTTCGGGCCTTCGGCCCTTTCGGTTCGAGCCTCGTTACCTCGCGTGTTACGAGTGCGATTCGTGCGGGTTGGGCATGAATTTGTGATGTCGCCGTCCAGGAATTCTCGACTCCTCACCCCGGCCCTCTCCTCGTTCGAGGAGGAGAGGGAGAAAATTTGTGGGGACGATTGACCAAAGTCGGCCCTCGTTTTACTTCGCTTTGCCCTGGGCTATTTTCTTTCGGGCTTTCAGCCCTTTTAGTTTGAGCCTCGTTACCTCGGCTGCTACGGCTGCAATTCGCGTTCATGGGTGTTCATTCGTGGTTCGAAAAGGGGTCATTCCGCACAGTTGACCAAGCGGCCCGGTTTTTGGCCCGTTTCCGCCATGCCAAGACCGTTGCACCTTGAAAACGAAGGCGCGATTTGCCATGTACTGAATGGCCTTCGTCCTCGTTAAACCGTTGAATCGTTAAATGCGTTAAAAGGGAAGGCGACTGGACCGGCGCGAACCCCTCTTCCCGCTCTGTCAGCTTCGCCCTTTCCCGTCTTCCTGTTTGCCCCTCCTCCCGCTTTCCCGCTTTCCCCCCTTCTCCCTTTCCCGGTTTCTCACTCACCCACTGACCCACTTACCCACTGAGCCACTGACCACTGGCCGGCTTCCCTCTTTCCTGCCTGGAATTGACCCTCTTGGACCGCCATTGTCCCACCCCGTGTGCGACAATGGCCGCACGATGAATAGAGTCGTCAATGCTTTGAACGCGCCTTTGCACCACAGGCTCCTGGCCGGTGCGGCGCGGCGTGGCTTTTCGACCGCGCCGACGGCCCGGTCGAACTTCAAGGCGGCAGCAACGCCGAACGCACTGAAGCCAGAGAATGGGGCAGTCTGTTGCGTCCAGTGGCGGCGCCTCTGCGAGCCGGTGCGGCGCGTTCGGACCGGCAGTTCGCCCCGACGGGCGGCGCTGCTTCTTCCCGGCTTTTCCCGGAAATTCCCGCTTGATTTTTTCCTGCGTAGGCGCCGGATTTGTATTCGTAAGTGGTTGAAAATCAACGATCGGACTTTTTGGCCGTCCGGGCATTGGAAGTCTTGAGTTCGCCATGCAACAGCAAGTGAAGCACCCGGCCTCAGACGGGCCGCGCATTCCCGCCTCGCCTCGCTCGATCCAGAAGGGCAGTTCGTTGGGCGAACTGCTTGGCCGTGATGCCGTGGACTGTCTGGCGCACAATGTCTCGTTGGTGCAAGCTGGTTTCGATCGCGCTTCATTTCAGGGCGCCGCCCTGAAAGGACTTTCTCGGCTGGCGATCCTTCAGCGCGGCCAACACCTGGCGCGCGTGCTCCGCGAGCATTTGCCCGAACGATACAGACTTGTATGTGCGGCGCAGTGTGGCCAATCACCTCGGCGACATCGCCAAGGATCAGCCGAACCTGGCCTTCGAGATTTGCGAACGCTGGCTGGCCGGGGCGTCGAGCGACAGGAAATGGCTGATTCGCCATGCGCTCCGACATCCGGCAAAACAGGGCGTCAAGGCAGCATTGCGCTTGCGCGGGCTGGCGAAATGAGGAGGAGGATGCCGAAAAGCTGGTTTTTTCCCTCAGCGCCATCCCCGTTGTTGGCGCGTTGCGATCGGGGATTGGAATCCTCCTCTCCACGTCAATCCCGGCCCGTCTCGCCGCCGCCCGTAAAGCTGTGTTGGATTTCGCCGACGATTTGGGTATCTTGAGCGGACTGCATTCGGGATCGCGGCGCCAGCCGGCTCCGTAGTGTTCCTGACGACAATCCTCGTGACACTGCGAGGGGCGTGGAAGAACCTCCCGACTGCGGATCGTGATGGATTCTGTGAACTGCATGAAGCGCAGGCAATGGCACGACAGCGAGTTGTGTGTGTTACGACCAGCCAGGACAGCCTGCAGGCTCACCCGATTTCCCGGCCCACTCCGCTGCCATTCCCTCCTTAACGCCTCCCTAACGAATACGCGCGTCTCGCCATCCCAGCGGACCGCCTCCTGCCTGAGACCCGCCCGAGCCGGCCTTCGACGGCCTTATCCCCTTCGCCAGCTGCGATTCCACCATTTTTTTGACACCGTCCAGACCAACCCCTGACTGAACCCGGTTATGCCTTCCCGCCCCAAATTTCCGAAGCGCGCGACCTCACTGGGCCACCGGCCTTCCCAGGCCGAGCCTCCCCCCAGGAAACAGCGCGGCACCGCTCTTGCGCCTGCTGGAAACTCGCGTGAGAGCTCACCCCCCGAGGCCAACGGTCTGGACGAACCGCGCCTCCTGAAGACGCTCATGGCTGTGAAGGCCGGAGATTTCTCCATCCGCCTGCCCGTTGACCGCACCGGCATGGAGGGAAAGATTTGTGACGCGCTCAACGAGATCATCAGCCTGAATCAACGGCAGGCCCGAGAATTGGAACGCTTGAGCGAGGTCGTCGGCCGCCAGGGCAAGCTGCGCCAGCGCGCCACTCTGCCAAGCGCCTCGGGGGAATGGGCCGCCAGCATGGAGGCCGTCAACGCCCTCATCACCCACCTCGTCCAGCCCTGGGCTGACGTGGACCGGGTCATCAGCGCCGTCGCCAAAGGCGACCTGTCGCAGTCGATGGCCCTTGAGACCGAAGGCCGCGCCCTCACCGGCGAATTCCAGCGCACGGCCAAAACGGTCAACACGATGGTCGGCCAACTCGGCACGTTCGCTTCCGAGGTCACTCGCGTCGCCCGCGAGGTGGGCACCGAAGGCAAGCTCGGCGGGCAGGCGCAGGTCAAAGGCGTGGCCGGCACCTGGAAGGACCTCACGGAGAGCGTCAACTCCATGGCCAGCAACCTGACCGCCCAGGTCCGCAACATCGCCAACGTCACTGTCGCCGTGGCCAACGGCGATCTCTCCAGGAAAATCACCGTGGACGTTCGCGGCGAGGTCCTTCAGCTCAAGGAAACCATCAACACCATGGTGGACCAGCTTCGCGCCTTCGCCGCCGAAGTGACCCGCGTGGCCCGCGAGGTCGGCACGGAAGGCCGCCTGGGCGGCCAGGCCTTCGTGCCCGGCGTGGCCGGCACCTGGAAGGACCTTACGGACAACGTAAACATCATGGCCAACAACCTCACGTCGCAGGTCCGCAACATTGCCACTGTCACCACCGCCGTGGCCAACGGTGACTTGACCAAGAAAATCACCGTGGACGTGAAGGGCGAGATCCTCGAGCTCAAAAACACCATCAATACGATGGTGGACCAGTTGAACGGCTTTTCCTCCGAAGTCACCCGGGTGGCCCGCGAGGTCGGCACCGAAGGCAAGCTGGGCGGCCAGGCCGAAGTTCGTGGCGTCTCCGGCACATGGAAGGATCTCACGGATAACGTCAACCTCATGGCCAGCAACCTCACTGGCCAGGTCCGAAACATCGCCGAAGTCGCCACCGCCATCGCGAATGGCGACCTCGCGAAGAAGATCACCGTGGACGTGAAGGGTGAGATTCTGGAGTTGAAGAACACCCTGAACATCATGGTGGACCAACTCAACGCCTTCTCCTCGGAAGTCACTCGCGTGGCCCGCGAAGTCGGCACCGAAGTCATCCTCGGTGGCCAGGCCCAGGTCCCCGGCGTGGGCGGCACGTGGAAGGACTTGACGGACAACGTCAACTTCATGGCGGCCAACCTCACAAGCCAGGTCCGCAACATCGCCGAGGTCACCACGGCTGTCGCTAACGGCGACCTCACCAAGAAAATCACCGTGGACGTGAAGGGCGAAATCCTCGAACTGAAGGCCACGATCAACACGATGGTCGACCAGTTGAACGGGTTCGCCTCCGAAGTGACCCGCGTGGCCCGCGAGGTGGGCACCGAAGGCAAATTGGGCGGCCAGGCCGAAGTCCGCGGTGTCTCAGGCACCTGGAAGGACCTGACCGACAATGTCAACTTCATGGCCGCAAACCTCACCGGCCAGGTTCGGAATATTGCCGAGGTCACCACCGCCGTGGCCCGCGGCGACCTCACCAAAAAGATCACCGTGGATGTGAAGGGCGAAATCCTGGAGTTGAAGAACACCATCAACATCATGGTGGATCAGCTCAACGCCTTCTCTTCCGAAGTCACCCGCGTGGCCCGCGAAGTCGGCACCGAAGGCAAACTGGGTGGCCAGGCCGAAGTCAGCGGCGTCTCGGGCACCTGGAAAGACCTGACCGACAACGTCAACTTCATGGCCGCCAACCTGACCGGCCAGGTCCGCAACATCGCCGAGGTCACCACTGCCGTCGCCCGCGGCGACCTTACCAAGAAGATCACCGTGGACGTAAAGGGCGAAATCCTGGAGTTGAAGAATACCATCAACATCATGGTCGATCAGCTCAATGCCTTTGCCTCCGAGGTGACCCGCGTGGCCAGGGAGGTCGGCACCGAGGGCAAACTCGGCGGCCAGGCCCAGGTTCCCGGTGTCGGCGGCACCTGGAAGGACCTCACGGACAACGTCAACTTCATGGCCGCCAACCTCACCAGCCAGGTTCGCAACATCGCCGAAGTCACCACCGCCGTGGCCACTGGCGACCTCACCAAGAAGATCACGGTGGACGTCAAAGGTGAAATCCTCGAACTCAAGAACACCATCAACAAGATGGTGGACCAGCTCAATGCGTTCTCTTCCGAAGTCACCCGCGTGGCTCGCGAAGTGGGCACCGAAGGCAAACTGGGCGGCCAGGCCGAAGTGCGCGGCGTCTCCGGCACCTGGAAGGACCTCACCGACAATGTCAACTTCATGGCCGCCAACCTCACCGGCCAGGTCCGCAACATTGCCGAAGTCGCCACCGCCATCGCCAACGGCGACCTCGCGAAGAAGATCACCGTGGACGTGAAGGGCGAAATTCTGGAATTGAAGAACACGGTCAACAAGATGGTGGACCAACTCAACGCCTTCTCTTCCGAAGTGACGCGGGTGGCCCGCGAAGTCGGCACCGAGGGCAAGCTGGGCGGCCAGGCGCAGGTGCCCGGCGTGGGCGGCACCTGGAAGGATCTCACCGATAACGTCAATCTCATGGCCGCCAACCTGACCGGCCAGGTGCGCAACATCGCCGAAGTCACCACCGCCGTGGCCACCGGCGACCTCACCAAGAAGATTACCGTGGACGTGGAGGGGGAGATTCTCGAACTCAAGGACACCATCAACCGCATGGTGGATCAGCTCCGCGCCTTCTCTTCCGAAGTGACCCGCGTGGCCCGCGAAGTCGGCACCGAAGGCAAACTCGGCGGCCAGGCCGAAGTCAGCGGTGTCTCCGGCACCTGGAAGGACCTCGTGGACAACGTCAACCTCATGGCCGCCAACCTCACGGGCCAGGTCCGCAACATTGCCGAGGTGGCCACCGCTATCGCCAACGGCGACCTCGCCAAGAGAATCACCGTGGACGTTCGCGGCGAAATCCTCCAACTCAAGGACACCATCAATACAATGGTGGATCAGCTTCGCTCCTTCGCGGCCGAAGTCACCCGGGTCGCCCGCGAAGTCGGGACGGAAGGCAAGCTCGGTGGCCAGGCCCAGGTTGCCGGCGTCTCCGGCACCTGGAAGGACCTCACCGACAACGTCAACCTCATGGCCAACAACCTCACCGGCCAGGTCCGCAACATCGCTGAGGTCTCCACCGCCATCGCCAATGGCGATCTCACCAAGAAAATCACCGCTGACGTGCGTGGGGAGGTGCTCCGGCTCAAGGAAACCATCAATACAATGGTGGACCAGCTTCGCGCCTTCGCCGCCGAAGTCACCCGCGTGGCCCGCGAAGTCGGCACCGACGGGCGTCTCGGTGGACAGGCATTCGTGCCCGGCGTCGGCGGCACCTGGAAGGACCTTACCGACAACGTGAATCTCATGGCCAACAACCTCACTGGCCAGGTCCGCAATATCGCCACCGTCACCACCGCCGTGGCCAACGGCGACCTCACCAAAAAAATCACGGTCGATGTGAAAGGCGAAATCCTCGAACTCAAGGCCACCATCAACACGATGGTGGACCAGTTGAACGGGTTCGCTTCCGAAGTGACCCGCGTGGCCCGCGAAGTCGGCACCGAAGGCAAGCTGGGCGGCCAGGCCGAGGTGCGCGGTGTCTCCGGCACCTGGAAGGGCCTGACCGACAACGTCAACTTCATGGCCGCCAACCTCACCGGCCAGGTGCGCGGCATCGCAAAGGTTGTTACCGGCGTCGCCAAAGGCGACCTGAAGCAGCGCCTCTCCGTAGCCGCTAAAGGCGAGATTTCCGAGTTGGAGAACACGATCAACGACATGATCGACACCCTGGCCACCTTCGCCGACCAGGTCACGACCGTCGCCCGCGAGGTCGGCGTCGAAGGCCGTCTGGGCGGCCAAGCCGTCGTGCCGGGCGCCTCAGGCACCTGGAAGGATTTGACGGAGAACGTCAACCGCCTGGCCGCCAATCTCACCGGCCAGGTCCGCGCCATCGCCGAGGTCTCCACCGCCGTCACCAAGGGCGACCTCTCCCGCACCATCGCGGTGGAAGCCGCCGGCGAAGTCGCGGCCCTCAAGGACAACATCAACGAGATGATCCGCAATCTGCGCGAGACGACCGCCAAGAGCACCGAGCAGGACTGGCTCAAAACCAATCTGGCCCGCTTTACCCGCATGATGCAGGGCCAGCGCGACTTGGCCACGGTCGCCCGCCAACTTCTCTCCGAACTGGCCCCGGTCGTCCATATGCACCACGGCGTCTTCTACCTGAAGACCGGCGATCAGGAGTTCTTCATGGACACCCTCGTCTCCTACGGCTTCGCCGAGCGCCAACGGAAGTTCCGCTTCGGCGAGGGCCTCGTGGGCCAGTGCGCGGTGGAGAAGAAGCGCATCCTGGTGGACGACGTGCCCGCCGGCTATGCCACGATTCAATCCGGCACCGGCGAATCGGCTCCCGCCCACCTGATGCTGCTGCCGATTCTCTTCGAGGGCGAGGTGCTGGCTGTCATTGAGCTGGCCTCCCTCACGAAGTTCGGCGAGACGAGCCTCTCCTTCCTCGATCAGCTCGCCGAGATCATCGGCATCGTGCTCAACACCCTCTCGGCCACCGCCCGCACCGAAACTTTATTGACCCAATCCCAATCCCTGGCGCTGGAATTGCAGGAAAAAGCCGAGCAGGTCGCGCTCACCTCGAAGTACAAATCCGAGTTCCTTGCCAACGTGTCCCACGAGTTGCGCACGCCGCTCAACAGTCTGCTCATCCTCTCCGGCCTTCTGCGCGATAATTCAGAGGGCAATCTGACTGACAAGCAAATCGAGCACGCCCGCACCATCCATAACGCCGGCCAGGACCTGCTTTCGCTCATCAACGACGTGCTCGACCTTTCCAAGATCGAGTCCGGAACCGTCACGCTCGAAGTCGGCAACATGCCGCTGGCCGGCATGCGCGACGACATCGAACGGGCCTTTCGGCCTGTGGCCGAGGGCCGCCGGCTGGCGTTCGATGTGGCGATGGAGGACGACCTGCCGCCGACGATGGGCACCGATGCAAAACGCCTCCAGCAGGTGCTCAAGAACCTTTTGTCCAACGCGATGAAATTCACCGAACGCGGCTCGGTTTCGCTGCGCATCAGTCGCGCCACCGGCGGCTGGGGCGCGGGCCACGCGCTGCTGGATCGGGCCAGCCACGTCCTGGCCTTTTCCGTCACCGACACCGGCATTGGCATTCCGCCCGCCAAACAGAAGATCATCTTCGAAGCTTTCCAGCAGGCCGACGCCTCGACCAGCCGCCGCTACGGCGGCACCGGCCTGGGCCTGGCCATCAGCCGCGAAATTGCTTCGATGCTCGGTGGCTCGCTCCAACTGGTTTCCAGTACGCCGGGCGAAGGCTCCACCTTTACTCTCTTCGTGCCCCAGCCCTACGTGCCGCGCGCCGCCCGTCTGGCCGAGGGACGACTCATCCGGACCGGCGCCGAACCCGACCGCTTCCCGGCCGGAGAATCACCGTTGACGGCCGAAGCGGGCGAAACCGCCGTCCTGGAAACTGCCTACTTCATGCCCGCTGGCATCACCGACGACCGCGAACAACTCCAGTCCGGCGACCGGCGCCTGATGATTGTCGAGGACGACGTGGACTTCGCCAAGATCCTCCTCGACACCGCCCGTGCCGAAGGGTGGAGGGGCATCGTCACCGTCGCCGCCGAACCAGCCATGTCGCTGGCCCGCAAGTTCGAGGTCGACGCCATCACCCTCGATCTTCAATTGCCCGAGATGAACGGCTACACCCTGCTCGACATGCTCAAGCACGACCCCGCCACCCGGCATATGCCCGTGACGGTCATCTCGATCGTCGAGGAAGCCGAGCAGCGCGCCTTGCGCACTCAGGCCGTCGGCACGCTGGTCAAGCCCGTCAGCGTCGATCAAATCACCGCCGCCTTCGGCCATCTGCGCGGGATCCTCGAACGCCGGTCCTGGCGGGCGCTCGTGGTCGAAGATGACGCCAGCAAACGAGAGAGCATCGTGGCGCTGCTTCGCGACGACAAAGTCCAGGTTCAGTCGGTCGCCAACGGCGCCGAGGCGCTTGAAGCTTTGGAGAACAGCCCCTTCGACCTGCTGGTGCTCGACCTGGGCCTGCCGGACATGAGCGGCTTCGAACTGTTGCACAAACTCCAGCCCCGTCCCGGCGCCGCCCAACTGCCCGTATTGATCTACTCCGGGCACGAACTCACTGCGGCGGATGAAGCGGAACTGAAGGAACTGGCCCAATCGCTCGTGGTCAAACACGTCATGACTCCCGAGGCGTTGCTGGCCGAAGCGGTGCTCTTCCTGCACTTGTCCGAGGCCAGCCTCTCCCCGGCCCGGCGCCAGATGCTCCAGAAAATCCCCCGCCAGCACTCGCCGCTGTCGGGCCGCAAGGTGCTGATTGTGGACGATGACGTCCGCAATATTTTCGCGATGACCAGCCTGTTGGAGCGCCAGAAGCTCCAGGTCATCCACGCCACCAACGGCCGGGAAGGCATCGAAATGGTGGAGAAGGACCACACCATCGACCTCGTGTTGATGGACATCATGATGCCGGAGATGGATGGCTACGAGGCCACCCGCCAAATCCGCTCCCGGGACGAGTTCAAGAACCTCCCCATCATCGCACTCACCGCCAAGGCCATGAAAGGCGACCGCGAGAAATGCCTCGAGGCCGGCGCCACCGATTACGTGACCAAGCCCGCCGACCCCGATCGGCTCATGTCGGCCATGCGCGTGAGCTTACAGCGCGGCGGCCGGAAAACGTGAGGCAGCAGGGCTTGAAAGTTTTTAGTTCGGTGGTTTCATAAACCTGCAATTGTTCAGACTGCCAACCCATGCCGCCTGCCAACCAATCCGACCGACCGGTCAAACTTTTGCTGGTCGATGACAAGCCGGAGAACCTCCAGGCCCTCCGCGCCGCGCTCGAAGATCCCCGCTACGAATTCGTCACCGCCGGTTCCGGCACCGCGGCGCTGGAGCAGCTTCTCAAACACGAGTTCGCCGTGGTGATCCTCGATGTGAAAATGCCAGGCATGAGCGGATTCGAGACCGCCACGCTGATTCGTGAACGCGAGCGCTCCCAACATACCCCGATTATTTTTCTCACGGCGCACCTGGCGGATGAGGCGACCACGATCGAGGGCTACAAGCTGGGCGCGGTCGATTACCTCACCAAACCGGCTCGCCCCGAGGTGCTCCGCGCCAAGGTGGCGGTCTTCGCCGACCTCTTTCGGGTCCAGAGCCAGCTCCAGCAGCAGCTCGACGAGACCCAACGACTCAACAGCGAACTGGCCGCCGCCAACCGGGAATTGGAAACGTTCAGCTATTCCGTCGCCCACGACCTGCGCGCGCCCCTGCGGCACATTGCCGGCCACGCCAGTCTGTTGCTCCAAAGTTCGGCCCTTTCGGCAAGGAGCGAGGACCGGCGCGCGCTCGACCGAATCTCTGCCGCCGCCGTCAAGCTCGGACAACTGATTGATGGGCTCCTGGAGTTCTCCCG
>WNGA01019243.1_pt1 | contig 14767 bp, 10 predicted proteins | sample 5400061 | NCBI WGS metagenome assembly WNGA01 (sample SAMN13153366, study PRJNA577476) | soil metagenome | isolation source: 100 cm soil or saprolite under grassland replicate 2 | place: USA:California | collected 2016-06-15
TCGGCTCCAGGACGTTCTGGTTCTTCTTGATCGTTTTGGCCGAGCGGCCGCCGAGCCCATTCGCGAGCCAGTCCTCCGCGGCCTGGCGTACGGTGTAGTTCGCGTAACCGGTCTTCGGGACGATCCCCTTGTCGAGTTCCCTATGCAGTTCTCTGAGCTTGTCCACGACGGCGGCCTTGGTCTTGCCGCTAGCCTTCCGCCGCTCTCGTCGGCCGTCTTCCGCATACCTCAGCGTGAACTCACCGCGCCACAGGCCCCGGCAATGCCGGTGGCGTTCCGGGTCACGGCAGGGACCCCGATGCTCGAAGGAGATCCCGTCTTCACCGCGCCTGCGCCGGGTAGCCATGATGACAAGGCTAGCCGGGGGTGGGGACTATCGGTGGTGACAACGGCCACACTCGCCGAGGCACTCCCAGACCCGTCAAGACCAGGAGACCGCAGGTGAGAAGCACTCCTGCCCAAGTCGGTGCTGGTCCCAGAAGGGCCAGTTATCCATGGTAAGGAGAAGGTCTACGGTTCGATTCCGTAAGGGGGCTCCAGGTCGGCTATATAAATTCGAAATTAACATCGATCTGAATTGTCGTTTTCGTGGACCGGGTCGTGGAGACGCTCTCATGCTCTGAATGCACAGGATGCGCCATGGATTCCGCAGTCCCAGTCACTTAAGGTAGTCGCCGAACGGTCAGTAACGCCCGATTCGGAGTCCGCGAGGGTCAGGGCCGACGGCCTGCCTGGCTACTGCTGTGGGCACGGCCAGGCCCGGAGCCTGAGTGCCAGTCAGGCAGCGTCTGTCTTCCTTGGCCGACGGCCCGGGCCATTCCGTCCTCGTCCTTGCCTGGTTCGCTCTGCCGGGTAGCACAGCGCGCATCGGGGCGCTACTCGTGTCGCCAATGGACTTGGCCAGGCCGACGCTGATCGTGAGGGCCGGGCCAGCCTTTTCCCTGTCAGATGGAGGAGCGCCGCGGTGCTGAGATAATCGCTCATACACGCTCCCTGCCGAGTATGAGCGTGAGGATTACCAGGCGCGCGCATTGCTGGAGATGCGCATATTGGCCAATTCTGTGTCCGGCCAGGCGGCGGAGCCGGCAGCCACCGTGGCCGGCCGGATCGGCGGGCATGACACACCCACGGGCGGCGGCCAGCGGGCAGGGCGGGTGCGTCTTGGCGGTGTTCTTTCCGCGAACGGTGGGAGTGGCCGACTCAGAGACGTAAATGATAACCGCCATTCGAGAGGTGATGGTTGGGCCGCAGGCCAGCCGGCCGGCGCTCTCGAGGAGGCCGGCTTGGCGGTCAGTTCACGAGCCGGCCGATCCGAGGGCGGTGTGGACGGAGCGGATCGCGCTGGCGCCGTCGCCCACCGCGGCGGCGACGCGTTTCATCGACCCGGACCGGACGTCGCCGACCGCGAAGACCAGCGGCTGGCTGGTCTCGAACGGCAGCGGGCGGCGGCCCAGCTCAGCCCAGGTCGCGCCGGGCGACGCGCCGTCCAGCTGGGTGCCGGTGAGCACGAAGCCGTCGTCATCGACGGCGATGTCCTCGAGCCAGCCGGTGGCGGGGGTGGCGCCTATAAAGCAGAACAGGCCCCGGCATGGCTGGTTGCTGCCGGATCGGTCGTCGCCCGGCGCTGCGGGGTGCACGGTGATGGCCTCAAGGTGGCCGCCGCCGTGCAGCGCGGTGACCTCAGTGGCGGTGCGCACGGTTATCCCGGCATGAGCCAGGATGCGGTCGGCGAGGTAGGAGGACATGCCGGCGGCCAGGTCATTGCCGCGCACGATCAGGGTGACGGCGTTGCCGCGTCCGGCGAGATACAGCGCCGCCTGGCCGGCGGAGTTCGCCCCGCCGACGACCGCGACCGGGTCCGGGCCGCAGGCCCTGGCCTCCAGCTCGGTCGCCGCGAAATAGATGCCCGCGCCCTCGAACTCCGCCCACCGGTCGAGCGGCAGGGATCGGTAGCGGGCGCCGGTGGCGATGACCACTGCCCGGGCCTCGATGGTGGTGTCGTCGGTCAGCGTGATTCGCAGACGCTCGTGGGTGGTGTCCAGCCGGGCAGCTTGGCTGGGGCTTGCGATACGGGCGCCGAATTTCTGTGCTTGCACCGCGGCGCGGCCGGTTAGCTCAGCGCCGCTGATGCCGGAGGTGAACCCGAGGTAGTTTTCGATCCGCGAGCTGGCCGCAGCCTGCCCGCCAGCGGCGACGGCATCAAGCAGCAGCGTCCGCAGGCCCTCCGACGCGCCGTAGACCGCGGCAGCCAGTCCAGCCGGGCCAGCGCCGACGATGACCAGATCCAGGAGCGGCCCCGCGACGGGCTGGTAGGACAAGCCCAGCTGCCCGGCTAGCCGGGCGGGGGTGGCGTGTCGCAGCACCGCGGTCGGGGTGATCACCACCGGAAGATCAGCGCCGGCAGCGGCAACGGCGCGGGCGAGCGCCGCACCGGCCGGAGTGTCGATCTCGACCCACGTATGGGGCAGCTGCTGCCGGGCGGCGTAGGTGCGCAATGCGAGCGCCCCGGCTGACATCTCGCTGCCCAGGATTTCGATGCTCCGGGCAGCCTCACCCCCGCGCAGGTTCCGGCGGCGGGCCATCAGGGCCCTCAAGATCACGTCAGACAAGTCCGGATCCTCATCCATCAGCTGCCGGAAACAGACAGGCGAGATCCGGCGGACCTGTCCTGGCTTGGACACCCGGGCGCTCAGATATGTCGCCTGCCCGGTGAGCAGGCCCAGCTCACCGGCGAACTGGCCCGTGCCGAAACGGGCGACGACGGCCTCGGCCGCCCGCGCGGTCGCGGCCCGGACGACCTCTGCCTCCCCGGAATCAACCAGGAGCAGGTCATAGGTAGCCTCGCCGGCACCCCACAGCAGCGCGCCCGATTCCACCTCCTGCGCAGATCCGTAGGCCTGCAGCCGCGCCCACTGCTCATCGCTGAGCGCCGGGAACGCCTCATCGCCGTAGTAGGTCATCAGTTATCGCGTCTTCCGTGCGGCGCGCGTGCGGTGGCCTGCCGGGCCCGACGGATGGCCGGGTCGTGGTATTCCGCGCGCGGCGGTTCGCTGTCCGCGCGGCGCGGCGGGCGCCGCTGGACCTGTATCTGCCTCACTGTGTCTCATTCCTTCCGTGCTGGTTGCGCTGGTCAGCAGTTGTCGCGGTGGGCGAAGCGGACGGGCAACCCGCCGGTGAGCCGGACCTGCGTGTGGATGGATGTGCCCGATGAGGTGGTCACGGTGTCGCTCCTAACTAGCCGGCTGTCGTGCTGCTGCGGGTGACCTCGCGGGCGGGCGCGGGGCCGGGCAGGGCGGGCGGCTGGGTGCCCCGACGGCTACGGGCTCATCGGAGGAGGGTGCCTCGGGTGGTTCCACCTGGAGGTGCGGCAACCAGTCCAGCCAGCGGGGCAGGTACCAGCTGCGTTGACCGAGCAAGCTCAAGGTGCTCGGCAGGATGACCAGACGGATCAGCGTGGCATCCAGGATCAGGGCTACCGCGACGCCGAAGCCCATCTCCTGGAACTGGAGGAGCTGCCCACGGGCGAAACCGGCGAACACCGCCACGATGATCAGCGCCGCACCGGTGATGATCCTGGCCGTGGATGCGACACCACCTGCCACCGCCTCCCGTGTCGAGCCGCATTGGTCATAGCGCTCCTTGATCCGGCTCATCAGGAAAACCTGATAGTCCATTGAGAGGGCAAAGAGCACCGAGAACATGAACAGCGGGACCCACGCATCGATGGCGGGAACCTTCTGGAACCCGAAGATGCCCGCGCCGACCCCGTGAATGAACACGAGTGTGAGCAGGCCGTAGGCGGCCCCGACAGACAGCAGGTTGAGCAGGATCGAGATGGCCGCGATCGTTAGTGATCGGAAGGCCAGCATCAGAAGAAGGAAGCTGAGTCCCAGCACGAATGCCAGCACGTACGGAGTCGGGCTGGTAACGGCATGAAAGTAGTCGGCCTCATCGGCGGTCTGCCCTCCGACGTAGACCTGTGCACCGGAACCGGCGAACGCCGACGGGATCAGCTGCTGGCGCAAACTGAGTACAGCCGCCACGTCCTGGCTGGAGACGACGTCACCCCGGATGGGAACGGTCAGTGTGAGGATCTTGCCGTCCGGCGAGGCGTGAACGACGCCGGGCCCGAAGCGTGGGTCGCCGGCCAGCACGGCTTCGAGCTTCGCGAGGTCTGCCCGGGCAGTGCCGGTCCCTCCCACCGAGACGATCTCGACCGGGTCCTGGCTCTGGCTCGGGAAGTAACGCTGGACGGCCAGGTAGCCCTGTTTGGACGGCAGGTTGCTCGGCAGCGTGGTTACTCCGCTCTGACCGATGTGAAGGCCGAGCACCGGTACCGCCGCCAGGACCATGAATCCTCCCGCCAGCGCGAGGCTCACGGCTGGACGGCGCATCACCCTTCCGGTCACGGCTCTCCAGATCCGGGCTTCGGCAGCGTCGGAGCGCCCGAGGTTCTTGCCCACGATGGGCAGGCGCAGCGAGTTCACCCGATCACCGATGAGGCTGAGCATCGCCGGCAGGAGGGTCAGCGCGGCGGCGACGGATACGACTCCGACGATCACCGCGCCGGCCGCCAGGCTGCGAAGGATGGTGACCGGTACCAGGAACATGCCGAGCAGGGCGACGACGAAAGTGCTCCCGCTGAGGAGCACGGCGCGGCTAGCGGTGGCTCCCGTCATCCGGATCGCCGCCTCCTTGCCGCGGCCGTGGCTGCGTTCCTCCCGGAAGCGAGAGATCATGAACAGCGAGTAGTCGATGCCGAGCGCCAGGCCCATTCCGGTCATCATGTTGACGATGAAGACCGAGAGGCTGAACTCCCGGGCGAGCAGCGCAGCGATGCCCAGGCCCACGATGATGGAAAGCAGAGCCATCAGCGTCGGCATCAAGCCGGCGACCACGGCGCCGAACACCAGCAGCAGGATCACGATGGAGATCGGTAGCCCGAAGTCCAGTTCCCCGTGCTGGAGGTCGCTCGCCGACAGGGTCGTGAAGTCGTTCCCGACCGTGTGGTCTCCGGTGACGGCCACCGAGAACCCGCCGCTGCCGTTTGCCGCTTGGACGTCTTTCACCACCGGCTTTATGCCGGCGTCGCTCGCGGCCCGCAGTGCGATCAGGGCTGCGTGATGGTCGGACGAGACGAACTGGCTTCCAGCGCTCAGATCCGTGGCAACATGCGTGACGCCAGGAGCCGTCCGGACCTGAGCCGCCAGCCGGCCCACGAACTCCTGGAAGCTGCCGTCGCTGGCGGTGGAGCTCTTCGAGCTGACCACGATCACGTCGGTCGGCCTTTGGCCGGCCGATGCACCCATCGCCTGGTGGTAGAGGGCTTCGGCCTGGCTGGACTGCGTCGTCCCCACCACATGGGCACTCGTCGTCAGGCCGCTGAGCGAGGTGCCGACAAGAATCAGCGCCACCACCACGGCGGTCCCCCAGATCGCCAGCACACGGCGCGCCCGCCTCGCGCTAGCCGCCGCCAGCCTTTCGGTCAGGCCAACGGAACCGCGGCCTTCCGATGGCTTCGTGACGACGCCCGTTTCGTGGGCGGCATCGGGGCTAACGGCCTGCGCCGCTATGGGATGCGCCGGCGGGCGAACTCGCAACCCCGAGCCTGGCGCGTCATGGCCTACCTCATCCGAATTTCGGGAAGAATCGTTGTGCATCGTGGTCTCCCTTGTTGTGCCCTGACGGTCCGGCGCCAGCGTGCGGCGGGCGGCTACTGGACCGGGCCGATCTCGGCGCCGGCGAGCTCGGCGTAGATGAGGAACTTGAACGGGTCGAACTGCTGGTGCTGCTCCATGAGGCGGTGCAGCGCGGTGCGGCGCAGCCCGGCCAGCGTGGTGCTGGCGGGGTGGCGCAGCAGGCCCGGCTGGATGATCTGCAGGGCGAGGGCGTGATCGCCTTGGCCGATGAGGGTGGCAGCGGCGGCGGCGAACTGCTCTTCCCTGCCTCCGGCCAGCAGGTCGAGTGCGGCGGCGTGCTCGGCCGCGGTGGCTGGCTCGAGTCCGTTTCCGTCGGGTTGCCAGTATCCGGTGTGCTGGTGGTAGAGCCGCTGCGTGAAGTGGTCGCGGATCACCAGGTAGGGCACGACCGCGGTGGGGTGATCACGGAGCACTGCCGGGAGGCTGGCCTCGGCCAGGATGTCGGGGAGGGTGCGGTCGTCGCGGATGCGGTCCAGTACCTCGCCGTGCAACTGGGTCAGTGCTGCCTGGAGGCCGGTGATCGCCTCGGCGGTGAAGGCCTCGGTCAGCGTGGTGTGGCCGTGGATGAGCAAGCGGGGCCGCAAGCTGCCGATGAAGGCGAGGGCCTCCAGGAGCCCTTCCGGGGAGCCTTCGCCGGCGAATGGCTGCCCCAGGTAGGGCATCATCACGTCGCCGGCGAACAGCACGCCGCTGGCGGGAAGGTGGACCATCAGCGCGTCTGTGGTTTCCCCGCCCGGCGTCGGGTAGAGGACAAGCTCGGTGCCGCCTATGGTCAGTGAGGTCGGCTCGCTGATCAGCTGGTCGGGGACGACGGCCAGAGGGACATCTCCGGCGGCTCCGGCGAAGTAGCGGAACGGTGGCCGGTCACCCTGCTCACGGTCCAGTCCAGCGGGGAAGCCGGCCTGGGCGATCACCCGGGTGCCGGGCCCGCGCAGCGCGCCCGTGCCGCCGATGTGGTCCCAGTGCGCGTGGGTGAGGATCAGGTGGCTGATCGCACCGTCGGCAGCCGGGTCAAGGTCGCCGAGCGCGGCCTTGACCCGGTCCTGGGTGGTTCCGGCGTCGATCGCGATAGTGCCGTCGCTGGTCGTAATGAACGCGAGGTCGCAGAAGTCGTAGCCCTGGGCGACCTGGATACCGGGTTCCGGGCGGAGGATCCTGGGCGAGGTGAAGCGGAACCCGTCCTGGGCTGTCACCCAGAAGCCGCCGAACATCAGTTCCGTGTCTGCCGGGGCGGCGCCGAGCCCCGACTTGCGTTCGGCCTCGGCGGCCTGGTCATCGTTGCCCAGCACGGCATGGGCAGCGGCCAGGCCGTGGTACGCGCCGCGCAGCAGCATGGCCGGGAACTGGTCCCGGACGGCCAGCACGAACTCCAGGTCGGCCACGGCCTGTTCGGCCCGCTGCCGGTCCGGCGGCAGCCCGGCCAGGGCCAGCCCGCGGAAGTACTGCGGCGGGCCAAGATCGGCGGTCGCGGCCTGGTCGAGCTTGGCCAGCGCGGCGCCCGCATCGTCGCCCAGCCGTGCCTGGAAGAACCCGGCGAGCGCGAGCGGGAGTGCCTCGCCTGGCTGGGCGTCGGCAAGCTCGCAGAAGTAGCGGTACCCCTCGGCGTCCGCGCGGGCAGCCGCGAGCCTGGTGGCGAGGATGACCGTGGTGGCCCGGTCGGCGCCAGGCCAGCGGGCCGCTGTCTTGAGTGATTCGATGTCGCGGTGGCGGATGATTGGTCCGGTCATGACGGTTGGTTCCCTTCGGTGTCAGTCAGGCGCGGCGGGGCAGCAGTTTGCCGCCGCAGGGTTACCGGACCGCTGAGACGGGGTGCGCTTGGGTCTCGGCTTCGCGGGCGCCTTCGGCTGTTTCGGCTTCATCGGCCGTTGGGCTCCCTGGCCGGGCGGGCTGGGCTGGCTGGGCGGGCAGGAACAGGACGGCCAGGACGGCCCCGGCTGCGGCGACGCCTCCGGCGACAAGGCAGCCCACGGTGAGACCGCGCAGGAACGCGTTGGTGGACGCAAGCTGCAGTTCCTGCCCGAGGGCCGGGTGGCCGAGGGCGGCGATCTTGCCGGCGGCCGCGTAGGCGGCGCCGACGGACTGGTGCGCGATCGCCGCGATGCGGCCTGGCACGCCCGCCGGCATCGTGGCGGTGAGGTGTGATCCGTAGATGGAGGCGTAGACGCTGCCGATGACGGCCACGCCGAGCGTGCCGCCGATCAGCCTGGTGGAGTCGTTCACGGCCGAGCCGACGCCGGCCTTGCGCCGGGAGATGGCGCCCATGATGGACTCGGTGGCGGGCGCCGAGGTCAGGCCCATGCCGAGCCCGTACAGCACCATCTGGGCCGCGATGACGTCGTAGCTGATCGTCGCGCTGGTGGTCGCCGCCACCCAGCCGTAGAACGCGGCCATCGCGACCAGCCCGGTAGTGACGATGAGCTTGGTCCCGGCCCGCACGGCGAGCTGGGTCCCGGCGACCGATCCGGCACCGACCGACGACACCGTGACCGCGCCGCTGGCCGCGCTGAACCGCATGTTGCGGAACAGCCGCACATCGAGCATCGGGTGCGCGGCACGCCGCTCAGCCGCGATGAACGCGGCGAGCAGGACCGCCGCGGCGGCAAAGCCGGCAAGGCTGCGCCCGGCTGCCCACCCGTAGGCCGGCGCCTCGATGATGGTGAAGACCAGCAGGGCCATGGCTGCGGCGGACAGCACCAGGCCGGCAATGTCAACGGGGGCCGCGTCCGGGTCCTTCGACGCGGGGACGACCAGCGCCACCAAGATCGCGGTCACGGCTGCTACCGGCGCCATGGCGATGAAGATGCTGGCCCAGCTGAAGTGCTCCAGCAGCCAGCCCCCCACGATCGGCCCCGTCGCGATGGCCACGCCCGCGATCGCGCCCCACAAGCCGATGGCGCGGGCCCGTTCCCTTCGCTCGGTGAAGACGTTGGAGATCAGCGCCAGCGTCGCCGGGAATGTCATGGCGGCGCCCAGTCCCATCACTGACCGGGCCGCGATGAGCTGCGCCGGGCTGGACGTGAAGCCGCCAGCGAGGCTGGCGGCGCCGAACACGGTCAGTCCGGTCAGCAGCATGCGCTTGCGGCCGAACCGGTCGGACAGGCTGCCGAAGGTGAGCAGCAGCGCGGCGAAGACCAGATTGTAGGAGTCGACGACCCACTGCAGCTGAGTGGTGGTGGCATGCAGTTCGCGCACTAGGGCGGGAAGCGCCACGTTCACCAGGGTCGTGTCCAGGTTGACGAGGAACGCTGCGAGCAGCAGCGCGACGAGGATCATGGGCTTGGATCGCATGGCTGATGGTGTCCTCTCAGCCTGTCGGTATTCCTGCGGATGACCTGGCGATCCTGCACGTGCAGAAGGTTGCCGTGCTGCCCGGCGCAAGTTCCCCTCGCGCTGGCGGGCGATCTCTTGCTGCAAGGCTGACACCGTGCCCGCAGCCGAAAAAGAGGCAGCTTGCGAACGCACTCTTCGGCCAGGCCGAACAATCTGGCGGCCGGGGGTACTTCATCCGATCGGCCGCCAGCCTGCCGGGGTACCGTCAGGATGTGGAGCTGCGTCAGCTCGAAGCGTTCGTGGCAGTAGCCACCGAACTGCACTTCGGGCGGGCCGCCGAGCGGCTGCACCTCGCCGCGCCGACGCTCAGCGAACTGATCCGCCGCCTCGAGCGCGAACTCGGCACACCGCTATTCACCCGCACCACCCGCCAGGTCGCCATCACCAGCGCCGGCGCCGAACTGCTCACCCGCGCGACGGTCATTCTCGACGAGGTCGCCGCCGCCAAGGCCGCCATGCGCCGCGTCGCCGACGGCGAGGCAGGCACCGTGCGGCTGGGCATCACCCCGCCCGCTGCCCCAGTGCTCGCCCCGCACCTGATCGTCTCTGAACCGGCCGGGATCGCCACCGAGGTGTTCTGCGCCGAACCGGTCGTGGTCGGCCTGCGCCCCAGCCATCGCCTGGCCAGCCGCGACACGATCGCGCTGTCCGACCTCGCCCACGAGGTGCTGGGCATCGCCCCGGAGGCGCTGTTCCCCGCCTGGGCCCTGGCCCAGCGCCAGGCACTCGACACCGCAGGCATCGCCCCGCCGACCATCGAACTCGCCGACACTGACCTGGCAGAAATCCGCTGGGCCGACCAGCCCGGCATTGACTGGATCTTGCTGATCCCGTCCCTGGCGGCCGCCCACACCCAGACAATCATCCGCCCGGTGACGCCCCGCCAGCTCATGCCATTCACCCTGCAATGGAACCCCAGCCGGGTGCACACCATCGCCGTTGCCCGATTCGTCCACTGCGCGCTGGCGGCAGATCTGCCGCCCGGCTGGCATACCCAGCCCGATCACCTGCACCACACCGAACCCAAACCAGAACCCGGACGGACCCCCACCCCAGCCAGCACCGCAATCAGGCTGCGACCCGGGAAGCTGACGCCACGGCGCAACGAGCGCGCTGGGGCTGGCGGCCCCGTGTGGACGGCGATGCGGCCGCGGCCAAGCCCATGCCGCGAGCCACGTGGGTCAGGCCGCGCCCGGCATCGGGGCGCGAGCGTAGGTAGATGCTCCCAAAGAGGCCGCACATAATGCTCGTTCGGGTGCGCCCGCGACCGACAGCCAGTCGATCCGATTGGCAGCGCAGAACGGCGGATATTTTGCGCTTGCCCGGCTGGGGTAGCTGGGTGGGGATGGCATGTATCGCTGCTGATGAGGGCGTGGTGTCTGGTTCTTCTCAGGCTGCGTGGGGTGCGATCTGGACGATGAGGTCGGCGTCGAGGGCGGCGGAAATCCGTTCGAGGAGGGGGATGGTGGGGATGACGCCGCCTGCTTCGAGGCGGGAGAGGGCGGGCTGGGTCATCCCGGCTCGAGTGGCGACCTCGGCCTGGGACAGGCCGAGGGCCAGGCGCCGCTCGCGGACTGCCTGGCCGATGAGGAAGGCTCGTTGTGCCTCGGCGTACCCCTCGCGGTATTCGGGGCCGTGGCGGCGGCTGCGGGCGAGGTCATCGTAGGGGGTGTGGTCGCTGGTCATGTCAGGGTCCCTCGCGGTCGAAGATGTCGTGGGCCGGTCCGTGCTCGGCTTCGCAGATCTTCTGGGCTTGTAATGCACGGGCGACCTCGGTGGCCTCGGCGCTGCGGGTCTTGCGGAAGACGGTGAGCAGGATCAGCCGCCGTCCTGGGGCGAGCCAGTACGTGATGCGGGTCTGCTGGGCGAGGAGGTGGAACCTGAGTTCGCGGACCTTGCCGCCGAGGTGCCGCGTGTAGGGCTCGCCGAGGTTCTCGGCGTGCTCGGCGAGCAGGCCCACGTGGAAGTCGACGCGGCCGAAGTCGCGGTCGCTGAGCCTGGCGAGCCAGGTCTTGACCTCGGGCTCGACCTCGACTTCATACAACCCGGCCATGCATCACATGCTATATGCATCTGATGCTATACGGGAAGCCGGGCGCCCCGCCAGTGGCCTCCGGCTCCCGGCCACGACACAGGATGGCAGTTCTGGAGTCGTCGACCTTGAGGCTGTCTCGGTTCCGGGCGGGCATGCGCAGGGCAGGCAGCCGGGCGCGGTCACCATCCGTTACCGGCGCAGACCCGATTCGCGAGCTGTCCGTGGACCGGCCCGTGGACCGGGTGCCGCGCGCACTGGGTGCATTCCGGGCTTTCTGAGCGTTTGGACGTGCAATCCGGGCAGCTAGTGCAGCCAGGGCGGCGGGACGTGCCTATGGTAAGGAGAAGGTCTACGGTTCGATTCCGTAAGGGGGCTCCGCAGGTCAGCGGTGTTTTTCGAGTGTGTATCCCTGACCTCTTTCGGGGGTTTTCCCGGGCAGGTAGAAGGTCAAGGGTTTCGGCCGCGCGCATACCTGCTGGTCATGGGCCATATCGGGTGCAAGCTGGCAGGCTCTGGCGTGCTGCTGCTAGCAATCGGGGGGCAAGATCGTCGCCGATAATGGCCGGCATCGCTCATGCGTCCCTCAGCCCGAGGCTAGGCGTGCACGTCGAGCGCCTGTGCTGCGCTCGGCGCCGTGCTCTTGTGGCGGCCTTCAGCGATGTAGCCCAAGCGCTTGGACGTCCTACGCCGGGCGCCGGCCGCGAAGCGTGGCCGGCAGGGCGATGGGAGTTGCGCATGTAGCCGTAGTCCGGCGCGGTCAGTGGATCCAGAGCGCTGGTCAGCAGAGGAGCGCAGATCGCGTGGATCTGGCACGGTCACGATCTCGCGCCGCCGCGCAGACGACCGGTCATGCCGAGAAGAGTGCGCGTGGGAGGAGTGGTTTATGACAATTCCACCTGGCCATAAGCGGTTATTGCCGACTTCATCTATGGGTCGGCGTTCTGCGGCGTCTGCAGGCGCAATCGCCAATTAATTTGTGATTCTCGCCCTCCGCAAGCGACAGGTTGCTCGCCTATCCTCTGGACAGGCCTGGTCATTTTTGGGTTCGCCGAGTCAGGACGGATTGCGCCGCCCCCCTGTTCAGGCGCATCATCGAGTGATGCGTAAGTCGCCTGCAGCGCGAGGGGCCCCGGTGCAAGCCACCGGCCATGATGGCGTCGCGGATGCCGCTGGGGATGTTCGCTTCCCCCAGACGTATCTGGTGATGCTTGCCACGGTCGGGGGCCTGGGCCTTGGGGTGCTCATCGTTTACTTTGATTACAGTTCGTGGGGTCACGGGGTCACCGGGCACGCACGTTCGCGCACTCCGGTCCCTTCTTGTTTTGGCTCGGGTTGATTTGCGCGCAGACGATGCTGTATGCACTGGCGCTGCCGCCGCTGCTGGGGACCTTCCGTCGCCACTGGCACGCGCGAACGCCAGCATCGGTACTGGGCGAGGTGGTGCCGTCTGCGCTCGTCCTCACGATCCTCGTCGCGACGCTCTCATTCGTCCCGCACCTGATTGGCCCAGCGCCGGACTTCATCCCACGCCGGCACCCGAAGATCCTGACACTAACCGCATTCGCCCTGCTGGTCGCACTGATCGCCTCCATGGCAATCTGGCTCATCCGCGGTCGTGCCGAAGCGCTCAGGCGCAGCCCTACGATTACCAGGAGTGAGCTGCAGACGTACTTGCGCTTGCGCACCGACCTTGAGTGGTTGCTCGGCTTTCTCGGCGCGGTGATCGGCCTGGCTGTCCTCGCCGGCGCGGAGCTCCAAAACGTCTTCCTCGCCTATGACAAGTTCCTCGGCTATGACAAGAAGACGGATTTTGGCGCCGAGGGCGTCATCCTGTATGGCTTGGTCCTGTCACTCCTGGTTGCGCTCATCTACCTGCCCACCTTCGCCAGCCTCCAGCGCACAGGTACACGTATTCGTGACAGCGTCGAGGAACTGCCGGAGCCAGCCGATCCGATGCTAGAAGCACGACTCGCGAAGCGAAAAGCACTCGACGAGCTGCTCAGGCTTCAGATCTCGGCGAGCGCCAGCTTCCGCGTGACCGTCGCGATCCTCTCACCGCTCCTCGGCAGCCTCACCAGCTTGCTGCCCAGGCTCGGCGGATAGCCAGAGTATGGATCGAAGTTCCATACCCAGCCGGATCCGTGGCAGGGCATGAAGCCCAGGCGACACCCCGGTTTGCTCACCGGGCCACGCCTGCATGGCGGCCACAGGCCTGCTGACCGCTAAGTAGAATTAGGGCACAACGACGGTACCCGAAAAGAGCCCGTGAGTGATAGGTCTGGTCACTCCAACGCCGCAAGATCGGGCATGCCCGCCCCGCAGCGCCAAACGATCCGTTGTCCATTGACAAACCCCTCCCTAGCACCGCAAAATCAGTTGGGCAGCGGCCACTCAGGTCAATACCGGGCGCCAAATCTGGGACGATCTTGCCGGATAACGAACGGCAAAACGAGAGCCGTCACTGCACAATTGCTTTTAAGTGTGCTCTCATGGCTTTGAAGTGCACTCTCATGCCGCAGGTCGTGTGCCTCGCCGGGCGGTGCCAAATAGTAAAGGAGATGCCGTCGGCATCCTGTCTCGCGCCAGGACAAGCTACTGGTCTGCGGATTCTGTAGCCGTTCCAGGGTCGATGAGCACCGAGGGTCTCGTCTGGAAGAAGGTCGCGTCCGGTGACAGGTTGGGGCTGTCTTCTGGCTCAACAAAGAGATGGAAGTCGCGGTGCCGGATCAAGCGGTCCCGGAAGTTGAAGGACCGGAAGGAAACCCCGTTGGGATCGGCAAGCCCGGGCTCGAGGAAGAACGCGGAGTCCTGCTGGAAAAGCTGGTCACCTGGCCCGCTCGGGGCCTCCAGCAACAATCTGAAATTCCGGTGCCGCAGAAACATAGTTGGGAAGTTGACCGAGCGCAACGATACCAGGTGCGGCTGACCGCGTGGCACGACAGTGAACAAGAAATCATCGGCCAGCTTGTCCAGCTTGGTTAGCTCGCCCTGGAAATTCCGGTGCCGGATGAAGTGGTCGCGGAAGTTGAACGACTGAAACTGGAAGTGCTCCACCCGAGCCTCCGGTCAGGTCGACAGCAGGTCACAAGTACTGGTGCCCCCTTATGAGAGCGTCGTGGCGCTCGCCTGATACACCAGCCCCGCGGGGTCCGCAGTCGATGGAGGGCGATAGTCGGTGCGGCTGATGGCCGACGTGGGCGTTCCTTCCGCCGCCCCCTGCGGGTTCGTCGAGCTCACCCCCGAGCGGGAGTACCTGCTGGTGGCCGAGTTCCTCGCCGGGGGAAAGAGATCCTGGACGCGGAGGTCAGCCGGGCCACGATCCGGGACGCCCTATCCGTCATCCGCAGGCTGTGGACCGCCGGCATCGCCCACCGCGACGTCAAGCCCTCCAACCTGCTGGCCCGCGACGGGAAGGTCTTCTTGATCGACGTGGCGTTCTGCCAGGTGCGGCCCTCCCCCTGGCGCCAGGTGGTGGATCTCGCGAACATGATGCTGGTCCTCGCGCTGCGCACGTCCCCGGAGATGGTCTACCAGGAGGCACAGCAACTGTTCAGCCCCGAGGACATCGCCGAAGCGTTCGCCGCCACCCGCGGGATCACGGTGCCCTCTCAGCTGCGGGCCGAGATCCGCAAAGACGGCCGCGATCTGGCCGGCGCCTTCCGGGCGCTGGCGCCAGCCAGGGCACCCATCCGCATTCAGCGAT
>WNGA01007815.1_pt1 | contig 14761 bp, 19 predicted proteins | sample 5400061 | NCBI WGS metagenome assembly WNGA01 (sample SAMN13153366, study PRJNA577476) | soil metagenome | isolation source: 100 cm soil or saprolite under grassland replicate 2 | place: USA:California | collected 2016-06-15
GAGGCGTCCGAGCCTGCACCGGGCTCGGTGAGGCCGAAGGCGGCGAGCTTCTTCCCCGAGGCCAGGTCGGGCAGCCACTGGCGCTTCTGCTCCTCATTCCCGAAGAGGAAGATCGGCATCGTGCCGAGCGATGTATGGGCGGCGACCGTGATCGCGACCGACGAGTCGATGCGGGTCAGCTCCTCGATCGCGATCGCGTACGAGACTGTGTCGCTACCGCCGCCGCCGTACTCCTCCGGGATCGTCATGCCCATCAGCCCGAGGTCGGCCAGCTCGGCGACGAGCTCGTAGGGGAAGCGGTGCTCGCGGTCGAGTTCCTCGGCGACCGGCGCCACCTTCTGCTCGGCGAAGTCTCGGACCGTGCGGCGGACGAGCTCCTGCTCTTCGGTGAGGTCGAAGTTCACTCGGTCAGCTTCGTGGCGAGCTCGGCGATCAGCCTTACTCCGTAGCCGGTGCCGCCCTTTTGCGCGAGGTAGTCGTTGCGCGGCCACGTGAAGAACCCGGTGCCCGCCATGTCGACGTGGGCCCACGGGCCCTCGCCGACGAACTCCTCGAGGAACGAGGCCGCGTAGGTGGGCTGAGCCTGACCGCGCACCGAGGAGTTCTTCATGTCGGCGAAAGCCGACTCGATGTAGCCCCGGTAGCGACGGTGCATCGGCCAGGGCCAGGCGTGATCGCCACTGGCCTCGCCGGCGGCGACGACCTCGTCCCGCCAGGCGTCGTCGTTGCCGAAGACACCCGCGTAGAGGTCTCCGAGCGCCCGTTCCATCGCGCCGGTCAGGGTCGCGAAGTCGAGGAGGTGGGTCGCGCCCTGCTCGCGCGCATAGTGGAGCGCGTCCGCCAGCACGAGGCGGCCTTCTGCGTCGGTGTTGGTGATCTCGATCGTCTTGCCGTTCATCGCGCGCAGGATGTCGCCGGGCCGGTACGCGCCGCCGCCGACCATGTTCTCGGTCGCGGCGACGACTGCGAGCGTGCGCAGGGGCAGGCCGAGCTCGGCGATCGCGCCGACGCCCTCGATCACCGCGGCGCCCCCGGCCATGTCGCCCTTCATATCCTCCATGTACAGGGCCTTCTTGATCGAGATACCGCCGGTGTCGAAGGTGACAGCCTTGCCGACGAGACCGAGCACGACCTCCCCCGCCGCCGAGGAGGGCTCGTAGCGGAGGACGATCATGCGCGGAGGGTTGTGACTGCCCTGCGCGACGGCCGAGAACGCGCCCATGCCGAGCTCCTTCGCCTGGTCCGGCCCCAGCGCCTTTGCGGTCAGGTTCGCATGCTCTCCGGCGAGCTCGGCCGCGCGCTCGGCCAGACGCTCCGGCGTCAGCTCATTGGCGCCGGCGTTGGCGAGATCGCGGGCTCGGTTCGCCGCCGCCGCGATCGTCGCTGCGCGCTTAGCGGTCTCGAGCAGGGCCGTGTCCTCGCTGCCGACGAGCACGAGCCATTCGAACGGCGGTTCAGCTGACGCGCCGCTCTTCCAGCGGCCGGGGTCGTAGGTACCGAGCAGCAGACCGTCGACCAGGGCCCGTGCCTGTTCAGCGTTCGAGAGCGGAAGCGATTCGTCGAGGAGCCAGGCGAGCGTGCCGCCGACGCGTTCGGTCGCGTGAGCGACGGCGGCGGCTGCCGTCCGCACCGCGTCGGCGTCGAGCTCGTCGACCGGCCCCAGCCCGACCAACACGATCCGCCGAGCAGGCGCGTCGCCGTCCGGATAGAGAACGGCCGTGCTGCCGAGTGTCGCCGCCAGGCCTTCTTCCTCCGCCACACGTGCCGCCGCGCCGTTCACCCATTCGCCGCCTGCGGGCGGCCCACCGGGGCCGACCGGGAGGGCCACGACGTCGGCCGCCGGCGGCAGATCGGAAGCGGCGCGAAGCTCGACCCGCATCGGGCTCGCGATCGTATCGCGACTCGAGTTTGCGAGAGAGGGTTCTTGCCGTGGGCGCCGAAAACTTGCCAAATCTTTCAGAACCTCTTAACTTTCTCTTCAAACAGTCGATACACAATGCGATTCATGACCTCCTTGCGGCCATTGCGTTTTCAGCGGCGTCCTGTGACGCCGACCGTCGAATCGCTCCACGAGCGCCTCTGCGACCTCACGTCCGAACGGCAGCAGTTGCGTGCGAACGGAGCAGACTCGGTGGCTCTCGAGCGCAACCGCGTTGCGATCGCAGGGGCGCAGTGGGAGCTCTCCTACGCGCTGATCGAGCGCTACCTTCCGCAGCAGGTCACCGCCGCCGCTCAGAACGCCGCGTAGCTTCTCGTCTTCGCTAGGCTCGCGCCGGGATGGAGGTGCGCGAGTTCTTCGAGACGCTCGAATCGCGGGTCGACCCGTCGAAGACGGCTGGGATGAACAACTCGTACCTGTTCGAGGTCGACGGCGCGGGCACCTGGAAGGTCGACGTCGCTGATGGCAATGTGAGCGTCAGCGAGGGCTCAGGTGACGCCGACGTCACCATCCGGACCTCCGAGGACACCTTTCGCGCGATCGCGAGCGGGGAGCAGAACCCGACGACCGCCTACATGACCGGCAAGATCAAGGTCGAAGGAGAGATGGCGGCCGCGATGAAGCTGCAGAAGCTGTTCTGAACGCGCGATCGAGCAGCCTGAGCTACTCCTCCAGCTCGACCAGGAGCGCTCCACCTGCCACACGGTCGCCCTCAGCGACATGTACGGCTCGGACCACCGCCTCGTAGGGCGAGACGACTGGCGTCTCCATTTTCATCGCTTCGAGCAGCAGCAGCGTTTGGCGCGGCGCGACGCGGTCGCCGGCTGCGGCCAGCACCTTGATCACGGTGCCGGGCATGGGAGCCGTGAGTGCGCTCTGCTCTCCGCCGGTCGCTCCGGACACGGCGTGAGCGGCGTCATCGACGTCCGGAGCCGCTTGCGGAGCAGGCGGAGGGAGGTTGAGCCGCCAGGCGCCGTCCCATGGGCCGGTCGGCAACTTGGCCGGCGGAGTCGAGAGCGGCGGGTGTTCGGTGAGAAACGCCGTCGTCGTCCGCCCGGCGCGGACCGTGGGATGTGCGACGAGCCAGCGCAGGAAGGGCAGGTTCGTCGTCAGTCCTGCGACCTTGGTCTCGGCGAGTGCGTCGCGGAGCCGGAGGAGAGCCTCGTCGCGCGTCGGCCCGTGCGCGATCAGCTTTGCGATCATCGGGTCGTAGGCGACTCCGACCTCGTCGCCCTCCTCGACGCCCGCGTCGACGCGGATTCCGGTCGGGAGGTGGAGCCGATCGATCCGGCCGGCCTGCGGGAGGAACGTCCGCGGATCCTCCGCGTAGAGCCGCACTTCGACCGCGTGCCCCTCCAGTCGAGGTTCGACATTCAGCCGTTCGCCGGCCGCGATGCGCAGCTGCTCGCGGACGAGATCGACGCCGGTCACGAGCTCGGTCACGGGATGCTCGACCTGGATCCGGCCGTTGAGCTCGAGCAGGTAGAAGTCGCGACCGTCGAGCATGAACTCGACGGTGCCTGCGCTGCGGTAGCCGATCGCGTCGCCGAAGGCGACGGCGGCGTTGCTGATGCGTTCGCGAAGCTCGTCGTCGAGGGCGGGGGAGGGCGCTTCCTCGAGCAGCTTCTGGTGGCGTCGCTGGATCGAGCACTCGCGCTCGCCCAACGCGACGAGCGCTCCGTGCTCGTCGGCCAGCAGCTGGATCTCGACGTGGCGGGGCCGCTCGACGTAGCGCTCGCAGAAGACGGTGTCGTCGCCGAAGGCGGCCTTCGCCTCACGCTTCGCGGCCGCCCACGCCTCCTCCAGTTCGGCCGGGGCGCGCACGACACGCATGCCGCGGCCGCCCCCGCCTGCCGCTGCCTTGACGACGAGCGGGAAGCCGACTTCCTCCGGCGCTCCGGCCGGTAACACAGGCACACCCGCTTCGCGGGCGATCCTCTTTGCCTCGAGCTTGTCGCCTCCCTTGCGAAGCGCCTCGGGAGTGGGCCCGACGAATACGAGCTCGGCGGCTTCGACCGCCTCCGCGAAATCCGGGCTTTCGGCGAGGAAGCCGTAGCCTGGGTGGATGGCGTCCGCGCCCACCCGTTTCGCCGCGCGAATGTGCTCCTCGGAGAAGAGGTAGTTCGGAATCTCGACCGTCTCATCTGCGACGCGCGTATGCAGCGCGTCGCGATCATCGGGGGCGGCGACCGCGACGGTTGCGATTTCGGCTGCCCGGCAGGCGCGGAAGACCCGGACCGCGATCTCGCCTCGATTCGCTACGAGGAGCTTTCGGATCTCCACGGGGCTGGCCGCTTGTCGAGAAACGCTCGCAGGCCTGCTTGACCCTCCTCACCGGCTCGCAGCCGAGCTGCGAGTTGGGCGGCCTCTTCGCCCCCGAGCCGCTCGCGGATCAGCTGCTTTGCCGCTCGAACTGCCTCGGGCCCGGAGCTGAGGAGCTCGCCGACGACTCGCTCGAGGCGGCCGTCGAGATCGGCGGCCACTTCGTGGACGAGCCCAATCCGCAATGCGGTGCCGGCATCGAAGCGCTCCCCCGCCAGGAAGTAGCGACGCGCCGGGCCGCTGCCGATTCGCGGCAGGACGAACGGCGAGATGACCGCGGGCACGATTCCGAGCTTGACCTCAGAGAACCCGAAAGTCGCGTCCTCGGCCGCGAGAGCGATGTCGACGCAGGCTGCGAGGCCGCAACCGCCGCCCAGGCAGTAGCCCTGGATGCGCGCGACGACCGGAGCTGGACAGGCGTCGATCGTCTCCAGCATGCGGTAGAGGCGAAGTGCGTCCTCTACGTTCTCGTCGTAGGAGAGGTCGATCGCGGCGCGCTGCCAGTCGATGTCGGCGCCGGCGCAAAAGCTCTCGCCTTCGCCGGCGAGGACGACGAGGCGCGCATCCCCGACCTCGGCGAAGGCCTCCGTGAGCTCCCGAATCAGCTCGGCGTCGAACGCGTTTCTCCGCTCAGGCCGCGCGAGGGTGACGCGGAGGACGGAATCGTGCCTGTCGATCCGGAGCGCGCTCACGCTGGTGAGCTTAGAGTCGCGGCATGCTCAGGGGAACGCTCGCCGCGACAGTGACACCGCTCCGGGACGACGGCGACGCACTCGACGAGGGTGCAGTCGGCCCCTACGTCGAGTACCTGGAGCAAGGAGGCCTCGACGGGATCCTCGCCCTCGGCACGACGGGCGAGGGGATCCTCCTGTCGGTCGCTGAGCGCAAGCGGGCGGCCGAGCTGTTCGTCGAGACGGCGAGTGACGCTTTTGGCGTGGCTATCCACTGCGGAGCTCAGACGACAGCCGACACCGTTGCGCTCGCGTCGCACGCGGCAGAGATCGGGGCCGATGCGGTGGCCGTCATCGGCCCGCCCTACTACGGCTTCGACGAGGAGGCCCTCGTCCGCCACTTCGCGGCAGCCGCCGAGGCGTGCCGGCCGCTGGCCTTCTATCTCTACGAATTCCGGGCCCGCTGCGGCTACTCGATCCCACTGCGGGCGATCGAGCGGTTGCGCGAGCTGGCGCCGAACCTCGCCGGCCTGAAGGTCTCGAACCGAGCGTTCGAGGAGGTCGAGCCGTATCTGATCGAGGGGCTCGATGTCTTCGTCGGGGCCGAGCAGCTCGTCTTGCGTGGGCTCGAGCGTGGCGCGGTTGGCGCGGTCTCTGGGCTCGCGGCCGCCTTCCCGGAGCTCGTGTCGCGGCTGGTTCGCGAGCGAGTGGGCGACGCCGACGAGGTACGTTCGGCACTTGATCGCTTCCCGTTCCAGGCAGCGGTCAAGGTCTGTCTCGGATACCGGGGCGTTCCGGTCCGCGAGGACGTGCGCCGCCCGCTGCGCACTCTGACAGCGGAGGAGCGATCAGCGCTGGAGACATGGATCGAATCGTCATAGCCGGAGCCGGCGCGATCGGCGCGAGCATCGCGTACCACCTCGCCTCGCGTGGGACCGGCGATGTCGTCCTCACCGACCGAGCCGAGATCGCCTCGGGCGCGACCGGGAAGGCGATGGGCGGGGTCCGGCAGCAGTTTTCGACCGCGGCGGAGGTGCGTCTGGCGCGCGAGTCGATCGGATTCTTCGAGGAGCTCGGGTCCCCGTTCTTCGAGCAGGTCGGCTACCTCTTCCTCGCGACCACGAAGAAGGCGCTCTCCGAGCTCGAGACCCGCGCCGAGCTGCAGCGCGGCCTCGGCGTTCCCGTCCAGAGCGTGGACGCTTCGGACATCGGCGGGTTGAACACCGAGGACGTCCTCGGTGCCGTCGCCTGCTGGGAAGATGGAGTCGCAGAGCCGGCGGAGGTCACCCGGGAGCTCGTCAGGCGAGCTGCGGAGCTCGGCGTCGAGGTTCACGAGCGCATTGATGCTCGAGAGATCGATCACGACGTGCTCGTGATCGCGGCGGGAGCGTTCTCCGCGGCGCTCTGGCCCGAGCTACCGATCCGGCCGCTATGCCGCCAGCTCGTCGACGTGGGGCCGGTTTCCGGCCTCCCGGACGACCTGCCGATGGTGTTGGAGGCGGAAACCGGTTTTCACTTTCGCCGCAGCGGGGACCGGCTGCGGTTGGCGATGAACGAGCCGTCGCCGCGCTGGACCGACCGCGAGGAGGTGGACGATGACCTGGTCGCCGACTGGCGGAAGCGGCTCGCGCACCGCTATCCGTCCGCGGCCGATGTACCGATCGATCGAGCCTGGGCGGGGTTGTACGACATGACGCCGGATGCCCACCCGATCATCGGCTGGGTCGGCGACGGCGTCTATGCGGCCTGTGGCTTCTCCGGCCACGGCTTCATGCAGTCGCCCGCGGTGGGGAAGGCGGTTGCCGAGGAGCTACTCGACGGAGAGTCGTCCGTCGACCTGACGCCGTACCGCCTCGAGCGCTTCGAGGGTCGCGAGGTCTTTCCGGAAGAGCTCATCCTCTAAGGACCTGGTTCGTGTGCCGTACGCCTGGTACCCATGACCTCCTCCCCGATTCGATCGTATCGGGGAAATCCGCACCCATGGTGCCGGCTTCGTGCCGAAATTACTACTCGAAGGCGAGGCCGCGGCGCGAGAGTTCTGCGACTTCGAAGCTGCCCTCGATCGTCGCCTCGACGTCGAACTCCTCGCCGATGTCCGGATCCTTGCCGATCAGCTCGCGCGCCCGGCTCGGTAGCTCCTGCTCGGCCGCTTCGTGCGACTCCCAGAGGTAGACCGCGCCCCAGCGCTCGGTCACCTCGTCCGAGATCCAGGCCTTGAAACGAAGCCCGGGGACGGCCTCGAACGCCTCGACGGACTCATCGCGCAGGTAGCGGCGCAGCTCGGCGATCGTCGTCTTGGAGTCGGCAAGGTTCCAGAGGACGAGCCGCAGCAGCACGCTCAGCCGGCGTGGGGCAGCTTCGCGATGAGGGCCTTGATCTCGCGGAGGAGATCCGCTTCCTCGTGGCCGAAGTCGTTCAGGTACGCATGGAGCGCGGCGTGGAGGATGCGGAGCTCTTTGTCGGTGAGCTCGATCGTGTGCATGTTACGAGCCTAATGCCTGGCGTACCGGGTCACGATCCGAGACGGACTCGCCGTCGGGATCGACTAGAACGGCCCGCGAGGCTCGTAGCATCCGGGTTGCGCACCGACCGCGACCAGCGTCAGGCCGCCGGGTCCCGCGATCGGCACCCGCGTCGTCTGTGGATCAAAGCGCAAGAACGTCCCCTCCTGGACGGGAACCTCCTCCCCGTCGATGCGTTAGAGGCCGGAGCCGCGGATGACGAGGTTGACCTCCTCTTTTCCGACTCCTGCTCGTTGTGCTCCCTGCCCTCGGTGTTGGGCGGGATCTCGATCCAGTTGATGCCGAAGGCCTGGACGCCGAGTGCGCGCCGCTCGAACCGGACGGCGCCTCCGGGCCCGGCCGCCTCGAGCTCACCGACGCTCACGACGCTGTAGCCCATCTACATTCGGAAGATGCCGAACCTCGTCTCCGGGATCGGCGCGTTCAGCGCGGCCGAGATGCCGAGCCCAAGCACGCGACGGGTGTCGAGCGGATCGATGATCCCGTCGTCCCAGAGCCGGGCCGTCGAGTAGTACGGATTGCCCTCATGCTCGTATTTCGCGCGGACCTCGTCCGGGTCCGCATCGCCGACCATGGTCAGCACAGTTGCCGCCTGCTCGCCGCCCATCACGGAGATGCGCGAGTTCGGCCACATCCAGAGCTGGCGCGGCCCGTACGCACGGCCGGCCATCCCGTAGTTGCCAGCTCCGAATGAGCCGCCGATCACGACCGTGAACTTCGGCACCTCCGCGCAGGCGACGGCCATCACGAGCTTCGCCCCATCGCGGGCGATGCCACCGGCCTCGTACTCGGCACCGACCATGAACCCGGTGATGTTCTGAAGGAAGACGAGCGGCACCTTGCGCTCGCAGGCGAGCTCGATGAAGTGCGCGCCCTTCTGTGCCGATTCCGCGAAGAGCACCCCGTTGTTCGCCAGGATCCCGACCGGATAACCCTCGATGCGGGCGAAGCCGCAGACGAGCGTCTCGCCGTAGAGCTCCTTGAACTCGTGGAAACGGCTGCCGTCGATGATGCGCGCGATCACCTCGCGCGCGTCGAAGCTCTGACGGTAGTCCTGTGGGATGAGCCCGTAGAGGTCGGACGGATCGACGGTCGGCTCCTCCGGCTCGGCGACGTCCCACGGCGGCTGCTTGCGCCGATGGAGATTGCGGACGATGGAGCGGACGAGCGCCAGGGCGTGCTCGTCGCTCGTCGCGTAGTGGTCGGCGACCCCAGAGCGGCGCGCATGGACGTCGGCGCCGCCGAGCTCTTCGGCGGTCACGTCCTGCCCGGTGGCGGCCTTCACGAGTGGCGGCCCGCCGATGAAGATCGTGCCCGTGCCCTTGACGATGATCGTCTCGTCGCTCATCGCGGGCACGTAGGCCCCGCCGGCCGTGCAGGAGCCCATGACCGCGGCGATCTGCGGGATTCCCTTCGCTGACATCCGCGCCTGGTTGAAGAAGATCCGCCCAAAGTGGTCGCGGTCGGGGAAGACCTCGTCCTGGAGCGGAAGGAACGCCCCGCCGGAGTCGACGAGGTAGATGCAGGGGAGGTGGTTCTGCTCCGCGACCTCTTGCGCCCGGAGGTGCTTCTTGACGGTGAGTGGGAAGTACGTTCCGCCCTTGACGGTGGCGTCGTTGGCGACGACCACGCATTGCTGCCCCTCGACCACACCGATCCCGGTCACGATCCCCGCGGAGGGCGCCTGCCCGTCGTACATGTCCCACGCCGCGAGCGCGCCCAGTTCGAGGAAGGCACTACCAGGATCGAGCAGTCGGTCGACCCGCTCTCGCGCAGTCAGCTTTCCGCGGGAGCGGTGGCGCTCGATCGCTTTGTCACCCCCGCCGCGGGCGACCTGGGCGGTGCGTTCGCGAAGCTCGGCGACGAGTGCGGCCATGCGTTCGCTGCGCTCTGCAAAAACGTCTGATTCGCGCTCCACATGGGAGCTGAGGACGCCCACGGGAATGAGCCTACCGGGCGCGGGGGCCGTCTTTCCCTGCACCTACTGAAAGTTCGACAGACCGTCAGAAATCGAACACAGTGAGCGGTACGGGGGACGATGAAAATTCAGGTAGACGCAGACGTCCGCGAGGAGCTCGTCGAGTTCCTCGAGCAGGTCGATTGCACGGTTCGGATCGAGGACGACGGCACTCTCGTCGTGACCGTCCCCGACGCGATCGGGGAGAACCAGGCGCGCCTGGAGATCGATCTCTACCTCAAGGCGTGGCAGGCGAGCCACCCCGACGTGGAGACACATCTGCTTGGAATTCCCCTGTCGGGGGTCGAGGACGAAGCGGAATCAGCCGATTGACCTGGCGATATGCGTCGCCTCCTCGCCCTCGCTGCGGCGGGGATCTCACTCCTCGCTGCTCAATCCGCCGCTGCCACCATCCGCCCCCAGTACGGGATGTCGCGGGTCGTGCTCGGGATGACGAAGACTCAGGTCCGGGCGCGGCTCGGCTCACCGGTGGCAACCGGAGGCGGGCGGTTCTACTACCCGCGCGTCTGGGTCGGCTTTCGGCTCGGCCACGCGGTCGAGATCACCACGACGCGCTCGACTGAGCGGACGGTCTCCGGTGTCGGCGTCGACTCGACCGAGTCAGCCGTCCGCCGCTCCTACCCTTCGGTCGTATGTGCGCCATTTGGGGGCTTCCGCCGCTGTCGGCTCGGGAGCGGCAAGCCGGGCACCCGGGCCACGGATTTCATGCTCGGCCGCGGTCTGGTGCTCCAGGTGACCGTTCAGCTGCTCCCAGGCTGAAGGGTCTCCTCGCACAAGGTCTTCGCTACGACGGAGCGCCGCTGCGGATCGTGACCAGCGCGAAGACGAGCGGGCCGAGCGTGATGAAGAGGCAGAAGAGATAGACGGCCAGGAGTTCGAGGGCGCGCCCATTAGTGCCGCGCGCCGCTCGCGGCGGTGCCTGGATCGGCGGCCGAGGGAGATCCCGGAGCTGGGCGCGGGCGACGCGCGCAATCTCGGGCGGCGACACGAGAATGAGCTCGGGGCTGACCGGCTCGGCCAAAAAAGTGTCCGATACGGCGAGGACGCTCACGAGTGCGACCGATTGTCCGTTGCGGCCGCGCCTGGGCCATCACCCGTTCGGGGGATCGGTTGCGATCAGTGCCGCGGCGGCACCGTCCCAAGCGCAGCGGTTGAGGCCCGAGAAAGACCTGCTAAGTACCAAAAAGGGCGTAGCGGGTGCACAATGTTTCCTGTAGGAAGGGTTTGTGCTGCGGCCTTTGACCCTCGCATTGTTCGACGGGCGTGGGACCCTGTTCGTCCTCGCCGTCATTGGGACGCTCACTACGTCGGCGATCCTGCTCTGGATCCTGCGCTCCGCGCAACCCGATGAGCGGCCGCGGCCGCGGAGCGATCATCACCGCGAGCGCAGACGCTCTCGTTCCACCGGCCGAGCCGATGCGCGAGAAGCGCTCGAGCTCGTCGGCGACGCCCTTGCCGCCACGCATAATCCGCGCGCCCTCCTGCCCGTGATTCTCAACGTCATCACGGAGGCGACCGGGGCCCGGGGTGGCCAGCTCATGCACGAGGGCCGCGAGCTCGAGTGGGTCGGCGACGTAGATTCAGGTGAGGATTCGCTCACCTTCGATCTAGCCGTAGGGGGCGAGGAGGGCGAGACAAGACTCGTGCTGCACGCCCCGGCGGGAGGTTTCACGAACGACACCCGAAAGCTCGCCGAGTGGCTGGCCTCCCAGGCGGCGATCGCGCTCGAGAATGCGCGCCTGCACGAGATCGTTCAGCGCCAGGCGATCACCGACGAGCTGACGGGCCTCGTCAACCGCCGGCGCTTTCTCGCCGCGCTGGAGGCAGAGATCGTGCGCGCAACCAAGCTCGGCGGCGCGCTGTCGGTCGTGCTCGCCGATCTAGACGACTTCAAGCGGGTCAACGACCGTTTCGGACACCCCGCCGGAGACGTCGTGCTTCTCGCTTTTGCGGAGCTCATCCGCGCCCACTTCCGGGAGGTCGACGTCGCGGGCAGGCTGGGGGGCGAGGAGTTCTCCATCCTCCTCCCGGAGACGGACCTGCTCGGCGCCGCGGCCGGCGCCGAGCGACTGCGTCACGCGCTCGCCGAACGACCCGTGCAGCTGGAGGGGAGGGCCCTCGAGGTGACCGCCAGCTTCGGCGTGGCTCAGCTCGCTCCCGGGCAGTCGGCGGACGAGTTGCTGCGATCGGCGGACACTGCGCTCTACCGCGCGAAGGAGCAGGGGAAAAACCGGGTTTCGCTGCCCGTCGGATAGCTTCGTCGGACGCGGACCGCATACTTCCTGGGTGCCCGTCTCCGGACAAGCGCTTCGTTTGGCATCGCTCGTGGCTGCGGCGGCCGCGACCGGGTACCTCTGGCGCGCAGCTCTCGAGCCTCGCGATCGGGAGCAGCTCTTTGCAATCGCGCCGCCTGCGCTTCGGTTCCAGCTGCCGGAGAGCGCGTTCCATCCTCTGGACCTGCTCAGGCCGGTCGGCGGGGGGATTCCAGATCGAGCCGTGGCGAAAACGCCCCGGCGCCGGCATGCTCGCCCTCGTCAGGCGGACAGTGCGACGCTGATCGCGAGAGTTAGCCCGGCCCCTGCGCGAACGCAGCCGTCAAGCGCGCGCTCTCGCGCAAAGCCTCCCGCAGCCCACCAGTCCGCTCGGCCGGTGCGAAAGCCCAGGATCAAGCCGCGGCCGAAGCCACCACCACCGCCGCCGGCCGCGCCGCCGCCGGTTCAGCCCGCTCCTCCGCCGCCCACGCAACAACCCGCCCCCCCGCCGCCGCCTCCTGTGCGAACGCGCCCGGGTTGGGGTAGGGGGGACAAGAACCACGTGCACACAGGCCCACCGGGACAGCAGAGAGGGAATCAGAACAAGCGGTCCGGCCCGCCGGGTCAGGAGAAGGAGAAGAAGGCGAAGAAGAAGTAGCTCCGCGGGCACAAAGCTCTCGTCGCCTCCTCTTCGTTGGCCGGTCAGCGGACGGCTGCGCAGACGCCTCTTGCGCGTGCAGTCCGCGGGAAAAGTCCTGTTCGAGGCGCGTCGACCCGCCTTCGCCGCCTGGTCAGACCGTGAGTGGCTGACCCTGGTTACCTTTCGCGATGATGAAGCGACAAGCCGCGGAACCGGCGTTGCCGGACCTCCTCATATCCGTCGGCGAAGCTGCCCCGGCGAAGCTTGTCGGCAGTCTCGGGCAGCTGCTCGACCCCCTGGCTAAAGCGACCTGCGTGCGGCTTGCCGGCGGTCTTGGGCAGCTGCTCGATCCCCTCGCTAAAGCGCCCCACGTGCCGCTTGCCTGGGATCTCGGGCAGCTGCTCGATCCCCTCGCTAAAGTGCCCCACATGCAGCTTGCCTGGGAACTCGGGCAGCTGCTCGACGCGGTTGATGCGTCTGCCGGGCCGGCCTTCTCGACCCGCTTCGTGTGCCGTTTGCGCGCTCACGACGTCCTCCTTCGTCCATCCGATTGCTCTGTATATCGGATAACGATATCGTAATACGATATGGCTCACGACACCGACTACCAAACGCTGCTTCAGTTGCGCACCGGACTGCGCCGGTTCCTGCGCTGGAGCGAGCGGCAGGCCGAGGCGGCTGGCCTCACACCCGCCCAGCACCAGCTACTGCTGGCGATCAGGGGCCACCCCGATCCTCAGGGTCCGACGATCGGCGACGTCGCCGCGTATCTGCTGCTACGTCACCACAGCGCGGTTGGCCTCGTCGACCGGGCCGAGAGCTCGGGGCTCGTTGTCCGTAGGCAGGACCCCGCCAACCACAGCATGGTCCGCCTACGGCTGACGCGAAAGGGATCGCAGCAGCTGGAAGCGCTAAGCGAGCTGCACCTCGAGGAGCTCTCTCACCTGGCACCTGCGATGCACGCGCTCTGGGATGCCCTCGAGCAAGCCGGCCATCGCGAGGGGCCGGAGGAGCGCCACCCCGCGACGCCGGAAAGGCGACCCACATGAGCAGACTTGACTGACCTCGGCGGCACCTGGCCCTACGAGCCCAGGTGGTTCAAGACGATGGCCTCGCTGGCCGAGGCGAAGGAGTGGCGGCGCGAGGCTGGATCGAAGGTCAGCCGGGGCGAGCTACGGGCGCCGAGCAAGACCACGCTGCGCGAGGCAGGCGAGAAGCTGATCGAGGGCATGAGGTCGGGCAGCGTGCCTGACCTGTGCTGATTCGTGCGGACCACAGCGGAAGGTCGGGCCAGATGGGTGTGTAGCGCAACCCCTGTCTGCAAGCGGGATTGCGCCCGTCCTAGGCCACAGGGGCGGCAGGACTCGAACCTGCAACCCCCGGTTTTGGAGGTCTGCGCGACGAAGCAGCTCCGCTCAGGAGAGGCTCGCGAGGCCGCTTAAGATCGGCTCAAGTCAGGTTAGCTCGGGTCAGATAGGCACAGGTTCGGGCACAAGTGAAGGGCGCGACCGCTCGCTTCCCACCCCGGCTTGGCTTCCGCCTCACGGGCTACAGCCTCGTCCGTCGCGCCTCACGCAGCGTATCCGCCTCGAGCCATTGCGAGGTCGCGATCTATTGTCCGGAGTGCGCGGGCCGGGAGTTTGACGAGCCTGAAGCGATCAGCAGCTGACCACGTTCGCGCTGCCACAATGGACTCGATGAGCCGGACTTACGAGAAGAAAGGCAGTGAATGTGCTACCGGCGCATGGCCATCGCTGACCAGCGCGTCGACGCCCAGCAGAACCCAGCACAATCCAGCACAAGCCCTCGTGAATCGCCGCAGTGAACTCTCGCATGAGCTGACGCAGGAGGAGCGCTCGAAGGGCGGCTACGCGCGCGCTGCGAAAATTCGGGCCCGTCACGATGCGGCCGAGCAGCTACGGATCGAGCGACTGGCCGCTGGGCCGCCGCCACGACGGCGCCGTCGGCTGAAGGCGAAGTACAGGCGCGCGTTCTCGATCCCGCTGACCCAACCGGAGATCTCTGCGCTGAAAGCGGCGGATACGGCGACGGCCAGGGTGCTGCTCGATAGGCACCGGATCTTGTACGGCGACGCGTGATGGACCGACGCCCCTGCGACTCTGCGCCGCCTTCGGCCATTCCTCTGTTCGCGGAAAAGAGACGCGGATAGTGCGTGACGACTCGACGGTGGCGGATCAGGTGTGACGGTCCTCGAGCTCGACACCCCGCACGGTCCGGCGCGCGCCTACCTACACAGCGCCGAAGAGCCACGCGCGGCTCTCGTCCTCGGTCACGGGGCCGCTGGGGGGGTGGAGGCACCGGATATCGTGGCGGCGGCAGAGGCCGCCCACTCGGAGGGGATCAGCGTCGCGCTAATCGAGCAGCCCTACCGCGTCGCGGGCCGGCGCTCTCCGGGCCGCGCGCCGCAGCTGGATGC